>Ga0335073_10004359_pt1 | contig 19797 bp, 18 predicted proteins | sample Lox_Sample_22_FD_207093 | JGI IMG/M metagenome (GOLD analysis project Ga0335073, IMG submission 207093) | Soil microbial communities from Loxahatchee National Wildlife Refuge, Florida, United States - Lox_Sample_2.2 | ecosystem: Environmental > Terrestrial > Soil > Wetlands | place: USA...
CCAGATCGAGCTGCGTCGCGCCCAGTTGACGACCTTGTCGAGCGAAGCAAAGAGAATTCCTTCGTCCTTCAAGAAGTTCTCGTGCTCGTCGGGCCTTTCGAGAGTGACGCCTTTCGAGAGTTCCACGGCCATGTCGGTTGCGTCTCCTGGTGTCCCCTGCCGATGGCGCTGCAAAACTATTTTGCGCCTTCGCGCCGGAATTTGCAAAGGCTAGGTAGGGGGCCCGTTTCGGGCGGTGCGTGGGACTTGTCGGGCTGGGGTGTTGATCGGGATCTGACCAAGCTAGGGGATGATTTCGTTGGCCTGCTGGCGGAGGGCCGACGCGGCCTCCGTCTGCCCTTCAGCGTCTTTAACCTGGGCATATTCGTTCAGCGTTCTTGCCAGCCGACGAGAGTAGTTCTCGGACATCGAAGGCAAATTCTTGATCGCGGCCTCGAATGTCGCGACGGCAGTCGCGTAGAGTCCGTCTGCCTTCGAAAGACTGCCGGTAATCGCGTAGGCGCGGCCCAAATTCGCGTAGCCGCTGGCGAGATCGGCATCGTTCGATTTGAGATATCCCTTATCCAGTTCGAGCGCGTGTTCGTAAAGCGGAATGGCGTCAGCGAAACGACGCTGACTGAAGATAGAGTTCGCCAGCATAGACAGCGCGCTACTGCGTTCGAGCACGATTTCCTTCGGCAGTCTGTTTGAAATTTCGACGGCTTCTCGGCATTTCGGTTCGGCTTCGACGTATTCGCCGTCCTTCATCAGGCTCCTGCACTCGTCTTCGACGCGGAAATAATCCGACCTGACGGCACTTTCGCTTTCCGACATGCCGCTTGGAAAATCGACCTCGACATCTGTCGCTACTGTGACGGGCGTTTCACCCTCCAGAAACGGCTTGAATTTCCACTGCTTGACGGCATCTATAGCCGCCTCCGCAAGCAGCGGGTGACCGCTCAGAAGTGTGACCGATGAAACTTGGCCCAATGGAGAGATGACAATATGGAGTCTAACTTTTCCGCCAGTTTCAACCAGCTCGGCAATAGGCGGGATCGTCGGTTCCGCACGCTGCACGAGATGAGTTGTGGCTTCGGCTGTGGAGACCGTCTTTGGCGTGTCACTCTGTGCGTTTGCCGTCGGCGCGCAGAGAAGCACTACCAGTAAGAAAACAGCCCTAGTCATGTGCGGGATGTTAGCAAAGTAGACGGACACTCAAAACACAAAACCGCGTTGCTCCTCTCGTTCCGAGCGAAGCACATTCAGCGTCGGACAAGCCGGATAAGCGGAAGCAACGTCACAAACAGATAAGTCAACTCACTGCACTTCGACCGTGATCGAGGCGGATTTGGTGTGGCCGGCGGCGTCGGTCGCGGTGAGCATGTATGTGGTCGTCTTGCGGGGCAACACGCTGACGCAGTGTTCGTAGGACGGCCAGACGGGGCTCGATTGCGGTTCCAGGGTGACGGATTTCGCGTTGGAAACGCTGTAGCAGAGGTCGGCGTTGTCGCCGCGGGAGATGACCGGCGGGTTCGCGTAGAACGCGAGAATCTCGAAGTGGTTGCCTCCCATGCTCTCGACGGCCTGCGCGTCTTGCGCCCGCCGCTGGGCGGCCAGGCGCTCCTCGATGATCTTGTCCTGCTGGGCGCGCGACCAGAAGACCCAGCCGACGTAGGCGAGCGCAGCGAGAAGCACGACCGCGGAGACGGCGATGTAGGCGCGCATGCCGTGGCCGTGTTCGGTGTCGGAAGCGCCGTTGATCAACATCGGAGAAGCTCAAGAATCCCGTGCTGCGCGACGCGGTCGTGTGCCGCGTTCGAGCGCGCTGCTCGCGCTACTGCTGGTTGGGCGGCGATGATTGGGGGTTCGTCCCGCCCGCCGGAGGCGCGCCCGAATTGCCGAAGGTGCTCGTCGAGCCAGGGCCAAAGCTGCTCGAGCCCGGCGCCTGCCCCTGCCCCGGTTGGCCGCCCTGGGCGGGAATGCTGAGCCCCTGCTGGATGGCTTGCGCCTGGTCCTCCAGCGGATTCCAGATGAACTCCCAGTCCTTGTACTTTTTCGCGCCGTGATAGAACTTGATCGAGGGCGCTCCTACCGATACGGGAATGCCGACCCCAGTGAGAAACGCGCCCGGGACCGGGCCATCGACAGGTCCGGTCGGCTGAAGCTGCGCGATCTGGGCGAACGGGTTTGGATCAGGGCCCAGAGCGGTTGAGGTGGACGATCCGAAGGTGCTAGCGGACTGACCCTGGCCGAAAGGCTGCGTGTCGGTCGAGCTCGCGCTCTGCGCCGTGCTGGCGGAGTTCCCCTCCGACGAAGAAGAATTCTGGGAGGAATCGCTCGGAGGCGCGTTCCCTGCCGGGCTCTGGCCGCTCGTGCCGCCAACGCTCGAACTGCCGGAGTTCGTGTCCGAAGAATTCGCAGGCGGAGGCGAGGAGGCGGCTGCGTTCGGTCCGTTGTTGCTGTTGTCGCTGTTCTCAAACGTGGACGAAAGGCTGGCTGCGGAGACCGCGCCGGGAAGCGCGGCAGGGAGTTGGCCGTTGTTCAGGTCGAGCAGCGCCATTTGCTGCAGGGTGGCGTAGCGCACGCTGCCAATAATCTGGCCCGTAGCATTGACGTAAATCAAGCGCCAGGAGCCATCCGAGTCCATCGGGTCCTTGACCGCGGAGGCGCGCAGGAAATGCATGTCGGGCACGCCGTCCTGGAGATCGTCGATCGACTGCGGATAGTGTCCCGTCTTGTGGTAGTAGAGCCGGATCGCGCGCGCCCACTGTTTGCCGCGCCAGACGGTTTCTTGTTCGCGCTCGCGCCGTCCCTCGGTCGCCAAATTCTGAAGAACCACCTGCGAGCCGATGATGACGGCGAGGATGAGAGCCATCGCCATGACAAAGGCGTAGCCGGATTCGCCGGAGCGGCGACGGGGCGCGGCGGCGTGATTGGCAGGGGCGGCGTTCATTATTCCTGTCCTGGCGGCGGCTGCACCATCGGAACCGTGGCGTGCCGGCCGCTGGAGATTTCCTGCACGTCGGCCGAGTTGTCGGTGACGTGAATGAGGCGGAAGCGGCCGAGAAACGTGGCGCCCTCGGCGACAAGGAGGACGTCGTCTCCTTCAGCGAAGAACGCGACGCGGCGGCCGGTGTGCGTCTCGGACGCATAGCCAAACAGCTCGCCGGGAACCTGGACAGGTGGAGGCGGCTGAAAGACCGGGCCGACGAAGCGGGCGGCCGCCGGTTCGACGTGTGCGGAAGGCGGAGGCGAGGGAGGTTCGGCGACAAAAATATTGCGGTGCGATCCGGTGTATTCGAGCTTCTGGAGCTTGGCGAGCAGGTCGATGCGCAGCTGCGGCTCCTGGACGTCGAGCGGATGAAACGACGAGCTCACGGCGGCCGCGGGCGACGTGGCGGCGACGTGATTGCGCCCGAAATAGTAGTAGAGGATGGCGCCCAGCACGACGAGCAGCCCGCCCAGCACGAAGATTCCTCTGCGATTCGACATCCTCACGTCCTGAAATACGTATGCATCTCGATCTGGAGCTGAATGGCCCCGGTGGATGCGGAGGCCAGCCGAAGACCGTCGACCAGATAGAAGTTCTTCGACCGTTCCAAACCATTGATGAACCGGACGATCGACGGGTAGTCGGCGTCGACTGTCGTCCGAATCGAGACTTCGGTCACGCCCCGGTCCTTGACGGGTTTCTGGTCAAAGGAGAGCGAAGGGGTTCTCACGTTGGACTTCTGAGCGATGGCGCCCAGGTCCGATTCGATATCGGAGTAGCCCGTCTTCGAATCGAGAAACGACTCACGGTAAAAGGCGGCGCAATCGAGGCCGACTTGAGGAAGCGACGCGCGGATCGCTTCGCCGCGGCGAAGGTCGGCGCGAAGCAACTTCGCTTGCAGCGCCAGCCGGCTGCGCTCCTCGCGGAGGGCATCGGGGCCCTGGCGCGATGCATTGGATAGAAAGACGCCAAGGGTCACGTCGGCGAGCAAAAGCAATCCGAGAGCGATGCCGACCGTTATCTTCCACGTCCGCCAGTTTGCGCTGAGTTTCATGACGTCGAATACCAAACCGTGAGGTGCAAGGTAATCGGATCAGCGCCTGGACGGTCTTCGCGGTGTTCGCTCTTCACGACCATGCCCGAAAACGTCTTTGATTTCTCGACGGCTTCGAGGAACCGTATCTTGCTCTCATCGCTCATGGCACCGATTTCCAAGGTCACTTCGGCGCGTCCGCCTTCCAGCTGCGGAGCAATGCTCACAACGCGAACGCCGGGTGGCAGCGTGTCTTCGAGGTCCATGAAGATTTTGGTCCACGGGAAGCTGCGCGCGTCGATGAGCGAGTTCAAGAAAGCCGAGCGATCGAGAATCTGCGTGGCCGAGGCACTCTGAAAGTAGGCTTGCAACTCCTGCTGGCGGTGTTCGTCGTGGAGAATCTCCGTTTGCAGGCCAGAAATGTCCGAGCGCAGATCGCGGCTCGATTGCCAGGAGCGATAGGCGGCGAAAGACAGGACGACCAGGGCGAGAACGCCCACGGTGCCGACCGCCGCGGCGGCCGCGAGAAACGGGCGCTTATTCGGCTGCGGAGCCGTCGCGAGATTGAGGTGAAGCTTCATGATCGTACTCTTATGGCCGGCTCTACGAGCCGGCGTTCAACGTCCATCCGGCGAGCGCGTCGAGGCCATGCCGAATCAGTTCCTGCGCGGGCTCGCTCAGACTTTGGGCGGCCTCGGTTTCGTTCATCGAGCCGACGGCGACCTTTAATTCCGACGAGAGCGCCCTGCCAAAGACCGCCTCGCGGCCGCCGAAACCCGAGAAACGGACACGGTCCACGGGGGCTCCCCAATTGTCCTGGTAGTAGGCGACGGCCGGGAAGATTTCGTCGAGGACGGCTTGAGGTTCGATCAAGGAGGCGTCGGCCGGCATATCCGTCGAACGATAGACGCAGAGATTTGTATCGCGGACGATCACACCTGTGAGGCTCTTGCCCGAGAGACGCACGAGCAGGGTCGCGCCGCGCTCTTCGATCAACGGCAGCGCCGCAAGCGTGGAACTGAGCAATACGCCCGTGGACGCGCCTACGGACTCCACGATCTCTTCGTATTCGCGCGCGATTCGCTGGCGCGCCACGGTGGTGACCAATTCGAGGCTGCCGTCGCGACCCCGCTGCCTCATCCAGGAGACGACGGTCTCTTCGACATCGAACGGCACACTTTTCTTCAAACGCCAGCGCAAAAGGGCGAGAGCTTCATCGGCCCGGCGCGGCAGATTCTCGAAGGGAAGGATGAAGACGCGGACGACCGGGTCCGGAACGAGCACCGCCACCGGAACTCCCCGCGCGGGAATGCGGTTGAAGACGCGGCGAAGAGCGCCCCGGACTGCGTCGGGTTGGGCGATGTTGTTTTCGACGGGCGACGGCATGATCGAGCCAACCGGCAGCGCTTCGACCACGACGTCTTCCAGAACGCCGGGCCCGCTGCCCCAAAGCGCGCCAGCCACATGCCCCGGGGCGATCTCCACCACCAACGAGGGATGCGGCATCGCATGGAGCCAGCGGTCGATTCGCCGGACGAGGCCGATCTGGAAAAACCGGCTCTCGAGACTTTCGACGCCACCCAAGCTAGTCAAGGAAGGTCACCTTGTTGATTTCGCGCAATGTGGTGACGCCGGCGCGGACCTTGCGGAGGCCGGACTCGCGCAGGAACGTCATGCCCTCTTCACGGGCGGCGCGCTTGATTTCGGAGGTCGGCCGGCGATCGACGATCATTTCGCGGATGTGGTCAGAGAGATCGAGGAGCTCGGTGATGGCGGTGCGGCCCCGATATCCGCTGCCCGAACATTCCAGGCATCCGGCGCCTTCGGCGAACGGCACCTGCGCCCATTCCGCCGGGTCGAGTCCCGACTCCTTGAGGACTTCCGGGGCGTAGACCATGCGCTTCTTGCAGTTGTCGCAGATCACACGGACGAGGCGCTGGGCCATGATGCAGTTGAGCGCGGAGACGAAGTTGTAGGGCTCGACGCCCATGTTGATGAAGCGGCCGATCACGTCGGTCACGTTGTTGGCGTGAACTGTGGTGAAGACCAGATGGCCGGTGAGAGCGGAGTTGATGGCGATTTGCGCCGTTTCCTGGTCGCGAATTTCGCCGACCATGATTTTGTCCGGGTCGTGGCGGAGAATCGAGCGCAAGCCGCGGGCGAAGGTGAGGCCCTTCTTCTCGTTTACGGGAATCTGGGTGATGCCCCGCACCTGATACTCGACGGGATCCTCGATGGTGATGATCTTGTCCTCGTCGTTCTTGATTTCGTTGATCGCGGCGTAGAGAGTCGTGGTCTTACCCGAGCCTGTGGGCCCGGTGACGAGCACCATTCCGTACGGCTCGCGAATGTAGCGGCGGAAGCGCGTGACTTCGTCGTGGTCGAAGCCGACGACATCGAGCGTCAGATTGCGAAACTTTTCGCTCAGCGTTTCCTTGTCGAGAACCCGCAATACGGCGTCCTCGCCGTGAACCGAGGGCATGATCGAGACGCGGAAATCGACGAAGCGGCCCTTGTAGCGCACGCGGAAGCGTCCGTCTTGCGGGACGCGGCGCTCGGCGATATCGAGCTCGCTCATCACCTTGATGCGCGAGAGGATGGTGGCGTGCCAGTCCTTGGCCAAGGGCTGCATCGCGAATTGCAGGACGCCGTCGATGCGGTATTTCACCACAACTTCGGCGTTGCGCGTCTCGATGTGGATGTCGCTCGCCCGACGCTCGAGAGCCGTGAAGATCACGGTGTGGACGAGACGCACGACCGGGCTTTCGCCCGTGTCGCTGGTGAGCTTCTCCATCGAGATGTTTTCGTCGCTGTCCTCTTCCTCCTCGACGACCTGGAGGGTGAAGCCTTCGGTGGCCTGGTCGAGGACGCGCTGCGATTGCTCCGTCTTCTTGAGTAGCTCGCCGATTTGGGACGCCGTGGCGACCTTGATCTGAAGGCGCTTGCTGAGCAGAAGCGAGAGCTCGTCGGTGAGGTGCAGCTGGCTTGGATCTGCCATGGCGACGACGAGAACCGAGTCGCGCGACTCGAGCGGAACGAAGTTGTAGCGGAACATCAACTCGGCGGGAATGCTGCGCACAAGCTCGGGATCGATGCGCTGCTCGCGGAGATCGATGAAGGGGCACCGGTAGCGCTCGGCCAGCCGGCGTGCGTTCTGCAGCTCGGCCGCGTCGTTCGCCGGAGCGCCGGAGATCGCGTTGTTGCTTACTGTCGCCATTGGTTCCGTACCCTTCATCCGTTGACCTGAAGAGAGAACATCGGGAGATACAGCGAGATCAAAAGGAAGCCTACCACAACGGCCATGACCACCAAAATTATGATGGGAATCAGCGAAAGCGTCCGTTCGAGGTTCGTGCTGACTTCCTCCTCGTAGAACTCCGCGACCGAAGTCAGCATGGCTGGGAGCGCGCCGGACGCCTCACCGACCTCGATCATCTCGAGAGCGAGGCCGGGAACGATTCGCGTCTCGCCGAGACTGGAATGGAGCGACTGGCCTTCCTTGACGCGGTCGGCAGCCTGTTCGACCGAGGTCGAAACCAACTTGCTGCCGATCGCCGCCGCCGAGGTGTGCAGCGCCGGAACCAACGGCGTGCCGCCGGTCAAGAGGGTCGAGAGCGTTCGGACAAACTGAGCGATTTCGGTTTTGAGCCAGATGTCGCCGAGCAGCGGTACACGAGGCTTGAGGCGATCGATCGTGAGGGCGCCGCGCTCGGAACGCGTCCAGAAAAAGAGAAAGATGGCGCCGGCCACGATTGCGATCATGAGCGCGATGAAATAGGCGCGCAGCGGGATCGCAATTGCCAGGAGTACTCGGGTAGGTGCCGGGAGGGGCACGTCGAGCTGGTGATAGAGATCGGCGAATTGGGGCAGGGCGTAGGTAACGACGTAAGCCACCACGAGCAAAGCCGTAATCACCAGCACGGCCGGATAGATCAGGGACGTGAGCAGACGGGTGCGGAAGCCGGTGCTCACGCGCAAATAGGCGATGTATTGCTCCAGCACGCCGGTCAGATTGCCACTGCGTTCGCCCGACGCAATCACCGTGACGTACACGGCGGGAAACGACCCTTGGGCGGCCAGCGCTTCGGACAAAAGGGCGCCCTCCCGCACGCTTTGGCGCACATCGGCCAGGATCGGGCGCAACCGCACCGCCGCGGCGCGCTCGGCGAGCAAATCGAGCGCTTTCAGGATCGGCAGGCCGGCTTTGACCAACGTGTGAAATTGCTGGTTGAAGATCAGAAAGTCGTTCGAACGAATCTTGCGGTCCCCGCCGCGTCGGCTCAACTGCGCCAGGAAGCTGAAGTGGTTGCGGACCGAGAAAACGTAAAAGCCGCGGTCGACCAGCTTCTGCCTGGCCTCGTCTTCCGAGTGCGCGGTTTCCACCTGCTGGAAGACGCGCCCGGTGGTATCCCCGACTTTGCAGACAAATTCAGCCATTTGGGGTGGCCCTCTCGCCCCCGGAGGGCGCGGGCAAACTCTAGCATACTCCGTCCCAACCCAGACTGAAGGCGGGAAAACGGACCGTTAATTGGATGTGACAACTCCAAAAAGGCTGTATGGACGACGGCGCGTGCGAGGACTCCCGGAGCCGCCAACGCCGGCTGAGAATCTCGGAGGGCTTGAAAACGCAGTGTGTTAGAGTCCCCGTATGTCGAGCCAGATGGAGCCGATCTCACACTTTTTTTACTCCGACCGCCTGAAATTGCAATTCTGGGATTACGGGAAAGAGGGGCAACCGGCGCTGGTGCTGGTACACGGCGGGCTCGACCACGCGCGGAACTGGGACTGGGTGGCGCGGTCGCTGCGTGAGCACTACCACGTATATGCGCTCGACCTGCGCGGCCACGGGAACAGCGCGTGGGCGCCCGGGGCGATGTACAGCCTGGCCGAGCACGTGCTGGATCTTTCGGCGTTACTCGATGTCATCCAGGAGTTTCCGATCCGGCTGATCGGCCATTCGCTCGGAGGCGGGATTGTGCTGCATTACGCGGGCGTGTATCCGGACCGCGTGCGAAAAGCCGTGTCGATCGAAGGACTCGGGTTGCCGCCGGAGAACAAGGTCCACGGGGCTGCCTCGCAGCAACTGCGGTACTGGATCGAATCCGTCCGCAACATCGAGAAGAGGAAGCAGAAAAGTTACCCGAGCCTCGAGGCAGCGATCGCGCGCATGAAGGAGGCGAATCCGCACCTCGCAGACGAGGTGGCCAAACACCTCACGCTACACGGGACGAACTGGGAGCCCGACGGATCGCTCGTGTGGAAGTTCGACAATTTCGCGCGGCTTTTCCCGCCGTACGGACACTGCATCGAGGACGTGACGGAGCTCTTTCGGCAGATTACTTGCCCGATTCTCTTTTTCTGGGGGTTGGAGAGCTTCCTGCCCGTGCCCGATAGCGATCCGCGGCGAAAGGCGATACGCGACGCGCGTCTGATCCGTGTCGCCAACGCGGGCCACTGGCTGCATCACGATCAGCTTGATTTGTTCCTGCGGGAGACAACAGAATTCCTGCGCGGATAGCAGGGCGCGACGATTCGAGCTAGTGGATCTCGCCGGCCAGCGATTCTTCGTCGACGATCGAAACACCCGGCGGCGGCTGGAAGTGGAACTTGGCCTCCTCCAACGGAATGTTTTCCTGCCAGGCGCCGAAGCGAAATTCGGTGGTCACGCCGCCGGGCTCGCGGATTACGACGCGCGTTAGGTAGCCTTCCGCATCGACTTCGAGAAAGATCGGTTCTTTCAAGGCTTCCTCGGCGCTTTCGCCGCGCGGAGTGCAGCGGAGGACCGTGCCTTCCGGCGAGGGCGATCCGTCGCCAGGCCCGCCCGCCGGTTCCCCAGAGCTCTTTGCAATCTCAAGCGAGCGGCAGACCTGCGAGAGATTCGCTTTGCCGATCAGCAGCGCGATCGGAGTGCGCCAGTCGGAACTCTCCTTGAGCTTGGCGTGGCTGGCCGTGTGATCCGCCGGGACGTAAAACCAGACATTCGTGCCATCGACGAGGAACAGTTTTCGTTCCGGCGATTCGTATTCCCAGCGCATGCGGCCGGGCCGCGAAAAGTAGACGGTGCCCGATTCCGCCTGCACGCCACCGTTGCCGTCTGAGTATCGCTCGAAGAACGCAGCGCCGAGCGTCCGGGCGTGTTGGTAGCGGGACTCAACGGCGTGGCGGACCTCGTCAACGGTGCGCGCGGGATTGACGAACGCGGCTAACGAAAGCCCAAGCAAAAGAAACCGCATGCGGAGAGTCTAGCAGGAAGGTCGGCTCGGCAGACTGGCCTAATCCGCAAGAACGCCGTGGTCTGTTTCGGCCGGCTCGGGTTTGGGAACCAGCCGAAAGCGCGCCGCGAGATCCCGAATTGCCAGGTACACAAAATAGGTGCTGAGCATGAGCATTTCCGGCTCGATCGGATGGCGATATCGCGGCTGGGCGAAGACGAGATAGTACGCAAGCGGGTAGGTGAGCAGGAGCCAAAAATAGAGCCATCTGCCCTCGGCCCGATACAAGAACGCCGCGATCAGGCCAAGAAACATGAAAGCGCTGAGCGCCTGATAGAGGTTGTAGTGATCCCAGTTGTCGGTGGTCAGCGGACTCCCGATCCAGAATGCCTTCATCCGAGTGCCGCAGAGGCCGACAAACTCGCGGGGATACTGCCTGACAAAAGCGAGGGCTTCTTTCTTCTTTTCGGCGACGTACGCCACTTCGCCGATTTGAGCATACTTGGCCCATTCGTACTTGTTCTGGCTCGGGTGCTTGCCGAACCATCCAAGGCCCGTGCTCAAGTGATAGTTTCCGAGCGAGAATTCGAATGGCGCGTTGCCACGGATGAAAATCCATTCTCCGAAGACGACGCGATTGCGGACCATCCAGGGCGAGATGCACAGCACAAATACGATCGCGGACATCGCCGCAGGCTTGAGCCAGGGCTCTCGATTGCGTCGCAGTTTACTTGCAGCGTAAATGCCGGAGGCCGGCAGAAACGAAAGCAGCGCCGGATTCGTGAGGGCGGCAACGCCCCAAACGAGGCCGAATCGCGCCCATGCCTTTGCATTCGAATTTCTCGCAAGACGCAATGACTGTAGGAACAAAATGCTGAGCAAAAGAGCGGATACTCCGGTTTCCCAAACCCACGTCGTGGGCCAGCGCATGAAGGATAGGCCACAAGCCCAGATCCACCCCGCCCACACGCCGATCTTCCGGCCGAGCGTTAGTTCGCCAATCTTGACGATCGGGATGCAGACGAGACTCGAGGAGGCGCTGTTGATCAGCAGGATGACGAAGCCGGAGGCAAGAGTGAAACACCCGAACATCTTGAAGACTGCCGCGCACATTGCAGGATAGAGCGGGGCCACCCAGGCGGTGGGCCCTGTGGATCCGCCGAAAGGCGACGCGAAGCCATGCCCGGTCGCAAGCGAATACGCGATTGCGCCGGTCTCGTAGCCAAAGCCGAACGGAAAATGACGAAGAACATCCGGTGCGTAGTCAAGGATCAGAAAGTTACTGCTTTGTGGCGAAAAGTCGTAATAACGAAAATAGAGGATCAGAGCGACTCGCAACACGAGGCCAAGCAGCACCATCCAGACGAGGGGGCTTGCGGCGGCGAGTTTTTGCAGCCAGGGTCTTGCCCGTAGACTCGGCATTACCGATCCTAGGAAATCGGAGCTTCTTGCAAACGCAGCGTAAAATTCCCCCTGCTGCTCGGAACGGCCGAATTACAGCGTCGGGAGCGCATCGCAGGCCGATTCAGAGGCTGCGACCGCTCCGCTTAAGTCATAGTGGATGACGGCCGGCTCGGAACTGCAGAAACTCCGAGTCCCCGTGAAGGTGCTTTGGGGCACAGCCGTGACTAAATAACCGTTGAAGCCCGGCGAACAACCCGCGGGACTAGAGCCAACATTTCCTCCGTCTCCCGTGTAACCGAATGTATAGCCCGATCGCGCGTAGGGAGGAGCGGCAAGGACCGGGTCCAGCAAACTTGCCTGAGTGCACGTCGCAGTGCTCGCGTTGCCGCCCAAAGTGTCGAGGGTCGGCGGATAGCCATTGCCCCATGTAGTGCTGTACACGATTGCCGCGGTCGTAATCGTGCGGACGTTCTCCGCGGCGGATGCCTCGTTTGCGGCCATTCTGGATCGGAGGAAGTTCGGGATGGCAATCGCAGCGATGACCAGGATGATAGCGACCACAATCAAGAGCTCGATCAACGAAAAACCGGCCTGCGCTTGCCCTCCGAGCTTCGCTGCGCCGAGTTTTGATCTTGTTCGCACTGTCCGGATCCTCGCCAAATTCGACTTTAGAAGAAAGCGCGAGGAGGGGTTGCCCCCTCCTCGCCTCAAGCCATACTTACTGCAGAATCGTGGTGATAGCGTCGCAGGCGCCCGCCGCATCGGTAATCTGAGTGCCGGTCGTGTTGTAGCGAATCACACCGGACTGATCCGAGCAGTAAGCGTCGTTGCCCTGGTTGGCTGCCGGCCACGCGTCAACTTCGAAGTTGACGTTGTTCGTGCCGTTCGCGGCCGTCTCGAAGTTGTACCCGCTCTTGAAACCGGAGGTCAGAACCGGGTCAATCAAGCAGGCGCTCGTCGAGCTCGCCGTGCAACCAGCCGCACCGCCAAGATCCGTCAGCGACGGAGCAAAACCAGCCTGGTACGTCGAGTTATACGTGATCTGAGAGGTAACGATCGTGCGAACTGCGCCGACTGCGGAGGCCTGGTTGGCCGCCATACGCGAGCGGAGCAGGTTCGGAATTGCGATGGCCGCGATGATCAGGATGATCGCCACGACGATCAAAAGCTCGATAAGAGAGAAGCCCTTCTGGTTCTTTTTCATTCGATTCTCCTCGAATTGTGTCTTCATAATCTCGTTTTCGTATCCCTGGGGGGGCTACGCACGACTATATCGCAAGGTGGATGCCAGAGCGGCAACCAAGGTTTACCGTTAGCATACCGCCACCAAGTCCTGGAATATCTGGTAGATACAGCGGCTCCCGTGGGAGGTATTCCGTAGGGCAACCGCGCAGACCCCGGAAACCGGGGAATTCTGACGTTTTTTGACCGCCCAAAACGACGAAAGAGGCCGAGACAAGGAGAGGTTAGAAAAAGCCAATCGGCGCAGGTCGGACCTCGGAGTCCGACGATTAGACGCCATATTTCTTGGCGTAGTGTCGGAAGGAGCGATACGACATCTTGAGAAGTTCCGCTGCTTGGGTACGCACGCCGCCTGAGCGTTCCAGAGCCGCCAACAGGTAGGAGCGCTCAACCCCTTGGATGTGTTCCTCGAGGTTGATACCTTCTTTCGGAAGCATCGCCCCGTTTCCGTTATGGGACGACTCGGCGACGGTGGTCTGAAAGTGCGCCCGCACTCGCTCAGGAAGCGCTTCGGTCGATATCTTGCGGCCGCTCTCCAGGGCAATCGACCGTTCGATCGTGTTCTCGAGTTCGCGGACGTTGCCGGGCCAGTCGTAGACCTCCAAGCGGCGCATGGCCTCGGGATCGATTCCGTCGATATTCTTGCCCATCGATTTCGCAAACCGTTCCAGGAATTCCCGCGCCAGGAGGGGGATATCTTCGCGACGCTCGCGCAAGGATGGAAGGTGAATAGGGATTACGCTGAGGCGGTAAAAGAGATCCTCGCGAAAGCGGCCCTCGGATATCTCCTTCTCCAGGTCCTTGTTGGTTGCGGCGATCACGCGGACGTCCACGTCCGATTCCTCGGTGCTGCCGATAGGGCGCACCTTGCCTTCCTGGAGGACACGGTAGAGCTTCACCTGCATCGTGACGCTCATGTTGCCGATTTCATCCATGAAGAGAGTGCCGCCGTGCGCGGCCTGGAAAAGGCCGCGGCGATTTTCGTTCGCGCCCGTGAACGCACCTTTCATGTAGCCGAAAAGTTCGGATTCCAGAAGCGTCTCGGGAAACGCGCCGCAATTGATCGTGATGAAGGGATCCTTTGCGCGCTGGCTATTTTCGTGAATGGCACGAGCCACAAGTTCTTTTCCGGTGCCGCTTTCGCCCGTGATCAGGACGCGGCTTGATTGCGGCGCAATATTTTGAATCAGCTCGAAGATCGCGCGCATTTTCGGGGCAGTGCCGATCATGTGGTCGAGGCCTGTGAGCCGGCGAAGCTCCCGCCTCAGATAACCCGCTTCTTTCCGCAGCGCCAGGCTTTCGGCAACTTGCTGGATGGCCGGCCGCAATTCGTCGAGCAGGCGATCGCCCTTGATGACATATCGATCGGCGCCAAAATTCACGGCGTCGATGGCGGTATCAATCGTCGGAACGCCGGTGATCAGCAGGAAGACGGTCGAAGGCGACACTTCCTTGCAGTACCGCAACAGCTCGACGCCGTCCATATCGGGCATGCAGATGTCGGAGACGACGATATCGAAGATTTGGGTCGCCAGACGTCGCTTCGCCGCCTCTCCGCTTGTGGCGGTCTCCACCCGATGGCCTTCCTTGCGGAAGCTGATTTCGAGGAGCTCGCAGATCGAGCGTTCATCATCCGCGATCAGCAAGTGGGCCATGCGCTACGCCCTCCCCACCGGCCGCAACGACTCAGCGTCGGCTTGAGAATTTAGCTGCGACTTGGAGGCGGGACGCGTAACGCGAGGCAACTCGACGATGAACGTGGCTCCGTGCCCCTTTTCGGTTTCCACGCGAACTTGCCCGCGGTGCGCCTGCAGAATCTGATACACAATGGCCAGACCAAGCCCGGTGCCGCCTGCGAAACCAGATTGAAACGGCTCGAAGATCCGTTGCGAGGCCCCCGGATCGAGACCGACACCGGTGTCGTGGATGGAAATTCGCACCCATTCTCTGCCCGCCGGCTCCAATCGCACGGAGAGCGCTCCTCCGTTCGGCATCGCGCGCAACGCGTTGTTCGACAAGTTCCAGAAGACCTGCTTGATCGCGTCGCGGTCGGCCCGCACGCGAAGGTTGCGCGACGCGAAGTTACGTTCAAAGCGGTACTTGCCGGCGTTGGCCGCATCGCGCTCGAGCAAGAGCAACGTTTCGTCGATCAGGGCAGCGACGTCGAGGTCCGTGAATGCGTACGATTTTTCGCGCGCGTAGTTCAGGAACTCCGTGATGATGTGATTCAAGCGCTGCGATTCCCGGCTGACGATTTGGACGAGCTTTTTATCGTCGTCCTCCAGCGGCGCTAGCCGCACCAACTCCTTCAGGGCCCCGGTCATGGCCGTCAGCGGTTGGCGAATTTCGTGCGCGATTCCGGCGGAAAGGCGGCCGAGTGCCGCCATGCGCTCTTTGGTCACGATTTCCCGCTCGAGGCGCCGCAGTTCCGTGAGGTCCTGGAAGTTAAAGACGAAGCCGCTCGCCCGATGGTGAGCCGTTCGCAGCGGCGAAATCGATAGACCAAGGAAACGAGTGTCGCCCGCCGGCGTGCAGAATTCGATTTCCCTGCGCATGGCCAAGGGATTGTTGTTCTCATCGACTTCCACGGGCCAAAACCCGGGAAGCGCGGCGGCGATATTCTCGCCTCGCATCAGTCCGAAGCCGTGGCCGGTGATTTCGACGCCGGCGCGATTGATGAGAAGGATGCGACCGTCGAGATCGGTGGTCACCAGCCCGCCGCGCATGGACTCGATAATGTCCTGGTTGAACGCCTGGAGGTCCTTCAATGCCTCGCTCTTTTGCTCCAGCTCGGCACCTTTGCGGTGGATCGTCTGGGTCAGAAGGCTGCCGAGGTAGGCAACGGCGAAGAACGCAAAGAGGTTGCTTCCGAGCCACGTCTCCAGGGTGCGAGCCTGAGGCAGGGTCGGAGCCGTTCGCGGAATAACCTCGAAATAGACCAGGGCTACGACGCCGCCGAGCAGCACAAACGCAAGTCCCGCGACCACGAATGCGCCTCGGCGGGAAAACAGGATGCTGCCCATCAGGATGGCGAGCAGGTACAACGACACAAAGTAGCTGTCCTGCGCCCCGCTCGAATAGACGACGCCAGTGATAATCGCGATGTCTAGAATCATCTGGAGCGCGCCGTGCCACGCGGCAGCGGGAAGGGCGCGCTGCAGAATTACGTCGATGCTCGCGAAGACGTACCAAAGCCCGCACAACGACACCAACACGGCGAGCGGGAAGGAAACGGGGGCAAATTGATGCACGACAACGACGACTGCCAGCAGGAAGGTAATGACGAGAAACCGGACGCGACCCAACCAGGGAAGCCATTCGCTGATGCTCGGAGTGGGTTCCATGTGTGGCGCCACAACGCTCAATCGCTAAGCCCTACGCGCCGGAGGCTATCCGATAAGCCGGGCCGGACCATCGCGGTTGGGGTGTTCACGTCCTTTTTAGTGGCCCGCCAATTTCCCGATCAGCGAGAACAGCGGCAAGTACATCGAGATAACGACACCGCCGACGATGACGCCGAGGACAACGATCATGATCGGCTCAATCGCGGTCAGCATGTCCTTTACAGCCGCGTCCACTTCGTCTTCGTAGAAGTCGGCGATCTTCTGAAGCATCGCGTCCATGGCACCCGTTTGTTCGCCGACGCCGATCATCTGGGTCACCATCCCCGGGAAAACGTCGGTTTCCTTGAGCGGATCGACGAGCGACCTGCCCGCCTCAACCGCCGTCCGGGTTTGAGAAATCGCTCTTTCGACGACGGCGTTTCCCGAGGTGCGTGCCGTGATGTCGAGGCCCTCGAGAATCGGCACGCCGCTGGAAATGAGCGTTCCGAGAGTTCTCGTGAATCGAGCGACGGCAATCTTCCGCATGACGTTACCGATGACGGGCAGCTTCAGCACGATCGTGTCGATCACCATTCGCCCTTGCGGTGTGCCGTACCAAAACTTGAGGGCGAAGATTCCACCGACGATGAACACCAAAATAATCAGGCCGTAGATGCTCCCGACGAAGTTGCTCAGGCCGATCACGATACGCGTCGGCAGCGGCAGCGTCACGTCCAGACCATTGAACAAGTTCACGAAGATGGGGACGACCTTCCAGAGCAACAAAATAATCACGCCGGCGGCGATGCTGAGCACGGATATCGGGTAAATCATCGCGGACTTCACGGCGCGCTTCAGCTTGACGTTCTTTTCGATGTAGGTCGAAAGGCGCTGCAAGATCGTGTCGAGAATACCGCCCGTCTCGCCGGCCTCCACCATGTTGTAGTAGAGGGGATCGAAGACCTTCTCGTGCTGCTTCATCGCAGCCGAAAGGGTGGTGCCGCCCTCGACCGAGCCGCGCACGCCATTGAGGATCTTCTGGAAGGTCTTGTTCTCCTGCTGCCCCGCGAGAATCTCGAGGCACTGCACGAGGGGCAAGCCGGCATCGATCATCACGGAAAACTGGCGCGTGAAGATGGCGAGCTCTTTCTCGTCAACGCCAGTGCCGAATGTGGGAATGTTGAATTCCCTGCCCTTTTCGGACAGCTTGCTGACGTTGATCTGCTCGCGGCGGAGGACGGCGGCGAGCTCGTTCTTGCTTCCGGCGACACGCTCCCCGGACACGCTCGTGCCCGCGCGGTTGACTCCCCGATAGGTATAAACCGGCATAATCTATCTCCTCCCTCTACCCTTTAACGTCGGACCGGCACCTTGTTGCCCCCGGCAGCCGGTGATGTCACCCCTCTGTTAATTAAATCCTGCAATTCGTCCGGATTCGAGGATCTCGCGAGCGCCGTTTCCAAAGTGATTAACTTCTGAAAATAGGAGTTCGCCAGGCTCTGATTGAACGTCTGCATTCCGGTCGTACCGGTTCCGGTCTGCATGGCCGAATAGATTTGGTGAATCTTGTCCTCGCGGATCAGGTTACGGATCGCCGCGTTGGGAATCAGGATCTCCATCACCATCGCGCGGCCGCGGCCATCGACGCGCGGCAACAGCGCCTGGCAGAGGATCCCCTCGAGAACCATCGAAAGCTGGGCGCGCACCTGGGGCTGCTGGTGCGCAGGAAACACGTCGACGATTCGGTTGATCGTCGAAACCGCCGAGTTCGTGTGCAGCGTGGCGAAGGTCAGGTGGCCGGTTTCGGCGATGCGCAGCGCTGATTCGATGGTCTCGAGGTCGCGCATTTCGCCGATGAGCACGACGTCGGGATCCTCGCGCAGCGCAGCCCGCAGCGAATTCGCGAACGAGTGCGTATCCGAGTGCACTTCGCGCTGGTTCACCAGGCACTTCTTGTGATTGTGGAGGAACTCGATCGGGTCCTCGATGGTGATCATGTGCTCTTCGTGCTCGTTGTTGATCTTGTCGAGCATCGCCGCGAGCGTGGTCGATTTGCCCGATCCCGTGGGCCCGGTGACGAGCACGAGGCCGCGCGGCTTGTCGCACAGATTGCGGACGATCGGCGGCAGACCCAGCGCGTCGAATCCCTTGATTTCCCACGGAATGGTCCGGAAGACGGCCGCCACCGCGCCGCGTTGATGGAAAATGTTTCCACGGAACCGGGCGAGGCTCTTCAACCCGAAGGAAAAGTCGAGCTCCAGATTCTCTTCGAGCCGGTGCTTCTGCACGTCGGTGAGTACGCTATACGCGAGCGCCTTGGTGTCGGCGGCCGTCAACGGAGGCATATCCAACGGGCGAAGTTTTCCGTGGACGCGGATGCGAGGTGCGGTGTTGGTCGAGAGATGAAGGTCGCTGCCGCCCATCTCGATCATCTTTTTCAGCAGTTCGCTCAGCGTGATTCCAGCCATCGTTTCCTTCCTCCGCTACAGGACGGTCTCCCGCAGCACTTCTTCCATGGTTGTGAGCCCGGCGGCGATCTTCAGCAAACCGCTGCGCCGGAGGGTGATCATTCCGAGTTCGAGAGCTTTCCTCTTCAATTCGAGAGCGGAGGCGCCGACCAGGATCAACTCGCGCAGTTCGTCGCTGACCTCCATTACCTCGTAGAGACCGACGCGGCCCTTATAGCCGCTGTTGTTGCACGCCGCGCATCCCTTTCCGTGCTGCACGACGACCTTGGTAGATTCCTCCTCGGTGTATCCGGCTTCCACAAGGGCTTGCGGCTGGATCTGCATCGGCTCTTTGCACTGCACGCAGATACGGCGAACCAAGCGCTGCGCGCAGATCAGGTTGACGGAGGTGGCCACGAGGAAGGGCTCAATGCCCATGTTCATCAACCGGCTGATGGTGGAGGGTGCATCGTTCGTATGCAGCGTCGAAAGCACCAAGTGGCCGGTCAGCGCGGCCTTTACTGCGATTTCAGCCGTCTCGAAGTCTCGAATCTCGCCGACGAGGATAATGTTCGGATCTTGCCGCAGGAAGGCGCGGAGAGCCGACGCGAAGTTGAGGCCGATCTGCTCCTTCATCTGGACCTGGTTGATTCCAGGCAACTGGAACTCGACCGGGTCTTCCGCCGTCATGATGTTTGTTTCCTGGGTATTCAGGCGCGCGACCGACGAATACAACGTGTTCGTCTTGCCCGATCCGGTCGGCCCGGTGACGAGGACCATGCCGTAAGGCTTCAGGATTTGCCGCTCGAACTTCGCCAGGGACTCAGGCTCGAAGCCCAGTTTCGTCATGTCGAGGCGGAGATTTTCCTTGTCCAGTAGTCGGAGAACGATTTTTTCGCCGAACAGAGTCGGGACCGTGGAGACGCGGAAGTCGAGCTCCTTTTTCTTCCCGTCCTTGAGGTACTTGATCATGATGCGGCCGTCTTGCGGCAGCCGCTTCTCGCTGATGTCCAGCTTCGACATGATCTTGATGCGGCTGGTCATGGCGTCTTTCAGTTTCATGGGCGGAGCCATGACGTTCTGCAGAATGCCGTCAATCCGGAAGCGGACGCGATACTCCTTTTCGTAGGGCTCAACGTGAATATCGCTCGCGCCGCGCTTCACG
>Ga0335073_10004361_pt1 | contig 19793 bp, 13 predicted proteins | sample Lox_Sample_22_FD_207093 | JGI IMG/M metagenome (GOLD analysis project Ga0335073, IMG submission 207093) | Soil microbial communities from Loxahatchee National Wildlife Refuge, Florida, United States - Lox_Sample_2.2 | ecosystem: Environmental > Terrestrial > Soil > Wetlands | place: USA...
AACGGCCTGGGCGCGCTGCAGCCGATGCGCTCGGGCGGCAAGGTGCTCGACTTCGAGGAGGCCGACCCGGACACCGACATCTTCGGCCGCGGCAAGATCGAGGACTTCACCTGGAAGGGCATGCTCGACATGGCCACCTGCACCGAGTGCGGGCGCTGCCAGTCCCAGTGCCCGGCGTGGGCCACCGGCAAGCCGCTGTCGCCCAAGATGCTGATCCTCGACCTGCGCGACCACGCGTTCGCCAAGGCCCCGTACCTGCTGGCCGCCTCGGACGAAGCCCGCGAAAAGCTGCCGGACTCGGTCAAGGCCGAGGCCGGGCGGCCGCTGGTCGGCGACGAGGCCGCGAACGGCGTGATCGACCCCGACGTGCTCTGGTCCTGCACCAACTGCGGCGCGTGCGTGGAGGAGTGCCCGGTCGACATCGAGCACATCGACCACATCACCGACATGCGCCGGCACCAGGTGCTGATCGAGTCCGCGTTCCCGGCCGAGGCGTCCTCGATGCTGAAGAACCTGGAGAACAAGGGCGACCCGTGGGGCATGGGCGAGGCCAGGCGGCTGGACTGGGCGGAGGGCCTGGACTTCGAGGTCCCGGTGGTGGACGGCCCGATCGGCGACGACGTCGAGTACCTGTTCTGGGTGGGCTGCGCCGGGGCGCTGGAGGACCGGGCGCGCAAGACCACCCGGGCCATCGCCGAACTGCTGCACACCGCGGGCGTCTCGTTCGCGATCCTCGGCCCGGCCGAGACCTGCACCGGCGACCCGGCCCGGCGGATGGGCAACGAGTTCGTGTTCTCGATGCTGGCCCAGCAGAACATCGAGACGCTGAACGAGGCCGGGGCGCGCAAGATCGTCGCGAGCTGCCCGCACTGCTTCAACACGCTGGCCAAGGAGTACCCGCAGCTCGGCGGGAACTACGAGGTGATCCACCACACCCAGTTGCTGGCCCGGCTGGTGTCCGAGGGGCGGCTGACCCCGGTCAACCCCGTCGAGGAGAAGATCACCTACCACGACCCGTGCTTCCTCGGCCGGCACAACCGGGTGTTCACGCCGCCGCGCGAGATCATGGAGCAGGTGCCCGGCGTCCGGGCCCAGGAGATGCACCGGTGCAAGGAGCGCGGGTTCTGCTGCGGCGCGGGCGGGGCGCGGATGTGGATGGAGGAGCGGATCGGCAAGCGGATCAACACCGAGCGGATCGACGAGGCGCTGGGCACCAGCCCGGACACGATCTCGACCGGATGCCCGTACTGCCTGGTCATGCTCGGCGACGCGGTCAGCGCCAAGAAGAGCTCCGGCGAGGCGGCCGAGTCGCTCGAGGTCGTTGACGTGGCCCAGATCCTGGTCCGCTCGGTCCGGCCGTCGGCGGCGCCGGCCGCGGTCGGCCCCGGGGTTTCGGAGCCGGGCCCGTCCGACCCGGCCGGGGCCGAGCCGGGCCCGGACGAGGCCGGCTGACCCGGGGGAGCACCGCGTGGACTCCCGGCGGGCCGAGTCCTTCAGCGACGGCGTGTTCGCGGTCGCGATCACGGTGCTGATCTTCGACCTGCTGCCGATCGGCAAGGACCATCTGAGCTACCGGGTGCTCGGCGAGGCCTGGCCACAGTACGTCGCGTACGTGGTCAGCTTCCTGACCATCGGCATCATGTGGATGAACCACCACACGATGTTCGGCCACGTGCGGTTCGTCGACCGGCCGGTGCTCGTGCTGAACCTGCTGCTGCTCATGGGCATTGTCGCGATACCGTTCCCGACCGCGCTGGTCGCCGAGCACCTGACCGGCCCGACCACGTCCGGCGGCCCGGTCGCGACCGTCCTCTACGGGGCGATCATGATCGCGATCTCGATCTTCTACAACCTGATCTGGGAGTACATGGTCCGGCACGCGGACAAGCTGGGCTCGCGCATCACCCGGGTGAGGTTGCGGGACTCGGTTCCCGGCTTCGGCCGCAGCCCGTTGCTGTCCCGGATCCCGCGGTGGAGCCTGGGCCTGGTCGGCTACCTGGCCGGCGTGCTGATCGCCGCGTTCGCCTCGGCCGCGGCGGGGCTGGCCGTGTACGGGGCGCTCGCGGTGTTCTATCTGTTCAACCACCTGCCCGAACCGGCCGACCGGTACCAGATCGTGCCGCGGGCCGACGTCAGGGAGCGGCCGGAGTAGGCAGCCAGATCCGCACCCGGGTGCCGCGCCCCGGCCAGGACTCCAGCGTGGCCTGACCGCCGTGGGCCCGGGCGATGGCCTGGACGATCGACAGGCCCAGCCCGCTGCCACCGCCGGTGCCGTTGTCGCGCGCGGTGGCGTTCGCGGGTTCGGCTCCGGCGGTGCCGGTGCCGGTGCCGGTGCCGTTGGCGTTGGCGGGGTCGGCGGCGTTGCCGGGGTCGGCGGCACGGTGGAAGCGGTCGAAGGCCCGGGCCGCGTCCTCGGCCGACATGCCGGGACCGGCGTCGGCCACCTCGAGCAGCACGCCGCCGGTGATGGCGCCCAGCCGCACCGCCACCGGGGTGCTGACCGGGGTGTGCGCACGGACGTTGCCCAGCAGGTTGGCCAGCACCTGCCGGACCCGGGGCTCGTCGACCACGGCGACCAGGCGCGGCGGCGCCTCGGCCCGGACCGGCCGCTGCGGCTCGACCGCGGCGGCGTCGGCCACCGCGTCGCGCACCACGCCGGCCAGGTCGGTCTCGGTCAGGTCGAGCGAGGAGGTCCGGTCCAGCCGGGCCAGCTCCAGGAGTTCGGCCACCAGCGTGCTCATCCGTTGCGCCTCCTGCTCGATCCGGCGCATGGCGTTGGGCAGCTGGTCGGGGCCGAGCGCGCCCTGCCGGTATAGCTCGGCGTAGCCGCGGATGGTGGTCAGCGGGGTGCGCAGCTCGTGCGAGGCGTCGGCGGCGAACTCGCGCACCTTCTGTTCCGAGCGCAGCCGGGCGCCGAACGCCTGCTGGATCCGATCGAGCATGGTGTTGATGGCCGACCCGAGCCGCCCCACCTCGGTGCCGTCGTCCGCGTCGGCCACGCGCGCGGCCAGGTCGCCGCGCGAGGTGATCTCGTTGGCCGTGTTCGCCATGTGGTCCAGCGGGCTCAGGCCGCGGCCGATCAGCCAGCTGCCGCCGATCGCGAGCAGCGCGAGCAGCGCGCCGCCCGTGATCAGCTCGGCGATCACGACCCCGCCGATCTGCCCGGCCAGGGTGTCGGTGGTGTGCGCGACCACCAGGACGTAGGCCCCCAGGGCGGGCACCGTGAAGCCCGCGGTCTCCAGCTTGTTCGCGGTGATGCCGCGGGCCACGGCCCGGACGTTCTTGCCGTCCGGAAGGGTGACCGTGGCGGGCTCGGTGCGGAATCGCTGCCGGTAGCCGGCCAGGGTCATCTGGCCGAGCGCCGAGGCGAGCTGGCTGGCCTGGGCGCCGGGCGTGATCAGCACGACCCGATCGGTGCGCACCGAGACGGCCACGGCCAGGTAGCCGCCGGCGTTGTCGGCCAGCCCGCGCGGGTCGCGCGCCGAGGCGGCGATCAGGTCGGCGTTGAACTGGCCGTGCAGCTTGCTGCTCAGCACCCTCGTGGTGACCGCGCCCATGATCAGCAGGAAGATCGCGGTCACCGCGATCAGCAGGATGAGCATCCGCGCGCGCAGCGAAAGCCTGCGGGATCTGGTCACCGGTCCGGCGGCCGCAGGCTGTAACCCACCCCCCGCTGGGTGTGGATCAGCGGCGGGCCGAGCGGGTCGAGCTTGCGCCGCAGGTAGCTGACGTAGGTCTCCACGATCTGGGACTCGCCGGCGTAGTCCCAGCCCCAGACGTTCTCCAGCAGCTGGGACCGGGTCAGGACCCGCCCCTGGTGCCGGATCAGGTACGTGAGCAGGCGGAACTCGGTAGGCGAGAGCTCGACCTGGGTCCCGCCCCGGCGCACCGTCCACCGGGCCTCGTCCACCTCCAGGTCACCGGCGCGCAGGATGTCCCCGTCGCCGTCCCCGGCGTCGCCGCGGCTGTTCCTGGACGCCCGGCGCAACACCGCCCGGACCCGGGCCACCAGGGCCTCCACCGAGAACGGCTTGGTCACGTAGTCGTCGCCGCCGATGGCCAGACCGGTGACGGTGTCCGACGAGGTGTCCCGGGCGGTCAGGAAGATCACCGGGACCTCGTTGCCCGCCGAGCGCAACCGCCGGCACACCTCGAAGCCGTCCATGTCCGGCAGCATCACGTCGAGGACGATCAGGTCGGGCGCGTCGGTTTCGGCCCGCCGGAGCGCGTCCTTCCCGGTCGCCGCCGTCGTCACCGAGCATCCGTGGAACTTCAGCGCCACCTGGACGAGCTCACGGATGTTCGGCTCGTCGTCCACGACGAGCACCTGGGGGATCTGGTCTTTGTCGGTCATGAGGTATCGGGATCATTCTCGCGCGCCGGGCGACCGGTGGCGCCATCCGGGCCCGAATGCCCCGGATGACGCCGCTGGTACGTGCATGAGGCGGTTATGAGCCCGCCGCCGGGCTGGATGACGGGGTCGGCGACGTGCTGGCCGCGGGCCGGATCACGATCAGGCGGGCGTCGTAGACGCCGCTGACGACCGGGCCGCCCGCGAACACCTGCTGCCCCTCGGCCAGCTCACTGCCGGCGACCTTCTGCCCGCCGTGGCGGACCACGGTGTCGCTGACCAGGACCCAGGTCCAGGTGGTGCCGTCGGTGGCCTGGACGGTGACGTCGCTGCCGCTGATCGACCGGATCACGCCGCGCTCGTAGGCGAGCGTCGTGTAGCCGGTCTTGGTCTTGAACGTGAACTGGCCGTGCAGCCCGCCCAGCACGCGCACGCCGCGCAGCACGTGGCACCGCCGCACCGCGAGCCTGGCCGCGCGCGGGTGTCCGTTGGCCAGGATCTTGGCCGCCCGGGACAGGCAGGGATGGTTGGCGTCGGCCGTGGCGGCGGTGCCCGATGACGAGGTGCCCGATGACGAGGTGCCCGCCGACGTGGTGCCGAAGGTGGCCGCGGCCGCCTCCGACGAGGGCGACGAGGCCGAGTTGAGCAGGGCGTTCAGCTGCGCGGCCTGGCCGGTCGGGCCGGTGGCCCCGGTCGTCGCCGCGGCCGGGGAGGTGTTGCCGGCCAGGTGCGTAGCCGCGAACGCGCCGCCGCCGGCCAGCACCGCGACCAGCGCGAGCCCGGCACCCCACCGGAGCGCCCGGCCGCGGCGCGGCGGCCGCGGCGCGCCGTACTGGCCAGGCGGGCCAGGGGGACCAGGCGGGGCGGGCGTTCCGGGCGGCGGGTAACCGGGCTGGCCCCAGCCGGGCTGGCCCCAGCCGGGCTGGCCCCAGCCGGGCTGCTGCCACGGAGCGGATGCCTGGGCCGAGGCCGGGCCGGGCGGCCCGGAGGACGGCCGAGGCTGTGCGGCCGGTTCAGCCGGTTCAGCCGGTTCAGCCGGTCCAGGCTGGCCGGTCTCGGGCCGGATCTCCTGCGTGGCCCAGAAGTCCTGCGGTTCGCCGTCTGGCGGCTGATGCGTGTTGTCCATAACCGCGAGACTGCCGGTGCGGTCTGGGACACCGGCGGGTAGATCCTGGGAGCAGCCTGTGAACGCGCCGAAAATCCGCCCGGGGCGGGCCCGCTACATGCGCTCGGGCACCGGGATGCCGAGCAGGTCCAGGCCGGTCAGCAGGACCCGGAGCGTGAGCGCGGACAGGGCCAGCCTGCTGTCGCGGACCCAGTCGAGGTCCGCCTTCAGCACCGGGCACTGCTCATAGAACGCGGTAAACGCGCTGGCCGTCTCGAACAGGAACGTCGCGAGCTTGTGCGGCTCGGCCGCCTCCGCCACCTGGTGCACCGCCGCGCCGAAGCCGAGCAGCCGCAGCGCGAGGTCCCGCTCGGCCTTTTCGGTGAGCCGGATCGCGCCCGCCGCCTCGCCCGGGTCGATCCCGGCGTTGCGGAAGATCGAGCGGATCCGGGCGGTCGCGTACTGCAGGTACGGGCCGGTGTTGCCGGTCAGCGCGAGCATCCGGTTGAAGTCGAGCACGTATCCCGAGTCGCGGGCCACGGACAGGTCGGCGTACTTCAGCGCGCCGATGCCGACCGCCTCGGCGATCTGCCCGCGCAACTCCGGGTCGTCGTAGCGGTCCTTGATGACCTCCTCGGCCCGCTCGACCGCCTCGGCGATCAGGTCGGCCAGCTTGACCGAGGCGCCGGTCCTGGTCCGGAACCGCTTGCGGTCAGCCCCGGTGACCAGCCCGATCGTGGCGTGCTCGGCGCTGACCTCGTCGGTCAGCCACCCCGCCTGGCGGGCGGTGGCGAAGACCATCTCGAAGTGCTGGGCCTGCTCGGCCCCGACCACGTAGATGATGCGGTCCGCGTGCAGGTCACGGATCCGGTACCGGATCGCGGCCATGTCCGTGCTCGCGTAGCCGTAGCCGCCGTCGGATTTGCGCAAGATCAGCGGGAGCGGCGCGCCGTCACGCCCGGTGAAGCCGGGGGGAAAGGCGCAGAGGGCGCCGTCGCTGATCACCGCGACGCCCTCCGCCTCCAGCTCGTCGCAGACGTCGGCGAGCATCGGGTTGTAGAAGCTCTCCGGGTCCAGGTCGGCATCGGTGAGCGTCACGCCGAGCCGCGCGTAGATCGTGTTGTAGTACTTCTCGGTGTCGCTGATCACCGTGCGCCACAGGCGCAGCGTCTCCGGGTCCCCGGCCTGCAGCGCGACGACCCGCAGCCGCGAGCGCTCGGCGAACGACGGATCGGCCTTGAACTTGGCGTTGGCCGCCTGGTAGAAGGCGTTGATCTCGCCCGCGGCGAGCTGCTCGTTGGCCGATCCCTCGCCCACGTCGAGCAGGTGCTCGAGCAGCATGCCGAACTGGGTGCCCCAGTCGCCGATGTGGTTGGCCCGGATGACCGGGTCACCGAGATACTCCAGGATCCGGACCACCGAGTCGCCGACGATCGTGGTGCGCAGGTGACCGACGTGCATCTCCCGGGCCACGTTCGGCGCCGAGTAGTCGACCACGACCCGTTGCACCGGGTCGGCCGGGGGAACGTCGAGCCGGGCGTTGCCGAGCTGGCCGGTCGCCTGGGCGGCGATCCAGTCGTCGCGGAGCGTGAGGTTGATGAAACCCGGCCCGCTGACCTCGGCCCGCTCGATCACGTCGCTGCCGCCGAGCTGGCCGGCCAGCTCGGCCGCGACCTCGCGCGGCGGCCGGCCCAGCCGCTTGGCCAGGGCCAGCGCGACGTTCGACTGGTAGTCGGCGAACTGTGACGGCCGGATCACCGGATCGGCATCGGCGTAATCCGGGCCGAACGCCGCAGCCAGCGCGGCGGCCATCAGCCGGGCCAGGGCTTGCTGCGGATCGGTCATAAATCAAGCCTATCGGCTCGCCCCCGGCGCGGCGGCGCGGGAACTCCGCGCCGGGCCCAGCCCGACGGCCCGCCCCGTCCTTTCTGGCCGGGCCGGGAAACGTGGGCCCGTTGGAAACGTGGGCCCAGATGGCTGAAAAAACAGCCCTCTGGGCCCACATTCCGCGGGCGCGGGCCGACGTCGGCGCGCTTCCGCCGTGGTTGGCCCTGCCGCGGGTCGGGCAGTGTCGTGGTCGGGCAGTGTCGTGGTCGGGCAGTGTCGTGGTCGGGCATTTCGCGGTCGGGCATTTCGCGGTCGGGCATTTCGCGGTCGGGCCGGGCCGCGGCCCGGCCCGATGTCACGGCCGGCGCAGGAAGTGCCCGTGCCCGCCCCGCGGCGACCCGAGCCGCTCAGTGATCTTCTCGGTGATCTGGCCACGAGCCAGGCTGGCGGCCAGCATGCAGGCCGCCTCCAAGGCGCGGGCCTTGGCCGCCCCGTGCGCGATCACAACGGTGGCCTCCAGCCCGAGCAGGGCCGCCCCGCCATAACTGTCCGAGTCCATGCGCTCGGCGAGTTCCTTAAGGCCACGGCGCTGAAACAGCGTCCCGATCCGCGCCGTGCGCGTGCCGGCCAGGGCCTCCCGCAGCTGCCGCGCCGCGAATCCGGCCGTGCCCTCCAGCGTCTTCAGGGCCACGTTCCCCGTGAAACCATCGGTCACGATCACGTCGACCTTGCCGGTCAGCAGGTCGCCGCCCTCAACGTTGCCCACGAAGCTGATCGGCATGCCGCCGTGCGGCGGGTCGGCGTCGAGCAGCTCATGGGCCCGCCGGGCCAGCTTGTTGCCCTTGCCCGGTTCGGCGCCGATCGTGAGCAGGCCGACCCGCGGTTCGGCGATGCCGTAGGCGGTCTGCGCGTAGGCCACGCCGAGCTGAGCGAACTGCACGAGCATCTCCGGTTTCGGGTCCGCGATCGCCCCCGCGTCCAGCAGCAGCGTGGGCCCGGGACGGGTGGGCAGCACGACGGCCAGGGCCGGGCGCTGCATCCCGGGCAGCGCCCGCAGCCTGAGCCGGGCCGTGGCCACGATGCCCCCGGTTGAGCCCGCCGAGACCACGGCGGCGGCCTGCCCTCGCCGGACCAGCTGACACGCCACCGCGATACTCGACCGGTCGCGGCGCCAGCTGGCCAGGGCGCCCTCGCCCATCGTGATCGAGTCCTCGGCCGGCACGATCCGGATGTTGTTCCCGGCCTCGTGCTTGACCAGCAGCGGGCGCAGTTGCCCCGGTCGGCCGGTGAGCAGTACCGGTATCCCCGCCCGGGCCGCGGCAATCGCCCCGGACACGATCTCGGCCGGAGCATGATCGCCGCCCATCGCGTCCACGGCGATCGGCATCGGCCGCGGGCTGTCGTTCGGCGCCCGTCCGCGCACCGTCCCGCCCCCCACGGCCGCGGGCCGTCCGTCGCGGTTCAGGGTGTTGCCGATCGCGCCGGCGAGTCCGCCGCCCGCCGCCAGACCGAGTCCCGCATGCCGTCAGCCTCTCACCGGCGGGCCGTCCGGGTGTAACCGGTATGGCCGGTAGCGTCCCGGCGTGCCGAGGCGAACGGTCCCGGGAGTGGCATGGCCAGACCAAGAGAAGCGTTTGGCATGGTCAGCCGCTGGCAGGGAACCATAAGGGGTGCCAGAACGTATCCCAGATAAGGGGCACCCCTCGGCCACCTGCGGTGGACGCGCAGACGGGTATGCGGGCACTGGGTAGCTTGGCCGCGGGAAACCCTCCAGAGTCACTGAGTGTTTCGTAATTGTGACCTAGTTGTGGGGCAACGAACCGGTAAAGCGCGTTCTGCGTCTGAGTGTTCAGGCCGGTTCTAGCGCGGTGATCCTGCCGCAACAGTGACGGGTCTCGCGCGCCTGGGCAGTTCGCGCCACGGGCGGCGATCAACCGAAGGGAGATGCGTGACTGGACTTCCCGAGATGGCGCCCGGCCTTCCCGCGCCGGGCCGCCGGTTTCGCGCGTACACGGTCAAGCACCTGGACAGACTGACGGAGCGGGCCGGGCTGAACGCCGATGAACGGCTCGCGGTCCGGGCAGTGGCCACGGTGCTGCCCTTCCGCACCAACGAGTACGTGGTCGAGAACCTCATCGACTGGGATGCTGCCCCGGACGATCCGATCTACCGCCTGGTCTTCCCGCAAGCGGACATGCTCCCCAGCGCGGACGTCAGGACGATCGGTGACCTGCTGGCCCGAGGCGCCCCGGACGGCGAGGTGCGTGCGGCCGCGCACGCCGTGCGGACCCGGCTCAACCCGCATCCGGCCGGCCAGCTGGCCTTCAACATTCCCGACTACGCCGACGAACCGCTCCCGGGCGTCCAGCACAAGTACCCCGAAACGGTGCTGGTCTTTCCCAAACAGGGTCAGACCTGCCACGCGTACTGCACCTACTGCTTCCGGTGGGCGCAGTTCGTGGACGAGCCGGACCTGAAGATGGCGACCGACGACATGACCAAGGTCACCGGCTACTTGCGGGAGCATCCCGAGGTAACCAGCGTGCTGATTACCGGCGGCGACCCGATGATCATGGGGGCGGCGGTGCTGAGGCGGTACGTGGAGCCGCTGCTCGATCCGGAGCTGGGACATCTGGAGTCGATCCGGATCGGGACCAAGTCGCTGGGCTACTGGCCGCAGCGCTTCGTGACCGACCCGGACGCCGACGACACGATGCGGCTGTTCGAGGAGGTCACGGCGTCCGGTAAGAGCCTGGCCGTCATGGCTCACTTCTCGCATCCCCGCGAGCTCGAACCGCCGCTCCTGGCCGATGCCGTGCGCCGGATCCGGTCCGCGGGCGGGATCATCCGCACCCAGGCGCCGCTGATCAGGTCGATCAACGACGATCCCGGGATCTGGTCCGACATGTGGCGGACCCAGATGCGGATGGGCATGGTGCCGTACTACATGTTCATTGAGCGCGACACCGGCCCGCAGGGTTACTTCGCCGTCCCGCTGTACCGGGCGCATGAGATCTACCGCGACGCCTACGCGAACGTCTCCGGCCTGTGCCGCACGGTGCGCGGCCCGTCCATGTCGGCAACCCCGGGCAAGGTATGCGTGGACGGGGTGGTCGAGGTGGCGGGCGAGAAGGTCTTCGCCCTGCACATGATCCAGGCCCGCAACCCGGATCTGGTCGGGCGGCCGTTCTTCGCCCGGTTCGATCCGCACGCCATCTGGCTATCCGATCTGGAACCCGCGTTCGCCCCGCGGTTCCCCTTCGATACTGTCCCCGAGGAACTCCCCGGCCTGTGGGCACCGGAGATGCTCCCGTCCCTCACCTAGCGTCCACGACACCCTTCCCGCTACGGGCGCGGCCCGCCAGGTCTTTACCTGGCGGGCCGTTCCCGTTCAGCGGCCGCGTCGGTTCGGAATAGCCGGCTAGCCGAGTGTCCAGGAACTGATCTCCATGCCGTCCTCGACGGGAAACGCGACGCTGACGTAGCCGTTGGCCGGGTCGCGGACGTAGTCGAGATAGCCCGCCATGCCCTGGTGGGTGATGTCGTCGGCGGCGACCAGCGCGCCCGGCGCCAGCTTGGGCTCGAGTAGCCGCAGCACCGGCAGGCACAGGTCCTTCCAGCCGTCCAGCAGGACCAGCCCGACCGGGCCGGGAACCTCGCCGAGCGTCTGCCGTGCGTCGCCGACCAGGATGGTCACGGGCTCGGCGACGCCCGCCTCCTGCAGGTTGGATCGGGCCGCGTCGGCTTTCCTGCTGCTCAGCTCGGTGGTCACGACCTGACCGGTGCCATTGTCGGCCACCGCGGCGGCCAGGTAGATGGTCGAGATGCCGAACGAGGTGCCGAACTCGACCACGGTTTCCGGGCGGATGGCCCGGACCAGCGTGTACAGGAGCTTGCCCGCCTCGGCGGAGATGGGAATGTAGATGTCCTGGAAGGCCTCGGCTCGCTCGAGCGGCGTGGCCCACGAGGCTCGTCCGTCCGGCGGCGCCGGCACGTGGTCCTCGTCACGGGCGGCCGCGGCGAACATGCGGCCGAGCACGGCGCCGAGCTGGGGTGCGGCAAGGGTATTGGTCATGACCGCAGACTAGACGCAACGTATCGTCTAGTCAAGAGTCCTCTATGCTGACCGCATGACGGCCCGCGACCCGCAGCCACGCGGCCGCCCGCAGGAATCCGCCACGGCCACGTCGGCCGTCGACGGCGTCCGCGCGGGCCTCCAGCCCCGGCATCACGGCAACCGGCACGGACGCAGCGAGGAGGCCAGGATGGCCATCCTGGAGGCGGCCGACGACCTGCTGGCCGAGCGCGGCTTCGCCGGCGTGACGATCGAGGGGATCGCGGCGCGGGCCGGCGTCGCCAAGCAGACCATTTACCGCTGGTGGAACTCCAAGGCCGACATCCTCTTCGAGGCGCTCGCCGTCGACGCGGCCGAGCACTTCACCCCGGCGGACCACGGCGACCTGGGCCGCGACCTGCGCGACCACCTGCGCCAGGTGGCGACGTTCCTCACCGCGACGGACGCCGGAGCCGTCTGCCGCGCCCTGGCCGGGCAGGCCCAGCTCGATCCGGAGGTCGCGGCCCGGTTCGAGGCCGAGTTCCTGGCCCCGCAGCGCGACCGCGACCGCGCGCCCTTCCTGCGGGCCCGGCGTCGCGGCGAACTCGCCCCCGGCACCGACGTCGACCTCGCGGTCGACCAGCTCGTCGGCCCGATCTTTTACCGGGTGCTGGTCACCCGGCGCAGCGTCCCGCCCCGGTTCACCGACGCCCTGGTGGCCGGCTACCTCGGCCAGCCCGCGACGCCCTGACCCGCAGACGCGCTGACCCGCAGACGCCCTGACCCGCACACGCGCTGACCTGCGGAGGCGCCGCGAGGACGACAAGCCGGGGCCCCGGCCGGCGCGGCTACGGTCAGGTCGGCCTGGTGCGGACCTCGGCGTCGCCTGCCTGACCGTTGGCCGCCTGACGGTCAGCCACGGCGTCGGCGACGGGGGTGCCGGCCACGACCGGCCGGTCCCCGGCACCCGCCCCCGCCCCCGCGCCTGCGGCTGCGGCCGCGGCCGCGGCTGCGGCCGCGGCCCGCTTCTGGCCGGTCAGCGCCAGGCAGAGCGCGGCGCCAACGCCCAGCAGCACGACGGGCAGGATCATGGTCGAGCGCATGGCGGACACGAACCCGAACGTGAACACGTCGTGGCCGATCCGGGCGACCTCCGGGGCCAGGCTGGCCGGGATGCCGGACTGCCTCGAGATCCCGCCGTTCTGGCCCGCGCCGACCTGGATGCCGTTGTTCGCGGAGTTCTGGATCTGGGCGATGAACCCGTTGCGCGCCTGCGCCGGCAGCGCGGCCGCCCTGGTGTGCGCCTGCGCCGTCATCGCCGCGACCAGCCGGTTCTGGAGCAGCGCCCCGACCACGGCCGTGCCGATGACCAGCCCGACCTGGCGCACCGTGTTCAGCACGCCGGACGCCGCCCCGGCGATCTGCGGCTGGATGTTGCGCATGGCCGTGGTGACCAGCGGGGCGAACGTCCCGCCCATGCCGATGCCGGCCACGATCAGCGGGGCCAGGAAGCTCTGCCACGACGAGGTGGGGCGAGCGATCAGCGCCAGCCAGCCCATGCCGGCGCCGAACAGGATCAGGCCGGTCATCAGGATGTACTTGCCGCCGATCTTGTCGGTCATGCGCCCGGCCACCGGGGCAATGAACATCGAGATCAGCGAGGCGGGAGCCATCGTGAGCCCGGCCTTGAGCGCCGAGAACCCGAGCACCGACTGCAGGTAGATGGTGAACGGCAGGAAGATCCCCATCATGCCGACCGCCAGCACCCCGGACACCGCGTTCATCACCGAGAAGTTCCGGTCCCGGAACACCGCGAACGGCACCAGCGGCTCCCGGCCCTGGGTCAGCTTCTGGTACACCAGGAACGCCGCGAGCAGCGCCACGCCGACGCCCAGGACGAGCGGGATGCTGATGAACGAGGTGATCGTGGACCAGTTGTATTTCTGCCCCTCGACCAGCCCGTAGCAGATGGCGAGCAGCCCCGCGCTGGCCAGCAGCACGCCGGGGACGTCGATCCGGTGCCGGCGGCCGGGGCGCAGGTCCGGGATGATGAACATGGTCAGCACGAGCACGATCACGCCGACCGGCAGGTTGACGAAGAAGATGTAGCGCCAGTCGAACGCAGTCACCAGCAGGCCGCCCAGCGTCGGGCCCGCGATCGTCGCCACGCCGGCCACCGCGCCCCAGACGCCGAACGCGGCGCCTCGCCGCTCCGGCGGGAACGTGTTCGTGATGATGGTCAGGGTCTGCGGCATGAGCATCGCCGCCCCGAGGCCCTGTATCGCGCGGAACCCGATCAGCCAGCCGGGGCTGGGCGACAGGCCGCAGGCCGCCGACGCCGCCGTGAACACCGCCACGCCCGCGAAGAACATCGTCCGCGGCCCGATCAGGTCGCCCAGCCGCCCGGCCGTGATGACCAGCACGGCGAGCACGAGCGCGTAGGCGTTGATCACCCACAGCACGTCATCGAGCGACGCGTGCAGCTTGGTGATCATGTTAGGGATCGCGATGTTCACGATCGTCAGGTCCAGCAGGGTCATGAAGAAGCCGAGCGAGACCACCAGCAGCACCAGCCACGGGTTCCCGGCGAACTTGCGCACCGCTTCCTCCCTCGCACAGACCCCGCCCGAACCCGCCGTCCGGCCGGTGACTGTCATTCACGGCACTTTGACATTGATGCTAGGCACTGCCGCCGACAAAAGAGAGCCGGGCCGGGAATGCGGTCGCCGGCGACAACCCGCCTGCCCCGGATTCACCCGCCCGCAACGGTTTCCGAACCCCGTTCGGTATGACCCCCGGCCGGCCGCTAAGCTCCCGCTCATGGAACTGAACGGAACCGCAGGGATCGTGTCCGGCGGCGCGAGCGGCCTGGGTGCGGCCACCGCGCGCGAGCTTGCCGCGGCCGGCTGCCGGGTTGTCGTCGCTGACCTCAACGAGCAGCAGGGCAAGGCCGTGGCCGACGCGATCGGCGGCATCTTCGTGCGGACCGACGTCTCCGACGAGCAGTCGGTGCAGGCCGCGGTGGACGCCGCCGCCTCGGCCGGGCCGCCGCTGCGGGCGATCGTGAGCTGCGCCGGGATCGGCTGGGCCGCCCGCACCGTGGCCCGGGACGGCTCCCCGCATGACCTCGGCGCGTACAAGAAGGTCATCGACGTCAACCTGATCGGCACGTTCAACCTGATGCGGATCGGCGCCGCGGCGGCGGCGAAGACCGAGCCCGCCGACGCCGACGGCCAGCGTGGCGTGGTCATCAACACCGCCTCGGTGGCCGGCATCGAGGGGCAGACCGGCCAGGTGGCCTACTCCGCGTCCAAGGGCGGGATCATGGGCATGACCGTGCCCGCCGCCCGCGACCTGGCCGCGATCGGCGTGCGAGTCAACACGATCTGCCCCGGGATCATCGACACGCCGATCTACGGTTACGGGGGCAACGCCGACGAGTTCAAGGCCAAGCTGGTCGCGCCGGTCGTCTTCCCCAAGCGGATGGGCACGGCGGCCGAGTTCGCCCACCTGGTCCGGTCGCTGATCGAGAACGACTACATGAACGCCGAAGTCATCCGGTTCGACGGCGGCATCAGGTTCCAGCCCAAGTAGCTCGAGAGGGCGAGGCAGCGATGGCGGAGGACGCGGTTCTGACCGAGGTGGACGGCGGGATCGCCGTCATCACCATCAATCGCCCGCAGGCCCGCAACGCGGTCAACGGCGACGTGGCCCGCGGGATCGCGACGGCCGTGGACGAGCTGGACGCCAGCAGCGACGTGCGGGTCCTGATCCTCACCGGCGCGGGCGGCACGTTCAGCGCGGGCATGGACCTGAAGGGCTTCCTGACCGGTGACAACCCGACGGTGGGCGGCCGCGGCTTCGCCGGCATCACCGAGCGGCCCCCGGTCAAGCCGGTGATCGCGGCGGTCGAGGGGTACGCTCTGGCCGGCGGGTTCGAGATCGCGCTGAGCTGTGACCTGGTCGTGGCCAGCGAGACGGCCAAGTTCGGGCTGCCCGAGGTCCGGCGCGGCCTCGTGGCCGGGGCGGGCGGCCTGCTCCGGCTGCCCCGCCGGGTGCCGTACCACCTGGCCATGGAGATCGCGCTGACCGGCGAGCACGTCACCGCCGAGCGGCTGTACCAGGCCGGCCTGGTCAGCAGCCTGACCGGGGCCGGCCAGGCCCTGGGCGGGGCCAGGGAACTGGCGGCCCGCGTCGCCCAGGGCGGCCCGCTCGCGCTGGCCGCCACGAAGCGGGTCATCGTGGAGTCGCCCGACTGGCCCAGCGCGGAGGCGTTCGCGCGGCAGGCGGAGATCATCAGCCCGGTCTTCACCTCCGCTGACGCGATGGAGGGCGCCGCCGCCTTCGCCGAGAAGCGCGCGCCCGTCTGGCGCGGCCAGTAAACGACCGCTGAGCGGCCGATGAGAGGCCGCTAAGCGGCCAAACGGGGCGTTCAAACAGCGGAAACGTCGCTGCGTGAGCGTTCGGCCGCGTTTGGTTACCAATCTGGCAGTCGATCTTTTAGGCTTCCCGGATAGACGCCGGCACGGGTCCGCGCCCCGGGAAGTGAGAGCAGCGATGACGGCACCGCAGATCAGCGTTGTTGTGCCCTTTCACGACAACGAGGATTTGCTCGGGGACTGCCTGCGGTCCATCGCCCGGCAGACCCACGCCAACCTCGAAGTGATCATGGTGGACGACGGCTCCACCGACGGCAGCGTGGAGATCGCCAAGCGCCGGGCCGCCGACGATCCGAGGTTCATCTTGATCCGGGTCCCGAACGGCGGGCCCGGCTACGCCCGCAACCGCGGCATCGAGCAGGCCACCGGCGAGTTCCTGGCGTTCGTCGATGCCGACGACATGCTGCCCAGCCACGCCTGCGAGATCATGCTGCACACGCTGCAGCAGTCCGGGTCGGACTTCGTCTCCGGCGGGGTCGAGCGGGTCGGCCCGATGGGGATCACCCCGTCCGGCATGCACGCCCGGGCGATCAAGACCCGGCGCCTCGGCACCCACATCAGCCGCGCGCCCGAGCTGTTCTGGGACGTCTCGGTGTGGAACAAGATGTTCCGCAAGTCGTTCTGGGACGCCAGCCAGATGACCTTCCCCGAGGTCAGGGCGTGGGAAGACCTCCAGGCCATGACCCGGGCGCACGTGCTGGCCAGGGCCGTGGACGTGATCCCGGACGTGATCTACTACTGGCGCGAGCGCGGCAAGGGCGCGCTGTCGATCACCCAGTCGCGCACGAACATCAGCAACCTGCGGGACCGGATCACCGCGCTGATGAACATCGACGGGTTCCTGCGCGAGCGGGGCGAGCGGCGCCTGCTGCGCGAGCATCAGCGCAAGGCGCTGGTCAACGATTTGTGGTTGTACGTCTGCGACCTGTCCCGGACCGATGAGGAGTACCGGTGCGAGTTCATGCAGCTCGGCCGCGCCTACCTGCAGCAGGTCGACCGGCGCGCCCTAGCCAGGCTCCCGTCCACCCACAAGCTGGCCTACCACCTGCTGCGGGCCGGGCAGCTGGAGCAGCTGCTCGAGTTCAACTCCTGGCAGGCCGACCAGCCGATCAAGACCACGCCGATGGTCCGCCGGCACGGCCGGATCCGCGCCGACATCCCGTTCCGCGAGGACCGCCGCCGGCTGAAGATACCGGCCCGCGTCTACCGGCCGCACTGGCGCGAACTGGACCCGTTCGTCCGGGTGGAGGGCATCACCTGGCACGGCAAGCGCCTGGTCATCACCGGCTGCGCGTTCGTGCCGTCGGTCGACATCACCCGCCGCCAGCACGCCTCCAAGATCATCATTCTGCGCCCGCTCGGCCGGAAGCGGCTGCCGGTCGTGGTCCCGGCCCGCTCGTTCCGGCACGCCGACGCCACCGTCTGGTCGGCGCAGACCAGGTACCTCTACGACTGGGCGGGCTTTCGCGCCGAGATCAGCCCGCTCTGGTTCCGGCTCGGCCGCCGCTGGCTCACCGGCGAGTGGGCGGGCTACGTGCTGGTCCGCGGCCGCGGCGTGTGGCGCCCGGCCCGGCTGCACACCCCGGTGCGCGGCTCGGCCGAGCGTCCCGGGTTCCGGCAGGTGGCCCCGGGGATCAGGTTCGGCGCCTGGTGGTCGGGCCGCAAGCTGCAGGTCGGGGTGACCAGGACGCCGGCCGTGCTGCAGGGATGCGAGCACACGGGCCGCGAACTCGTGATCGACGTTGACATCGACCGGATGGACCCGCAGGCCCGTGCCGAGCTCGTGCTGGCCCGGCCGAAGGGCGCGGCCACGCACCGCTTCCCAGCCACGGTTGCCGGGCGGGCCGGTCACGCGACCCGGGTCCGCTGCCCGATGCCGCTGCGCGTCCTGTCCACCGAGATCGGCCGGGCGGACCGCGGCCGCACCGGTGCCGAGCCGCCCGGGATCAGCGGCTCGGCGGGCAAGCGGGCCGACGTCAGCGGCACCGGCGTGCACGACGGCGGCATCGAGTGGGACCTGTACGTCGGGGTCGAGGGCCGGCCGATGATGCGGGTCGCGTTCCCCGACGGCCAGCCGGAGTACCGGTACCCGGCGGGTCACCAGGAGATCGTCCTGGAGCGGACCAAGTACGGCAACGCCATGGTGGTGCGCCGCGGCCTGCGGCCGGTCATCGACGAGCACACGTGGACCGACGCCGGCCGGCTGACGCTGCGCGGCAGCTACCCGGCCACCGTGGTCGGCATCTACGAGCTGGTGCTGCGCCGGCGTTCATCGACCGACCAGCACGTGATCGCGTGCCAGCGGGAGGGCGACCGGTTCACGATCGAGCTGGACGCGGCCGGGATGCCCTCGTTCGGGCGAAGGCTGCCGCTGCGGGACGGGATCTGGGACCTGTTCCTGCGGCGCGAGCACGCGACGGACGGCGAGCTGATCGTGCCGAGCTACGATCATGCCCGGCTGGCCGGGCTGGATGACCGCAAGCTCATCATCGGCCAGAAGGGGTACCGCTTCACCACCTGGGGCTACGACACGCCGATGATCACGGTCGGCCCGGCGCTGAAGTTCACCGAGCACGGCCGGGTGCAGCGCCGGGTGCTGCGCGGCGTCTACTACCCGCTGCAGCAGAAGCTCCCGCTGCGGGACGCGGTCATGTTCGTGAGCTGGAAGGGCAAGCAGTGCGCGGACAACCCGCTGGCGATCGCCGAGGAACTGCGCCGCCGCGGCGACGACCGCGAGCACATATGGGCGGTCAACGACTACTCGGTGCCCGCCCCCGAGGGTGCGCGGACCGTGCTCACCTGGACCGAGGACTACTTCGAGGCGCTGGCCCGGTCCCGGTACCTGATCTCCAACGACGACATGAGCGGGCGCTATCACAAGCGCGACGGCCAGGTCTACGTGCAGACCTGGCATGGGACCCCGCTGAAGAAGATCGGCTTCGACATCGCGCAGCCCCAGTTCATCAGCGGAGCGGGCTACTTCGACGTGCTCCGCGAGGACGTGGCCATGTGGGACCTGCTGCTGTCGCCGAACCCGTTCAGCACCCCGATCATGCGGCGGGCTTTCCGCTACGACGGCGAGGTACTCGAGTCGGGCTATCCCAGGAACGACCTCCTGCGCAGCGGGGACGCCGGGCGCGTCGCCGCTGACGTCCGGCGCCGGCTCGGGCTGCCCGAGGGGAAGCGGGTCGTCCTGTACGCGCCGACCTGGCGGGACAACCAGTACTACGCCTCCGGCCGGTACCGGTTCGACCTCCGGCTGGACCTCGAGCGCGCCTGGCGGCGGCTCGGCGGCGACCACGTGTTCCTGATCCGGGGCCATCACCACATGGCCGAGGACGTGTCGGCCGGCTCCCGGCCCGACTTCGCCGTCAACGTCAGCGCCTACCCGGACATCTCGGAGCTGTTCCTGGTCAGTGACGTGCTGATCACGGACTATTCGTCGGTGATGTTCGACTTCGCGCCGACCGGCCGGCCCATGGTGTTCTTCACCTACGACCTGGAGCAGTATCGCGATCAGCTGCGCGGGTTCTACTTCGACTTCGAGGCCGAGGCGCCCGGTCCGCTGCTGGCCACCTCGGACGAGGTCGTGTCGGCGATCGCCGGCATCGACGCGGTCGCGTCGGCGCACCGGCCGGCGTACGAGGCGTTCACGGCCAAGTTCTGCCCGCTTGACGACGGTAAGGCCGCGGCACGCGTCTGCGACCGGGTCTTTGGCGGATAAGTTTTCGTTACGCTCCGTCTCGTCCACAGCACGTCAGCCAACGCCGGGAGACCGGGACAGTGCCGATCACCGAGCCCGCCAGCCACGCCGCTGCCCCGGCCGCACGGGATGCCGCCCGGCCCGGGCAGGCCGCGCGGCGGTTGCCCGGCTGGCTGGTGGCCGCAACCCCGGCCGCGGCCGAACTCATCGTCGGCGGCTACCGGCTCGGCGGGGCGTCGCTATGGCGGGACGAGGCCTACACGCTGGCGGCCGCCGGCCGTCCGGCCGGGCGGCTCGTGGGCCTCCTGCTGCAC
>Ga0335073_10004363_pt1 | contig 19788 bp, 20 predicted proteins | sample Lox_Sample_22_FD_207093 | JGI IMG/M metagenome (GOLD analysis project Ga0335073, IMG submission 207093) | Soil microbial communities from Loxahatchee National Wildlife Refuge, Florida, United States - Lox_Sample_2.2 | ecosystem: Environmental > Terrestrial > Soil > Wetlands | place: USA...
CGGCGAGAACATTTATCCGCGCGAGGTGGAGGATTTTCTGCATACGCACCCGAAGATCGCAGACGTATATGTGGTGGGCATTCCCGACGCCAAGCTGGGGGAGACCGTGCTGGCATGGGTGCAACTGAAGGCCGGAGAAGACGCCACGGCGGAAGAGATTCGCGACTTCTGCCGGGGGAAAATCGCCTACTTCAAAGTGCCGCAGTACATTCGCTTCGTCGATTCCTTCCCGCAGACGGTAACCAAAAAGGTACAGAAGTTCCTGATGCGTGAACAGGAGATCCGCGAACGGGGGCTCGAGGAGCTGGCGCGGCAGGCGACTGCGTGACGCTGATTGTGTTCGCGGGTCCAGCCTGTTCCGGCAAGAGCACGCTGGCGGCGGAAATCGCCCGCCGCCGCGGATGGCCGCACCTTTCGATGGACGCCACGCGCCAGCGCCTGATGCCGGACGCCAAACATACCCGCGCCGATCGCGAAGTGGCTTACCGCGCGATGCTGTTCGCGGCTGAACTCCTGCTCGCGGCGGGATCGGGCGCGGTCCTCGACGCGCCGTTCGGGCATGCCGAAGACCGCTCCGAACTGGAACGTATCGCGCGCGGCAACTGGAAGCTGATCGAGTGCCGGGTACCCGCGGAAGCCGCGGCCAAACGCCTGCGTGCCCGCGGCATCCCGGATCCGTCGCGGCCCGATCTTACGGAGGAGCGTGTCATTCGACTGAATCGCGAATATCGCTATTCGGGCGACGGACTGCTGCTCGATACCGACCGGCTATCTGTGGAGGAGTGCCTGGCGCGGGTGGAGCAGTACATAGCGGCGTAACAAAATGCACCGCTCCTTGCGGCCGCGGCCCCGCGCGGAAGTTTAAACTCCCACGCCCCGTCTCGGACGATCGGTCCGGATCATGCGCATGTCTTGATGCGGCTCGCCGTCGCATTCGATGGCGATGGTGGTCACGGGGTCGTCCGGCGGATTCTCGGGGAGTCCGGTCATGCGCAAGCGGAACTTGTCCTGATCGAACTTGATTTCCTTGCCGGTGGCGAACAGGCGCGCCGACTTCACCTGGTTGGTCAATCCACCCAGCGAAACCGTCGATCCGGGCCAGTAATGCACGTGCATATAGAGCGTGTTGCCCTTGCGCGAGAAGCGCGCGAATTCCGAACTTCCGGGCTGGCACTTTTCGGACTGGTAAATCGTGGGGCCATTGCGCTGCATCCACGAGCCCACGGCAGCCAGTATGCGGACCGATTCCTCGGGGATCGAACCGTCGGCTTTGGGGCCGATATTGAGGAGATAATTCCCCGTGTCTTTGGCGCAGGTGACGAGGTTGCGGACGATCGTCTTGGGAGATTTCCAGTTGTCGTCGGCCCTCTGGTATCCCCAACTGTCGTTCATGGTCATGCAGGATTCCCAGGCGTGCTTGTCGTCGGCGCGAATAGTCTGTTCGGGCGTGGAGAAATCGCCCGGGAGCCCGTTGCGGTTATCGACGATGATATCGGGCTGCAGGCTGAAGACCATGTCATTCATTTTTTCGGATTCCCACTCTTCGGCGGTGAGGGGCCAATCGACGTCGTACCACAGCACGTCGATCTTGCCGTAATTGGTCATGAGCTCGCGGATAAGCCCGTGGGTGTACTCGACGAAGCGGCGGCGCGCCTGCTCGTCGGTCTTGCAGCGGGCGCCATCGGGATGGTGCCAGTCCATCAGCGAATAATAAAAGCCCACCCGGAGACCCTCGCCGCGGGCAGCCTCGACGTATTCCTTCACCAGGTCGCGGCCCGGACCCTGCTTGGGCGCGCAGTAATTGGTGAGCTTGGTGTCGAAGTTGCAGAAGCCCTCGTGGTGTTTGGTGGTCATCACCATGTATTTCTGGCCGGCCGACTTGGCGAGGCGGGCCCAATCGCGCGCGGCGTTCGGTTTGGGCTTGAAGAGTTTGGCCTGCCGCTCGTACTCGGCCACCGGAATGCCTTCCTCTTCCATCGCCCACTCGTGACGTCCGAGCGTGCTGTACAGGCCCCAGTGGATGAACATTCCGAAACGGGCTTCGTGCCACCACTTCATGCGCGCTTCACGCGTGGCATCGCCGGCGGAGGCTGCGGCGGAGCTGGACGGGGAAGCTGCGGCGGCGGCCGCTCCAGCGGCCATCAGTTGCAGAGACTGACGTCTGGTCATGGACGGACTCCTGGGCCACCAGCGTATCACGTGTGCAGCCGATCGGGGCTATGATGAGGCATGCGGTACCTTCTGCTCACCTGCTGCTGTTTGTCCCTGGTCTTCGGTGGAACGGAGACCAAACCCAAGGTGGAGGACTACGAAGTTCACGGGCAAACCGGCAGCCTGGGGATTGGCGCGGAGTTCACGGTCCACAGCTTCGGGCGCGGCGAACAGATGTTCATCGCAAAGGATTATCTGGTAGTGGAAGTCGCGTTGTTCCCCGCCAAAGCAACGACATTCGAAATGCATGGCGGCGATTTTGCCCTGCGCATCAACGGGAAAAAGGAACTTTTGGCGGCGTCCGATGTAACCGCGGTGGTTGCGGACATGCAGCATCCTGAATTCCAGCAGCAAAAACTACCGAATGCCGAGGTCGGGGGCGGCGTGAACGGGGTGGGTGTCACGATGGGAGGTCCGCCCTACGACCACCCCTTTCCCGGCAGCCAGATGCCGGCGCCACAGCCGCCTCCGCGGGTTGAGATCCCCAAAGACAACCCCAGCGGAGTACAGGCCGAACCGGTGGACCCGTACGAGGTACTGAGGGAAACAGCGATCGAGGAGGGGCAGCACCACGCGCCGATCAGCGGCTTTTTGTACTTCCATTTCCGCGGCAACGTAAAATCGATCAAAACGCTGGAACTGGTGTATCGGCATACGGTGCTGAAACTGCGGTAAATGAATCCGTGAGTCGCGTCTCAATTGCGGCCTGCCTCTTTGGTTTGTGCATTGCGCTGGCGCCTTCCGCGGGTTGGAGCCAGTCCGCGGAGAGCCACATTTCTTTCGAAGTCGCGTCGGTGAAACCTTCAAGCGGCTTGACCGCGCAATCAAAGCGCGATCCCGGGATGAAAGTGGACGGGGCCCAAGTGAACATCGCCATGATGTCCCTGGCCGGCCTGGTTCGCCAGGCGTACGGGCTGAGCACGGTCGCGTTTTCCGGTCCCGAGTGGATGTCTGGCGAGCGATACGATATTCGCGCAAAGTTACCCTCCGGATCTACCGGCGCGCAGGTACCGGCGATGCTGCGGAACCTTCTCGCGGAGCGCTTCAAACTGGCCTTCCATTATCATCGGGAGGAGCGCCACGTCTACGCGCTGGTGGTTGGAAAGAACGGGCTGCGTATGAAAGAGGCGGACCCTGCCGCATCCGCGGCGGCGGAGAAGCCGGACTCGTTCAGAGGCACGCTGCACCTGGAAAGAGCCATGACCATGCCGGCGCTGTGCGATTTCCTCGGCGGCTTCCTGGATAAACCGGCAGTGGATCTGACCGGTCTCACGGCTGCGTACCAGGTGGCGCTGGACATTCCTTTCGAGGAGGTGGACCGGGCCAAACGGGCCGCCGACGGGGGACGGACGGGAGGCGATTCCGCGCCCGATCCGCTTGGTGGATCTGCCTTCGTCAACGTGGTCCGACAACTCGGGCTGAAGCTCGAGCCGCGGAGATTGTCCATCGAGGTGCTGGTAGTGGACCACGCCGAGAAACTGCCGGCGGAAAATTAAACCGCCCGCTGTGCTCAGCGGCGCGCCGTGCCAGCGAAGATGGTGGTGCCGGGGTGGTAGTTCCGCCAGTCGAACCAGTAATCCTTGATGGCCTCCACGCGTTCCAGGCAGGTGCCTTGCAGCTTTCCGGAAATGGCACAGCCCTGGAAATTCCAGCCGCTGCCGGTGGCGGAGTCAAGAAACAGGGCCGTCTGGCCTTCGACGCGATAGAAATCGGGCGCAGGGTCGACGCCGGGAATGCGCTGCCGGAAAATTCGCACGGAAACGTTATCCGGACCCACCAGGACGATTACAGGCTCCAGGCCAACGTGATCCAGGACCAGCTTTTCGCGCAGCAGTGCGTCGTAGCGAAAGGCCCGGCTCGCGCCGAATGCCGCCACACCCACGACGAGGTCGCGATTCTCCATGCCGTGCTCGCGAAAGCTGATCACGGTGCGCGCCTTGGCCATCTCCACGTCCCAATTTTCGGGCGAGTATTCGCGTGCGTAAGCGGAGACGTCCTGGACGACGGTGCCGCGCGGCTCCTCCGATTTCCAGAGCTGGAAGCTGAGTTCGTCGCTGTGAACGAGCGAGAGGGTACGGCCCGCAAGCGGTCCGGAAACGGCGCGGCCGCTGATCTGCTGCCAGTAAGTCCCGGTCTCCTCGTCGCGCATCAGAAAGTTCTGATTGTTGATGCCGGCCAGGTGAAACGTCAGCCGCAGTCCATCGACTACAGATCTCCACACCAGACCGGTGTGACAGAGCGTTCAATACGTGGCGGCTACCGGTTCGCCGGCGAGCATGTCGTTGAAGATGTGGTGATAGGACATGCTGCGAATGGGATAGGCGCGGGCGGCGCCGTTCACCTTGACGGCAATCACCATTTCGCTGCCGTCGAGCTTGCAACTGGCGGCGTCGGCAATGACCGGCGTTCCAGCCGGATGGAACATCAGCTCGTAAACGTTGATGCGGGAAAGGGCGGCCGCGGCGCACACGTTCACAACGCACAGGGCGGCGAAGAATCGGCGCCACTGGCGGCGCTCGAGGCGCCAGTACCAGGCGAAGGCGGCCAGCATCGCGACGGCCGCGAACGCCACGCCGGCCGGCCGGTAGCGCATTACGGCCAGGGCGGCCATCAACTCGCGCGCGCCCTGATGCCGGAACGGCCGGATGACATAGAGCGGATAAATCAGCAGGGCCCATGCCAGCGCGCCGGCGATCAGCCAGATAAGGAGAAAACGCCATCCTGGTCTCCGAGTCTTCATGGAGAAATGCTACTAATGGCGGAAAGCCGCCGCAATAGTGGATTTTGGTTAGCCCCAATCGATATGCGGGGCGATAGTAAGATGGAGCTCTATGAACCGATTCCTGATGGTTCTCGCCCTGGCATCGGCCGCGTTCGCCGCCGATGTCAAGACCAGCCTCGCCGATTTGCCCGATCCGCTCGTCGGCACGTGGTCGTCTTACGAGCTTTCGCACGGCAACACGTATCCAGGAGTATTCACGCCGTTTGGCATGATCGGCTGGACCGCGCAAATGAGCGAAGGCGGCTGGACCTATCAGTATTTTCGAGAAACGATCCAGGGATTCCTGGCGACGCACCAGCCGTCGGCGTGGATGTCGAATTACGGACCGTTCTCGATCATGCCGGTGACGGGTGTGCTCGCGGTGCTGCCGGGGGAGCGCGCGTCGCACTTCGATCACAAGAACGAAAAAGCGCTGCCCTACCTGTACAGCGTGCTGCTGGATGCGTACCGGACGAAAGTGGAGATGGCGCCTTCGCACTCGGGCGGAGCATTCCGCATCACCTTTCCCAAAAGTGAAGACGCATATATTGTGCTGGATGCTTTTCATGGCGGCGGCGCGGTGGAAATCGACGCAAAGGCGCGGACGATTCGCGGCAAGAACTCGTCCGGCGCCGGAAAATCGCCGAATTTCGCGCAGTATTTTGTTTTGCAATTCGATCGCGATTTTACACGCTCCGGCACGTGGGAAAATCCCGAAGATGCCCGCGGCCGGACGTTGAAAGGTCAATCAGCCGCGATTCAAGCCGGCGCTGCCGAGCGCGAGGGAAACCACGTGGGCGCCTATGCCGGATTCGCTCCCGGAGAGACCGTGAGTGTGCGGATCGGGGTTTCGCTGATCGGCCCCCAGCAGGCCGCCCGGAACCTGGCGGCTGACATTGGAGACGCGCCGTTCGACTCCGTGGTGGCGCGCGCCAAATCGCAATGGGAGCAAGAGCTGGCCAGGATCGAGATCCGCGGCGGCACGGCCGAACAGCGCCGGACGTTCTACACGGCGATGTATCATGCGGTGCAATTTCCGCACATGCTCCAGGAGACCGGCGCCGGCGGGAAGATGGTTCACTGGAGTCCATACGACGGGCAGGTGCATGCCGGCGAAATGTTCGCCGATAACGGCTTCTGGGACACGTTCCGCGCGCAGTTCCCGCTGTTCACCATCCTGGAGCCGAAGCGCGACGCCGAAATCATCCGCGCCATGCTCAACTGCTACGACGAGGGCGGATTCCTTCCTAAGTGGGCCAATCCCGGCGAGACCAACGTCATGATCGGGACGCACGGCGATTCCGTGATTGCCGACGCGTACATGAAGGGCATCCGCGATTACGACGCGAATAAAGCCTACGACGCGGTGCGCAAGGATGCCACCGAAAAAGGCGCGGGGATGTTCGAGGCCAAGAACGGAATCGAGGACTACGAACTGCTCGGCTTCGTTCCCTATGACCACGGCGTAGGCGAATCGGTGGCGTGCACGCTGGAGTATGCCTATGACGATTTCTGCGCGGCGCAGATGGCCAAAAGTTTGGGGCACACCGACGATTACCGGAAGTTCCTGGAGCGATCGAAGAATTACCGCAATCTGTACGACCCCTCGGTGGGGTTCATGCGCGGGCGCAAGTCGGACCGGTCGTGGATTGAGCCGTTCGATCCGCTGGCGTGGGGCGGGGTTTACACCGAAGGGAATGCCTGGCAATGGCTGTGGAGCGTGCAGCAGGATGTGCCCGGGCTGATGGAGCTGATGGGCGGAAAAGCGGCGTTCGTGAAGAAGCTCGACGAGCTGTTCAGCACCACTCCGGCGTTTCATGTGGGCGGATACGGGCAGGTAATCCACGAAATGACGGAGGCGAAGATGGCTGGGACGGGCCAGTACGCCCACATTAACGAGCCGGTGCATCACGTAATTTACCTGTACGACTACGCCGGCGAGCCCTGGAAAACGCAGCAATGGGTCCACACCGTGGAGGACACGCTGTACAAGCCGGGACCGGCCGGATGGCTCGGCGATGAGGACACGGGACAGATGTCCTCCTGGTACATCTTCAGCTCGCTGGGTTTTTATCCCGTGAATCCCGGGCAGCCGGTGTATGCGCTGGGCAGCCCGCAGTTCGACCACGCGGTGATCCACCTGGAGAACGGCAAGACGTTCACCGTCGACGCCGCCAGAACCGCGCCGGGCGACATTTATGTGCAGTCGGTAAAGCTCAACGGCCAGCCGCTCGACCGGCCGTGGATCACGCAGGCGGAGATCGTGGGTGGAGGCGTGCTGCAATTCCGGCTGGGGCGCGAGCCCAACAAATCCTGGGGTACATCCGGGATGCCCACACCGTAGGTCGAACCGGTAGAATAAGGACCTATGAAACGTTCATCCCTGCTGTTTGTCGCCGCCGCGTTGGTCGGCGTGTGCTCCCTCCACGCGCAGAATATCGACCCTGTGATCAAGGATGCCAGAGCGTCGTACAACACCATCAAAGGGTACCTGACGCGCGCGGCCGAGGCGATGCCGGAGGCCAATTACACCTTCCAGCCAACTCCCGAGATCCGTACCTTTGCGGCGCTGCTGGCGCACATCGCCGACCACCAGGTGCGCTTTTGCAGTGCGTCGCGGGGAACGCCGCGGAAGACCGATTATCTTTCGAAAACCACGAAGGCCGACCTGGTGGAGGCGCTGGCTGCTTCTTACAAAGAGTGCGACGCCGCCTGGGATGGCCTGACATCCGCGAACGCGGCGGAAATGATGGGGCAGCGTTCGCGCATGGGATGGCTGCTGGGGGACGTGATCCACAGCAACGAAGAGTACGGCTACATGTCGATTTATTTCCGGCTGAAGGGTCTCGTGCCGCCGTCGAGCGACCGCGCGGGACGGAAGTGAAGCGGCACGGGTGGTGGATGGCGCTGGCCGCCGCCGCGTGCCTGCCGGCGCAGGTTCGCTTCGACCGCGACCTGATCTCCGTCAATGTCGATGGCAAGCCGTTCACGGTTTTTCACTACGGCGCGGAGAGCGGCAAGCCGTACCTGGCGCCGCTCCGGTCAGCCTCGGGTAAGATCGTGACGCGGCGGTATCCGATGGAGACCGTCGCGGGCGAGAGCACCGATCACCTGCATCACACCGGGCTCTGGTTTTCCTACGATGATGTGAACGGGGTCAAATTCTGGGAGAACGACCCTTCGTACAAGCGTCCGAACATGGGGCGAATCGTGGTGCGGAATGCGGAATATAAGGAGGGCGATCGCGCCGGCACATTATCCGCCATCATGGAATGGCGCGATCCGAACGGCAAGGTGCTGCTGGTGGAAGACCGCAAAATGATCTTCTATTCCGACTCCAAGCTGCGCACCATCGATTTCGAGATCGCCCTGACCGCGGCGGCAGACGTGACGTTCGGGGACACCAAAGAGGGCGCGTTTGCGATCCGGCTGGCCGATGCGCTTACGGAGCGGAAGGGCGGGAAGATGGTGAACGCCCAAGGCGGCGCCGGAATGGCGCAAGTGTGGGGACAGCGATCGGACTGGGTGGATTATTCGGGCGAACTGGACGGCGAAAAGCTGGGGGTGGCGATTTTCGACCATCCCGGGAATCCGCGCCATCCGGCTTACTGGCATGCGCGCGACTACGGGCTGTTCGCGCTCAATCCGTTTGGGGTGCACGCATTCGATAAAGGACAGCCGCAGAGCCACTGGCAATTGGCCAGGGGGCAGCAGTTGGTGTTTCGCTGGCGCGTAGTGGTACACCCCGGCGACGTGGAGTCGGGGCGCGTGGCGGAGTTGTACCAAGCCTACGCGGGCGCGGCGCGGTGAATGGTGCGCTTAAGGCTTCAAAATACCCGTCCGGCCACGAAAAGCACGATACAGGCGCCCACGAAGGCCATGAAAAAACCTGCCGGATGGCCTTCCCGATACATGCCGGTGGCGCGGCCAATCACGCCCCCGAGCCAAGCTCCGACCAGGCCCAGAATCATCGTCAGGATGAGGCCCATGTGATGGAATCCCGGCATGAACATTCGCGCCAGCAAGCCAATGATGAGCCCGAAGATTGCGTGTCCGATCATGTGCAGCATGGAGACACCTCGCGGCGTAGAATACCACACGAAAGTGGCGATAGACTGAAAAAAGTGTCACGGTTTCTGATCTTTCTGGCCCTCGGTTGGAGCACCATTCACGCCGAAACGCTGCTTCCGCTGCCTTTCTTCAATCATTCCGGTTCACCCAATCTGGATTGGATCGGCGAAAGCATCGCGGAGACGCTGCGCGACGCCATGACGCCGGAGGGCGTCCTGGTGCTGGACCGCTCGGACCGGCTGGAAGGGTACCGGCGGCTTTCCCTGAGGGACGGGGCGGAACTGACCCACGCGTCGGTGCTCAAGATCGGCCAGGCGCTAGATGCGTCGCAGGTGGTTTACGGGTCGTACGAAACGCCCACCAAAGGGACGCTGAAGATCGCCGCCAGAATTCTCGATTTGAAGGGGACGACGCAGGGCCCGGAATTCAGCGAGAGCGGTCCGCTGGACGACCTGGCGATCCTGGAATACCGGTTGAGTTGGGATGTGCTGCACCAAATGCATTGGAGATCGCTGCCATCGCTGGAGGACTTCATGCAAGCCCGTCCTCCCGTGCGATTGGACGCGGTGGAAAGCTACATTCGGGGATTATTGGCAACGAGCCCCGACCAGCGGCACCTCTTCTTCACCCGGTCGGCGCGTCTCGACCCGCACTATTCCCAACCATGCTTCCAACTGGGAAAGAGCTTCTGGAACCGCAAGGACTTCAAGATTGCCGCGGGCTGGCTGGAGCGGGTGGCGCGGAGCGATCCGCACTACCTGGAAGCGCAGTTCTTCCTGGGACTCTGCCGCTACAATATGGGCAACTTCAGCGGCGCGGAGGAATGCTTTCAGGCGGTTGCGGCGGCGGTCCCATTAAATGAAGTTTTCGACGATCTGGGCGCCGCGCAGTCGCGTTTGAACCAGTGGGACGCCGCGCTGGGCAGTTTCCACAAGGCGCTCGATGGCGATACCAATGACCCGGACTACCATTTCAACGTGGGATATTGTCTGTGGCGGTCCAAACAGTTCGAGGGTGCGGAGGAGAGCTTTCGCGCCGCGCTGGAACGGAATCCCGGCGACACGGAAGCGGCGGCGCTGCTGGAGCGGGCTTTGAAAAGGGAAGGGCCCCGGCCGGGAGATCCCCGGTCCGAGGCCCGTGAACGCCTGAAGACCAATTACGAAGAAGCCGCGTACCGCCAATTGCAGGCGGAATTAGGGAAGTAGGATTTTAGCGAGCGGCCCTATTTCTTGACGGGCGTCGCGGGGGTCGATTTGGCGGCCGGCGCGGCGGTCGAAGGCACGATCACGGCATTTTTGATGCTGTCGAGCTTGGGGAAGTTTTTATCGAGATAGGGCTTGCCGTGTGAGCTGATCATTTGCTGGGTCGGGCCGCGGCCACCCATGTCGGCACCCTCGCCGTATCCGCTGTAGAGGTTCATCACCACATCCATGCCTTGGGTCACCTCACCGAAAGGCGTGAATCCCTGAGAATCGAGCGAGCGGCTATTGTCGTTCAGATTGATAAAAAGCTGCGTGGTGCGCGAATTCGGAGCTCCAGTGGCGGCAAAGACCAGAGTCCCCCTGGTGTTGTGAACGGTTGGCTTGGAGGGGTCGTCCTTGATATTGGCTTTCTCCCAGATGGCGTTGATTTTGGGGTCGGCCGCCATGCCGAACTGGGCAATGAAGCCGGGTACGATGCGGAAGAAGGAAGCGTCGTTGAAGTAATGGTATTTCACCAGGTTATAGAAGCGGTCGGCGCCGTTGGGAGACCAGTCGCGATGTACCGTGACGACGAAATCGCCCTTGGTGGTGGTGAATTTCGCCTCGAAAATGGCGGGCGCGGTCCCTTTGAGAGTCTCTGGGTGAAGCAAGGGATTGGCGGCGGGAGCCCTGCCGGCGGAGGACGGAGCGGCCGATTTGGCATGGGGCGTCTGAGCGAAAATCGCGGCCCCTGTGGCGAGCAATACAATTAAAGCTTTCATCAGGCCCGATTATAAAACAAAGCGCCGGCTGGCCGCCGGGAGGTGTTTAAAATCCCCCGGGAATGGTATCAATCAGATAGTATTGACCAGGCTGGCAGTTTTTGGTGTACACTGAGACTGACGCAATACCTTTTGTCTCGCACTCGCAACAATCCGCTCCCCGGCCCGGGCCACACCTGGGGATCCCAATCTATCTCCCCTCGCTTCCGCAATAACCAACTAAACGCATAACCAATGTATCCAGGCAGAAATTTTCCTCCTCGCAGGCAGAACCGCAGAGAGAACGTGAACGAATCCATTCGTGCGCGTGAAGTCCGCGCCGTCTTTCCGGACGGTACAACCGAAATCATGCCCACGACCGCGGCTTTGCGAAAAGCCCAGGAAATGGGTCTCGACCTCGTTCTGATCGCGCCGACGGCGGTGCCGCCGGTAGCCAAGGCCGTGGATTTTGGCCACTATCAGTACGAGCAGAAGAAAAAACAGCACGACGCCAAGAAGAAGCAGCACGTGGTACAGGTGAAAGAACTCAAGTTTCGTCCCAACACGGACGACCACGACTACGAATTCAAAATGAAGCACGCCATCCGCTTCCTGGCGGAGGGAAATCGTGTGAAGGCGGTAGTGCAGTTCCGCGGGCGCGAAATTGCGCATGCCGACTTGGGCAAGAAGCTGCTGATGCGGTTCGCCACGGACCTGGCGCAGCATGGCTCGGTGGAGGGTCAGCCCCGGCTGGAAGGCCGCAACGCCCACATCCTGATCAGCCCGGTGAAGTCGGGCAGCGCCGGAAAACCGGAGAAACCCGAAAAACCCGAAAAGCCCGAAAAACCGCCGCAGGCGTCGCCACAGCAGAATATCCCGCAGGCGTGAGGGCTCTGATGAGCCGCTACCGCAAGCTGTCGTGCCTTTACTCCCTGGTGGCCGCGGCTCGGTAATCGCATGATCCTGCCTCGCGTTTATCCCATCCTCGATACGGCGTCGCTCGACCGGTGCGGCCTCGGTCTGGAGACGGCGGCGGCGGCGTTTCTGGAAGGCGGCGCCGGAATCCTGCAAATTCGCCACAAAGGCGCCTGGACCCGCGATTTCTTCGAGAAGGCGCGCATCGTCGCCCGTCTCTGCCGCGAGGACGGAACGCCGCTCCTCGTCGATGACCGCGCCGATTTCGCGCTGCTGCTCCAGGCGGGACTGCACGTCGGGCAGGACGATCTTGCGCCGCGCGATGCCCGCAAAGTGATCGGGCCCGACGCCACGCTGGGGTATTCCAGCCACAACAGGGCGCAGCTCGCCGCCGCCGGCGGGGAACCGGTGGACTATGTGGCCATTGGTCCCGTTTTTGCCACTTCGTCGAAGCGCAATCCCGATCCGGTGGTCGGGGTGGAGGAAATCCGGCGCTGCCGCCCGCTGATCGAGAAGCCGCTGGTCGCCATCGGCGGCATCACGCTGGCAAACGCCGGCGATGTGTGGGGAGCAGGAGCCGATTCCGTGGCGATCATCGGGGGGCTGCTGCCCGGTCCCGCGAGCGCCCGCGCGCTGCGCGAGCGCATGGAAGAATGGCGCGCGCTCAGTTCCGGCCGGCGCTAGCCTGCACGCGGCTGTGATGGCGGCCGTAGCTGAAGTAAATTACCAGGCCGATGATCAGCCAGCCGAACAGCCGGGCCCAATTCACCCAGCCGAGCTTGTACATCATGTAGCCGTTGAACAGGACACCGAGAGCGGGAACTACCGGCACCCAGGGAGTTCTGAACGGGCGCGCCTGGTTGGGATCGGTCCGGCGCAGGAGGACCACCGCGATGCACACGATGACGAACGCCAGCAGGGTGCCGATGTTCACCATCTTTGCGATATCGTCGATGGGGGTGATACTGCCGATCAGCGCCGCCAGGCTTCCGACGAGGATTGTGTTCTTCCACGGCGTGCGGAACTTGGTGTGGATATCGGCGAAGAACTTGCGCGGCAGCAAGCCATCGTTCGCCATGGCGTAGAGCACGCGCGTCTGGCCCAGAAGCATCACCAGCATCACGCTCGTAAGTCCGGCCAGCGCGCCCAAAACGATGATGTCCGATGCGGTGGTCAACCCGCGGTCGAGAAAAGCCTGCACCAGGGGCGCTTCAATGTTGATTTCCCGCCAGGGGACCATGCCGGTGATCACCCCGGCCACCGCAATGTATAAGACGGTGCAGATCAGCAGCGAGGCGATGATGCCGATGGGCAGATCGCGCTGCGGGTTCTTGGCCTCCTGCGCGGTGGTGGATACGGCATCGAACCCGATATACGCGAAGAATATGTACGCCGCTCCGGCGCCGATCCCGCCCCAGCCTTGGGGTGCGAAGGTGGACCAGCTCGATCCCCAATTGCCGGGCCTGATATACATGGCGCCTAGCCCGATAATGAACAGCACTACCGACACCTTGATGACCACGATCGTGGCGTTGAAGCGCGCGCTTTCTTTGATCCCCACGGTGAGGATGGCGGTGATGAAGAGCGCGATGAGCAGCGCCGGCAGATTGAAACCGAATTCAAATCCGAAAATATGGGGTGCGTTCAGCAGGGCGTGGGCCCGCTGGAGCAAGTCGGGCGATTGCGTGTCCACGATATCGCCCACGTGCTTCATGAATTCCGGCGATCCCGGCACGAGCGACCCACTGGCCGCAGCGATCTGGCGCGCGATCGTGTTTTCGGCCGTCTTGAGCGCGGTCCAGTGATCGTAGGCCAACCAAAGAGGCATTTTGATATGGAAGATATTGAGCAGCTCGATGAAATGATTCGACCAGCCCGAGGACACCGTGCTGGCGCCCATGGCGTACTCGAGTGTGAGATCCCAGCCGATGATCCAGGCGAAGATTTCACCCAGTGTCGCGTAGGCGTAGGTGTAGGCGCTGCCGGCGAGCGGAATCATGGCGGCGAACTCCGCGTAGCAAAGGCCGGCAAACGCGCAGCCGAGTCCGGAGAGCACGAACGAGAGCATCAGGCCGGGGCCGGCATAATGCGCGCCCAGGCCCGCCATCACGAAGATGCCCGCGCCGATGATCGCGCCCACACCGAGCGCGGTAAGTTGAAACACACCCAGCGTGCGCTTCAGGCTGTGTTCGCCAGTCTCGCCGGCTTCCGACAGCAGCATCTTGAGAGGCTTACGAATAAAAAGGTTTGCCATAGAGGGTCAAGTTGTGACTATATCACTACAAGCCCAAACCCACCACTTCGCCGCATCCCAATCCCTCCGGATGTGGTATGGTTTTCGAAATCCGCCGCACTGGGGAAGGGAAACCGCTGAATGAGCCTGTTTCAGAAGAAGCCGCTGGACAAGATTTTTGCCGAGTCGGAAAGTGGCGAACACCACCTGAAGAAAACCCTGGGCCCGATCAACCTGGTCGCTCCCGGAATCGGCTGTTCTCGCTGCCGCGCCCTTACCGCACCCCCATGGTGCCGCTGGTGCCGATTTCTGGGCGTGATCGTCTGCCTCTCGATGATGCCGTTCCTGGACGTGCTCACCTGGATCCGGCTGGTTGTCTGGCTGCTAATTGGCTTTCTCATCTATTTCGGCTACGGGCGGAAGCACAGCCATCTGCGCGGGGCGCGCTGACGTACACTGGGTGAATGCGGGCGCTTTTGCTCTTCATCATCGGCGCGGCACTCGCGCAGCAGCCGCAGAATCCGTCGCCGATGGTGGAGCACACGCGGGCGCACCGGCGCCTGACGGAAGAGACGCCGCCGGGAAAACGGGAGAAGCTCGAGCTGGGCACTTTGTACTTGCCCCCGCACCTTCCGTCCCACGCCGGCCTGCTTTTCTTTTTCCACGGCGAGCCCTGGATCGCCGAAGTGGCGGGCGCGCGCGACCGCGTCGCGGTGGTGACCGAGGTTGCCGGAAACGGATCGGGCGTTTACGTCCGTTTGTTCGAGGACCCCAAGCGTTTTCCGCGGCTGGTGCAGGAGGCGGAAAAGAAGGCGCACCGGCGGTTCGCGCGCGTGATCATCGGCGGCTGGAGCGCGGGATGCGGCGCGCTGCGGCAGATCCTGAAGAGCCCGGAAGCGTATGCGCGGGTCAACTCGGTCATCTGCATCGACGGCGTCCATACCGATTACGCCAATGGGCAGCCGGGCCCGCTCGAATCGACGCTGGGCGAGGACAACCTGCAAGTCTGGCTGCGGCTGGGCCGCGACGCCATGGCCGGGCGGAAGCGATTTCTGCTCACGCATTCCGAGATCTTCCCAGGTACGTATGCCAGCACCACGGAGACCTCCGACTTCCTGCTGAAGGAACTCCACGTGCCGAATCGCGCAGTCCTCAAATGGGGTCCCATGGGGATGCAGGAACTGAGCGAGGCAGCGCGCGGAAAGCTTCTGGTGCTCGGCTTCGCCGGCGATTCCGCGCCCGATCATGTCGATCAACTGCATTCGCTGCCGGTGTGGCTCAAGTGGCTGCGCTGACGCGCTCCGCAGCGTGCCATACTTGAGATTCCCCGACATTTCCGATGTTTTCCTATTCCGAGAACGATCTCTATTGCGAGCAGGTGCCGCTCGCCGATCTGGCCGCGCGCGTGGGCACGCCGGCCTACGTTTACTCCAGCCAGTCTCTGCTGGCAAATTATCGCGCGTACAACGAATCATTCGGCGAGCTGCCGCACACCATCTGCTACTCGGTGAAAGCCAACTCCTCACTCGGCGTGCTGGCGCTATTGGCCAAGGCCGGCGCGGGATTCGACATCGTCTCCGGCGGCGAATTGTTTCGCGTGCTGCAGGCGGGCGGCGATCCCGCCAAGGTGGTTTTCTCCGGCGTGGGCAAGACGGCGGCCGAAGTGGAGTATGCGCTCGCCAGCGGCATTCACAGCTTCAACTGCGAATCGGAAGCGGAACTGGGTTTGATCGACGCCCTGGCCGCGCGGCGTGGCGTGAAGGCCGGATTTTCCATCCGTGTAAATCCCGACGTGGATGCCGTCACCCACCCTTATATTTCCACCGGCCTCAGCAAACACAAGTTCGGCATCCCCATGGCCGAGGCGGCGCGAGTTTACGAGCACGCGCGCGGATATCGCAACCTGGCCGCGGAAGGAGTGGATTGCCACATCGGGTCGCAGATGCTCGATCCGAGCCCGATTCTGGAGGCCGTGGACCGCGTGCTGGCGCTGGCGCGCGCGCTGAGTGCGCAGGGCGATCCGATCAACCACGTGGATTTCGGCGGCGGCTTGGGAGTGGCATACCAGGGCGGCGACAAGCCGGCGCCGATCCGTTCCTTCGTGGAAAGCCTGCACGCACGGCTGCGCGATAGCGGACTGAGTGTGATGGTGGAACCCGGACGTTCGATTGCAGGCCCCGCGGGGGTGCTGTTAACACGCGTGCTGTATCGCAAGAAGAACGGCGCCAAGGAATTTGTGATCGTGGACGCGGCGATGAACGACCTGATCCGGCCGGCGCTGTATCATGCGCACCACGAAATTATCCCGCTGCGAAGGAATTCGCTCCCACCGGTGACCGCCGACGTGGTGGGGCCGGTCTGCGAAACAGGCGACTTCCTGGCTCGCGACCGGCAGATGGCGAATGTCATGCCGGGCGATTTCCTGGCCGTCTGCACGGCGGGGGCATATGGGTTTGCTCAGTCGTCGAACTACAATTCACGCCCGCGCGCGGTGGAAGTGCTGGTGGAGGGCGGCGGCTATCGCGTGATCCGCCGGCGCGAGACGTACGAAGATCTGGTGCGAGGCGAGACGGCATAGAGAGACACGGGTGCCTGAAATCTCTCAAGGGAACGCCGCCCGCGGCTTCGGCGCTCGTGTTGTTGCCGGCAGTGTCGGTTCTGTGCTGGCTGCGCCGGTCAGCGGGTCCGGAAGCCCAAACTGCTCCATGAGCTTCTCAGCTTCCGCCGCGCCCTCGCTTACACCAGCTTCTGTTTCCCAATCGGCAGTTCGCGAATGCGCATTCCCGTCGCCGCAAAAATGGCATTGCACAGCGCGGGCGCGAACGGGGGAACTCCCGGCTCGCCCACCCCGGCTGGAGGCTCGCTGCTATCGACGATATAGACGCGGGTTTCGACCGGCGCCTGATTGATGCGGGCTACAGGATAATTATGAAAGTTGCTCTGGTCGATCTTGCCCGCGGTCGCGGTGATCTCGCCCATCAGCGCGATGGACGTTCCGAATACCGCCGCGCCTTCGAACTGGGAGCGCACGCGGTCGGGGTTCACAATCATCCCCGCATCTACTACCGTATCGACGCGCGGGATCGAAATTTTGCCATCCGCGCTTACCGACACTTCTACCACGGTCGCGATGTAGCTCAGGAAACTCCGGTGCGCGGCGATCCCCAGCGCGTGCCCTTTGGGCAGCGCGCGCTTTCCCCATCCCGATTTCTCGGCCACCATCTCGACCACTTTTCGCAACCGCCCGGCATCCACCGGATACGTCTCGATCGGCCCCATATTGGGATAATCGACGCCCTGCGCCTTGAGATCGACAATGCGCGGCGGCCCGATGAGATCGAGCAGATAATCTTTGGGGTCGCGTCCGGCGGCGTGCGCGCACTCGTCGGCGAACGAGCCGATGGCGAACTCGTGGTAAATATTCGCCACCGAGCGCAGCCATCCGATGCGCACGTGATTTACAGCTTCGCCGTTTTCGGCGCGAATGTTGTCGATGGCGAAAGGCCAGTCGGTGAAGCCCATGCCTAGTTCGCCCGCGCCGCCGTGCGTCACGCCCAGGCTGAACGTGGAATCGATCGATGGGAACACCGTGCGCTGAAGCCACGCCACCGGCTTGCCGGCGCCGTCGAGACCGGCTTTCATGTACATGGCATCCACGGTGTGGTAGTAGTCGAACCGCATATCGTCCTCGCGGCTCCAGACCACCTTCACCGGCTTGTTCAATTGCTTCGAAAGGATAGCGGCCTCGGCGCAGAAATCGGGCTTAGACTTGCGCCCGAATCCGCCGCCCAGCAGAGTCACGTTGCAGACCACGTTCTTCTTGTCGATGCCCAGCGCGGCCGCCACGGTATCCTGCGCCGCCTGCGGATTCTGCACCGGCGCCCACAGCGTGCAATGGCCATCGCGGAAATCGGCGAGCGCAACCACCGGCTCCATGGCGGCGTGCGCCAGCAGCGGCGTGTAATACTCCGCTTCCAACACCTTTGCGGCGCTCGCGAACGCCTTGTCCACATCGCCCACGTTGCGCACCACTTTTCCCGGCTGCCGCGCGGTGGCTTGCAATTTCTTCCGAAACTCGGAGGACGTGAAACTCGCGTTTTCACCCTCGTCCCAGGCGATCTTCAGCTTCTTGCGGCCTTGAAACGCCGACCAGGTGTTGTCGGCGATGACCGCTACTCCGCCCAGCGCCTGAAACGCGTGCGGCGGCTTGAAATCGGGAATCACCACGGTTTGCGAAACGCCGCGAACTTTGAGGGCTTCCTTATCGTCAACCGATTGGATCTTGCCGCCCAGCACCGGCGAATGCTCCACCGAGGCGTAGACCATGCCGTCCATTTTGGCGTCCATGCCGAAGATGGCTTTGCCGTGCGTAATGTCCGCGAGGTCGTAAATCGGCAGATCTTTGCCAATGTAGCGGTATTCCGATTTCTTCTTGAAGACCAGCTTCGATTTATCGGGCACGGGGAGCCGGGCGGCGCTCGCCGCAAGCTCGCCATACCCCAGCCTTCGCCCACTGGGATGGTGGACCACCTGGTGCGCGCTGGCCTTGCATTCCGATGCCGCCACGTTCCACTCCTTCGCCGCCGCCTGTTCCAGCATGGTGCGCGCCGACGCGCCGCATTCCTGCATGACGCCGAAAAAGCTGCGGATGGAGTGCGAGCCATCGGTGTCCTGCTCCCCGTACTTCGAGTCGCCGATCGCCTGTTCGATGCGCACGCGCTTCCAATCGGCCTCCATCTCGTCGGCCAGAATGAGCGGGACCATGGTGCGGCTGCTGGTCCCCATTTCCGAGCGGGACGCCACAATGAGCACGGTGCCGTCGGACTTGACGCCAACAAACACATTCGGCGCGAAGACGGCGGATTCGAGAGCCGCGTGCGCGGGCGCCGGCAGAAAGCGCGCCCCCAGCACGAACGCGCCGGCGCCGAAGGATTGCCGCAGAAAGCCGCGGCGGCTGCAATTGGAGATGGTTTTCATGCCTGCTCCTTGGCTGCCGACTTGATGGCGGCGCGAATGCGCTGGTAGGTGCCGCAGCGGCAGATGTTGCCCATCATGGCGGCATCGATATCGTGATCGGTTGGCTTGGGCGTCTTCTTCAGCAGCGAAGCGGCTTGCATGATCTGCCCCACCTGGCAATAGCCGCACTGGGCCACGTTGAACTCCGCCCAGGCGTGCTGCAGCGGATGCTCGCCGAGGCCTTCGATGGTGGTAATTTCCTTGCCGGCCACGGCGCGCACGGGCGTGACGCAGGAGCGGATCGCGACGCCATCCTGGTGAACCGTGCAGGCGCCGCACAAGCCCATGCCGCAGCCGAACTTCGAGCCCGTCAGGCCCGCGACATCGCGCAGGTACCAGAGCAGGGGCATATCGGGGTCGCCATCGAACTGGCGAGACTTGCCGTTGACTTTTAGTGTGATCATTCGGAATCCCCTCGGAGTGCCTACCAGCATACTCCAAATTGCATCGGCAGGCCGCCTTAGAACTGAAAATAGATGAAGGGAATGGAAGCGTCGATGGCGCCGAAGATCTCGGTGCAGAACAGCATCAGCGCCAGCGAGAGCGCGTACACCGGGACCGGAGCAGCGACGATCTTTTCGCTCCAGTCGGTAAATTCTTCGGCCAGCGCGAAAGCCAGCGAAAGAAACGCGAGCTCGA
>Ga0335073_10004365_pt1 | contig 19781 bp, 16 predicted proteins | sample Lox_Sample_22_FD_207093 | JGI IMG/M metagenome (GOLD analysis project Ga0335073, IMG submission 207093) | Soil microbial communities from Loxahatchee National Wildlife Refuge, Florida, United States - Lox_Sample_2.2 | ecosystem: Environmental > Terrestrial > Soil > Wetlands | place: USA...
GAGGAGTCTCAATCACACTCATATCCCGCAGCCCTACCAGCGACATGTGCAGGGTTCGCGGAATTGGCGTCGCCGACATGGTGAGCACATCGACTTCTTTGCGCATCTGCTTCAGACGTTCCTTGTGGCGAACCCCGAAGCGCTGTTCTTCGTCCACCACCAGCAGGCCGAGATCGGCGAACTTCACGTCTTTGGAGAGCAGGCGATGCGTGCCGATCAGAATATCGACTTTGCCGGCCTCAACCTTCTGCAGGATTTCTTTCTGCTGTTTGGGACTGCGGAAGCGGCTGATCATTTCGATGCTGACCGGAAACGCGGCAAAACGCTGCTTGAAGGTTTCGAAGTGCTGGAAGGCGAGCACCGTGGTGGGCGCCAGCACCGCGACCTGTTTGTTATCGTTCACAGCTTTGAAAGCCGCGCGCATCGCAATTTCCGTCTTGCCATAGCCGACATCGCCACACAAGAGCCGATCCATCGGCTGCGAGGATTCCATATCACGCTTGACGTCGGTGATGGCTAAATCTTGATCTTCGGTCTCGCTGTACTCGAAGGCATCTTCGAACTCCCGCATCCACTGATTGTCTGCAGAGAAAGCCTGCCCCTTGGCAGCCTTCCTTTCGGCGTACAACTTCAGCAACTCGTCGGCCATGTCCTGCATGGCCTTGCGCACCCGGGCTTTGGTCTTGGCCCACGCCGCGGTTCCCAGATGGTTGAGCGCCGGCTTGGCTCCCTCCGACGAACGATACTTCTGAATCAAATCCAACCGGGTTAAGGGAACGTACAGGCGCGCCCCTTCTGCGTATTCCAGCAGCATGAACTCGGCGTTTCCGTCCCCCTGGTTGATCTCCTTCAGTCCCTGATACTGGCCAATGCCGTGCTCCACATGGACCACATAGTCGCCGACCTGCAAATCGCGAAAGTCAGAAAGAAAAGCCGAGGTCTTGGACTTCGAACGCTGTGGCCGGGAGATGACCGCTTCGGACTCGTCGAACAGGTCGCGAGCCCCAAAAATTGCCAGGTGCGCTTCCGGGAGAACCACCCCGTCGGGAACATAGGCTTTGGCCAGAGTGGTGGTGAGAATTTCGCCGGCAAAGTATGCGGTCTCATCGGCGTAGCTCTCGCCACCGCGAGTGCGGCTGCCCAGGCGGAAGGAAAGGCTGTTTTCGCTGAAAAGATCTGCCAGGCGCTCGACTTCCCCAATGTTAGGAACGGCAATCAGCACCCGGTTCTGATCGCTGAGCTGTTTCTTCACTTCATCCAGCAAAGCCGGAACCGAGCTGTGAAACCGCTGTGCGGGCTGAGAATGGAAGCTGGCTGTATCCATCTGGTCCGGACGGGCGATCTCAAGGTGCTCCAGATCAGCGCCGGCAATGGTGGCCAGCCTGTTCCACCATTCGTCAGGCGGCAGGTAAAGATCCGCCGGCCGCACCAGGTTGCCCACCTCACTGCGCTCGTGCGCCTCTTCGATGCGCGTCCATACCCGGTCGAATTCGTTGCGCAGATTGTCAGGCTCATCCGCCAGCACGACGGATCGCGGCATGAGATCGAAAACCGTGTTATGGGCGCCCGCCACTGGGGCATAAAACTCCCACCCAGGGAAAACCGTCACTCCGGTGGAGCGGACCGCCTGCTCTACAATTCCTTCCGCCCCTGTAATCCGCTTTCCCGATAAGCGCGCATGGATCGCGCCCAGCAGATCTTCGCTGACTGGAGTTTCTGTCAGCGGCAGCAGCAGCGCTTCTTCCACCGGGTTCGACGAGCGTTGCGTTGCCGGGTCGAACTTGCGAATGGACTCAACTTCATCACCGAAGAACTCAATGCGCAGGGGCCGATCCGCCTCCGGCGAATAGACGTCGAGGATGCCGCCACGCACCGCATACTCCCCGGGCATCTCCACCACGTCGGTCGCAGCGTAGCCGACGGTATTGAGATGCCGCAGCAGCGGGTCGATATCGATGGTCTCGCCTCGCCGCACCGCTCTGGCCAGGTCGGCATAATACTCACCCGCGCGCAAACGCAAAGCCGTAGAAGCGATAGGGGAGACCAGAATCGACACCGCTCCCGTGGCGATCTTCCACAGCGCGACGGCCCGTTCCTCCTGGATCTCGGGATGAGGAGAAAGATTCTGAAACGGCAACACGTCCCGCGTGGGAAGAGAGAAAATCGATTCGGACTCAGTACCTCCGACCAATTCATGAAATGCCTGCAGGACAGGAAACAGATCTTCGGCGGCGCGGTTGTCGGGAACTACCAGGATCAGAGGCCGGTCCGCAGCCCGTTGCAACAAAACGAGGGTCAGAGCTTTCGCGGCAGGAAGCAATCCGGAGACACCAATCCGCCCCGTGCCCTCTTTGAGGTGGGAGGCAACACGCTGGAAGGCGGGCAACTTTTCCACGTCCGCGAAGAGATCGCGAACGAAGGGGAGAACCATGCTTCTTGATTTTAACAGGGTTCAGGAGCCGCGCAGGGGTAGGTGTCCTCACCTGCCCAGCCGAGCGCGGCCCGGTAAGAACAGGTTGTACGAACTCGCTTTTGGACAGCCGAGGGCAGGCGCCCCTGCGTGATTCATCCCCGCAGCAGCGGCCTCGTCAGACACGTCGGCCCGCCGCCGCCGTTGATGCACAGCTCGGAACCGGGGAAAGTCCGCACATCGAATCCCGCAGCCCTCAGCTTCGCGTTGGTTCTGGCGTTTTCTGCAATGGCCAGCAAGCGGCCATTGCCCAGCGCCAGCACGTTGCAGCCGAGGGAATCGCGTTCCGAGTCGTCAATCTCGATGAGCCTGTAGCCGCGCTGCTTCAGCAGTTCGACAGTCTCGACCGCGAGCCAGGGCAGATCCACCAGCGCAGTTTGTTCGTCGAGCAGGCTGATCAGCGACATCAGATGCAGGCAGGCTGCCGGGCCGCGTCCGTACGGCAACGGCGCCGAAAGCACCTCAATGTCCTTCGGTGCGAGCAGCGTCCGCAGCTGAGAAATTCCGTCCCGATTGGTGCGATAACCCTGCCCTACCAGCAGAGTCTTTTCGTCCAGCCACAGGATGTCGCCGCCTTCGGTGGTGCCGGGTGCCAGGATTTTGCCCAGCAGTGGAATTCCTAGAACCTCGCAGTTTGATTCGTGCCATTTTCCTTCGGGCTGACGATTGATTTTGCCGGGACGCATGACGATCAGCCCAAAATCTGAGGGCAGCGAGGCATCGTGAGTGTAGACGGCGTCCAGTGTCAGGCCGGCAGCGGGTGGCAGTTCTTCCACGTCTACCCCCGCAGCTTGTAACTCGCCGCACAGCGCGTCATGTTGCGCCTGGGCTCTCTCGAAATCCGGGGCATGCAAAAATCCGAGTTCGCTCCAGCGGGCGGCTACATCTGCCCTGTTCCACCCGACGGTGCGTGGGGAACAGACAATCACCCGGCGCAGCGGCGCGACCATGGAATGGCCGTTGAATGTCGCCGGTTTCACGGAAGTTGCCAAAATGTCTCCCCTAGCAATCTAGAACGGACGCTGCCGCAAAAGCAATCCGCTGAAAAAACACGTGGGGACAGCTGCCCTCGGCTGTTCGTTTGAGCGCAGCTCGACGTCTTGTCCGGGCCTGGTCACGCCGAGCGAAATCGAAGAATCTGCCTAGAACTCGACGTGCAGGCGAAAACTGGGCACCGTGACCGGACCGCGGTCGCGATTGTAGCCCGGGTTATTGATGTGTTGCACTCCCGGGGCGGCATAAATTCCGCGCCAAACATGGGCAGTGTAGTAAGCCTCCAGAATATTCTCTCGCCCGTAACTCAACCCGCCATCGCCCAGCAGGAAACCAAGTCCTCCATCCGCCAGGTAGATCTGGTGGTCCTTGCAGATGCCGTTCGAAACGAAAGCGATTCCCGCGCGGTCCTGCCGGCGATGCCACTTTGCGCCGTAGACGCCCAAGCCTTCGAGCACGGTTGAGTCGACTTCCGTATAAGCGAAGGATTCGGTCCGGCCGTTGTCCCACCCCCAGCGCGCGAAGGCGACGAAGTTCGGTGAAAGATTTTGCTCCAGGTTAACCCCGAAACCATACTTCATCGTGATGTGCCAGGGATGATGGGTGATATCGGGAACAGTAACCAGCCCCTCCTCAAATTGGGCCACCGCCTGCCGGTAAATCCCCATGTTGGCGTGATTGCTGTAGCCGATGAGCCGAATCACTCCGGACTTCTTCGGAAGCAACCCATGCTGCCAGTCGAACTCGACATTTTCCGCGTGCGCCTCCCAGGGTTTCCAAACCAGGTCGATTCCATTGGCCACCTTCGGCATCAGGGCTTCGGCGAAGCGCAGGCTGAATTTCGGATCCTCATAGTCAGCGACTGCCCCCACGGTGTAGCCTCGCGTGTCGGCGGCATAGTCATAGGCTCCGTCATTGTCGATCGCCCAGTTGAGAAATTGCAGATGGGTGTCCGAGCCGGCGGAGTTCTGGTCGAAAAAATCCGGCATGCTGAACTTTCCAACACGGACTTCCACGCGCCGTTTGGGAAGCTGCTCGAACAACGATAACGGCGTGCGCTCATTCTCGATCTTGTCTTTGCTTAACGCAAAGACTTTATGAATCATGGCGCGTGCGACGTACGGCTCCTTGCTCAACAACGGGTTGCGCACGATGTCGAGATTGGTAAAGCCGGCCAGGCCAAAGCCAGTACTCAGGGCGGCGCCGCCGGCTTCTTCGATGTCCACCAGAATCTCAGTGGAATCGTTCAGCCGCACCCCGGTGTAGAGAGTCAGCACGCGGGAGGTAGCTTTTTCATAGTTCGGGTCGAGGCTGTGCGTACCGCTGTACTTGGCGTAAAACGAGGGATGGGTTTGAAAGATGAAGTTTGCCTGCCCGGAGAGCCAGAAGCGCGTATCACTCAAGTGCGGAAGCACGCTTTCCGGAGCAGCCGGATCGGCGTCTTGGTCCTGGGGGCCGGATTCCGCCGGCGGCACCACGCTGGGGGCTGGTGTTTGTCCAACGGCGGTGTGGCTCAGCAGGACAAACATGGCCAGAGCCGCCGCCGGTAGCAGAAAACGGCATTGCTCATAGCGTCGGCCAATCGTCTTGGCAATCTCCGCGAATAATCGGCGCCAGGCGAAATTGAATATTAGTTTCAACTCGGACAATCCATTCAGGGTACAAACGTTGTGTTAAACAGAGCGCTAAACTTCGATTTCAGTCCGTCACCCGAGGCTGCTTTAAAACATCACCTAGATTAACATTAGTACACGATAAATAATTAACTGTAGTTAACCAAAAACCGAGATCTGATTTGTAAACCTGGAAAGAGTCGCCAAACTGCGAGGCGCGAGAGACGATATGCGCGCGCCCTACTGCCGGGGCCTCCAGAAACCGTCAGACGACGTTACGGCAGGCCTGCCTTGCTTGACTTCTTGTATCATACCCCCCTATAGTATGGTCAAGCCATAAATGACCCACACCATCCGGGAAAAGGAAAAACAGATTCTCAGAGTACGGCGGATTCGCGGCCAGATCGAAGCTCTGGAGCGCGCGCTCACCAACGAGGTAGAGTGTTCCGACGTGCTGCAGTTGATCACCGCGGCCCGTGGCGCGTTGAACGGTCTGATGGCAGAGCTGGTCGAGGACCATGTGCGTTTTCACGTTCTCGATCCAAAACAAAAACCCAGCTCGGAGCAAGCTCTGGCAGCGGACGAGTTGGTCGACATCATCCGTTCCTATTTGAAGTAAGTCCCAATAAATAAATCAGGACGGCCCGGAGCCCCCCGAAGCCGTCCTTAAAACCCTCCCGGTTAGAAGGGCGTGTACTGCAATCAGCGTACGGACCCGGTGTTTCAGGACTGTTGCGGGGATGTGAAATTCCAGTGAATTCCGTTACCCCTTTGATACTGCATTGCCTGTTACCATAGGCAGTTCAGGAGCGCGCCATGGCCCGTAAAACCGAGGCATCCCGCAGATTACAAAAACGCGCCGAGCAAGTGATTCCCGGCGGGGTCAACTCTCCAGTACGTGCCTTTCGTGCCGTAGGCGGAGAAGCGCCCTTCATCGTGCGCGGGCAAGGCTCTTACATTTTTGACGCTGACGGCAACCGGTACATCGACTACATCGGTTCCTGGGGACCGCTCATTCTCGGGCACTGCTCGCCGTCCGTCGTGGAAGCCGTCACCGCCGCGGCCCGCAATGGCACCAGTTTCGGCGCATCCACCCCTGCCGAAGCCGACCTGGCCGAGCTGGTGCTGTCCGCATTTCCCCACATGCAGAAATTGCGCTGCGTCAGCTCGGGTACGGAAGCTACTATGTCGGCCATCCGACTGGCCCGTGCGTATACCCAACGCAAGTACATCGTGAAATTTGAAGGCTGTTATCACGGGCACGCGGATGCCCTGCTGGTAAAAGCCGGCTCGGGAGTTGCCACACTCGGCCTTCCCGGATCGGCCGGCGTGCCCGAAGAGTTTACTCAGTTCACTCTGGCGCTGCCTTTCAATGACATCGATGCCGTAGAGCAGGCGTTTCATAAATTCAAACAACAGATTGCTTGCGTCATCGTGGAGCCTGTCGTGGGCAACATGGGTTGCGTGCCCCCGGCCCGCGGATACCTCGAATCGCTGCGCACTATTACCCAACGGGACAAAACTCTGCTCATTTTTGATGAAGTCATGACCGGATTCCGGCTGGCATTCGGCGGCGCGCAGGAACTCTACGGCATTACTCCGGATCTGACCACGATGGGCAAGATCATCGGCGGCGGCCTGCCGGTGGGAGCGTATGGCGGGCCGTCCGAAATCATGGATCTGGTGGCTCCGCTCGGACCGGTGTATCAGGCGGGCACGCTTTCCGGAAATCCGCTGGCCATGGCGGCCGGAATCGCCACACTGCGTCATCTCCGCGAGCACAAGAAGGAAATTTATCCCCGCCTCGACAAACTCAATAATCAACTGGTAATGGGCGTCGCCGACGCCGCCAAAGACGCCGGAGTTACCGTCAGCTTTAACCGGGTTGGCTCGATGTGGACCTGGTTCTTCGCCCCTGGGCCGGTTACGAACTGGGATTCTGCAGCCAAGGCGGACACGGAGGCCTTCGGGCAATTCTTCCGCTCCATGCTGGATAGCGGCGTTTACTTGCCGCCTTCACAATTTGAAGCTGCCTTCCTAAGCGCGGCACACACCGAAGAAGATATTCAACATACGATCGCCGCAGCAAAACAGGCGTTTGCATTGGTGGCGGCGTAACTGAGAACCGGAACTAGCGCCTGAGAACTGCTTTCTCCATCATCGCGGGAATGGTCACGAACTCATAGCCTTCCGCCTTGTAACGCGCGAGCAACCTATCCGTAACGATCACGCTCTGCGAGCGGTCTGCTCCGAAGGCTGCGTGACTGCCATCATGGAGCAGGATAACGTCGCCGCCGCGCACCCGCCGGCAGATCCTGTTTTCCAGGTAGTCGGCCGATTTCCCTTTCCAATCCATGCCGGTGACATTCCACATCACCGGTTCCAAACCCAGGCTGCGGGCCACGCGGAGAGTCACTGGCCTTCGCCCGCCGAAGGGCGGCCGAAACAGCTGTGAGTGCTCCCCCACAGCCTCGGTCAAAGCCGCGGCGCATTGTTGTAGCTCCGCTCGCGTCTGCGAGGGCGATTCGAAAATCAGGTTGGGATGGGTAAAAGTATGGTTTCCGATCACGTGGCCGGCACGCGCGATCTCGCGGGCAAGCTCTGGCCTTTGCTGTACGTAGCGGCCGATCAGAAAAAATGTAGCCTGCACGCCGTGTTTCGCAAGAATCTCCAGCAGACGCAGGGTGTGCGGATCATTAGGCCCGTCGTCGTAGGTGAGCGCGATCTGCTTTGAGCCGGGCGGCAGACCGGTGAATGTCCGGCCATACCACTGGCCGGTCGGCGCCATGGTTTGATAACCAGCCGACACGACAGCCGCCAGCCCTGCAACACCCGCAAGAGCGCCGAGCATGGAAAGATTGTAGCTGGAACTCAGAGCTGTTAACTTTTTCCTCAATTGCACGCTGCGCCGGCTTCCGCTATTCTGCCTTTCGACCCGCACGTCACCGAGCCCATGGCCAATCTCTTTGAGTTACCCCGTTACATCGCGGTGGAAGGTCCCATACGCGTCGGCAAGAGCACGCTGGCGGGGATTCTGGCCGAGCGCCTGAACGCCCAGCGCGTGATGGAAGCCGAGGAAAATCCTTTTCTGCGCGCCTTTTACGACGGCGAGCGGGGAGCTGGTTTCCAGGCGCAGTTTGCTTTTCTGATTCGCCGCTTTGAACAGCTGCACAGCCTCGATCTGGGCGCGCGTTCGCAGCGCACTGTGGTCACTGACTTCATTTTCGAAAAAGACAAGCTTTTCGCTTGTCTCAACCTCACCGACCAGGAGCTTGACACCTACAATCGCTACTACAACTATTTTCGCGAGCAGCTCCCCACCCCCGACCTGGTGATCTATCTGCAGGCCACACCGGAGGTGCTGAAGAAGCGGCTGAAAAAGAAAAATGCGCCGGGAGAAAAGGCGCTCAACGAAGAGTATCTACAGGAAGTGATCAAGGCCTACGAGCACTTTTTCTTTCACTACACGTCTTCGGATTTGCTGATCGTAAATACTTCAGAAATCGATTTCGTCGAGCGCAATCAGGACCTGCAGGAGCTCTTGCGCAAAGTCTCCGCGCCAATCAAAGGCACCCAGTATTTCCTGCCCCTCGGCAGCCAGGAAGCGGCCAGCGCATAAGGTTTGCGTGGGGACAGCCGCCCTCGGCGGTCCAGTCGAGCGAAGCTCGACAGTTACTTGAGGCCTAGAACATGCAGGAGAGCCTTCAATTGTTCGGCTTCGTCGACCACCAGCAGCAGAACCAGATGCACCAGCCCATAGTGAGCACAGATCGCGGCTTTGGGTGAGGATCGAAAGAATTTTGGAATCTCGCAATCACGGTACTTTAACCCACTATCGCCATAGCCATCTTGCAAACCTGCCAACTTCATACACGAAACAGGCAAAGATCAGAGTCCGGAGCAGGATCTTTTCGCAGACAGTGTAAAAACGATCGATACGGTGCTCCAGGTCGCGATAGATCTTGCTCGCCATACGCTACAAAGCCCCTTCGGTCCCGCGCCCCGCTGCCTTTTGCTTGCGACTGCCTACAAAGCGAGCCGGGAGTTTAGCTTCTAGCATTCTCCGTGAAGCGTCCCATTCTGCCGGTACCGATTGGCGACGATTGGCCGACCAACCAATGGACGAAAGGAACGCTTTCAACGAGACACTCGCTGAACGGCCACGACTGAATGCGATCGAGTAAGAGTTCTTGTCCCCCCTCTCACAGGCCTGTAAGGCAATTCCGCAGTTAAGCTTGTCCCAAAGGACACGAACTGTCCTCACGCCAGCTTTTTCGAAGACCCTTGTCGCAGCTGCATTGAAGGTTAGACGACCATCCGGCAGGATGCTAGCTACAGGTTGCTCAACCCTGACGACGCCCCGTTCGAAGATCTCGTATGCCACAGATTCGGCCCTCACTGCTAACTATACAGCCCTCGCAGCTCTCTTACAAGCTCCACGCAATGCTCCCTGGAGTTCTGATCTCATGAATCGTGTATTGCTGTTAAAATAGCAATAACTAGGCATAATCATCGTGGAACTCAGGGTCCGCAAATTAGGCAGGTCGCTCGGGGTTTTGCTCCCCGACGGGGTCATCCAACGTCTGCAAACGAGGGATGGCCAGGGCCTACTTCTGATCGAAGTGGCGGAGGGTGACTACTGGCTAACGCGCTATGACGGTGCATTCAAGGGGAAAATGGCCAAAGTGGACGAGATCATGGCCCGCTATCACAACACGCTCCGGGCTCTGGCCAAGTGAATGGGCTGGGCCTGCGCAAGTCGCCGGCCGCTTCATGAAAATGCGGAGTCATCGTTTCTCTCGCTTGCGTTCGCGCTTTCGCTCCCGGAAGGATTCTTCAAACGCCGATGGCTGTCCCGGGGCTGGCTCCAGAAAACCTATGATCTCGTGCAGCCGCCGCTCGGTCATCGGCGTAAGCACGAGTTGGCCCTGTCTTTCCTCCCAAGTGGCCCGAGTGCCCTTCTTAAGTCCGAGGTGTTCGCGCAGCTCGGCTGGGATGGCAACTTGCCCCTTCGAGTTGACGACGGTACGATAAGTGCGCATTTCTTGTCTTCAATCTAGACGAAGTGGTCTCTGACAATTCTACCGCCGGGCTTTGCCCGGCTGCCCAGACGAGGACATCTGGGCCTACGCGAGCCGTGCCGACTTGGAAGCCTCGCCGTTATAGGAAATTTCTCGCAAATGCGCCGGCATCTTAAATGAATTCGGTCGACCCGACCTCGTAAACAATTTATTTACAATGATTTAGTCGATCCCGTGATGGCTCTGACCACCGCCCACTAGCCACTGCCCCTTCTTGCGTCTACAATACCTGCAGCATCATCCGGTTTGACCAAGGAAAGATGTGCAGGCTCTATCTGCCACGATGCGGAGGGGCACTGGAGGACATCGTGAGTCTCACGCCCATTGGCGAACCTCGCCAGAAGATTACTGTTGCCACGCTTCGCGAGAAGAAACTTCAACATCAACCCATCACCTGCCTGACCGCCTACGACTACGCCAGCGCCCGCCTGGTCGACGAAGCTGCCATCGACATCGTTCTGGTCGGCGATTCCCTGGCCCAAACCATGCTCGGCTACGACAACACGCTCTCCGTCACGGTGGACGAAATGCTGCACCACACTCGCGCCGTACGCCGCGCTGTGAAGCATGCATTCTTGATCGCCGATATGCCTTACGGCTCCTTCCACGTCACCGTGGACGAAGCCGTCCGCAACGCGTCTCGCTTTGTGAAAGAAGGCGGCGCGGAAGCGGTGAAAATTGAGGGCGGCGAGAAACGAGCCGACCTCATCCGGCGGGTGATCGACGCCGAGATTCCTGTTGCCGGCCACATCGGCCTGACACCGCAGTCGGTCAACGTCATGGGCGGCTATAAAGTGCAGGGCAAGTCGCTGGCGGCGATCGAGCAGCTCATGCACGATGCCGTGGCGCTGGATCGTGCCGGCGTTGCTTGCATCTACCTGGAAGGCATTCCGCGCGAGGTCGCGGCCATGATCACCGCCGAAGTCGCGACCCCGACCATCGGCATCGGCGCTGGCCCGGAGTGCGACGGCCAGGTGCTGGTCTTCCACGATATCCTGAACCTGACGTTTGGGCCACCGGCCAAATTCGTGCGCCGTTATGCCGACGCCGCTGCCCTGATTACCGATGCCGTACAAGCGTTCCGCTCCGACGTGTTGTCCCGCCAGTATCCTTCCGATGGCGAGTCATACCATCTGCCGCGAGAGACGCAACAGGCGTTGGAGACGGTGCTGCAGCGCAAGCAGGGGATGCGCCGGTAGAATTAGCTCCATGAGATCTCTGTGGCTGAGCGCCTTGGTGATTGCCGGGACAGCGCTGACTTCCTGCTCACGTGGCGCACAACAGCAGCCGATTCCGCCTGAGGCCCGCATTGGGCAAATCCCGCCCGCGGACCCGCAGAAGTACCTGGGTATGCGGGATTTGAAGAACTGGCGCAATCCTTACCTGATCATCAAGCCGGAGGGCGTGGCGCTGCTGGATGTGGACAACCACGAGGAGCACATCCTGAAACCGGATGAGCTCCCCGCGGCCCTTGCTGATCTGCCCGTTTCCGCCTGGCCTTATGGGCGAATCGTGGTGGTGAGCGATGTGGGCCAGACTTTTTCGGCGAACGATCTGGCTGCCATGCGCAAGAACCGGGGAATTGTCGCGGGCACACTGGAGAGCATGCATATCCTCATCCATTGGGTGCCGTCGGCTTAGCACGTAGTCTCGAGAGACCCGCTGTTTTCTGCCGCTTGCCGAAAAATTATGACAGTGCACAAAACCATTGATGCCATGCGCGCCGCCTCTCGCGCGGCGAAGCTCACCGGCCTGCGCGTTGGACTCGTCCCTACCATGGGCGCTCTGCATGAAGGTCATCTTTCTCTGGTGCGAGCCGCCAAGGCACAGTGTGACGTGGTTGTGGTCTCCATTTTCGTAAATCCGCTGCAATTCGGCCCCCACGAAGACCTCGCCACGTATCCTCGCACCTTCGAGCGCGACTGCGATTTGCTGGAGCGCGAGGGTATCGACTTTGTGTTTGCACCCGCGACCCAGGAAATGTACCCCGCCGACGCTGTCACCTACGTAACCGTAGAAGGTCTGAGTGACAAGCTTTGCGGGCGCTCGCGTCCGGGGCATTTTCGGGGAGTGACCACGGTAGTGGCCAAGCTCTTTTCCATCATGGAGCCGGACCTGGCTTTCTTCGGACAGAAAGATGCCGCACAAGCCGCTATCATCCGCCGCATGGTTCGCGACCTGAATATCGCGGTGGAGATCATCGTCTGCCCCATCGTGCGTGAGCCTGACGGTCTCGCCATGAGTTCGCGCAACGCCTATCTTGACCCACAGCAGCGCGAAGCGGCGCTGGTGCTGTACCGTTCGTTGATGGCGGTTAAGGAAGTGTTTGATCAAGGCGAACGCCAGGCCGCCCGTCTGATCGAAGTGGGCAGGCAGGCTCTGGCCAAAGCGCCCACGGTGCGCCCGGATTACCTGGAGATCGTGGACCCGGATACCCTCGATCCGTTGCCTGAACTGAATCGCCCCGCCTTAGTGGCGGTGGCCGCATTTGTGGGCGGCACGCGGCTAATCGACAACATCCTGCTCTGATCCTGTAGGGACGGGCGGACCGCGAGCCTGCCGTGAGAGCTTAACCACAGAGGACACGGAGTAACACGGAGGAAAAACCCAACCTCAGCCAGCTCTTGGTCCGGAGACGAAGCGATTGCCGGCGATCACATAACGCAGGGGCAGTTCCACGGCCTTGGTGATCCCGATCCGCATGGTAGTGAGCACTCGCGGCACTTTGTAGCCGTCATCGACAATGGAAAGATCAGAGTCCGGGTCGGTGAGGTCTTTGCCGTTATCACGCTCACGAGTGATGCCGAACGCTTCCGCCAGACGCCCGGGCCCGCTGGTGAGGGGCCGCAGATCGTGAAGGCCGTTGAGAAACACGCCCCGTGCCCGGGCCATCTCTGCCAGGCCAAACAGCGGTTCAGCGGCGCGAAACAGAACCCCGCCCGCCACTCCGTCCGGCAGGCAGGAAACATTCAGGCAGTAGTGGTTTCCATAGATGAAATAGACGTAAGCAAAACCCGGAGGCCCAAATAGGACCGCATTGCGCGCCGTGCGCCCGGCAAAGGAATGAGCCGCAGGATCGTTCTTTCCCAGATAGGCTTCGACCTCGACAATCCTGGCGGCCAGCAGCGCCTTGGCTTCGCGCCGCACCAGCACTTTTCCCAGAAGCTCGCGGCTCACCCGGCGCGGATCGCGATCGTAGAATTCGCGCGGCAGAGTTACTCCTGCCGCCGATTTAGCCCGCGTTCTTGCCCCCGCTGCAGCCACAATCGCTAGGCTGCGCCCTTCGCCGCGCTTTTCAAATAAGTAAGCACTTCGTCGGCATGCCCCTGCGGCTTCACTTTGTGGAAAATGTGTTTGATTTTGCCGTCGGGCCCGATGATAAATGTGGTCCGCGCCACACCCATCACCTTCTTGCCATACATATTCTTTTCCTGAATCACCCCGTAGGCATTGCAGACTGTCTTGTCGGCATCGCCGAGCAAAGTAAACGGCAGCCCATATTTCTCTTCAAATTTCTTGAGCGCTTTAGGGGTGTCAGGCGAAACCCCCAGCACCACCGCGCCGGTCTTCTCCACTTTCTTGTAGGAATCGCGGAACTCGCAGGCTTCCACGGTGCAGCCGGGAGTATCGGCGCGAGGGTAGAAATAAAGCACGACATATTTTCCGCGAAAGTCCTTCAGGCTGATGCTCTCGCCATTCTGGTCGGGCAAAGTGAACTCTGGGGCTTTATCATTGATATCCATGGGAACGTTTTCCTCCCGGTCCACTTTATACCGCACCGCCTATCGGCTCGTCACCTGGGCGGCGGCTTTGACGCTGCTTCTGACGCAAGCCGCGTTTGCCCAGGCCGCGCACACAGCCAAGAAGAGCAAAGGGCCGCGCGCCCTTGGCTTGCTGGAGTTCGCCACCAAAGACAAAGCGCGCCTGATTCCCATCGAAATTCTTTACGACGGCGAATACTACGACGCCGGCGCGTACAAGGCGTCACCGGTGCCTCTCGCCATCTGGTCCGGCACGGTGTATGAAGGATTTCAATCGGGAGTTTCACAAGGACTGTTTACGGTCACAGGAGCACTCGAAAATCCCCAGACCAAAGATTGGCTGGCGGAAGGCACGTGGCTGCCGGCGGGAGTGATCGCAGCCAAAGCGGCGAAGAAGAACGTATCGTCCATTCCGCGCGGCTTGGAGGACGAGAGCGGACCACCGGTACTGCGCCGCGCCACGGCAGAACCGCCCAAGGAGCCGGCCGCGCCACCCGCCCCGCCGGCTGCACCTACTCCTCAAACGCCTCCGCAGCCTCAGGCTCCCGCGGCGCCACCACCAGCCGCGGCCCCGCCGACTCCAGCCGCAACCCCGTCGCCTGCTTCGGCGCCACCCGCCCCGCCGCCGGATACCTACCATCCCACATTGCAACGAGGGAAGCCGGCAGCAGCCGCCCCGCCAGATGATTTTCCTCCTATGCCAACGGCCTCATCCCCGGCGGCTGCGAAACATCCCGCGGGCGCAGCCCCTGCGAAGGCAGCCCCGCTGCAACTGGTCCCGGCGATTTCCGACGCCAACGGTCCCGAGCCGCAATCCTACAAGTTTGAGATGAAACCCGACGAGGAGACTCGGTTGCGCGCCAAGGCAATGACGTTGGCAGCGGACGAGGTGCGGGCCTGGGCTAAACAAATCTCCGGTGCTACGACTGCACCCTCCCCATCGGCCGCCCGGCCACGGCAAAAAGCGGGAACCGCGGCCAGCCGTTCGCCACAACCTGCTTTCACCGAGGTGCAGTTCCACGCCTTCGATTTATCGAACAGCAACGAGCCCATCCTGATTCTCACCGCCGGGGTTCGCCTGCCGCCGAGTCCCAAGCAGAACGTGGAGCCCGCGGCACAGACTGAATTCCTGGTCGCTCTGGTGGCCCGCGAAGACATCAACGGCGACTTCCACAAAGTCTTTTCCAATGTCACCGATGCCGATCACCTCGACGTGCTGCCGCGCATGGACTTCATCGATGCGGTCGATGCCGACGGAGACGGGCGCGGCGAGTTGCTGTTCCGCCAGGTTTCCGATTCTGGCAGCAGTTTTGTGGTATATCGCGTGATCGGCAACCAGGTATGGACGTTGTTCCAGGGCTCACCCGCGACCTGAGACCCTACGGAAATGTGGGCGTGGGCCCAGGCCGCGCCGTTTCAGGACTCCAAACGCCTATTTCTTCACCACCGCGGCGACACAGTTGATTTCTACCAGCGAATTTCCCGGCAAAGCGGCCACGGCGACAGTAGTGCGTGCCGGACCGCCATTCGGGAAATAGGTTTTGAAAACCTGATTCATCCCGTCGTAGTACTTGATGTCGGCGAGAAAAACGCCGAGTTGCAGAACGCTATCCATGGTGCCTCCGCCGGTCTCGACGAGTTTCTTTACGTTGTCCATGACGATGGTCGTGTGTCGGTCGATCTCAAACTGTTCGGCAGGACCGGGGTCGTGCGCTCCCTGCCCGGCAACGTAGATCAGGCCGTCATAAATGACGATCGGTGTAATGAACTGCTTGCCGTCGGCAGGCTTCCCATCGCTGTTCAGTTTGCGAATGGTTTTATCTGTTTTGGCTTCGGCGCTGCCAGCCAGTGCTGCGCCAGTGATTCCGGCGGCGGAAAGGAGGGTGGCGATGCGTCCGGTAAAATTTCGGCGTGTGAAAGTTGCGGAATCCATACTGTCCCCTTGTTTGAAATGATTGGAGTCTAGTGTAGCGCGGAGGACCAGGTCAAATGAGAGCGGTAGCAGGTAGTGTCCTGGTTTCTACATTCTTTGCGGCCTTTGCGATTAAGAAATTTACCTCGATGGCGCAGGCTTGAAGCTGTTAACCGCGAAGTACGCCAAGGCGGCGCAAAGTTCGCGAAGCAACCCTGCGAACACAAGTAAACCGGCTTGGATGGCAATCCATCACATCCAACTGAGATGCACACACTTGTATGCCCCAAGTCCTCGCGAGTAAGCTGCCCACCAGGGAGGTGTAACGTGACCCTGATCGACATCGGGTCACAGACCCGTCCTGATTGTTGCTGCCTCTCGAGAGCGCGGCCAGGCTGCGCAGCTGAACCGACCCACCCCGGAGGGGCCATTCTTTTTTCTCGGAAGAGCCTAGTTTCCCAATTTCACATGCTGCCTTGGGGTAGCAACGGAGTTTCCTCCGCTTTCTCTGGCCTGCGGCCGTAGATAGTCCCTGGCCGAGGGAAGCGGCAGCGACCCTTCTGAGATTTACAAGTGCCCTCGCGCGGCCCTCTACCCTGGCCGCTCGACGAGTCCGAAGTCCAAAAGGAGAAGCCTATGCAGCGCGCTCAGCTCTGTGTGGCATTGGCACTTGCCGTTTTTCTGCTTCCCACTCTGACTAAGCTCTCAGCCGCACAGGTGGCCACCGGAATTTACCGAGGCCACATCGCCGCCGAAGGCGAGGTCTTGGTGAAGTTCCGCCAGATCCCGCTGGCCTCCCCCGCCGGCATAGCACGAACCTACGACTTGAGCTTGAGCCAGCCATTGGGCGGTGTGCGAGCTCTCTATCGATTGCGGTCTCGCTCCAAGAAAATCGCTGAACTGGTAAGTCTGCTCTCGGCACGAGCGGATGTTGTGTATGCCGAGCCCAACTTCGAGTTGCACACAATCGAGTTCCCTGACGATCCGCAGTTTGTCGATCAGTGGGCGCTACAAAATACCGGCCAATCGTCGGATGGCTTTTCGGCAGGTACTGCAGACGCGGATATCAGCGCGGTTCCAGCATGGGATATCTCCACCGGCGGCACCACGCACGTGGTTGGGATCGTGGACACCGGCATCGACTACACTCATCCCGATCTTAAGACGAACATCTGGTCAGCTCCCAATTCCTTCACCATTTCGCTAAATGGCGCTGCCGTGAACTGCCCCGCTGGAAGCCACGGCTTCAACGCGATTACTGCTACCTGTGACCCGATGGATGACTATATGCATGGTACGCACGTGTCTGGAATCATCGGAGCCGCAGGGAACAACAACCTCGGCGTAGTGGGAGTGAACTGGGCCACCTCAATGATGGGGCTGAAGTTTCTGAATTCCCAAGGATCCGGTTATGTCTCGGATGCCGTAACGGCAATCGAATTTGCCATCCAGGTGAAGTCATTCTTTGCCTCCACTGCTGCCGCCGATGTCCGCATTCTGTCGAACAGCTGGGGTGGCGGTGGGTTCTCCCAGGCGCTGCAGGATGAGATCGATGAAGCCGCCAGCAACGACATTCTCTTCGTCGCCGCCGCTGGGAACAGCGCTTCCAACAACGACACGGTGCCTACTTATCCTGCGAGCCTGAACCGGCCCAACATGATCGCTGTGGCTGCCACAGACAACAACGATGCCTTGGCCTATTTTTCCAATTACGGGCAGAATTCCGTGGAACTGGGCGCGCCGGGGGTCGCGATTCTCTCCACTTTGCCCGGCGGAAACTACGGATACCTGAGCGGCACTTCGATGGCGACTCCATATGTGTCGGGAGCCGCGGCATTGATGCTTTCTATCTGTAGTCTCGCTACTCCCGACTTGAAGAAGAATCTGCTGGACAACGTCGATCTCATCCCCTCCTTAGCCGGTCAAACTGTCACCGGCGGACGATTGAACGTCAACCGCGCAATTCGCAGTTGCAGCGGTCCCGTGGGTCTATCCCCGTTATCTGTCTCCTTCGGCACGGTGTTGGTCGGCAAGACCAGCAATGCCAAGGTGGTAACACTCACCAACTATCAGACCTCGATCTTGAATCTATCCAGCATCGTCACTAGCGGCGACTTTGCCCAGACCAACAACTGCGGGAATTCTCTGGCGGCAAAGGCAGCCTGCACAATTACGGTGACACTCACTCCTTCCAGCGCCAACACAGAAAATGGTCAGCTCCAAGTCTTCGATGACGCAGCTAACAGCCCGCAGGCCGCCGCCCTGACCGGGACAGGCGCGCTTGATATCGACTTAGTTGCAAGTACTTCGATCGCGGCACAGCCGGCTGCTCCGGGCGGCGTGATTACAGTCAGCTCCACGGTGCTCAATCAAGGGACGATGGACGCCGGCGCATCCGTAGCCGGCATCTATTTATCCCAGACGGGTCTTAAGGACATCAGCGCCGTTGCCATTGGAAGCTTCAACGTACCTGCATTGTCCGCTGGAAGCAGCTTTCCGGCGCAAACTTCCGCCACGGTTCCGGCCAGCGTCGCGGTAGGTTCCTACTACGTGCTTACCTGTGCGGACAACACGAACCTGGTCGTTGAGTCCAACGAAACCAACAACTGTGGCGTGGCCCCGACCGCGCTGCAGGTCCAGATGCCTCCATTGCCGGACCTCATCGAAAGGTCCCTCAGTTTCGTTCCGATAAATCTGCAAACCATACAGATCTCGGACACGGCTGCCAATCTGGGCACGGCCAACGCGGCTACATCCGTGACTCAGTACTACTTTTCCGCCACCAACGTGAAGGACGCCAGCGCACAGTTGCTTAACGGGCAGCGACTCATTCCGGCGTTATCGGCCGCAGCCAGTTCTCAGGGCACGGCGACCGCCGGCGTGCCCCAAAACATGCCTCCCGGTATCTACTATGTTCTGGCATGTGCCGACGACACCAACATTGTCCAGGAGAGCAACGAAACCAACAATTGCACTGCTGCCCTCGCCAGGATTCAGTTCCTGCCAGACCTGGTCGAATCGGGTGTCAGCAGTCAGACAACTGTGACCGGAGCAGGTGCGACAATCACGGTGAGGGATACTGCGGGAAATCAGGGCGGCGGCAGCGCTGTTGCATCGGTCACGCAATATTACCTCTCTACTTTTACTAACAAGGCCAACACCGCACGCCTGCTGAGCGGGAACCGCACGGTTCCGGCTCTGGCCTCTGGAGGAAATTCAATCGGCGGGACCGATGTCACGATCCCTCAAGACATGGTGGCGGGGAGCTACTACTTGCTGGCCTGTGCTGACGACACGAACCTCGTCCCTGAAACCAACGAGAACAACAACTGTGGGGCTTCCTCCTCCAAGATTCAAATGGGGCCGGATTTAGTGGAATCTGCGGTCAGCAGCCAATCGCTGGTGAGCGGAGCCGGAGCAACAATCGCCGTTAGCGATACCGCATCGAATCAGGGTGGCGGCAACGCTGCCGCATCGTCCACCCAATACTACCTGTCTGCCTTCACTTCCAAGACAGCAAATGCTCGTCTGCTCACAGGGAATCGCTCGGTGCCGGTGCTGGCTTCGGGTGGAAGCTCAACCGGCGGAGCCAGTGCCACGATTCCTCAAGACATGGTGGCGGGGAGCTACTACCTGTTGGCCTGTGCCGACGACACCAACTTCGTCCCCGAAACCAATGAGAACAACAACTGTGGAGCTTCCTCCTCCAAGATTCAAGTGGGGCCGGACTTGGTGGAATCCGCGGTCAGCAGTCAGACGCTGGCAACCGGAGCCGGAGCTACAATCGCAGTGAGCGACACTGCCGGAAACCAGGGTGGCGGCAATGCGGCCGTATCGGTCACGCAGTATTACCTGTCTCCCCTTACCAACAAGGTCAACACCGCACGCCTGCTGAGCGGGAACCGCGCGGTTCCGGCGCTGGCATCGAGCGGAAGTTCCATAGGAGGGACC
>Ga0335073_10004367_pt1 | contig 19776 bp, 19 predicted proteins | sample Lox_Sample_22_FD_207093 | JGI IMG/M metagenome (GOLD analysis project Ga0335073, IMG submission 207093) | Soil microbial communities from Loxahatchee National Wildlife Refuge, Florida, United States - Lox_Sample_2.2 | ecosystem: Environmental > Terrestrial > Soil > Wetlands | place: USA...
TCCGATCCAGGTTTGGCCCAATCGGGACGGGCAGGGGTACGTGCCAGAAAGGGCCGGTTAGAGTGGCTCGGACGGCGGGAGGCGCCGATGTCTGCGGCTTCGCCCGAGCCTATGTTGGGAGCCAAGGACAAACCTGGCCCCGCAGCAATCATTCCCACTAACGCAGCCCGGGACAATCGTACATTCGTCCAGTTCTGTTTAGGACACGACCTGGACGTTTGATCTACCTCGGCAGGCAGGTATTTATTGGCCGTAATTCAGGTCTCTTATACTGAAAATGGTGGCTCGCCTGTTTTCTTTTCCGAATCCCGTGAACGAAAAGGCGGCGCGCGTCGTCGCCGGCGTGGTCCTCGCCACCGTGCTCGTGATCCTCGCGACCGGCGCCTACTGGCTGCTGATCCCGCTGACCTACGGGTTCTGGGCGCGCGTGCTGACCGGGCCGACGCTGAGCCCGCTCGGCTGGACCGCGCAGAACCTGATTGCCCCTCGGCTCGGCGCCAAGAAGCCCGTGCCCGGCCCTCCGAAGCGGTTCGGACAGGGCATGGGCGCGGTGATGGCGACCACGGCGCTCGTGCTCGGCCTGATCCTCGGCGATCACACCGCGGCCGACGTCGTGCTCGGCCTGTTCGTGGTCGCCGCCGGCCTCGAGTCGATCTTCGCGGTCTGCCTCGGGTGCGAGGTGTTCGGCGTGCTGATGCGCATCGGGATCGTGCCGGCGTCGGTGTGCGAGGAGTGCGCCGACATCAGCCTGCGCCTCCGCGCGTCCACCTGACCCTGCGCGCGTCCATCTGAACCTGCGCAGCCCGGCACTCGAGCTGTCCAAGCCCGACCCTGCCGGGTTGGCCGTGATTATCGTGCGCAGGCCGGCAAGGTCCGCCGCGACTGCGCCGTTTGCCGAGTTATGCGACCTGGATCGGCAGGTCTCGCAGGTCCCGAGGGGCGTTGGCGCGCCACCGTCACCTGCACAGCACGACACTCGCGGTCGATCGCGTTGACGTTGACGTACTACGCATGCCCCCACATGCACCACATGCCACGGTCACGCCGAAAGCGCTCGAATGTCGTGTGGTGCAGGTCCGGGGCGAGCGCCGGCGCTCAGTTCGACTGGATGAACCGGATCGCGGACGGCCAGTCGCTCAGATGGGCCGCGGCGTCCCCCGCCGGCGTACCGCCGAGATCGAGCAACGCGCCGCCCGCGTTCTTCTGCTCGATCGCGCCCGGCGCGGAAGGGATGCCGAACACTAGGTGCCCGGCGTCCGGATAGTTCAGATGCACGTGGCGCGCGGGATCTGCTGCCAGCGAGGCCATGATCCGGTCGGCGAACACCGGGGACGGCCATAGCTGGTCGTCGGCGCCGCTGATCAGCATGACCGGTCCCTTGAAGCGCTCGATCGGGATGCGGGCGGCGGCCGCGCCGGGACCGGCGAGCCCCGACAGGAACGCGCCGCGCCCGCTGAGCGAGCCGTCAGGGTTCCGCGTGTACCCGGTGTCCGCGGTGGCGCTGTCGAGTGGCTGGCCGTGGAGGGTCCACGACGTGTCGTCGATCGACCGGCACTGCCCGGAGATGGGGCCCCAGACGACAGAGCTGGGCGCCGCCGCGATCACCCCGTGGACGAGCGCCGGCCAGTGGGCGGCGACGAGCAGGTCGGCCTCGCTTCCGCGTGAGACGGACAGAATCCACACTCGTCCCGGCTCGACCTGCGGTTGCCGCCGCAGCCAGTCGATCGACTTGACGAAGTACTCGAGCGGGATGTCGTCGAGCGCGCAAGGGAGTCCCGGCTCGTCGAAATAGGCGATCGCGAGCGCGGGAACGCCGTGCGAGGCCAGCATTGCTGCCAACGCCGGGCTGTTGCCAAGCCCGCCTTCGGACCCGCCCCAGACGACCACCGCGGGACCGCGAGCCGCGCCCGGGGGCGTGAAGTAGTCGCCCACGAACCCAGTCTTCGCGCGCCGCTCGGTGTGCTCGGTGACGCCCGGGCCGATGAGCCTCTGTGTGACCGCGGCCGAACCGATCCGCTGCCCATCCGCGCGCACGACGAGCGTCGTGACCGTCGAGCCGTTGGCACTGCTGCCGGCGCCGACGAGGCGCTGGGACCAGAAGAGGCCCATCGGGGAGACGCCGTGATAGCTCCCGGATTGGGGCGCCATGCGGGCAACGTTCACGACGCCGGCGCCGGTCGCCTTATACGTCGCGCTCGCGGACCACACTCCGCCCGGTCTGGGCGAGGTCGCCGAAATCGTCACGACCTCCCCAGCCGACAACCGCGACACGACGATCGATAACGGTACGTCGTAGAGCGCACCGGCCGGCGTCACACTGATCCGCGCCGGCGCGACGTGGGCCGACGAACCACAGCCCACAACGAAGACCACCGCCAAGGCAGTGGGCCACCACGAGCGGCGCACTCCCATGCCTCAAGAAGATAGGCGCGCGGCCGGCCGCGCGCGCCGGGTCCAACTCACGAAAGCCCGAGCGCCGCCCCTCGCAAGATGTCGTTCTCCGACACTTCGAACGAGTCGAGCCCGAACAGCGCGAGCGTCTCGAGCAGGATCACCCCGCCGGCGACGATCGTGGGCGCCCGGTCGGGATGGAGCCCGCGCACGCGCCGGCGCTCGGCGAGCGTCAGCCCGGCCAGCCGGTCGAGGATCCGCTGGCACTCCTCGGCGCTGATCACGTACCCCTCCACCTTGTCGGGGTCATACGGGACTAGCTCCTGGGCGATCGACGCCATCGAGGTCGCGGTTCCCGCCACCCCGATCGCCCACGCGACCGACCGCCGGACGCGCTCGGGGACGGCCGCCGCCAGGATCGAGCGGACGTCGGCCGCCAGCTCGTCGAGCTCGGTGCGCGTGGGCGGATCGGAGTGCAGGTGCCGTTCGGTCTGGCGGACAACGCCGGCCTGCGTGGACACGTGGAAGGTCATCTCGCGGCCGGCGCCGATCACCAACTCGGTGGAGCCGCCACCGATGTCCATCACGAGCGTCGGGGTGTGATCTTCCGGATCGCGCTCGCTGGTGGCGCCGAGGAAGGTCAGCCCGGCCTCCTCGTCGCCCGTCAGGATGTGCGGCTCGAGCCCCCATCGCGATCCCACGATCGAGGCGAACTCGCGCCCGTTGACCGCATCCCGAACGGCGCTGGTCAACACCGCGACAGCACGTGAGACTCCATCGCGCTCGATCAGCTCCCGGTAGGAGTCGAGCACGACGAACACCCGCTCCATCGCGTCCGGACTCAACCGGCCGTCGGCGTCGACCCCCGCGCCGAGCCGGGTGATCTCGGTGCGTCGCTCGACCACGTCGATGATGCGCCCATCGGAGACGTCCGCGATGAACAGTCGCGTCGAGTTCGTGCCGATGTCGACGACGGCACGCCGCACGTCAGCGACCGACCTGATGCGGCATCGGCCGACCGTCGAGCCCGACAAGCAGGTTGTCCACCGCGAGGTCGGCCATCCGCTCGCGGGCGACGCGCGTGGCCGAGCCGATATGAGGCGCCACGATCAGGTTGGGCGCGGACAGCAACGGGTCGTCGGGCGGGAGCGGCTCGGGATCGGTGACGTCGAGCGCGGCGCCGGCGATCTCCCCGGAGAACAGCGCACGCCGCAGTGCGTCGTGGTCGACGATCGGCCCGCGCGCGGTGTTGATGAGGATCGCGGACGGGCGCATCCGCGCCAGCGCGGCGTCGTCGATCAGGTGGTGGGTCTCCGGCGTCAGCGGGCAGTGGAGCGAGACGAAATCGGACCGCTCGAGCAGCGTGTCGAGCGAGACCGCGGCCGCGGACCCACCGCCCCCGGACCCACCGCCCCCGGAATCGCCGGCCCCCGGACTACCGGTCCCCGAACGACCGCCCCCGGACCCACCGCCCCCGGAATCGCCGGCCCCCGGACTACCGGTCCCCGAACGACCGCCCCCGGACCCACCGGTCCCCAGGACCTCCATCTCGAACCCTGAGGCGCGCTGCGCCACCGCTCGCCCGATCCGTCCCATCCCGACGATCCCGAGCGTCGCCCCAAACACCGAGGCCCCCAAATACATGGCCGGCTCCCACGTCAGCCAATCGCCGTCGCGCACCGCTGCCACCGCCTCGGGCAGCTTCCGCGCGGCCGCCAGCAACAAGGCCCACGTCAGGTCGGCGGTGGCGTCCGTCAACACGTCGGGCGTGTTCCCCACGGGGATCCCCCGCGCCGCAGCGGCGTCCAGATCGATGTTGTCGTAACCCACCGCGTAGTTGGAGATCGCGCGCAACCCCGAACTCCCCTGAATCAACGCCGCGTCGACCCGGTCGGTCAGCAGCGTCAATAACCCCTCGGCATCGGCGGCTCGCGCGGTGAGCTCCTCGTAAGAGGGGGGCAGCCGCGAAGGCCACACCTCAACCTCATGCGCCGCGCGAAGCCGGTCGAGTGCCGGAAACGGCAGCCGGCGGGTGACGAAGCAGCGGGCCATGCCGCGCTGCATTCTCGCGTGATCGAGGTCTACGCGCCTTCGGCGGCAATCGCCTGGCGCCGAGACGCCCGGAGCGAGACCGCCGGCAACCCAACCGCCGCGATGACCGCGCCGACCGCCGCGAACGCCGCGGCAATCCCGAACGCAAGCACGAAACCGTTCGTCAGCGCCGCGTGCATCCCGACCGCGTGCCGGAGGTCGCTGTTCGTGTGCGCGGTTGCGATCGCGGCGAGGATCGCGAGCCCGAGCGCGCCGCCGAACAGGCGGAACGTGTTCATGAGGCCCGACGCCAGGCCGGCCTCGTGGGGCGCGACGCCCGAGGTCGCCGCGATCACCACCGGGACGAACGCCAGCCCCATTCCGACCGCCGCCAGCAGCGACGGGACCAGGACGTCACCCAGGAAGGTTCCGCCGGGCGAGAGGAACGTGAACAGCGCGAGCCCCAGAGCCAGCAGGCCCATGCCGACGACGAGCAGCGGCTTCGGCCCGACCCGCGTCACGCCTCGCGACGCCAGCGTGGACGCGACCACGATCGAGAGCGTCATTGGCAGGAACGCGAGCCCGGCGCGCAACGGCGAGTACCCGAGCACCTGCTGCAGGTACAGCGACAGGAAGAACCACATTGCGAACGTCGAAGCCCCGAGCAGGAACACCACGACGTTCGATATCCGCAGCGTGCGTGAGGCGTAGATCCGGAGCGGCATCAGCGGCGCCTGGGCGAACCGGCCCTCGATCGCGACGAACGCCGCCAGCAGCACGACGCCCGCGGCCATCAGCGAGAGGGTCGGGACCGAGCCCCACCCGGTCACGTCGGTGCGGACGATGCCGAGCACCAGCACCGAGAGTCCGAGCGTCGCGGTGACGGCGCCGGCAATGTCGAAGCTCCGCTCGCTGCGCTCGACGCGGCTGGCAAAGATGTAGCGCTCGGCGAGGACGGCCGCGAGCAGGCCGATCGGGACGTTGATGAACAGGATCCAGCGCCAGCTCAAAAGGTCGGTGAGGATGCCGCCAAGCAGCACGCCCGCGGCGCCGCCGGCGCCTCCCATAGCGCCCCAGATGCCGACCGCGCGGTTGCGGGCCGGGCCTTCCTCGAACGTGGTCGTGAGGATCGATAGGGATGCGGGGGCGACGATCGCGCCGCCGAGGCCCTGGATGGCTCGCGCCGCGATCAGCATGACCTTGGTGTCGGCGAGGCCGCCGGCGAGCGAAGCAAGGGCAAACAGCGTCAGCCCGAAGACGAACACGCGTCGCCGGCCGATCAGGTCAGCGGCGCGGCCGCCGAGCAGCAGGAAGCCGGCGAACGTGACGGTGTAAGCGTTGACGACCCACTGCAGGTCCTGCTCTGAGAAGTGGAGCGAGGAGCGGATCGATGGGAGCGCGACGTTCACGACGGAGACGTCGAGGATCACCATGAACTGCGCCAGGCAGCAGAGCAGGAGCGTGGCGCGAAGATGGGGGTGTTCGGCGGAGGGAGTGTTCATATAGAGGTGACGATCGAAGCGGGGGCGATTCGACAACCGGCGCGGCGTCCGGCTCGACAACCTGCGCGGCGCCCGACTCCCCACAGTACGATGCTTATCGAACCATAGCAGAGGTTTGATGATCGTCGTACTATCATCGAGGCCAGAACGATGAGCAGCACCCGCGCCATCCAGGAACCCATCTCCGCCGAGCCACCAACCTCGACGGACGACTCGCTCGCCCACCCGGCCGTCGAGGAACTCGAGCTGGCGGTGGTTCTACACGCGCTCAGCGACCCCATCCGTCTGAAGATCGTGTTCGGACTGGCGGCGGGGGTTCCGCGGACGTGCAAGAGCTTCGACCTTCCGGTGACGAAGTCGACGTGCACGCACCATTTCAAGGTGCTACGCGAGGCGGGCGTGATCCGTCAGCGCCTCGAGGGCACGACGCGACTGAGCACTCTGCGCCGCGACGACCTCGAGCAGCGTTTCCCCGGACTGCTCGACTCCGTCCTCGGCGCCGCGAGCTAACCCGGCGGCCGGCGGCCGGGGCCTAACCCGAGGCGCCGGAGCGATACCTCGAGTAGTCCGGCTGGCGATCCTCGGCGAACGCCCGCACGCCCTCGCGCGACTCTTCGGTCCCTGAGAACAGCTCGAGCCCGCTGAACGACAGCTGGCCGATCCCCGCGATGTGCTCCGTATCGGCGTTGAACGACTGCTTGAGGAATCGCAGGGCGGTCGGCGACAGCGCGAGCATGTCGTCGGCCCACAGCCGAACCTCGTCGCGCAGGCGCTCCAGCGGCACCACCGCGTTCGCCAGACCCCAGCGCTCGGCGGTCACGGCGTCGTAGCGTCGGCACCGAAACCAGATCTCTCGCGCGCGCTTCTCGCCGACCACGCGGGCCAGGTACGCGGTGCCGTAGCCGCCGTCGAACGAGCCGACCCGCGGGCCCACCTGGCCGAACGTGGCGCTCGAGGCGGCGATCGTGACGTCGCACAGCACGTGGAGGACGTGGCCACCCCCGATCGCCACGCCGTTGACGGCCGCGATCACGGGCTTGGGCACGTCCCGGATCAGCCGGTGAAGCCGCTCGATCTCGAACATCCCCGACTCGCTCGGGCCGTAGTCGCCGGTCTCCGCGCGCTGCTTCTGATCGCCACCGGCGGAGAACGCCCGGTCGCCGGCGCCGGTCAGGCAGATCACCCCGACCTCGGAGGACGTCCACGCCCGCGTGAACAGATGGATCAGCTCATCCACCGTCCTCGCCCGAAAGGCGTTCATCCGATCGGGCCGATCGATCGTGATCCAGGCGAGACCGTTTTCAACTTCGTAGCGCGTGTCGGTCAACTCCATGCATCAGCTCCTTCGGGATGGAATGTGATCGCCGAATACGAGATCTTCGCGCGCGAGCGCCAACTTCCGTCTCCTTGACTTTGCCCCGACCGCACGCGACGATCAACGAGCGCGGAATGGACGCCGGCTTTCCGCGACCAAAGGGGTGGGACCTGATGACTGGAGTGCTGTACCGACTCGCACGTTTCTGCGTGCGCCGCCGGTTCGTTGTGTTGGCTGTGTGGCTCGTGGTCACCGTCGTGCTGGTTGCGGTCTCGCACCGACTCGGTGACAACACCAACGACAACCTGTCGCTGCCGGGCACGGACAGCCAGCACGCGACCAACGTACTGAAGCAGTCCTTCCCCGCCCAGGCTAACGGGACGAGCCCGATCGTCCTCCACGCGAAGAGCGGCAAGCTCACCGATCAGAACAACGCGAACGCCGTCAACCAGGCGGTGGCAAACCTGTCGAAGAACAAGGACGTCGCGGCGGCGGTGAGCCCGCTGACACCGCAAGGGGAGTCCGCGCTCAGCAAGGACCAGGCCACCGGCTACATCTCGGTGACCCTCGCAGTGCCTCCCGGCTCGCTGTCGAAGTCCCAGGCGCAGACGATCATCGACGCCGCGGCGAAACCGGCACATGCGGCGGGACTCCAGGTGGAGACCGGCGGGCAGCTCGGCCAGAAGGTGTCGAAGCCATCCACCGAGTCGAGCGAGCTCGTGGGCATCATCGCCGCGATGGTGATCCTCACGATCACCTTCGGGACGATCACCTCGATGCTGCTGCCGATCATCACCGCGATCTTCGCGTTGGCCTCGACGCTCGCGGTGATCCGCATCCTCGGCCATGTCACGACGGTGCCCACCGTCGCGCCCACGCTCGCGACGATGATCGGCCTCGGCGTTGGCATCGACTACGCGCTGTTCATCGTCACGCGGCATTTCCGCGGTCTACATGACGACCTGCCCATGCACGAGTCGATCGCGCGCGCCGCCGCCACCTCCGGCGGAGCCGTCTTCTTCGCCGGCTGCACGGTGGCGATCGCGCTCGTGTCGCTGGCCGTAGCCGGTTCCAGTTCGGCTGGCTGAGCGGCGTGATCGGCCTGCCCGGGAAGGTCCCGATCGTCTCGTACGTGCCGTTGTTCATGTTCGCGATCCTGTTTGGGCTCTCGATGGACTACGAGGTATTCCTGGTCAGTCAGATCCAGGAGCACCACCAAGAAGGCGAAAACAACAAGAGTTCGGTCGTCTCGGGGCTCGTCACCAGCGCTCGCGTGATCACCGCCGCCGCGCTGATCATGGTGTTCGTGTTCGGCAGCTTCGTGCTCAACGGGGATCCGACGATCAAGCAGTTCGGCGTCGGGCTGGCGGTGGCCGTGATCCTCGATGCCACGGTCGTGCGCTGTCTGCTGGTCCCCGCGCTGATGGTGCTGGTAGGCGAGCGCAACTGGTTCATGCCGCGGTGGCTGGACAAGGTCACGCCCCGCATCAGCATCGAGGGCGGCGAGTACTTTGCCGAGCGCGATCGAATTCCCGACCGCGGGCCCGAGCCGGTCTTCACGCCATCGTCAGACCCCCGCTGACCGACAGGGTCTGGCCGGTGATGTAGCCGGCGGCGTCAGAGGCCAGGAACGCGACCGCCGCGGCGACGTCGTCGGGCCGCCCGAGGCGCCGCATCGGGACGGCCCGGCGCAGCGACTCGATCATCTTCGCGCTGGCCTCGCCGGCCCCGAGCATCTCATCGAGCAAGCCGGTCTCGGTCGGGCCCGGGCACACGCTGTTCACGGTCACCCCGCGGCGCGCGACCTCGCGCGCAAGTGTCTTCCCGAAGGCCACCTGTGCGGCCTTGGCGCCGGCATACACGGCCTCCTGAGACGAGCCCACGCGGGCGGCATCCGAGGAGATGTTGATCACGCGGCCGTACTCGCGCTCGACCATCCCTGGCACGACCCGCCGGCAGACCCGCAGGCAGCCCTTGTAGTTGAGCTCGATGATCCCGTCCCAGAACCCCTCGTCGGTCTCCAGGAACATGTGGAACTCATCCCACCCGGCGGTGTTGACGAGGATCTCGATCGGGCCGACCTCACGTTCGGCGCGCGTGACGGCCTCGTCGACCGAGCCGCCGTCGGTCACGTCGAGCCGCACAGCGAGCGTGGCCTCATCGGGCGCGCCGTCGGCGATGTCGCCGGCCACCACGCGGTGGCCGCCGGCGGTCAGCGCGCGGACGATTGCGCTGCCGATCCCTCCGGCGCCGCCGGTCACCAGGGCCACTCGGGAAGAGCTCGACATGGCGAGGAAGTATGCGACTCCGGTCAATACGATGCCCCCGTGGGGAAATTCGGGCCAGACGGACTGCCGAGCGCGGTCGTCCTGACCGTCGACAATCTGGGCGAGGCGAGCGCGCTCGAGCGCGGGACCCAGGACGACCCGACGGGGAGCGACCCGTCGGTCACCACCGCGCTGCCGTGGCTGCTCGACGAGCTCGAGGCCCACGACCTGACCGCGACCTTCTTCGTCGAGGCGATCAACACCGAGATCTACCCCGACGCGGTGCGCGAGATCGCCGCCCGCGGCCACGAGCTCGGCCTCCACGGCTGGCGCCACGAGGAGTGGACCGCGCTGCCCGCCGCCGACGAGCGCGACGTGATCGGCCGGAGCATGGACGCATTCGGCGGCCTCGGCGCAAGACCGCGCGGATTCCGTCCGCCGGGAGGCGAGTTGAACGCGCGCTCGCCCACGCTGCTGAAGGAGGCGGGGATCGAATGGTGCTCGCCGGCGGGCGGCGAGGCGGGCCTCCGCCGCGGGCTCGCGTACGTGCCGTTCGACTGGCGGCTCGTCGACGCCTACCACCTGATGGACAGCTTCGCGGCGCTGCGCATAGCCCGCGGGGATCCCGAGAGCCCGCTCGAACCGAGCGCGCTGGCCGATCGCTTCGAGGAGGAGCTACAGGACCTGGCGAACGCCGGCAGCCGCCAAACGCTGATCCTCCACCCGTTTCTGATGCTCGACGACGACTGGTCCGAAGGCGTCCACCGGCTGCTCGGCTTCATCCGGGAACTCGTCCGCGAACGTCGTACCTGGGCCGCCCCCGGCGGGGCGTTTGCGGATTGGTTGCGTGGCGCACGGACGTCCTGAAAGCACCGCGCTCACGTCCAAGGAGCGACCTCCCGCCCAAGTTAGAATCGCCGTCGTTGCAACCACGAGGAAGAGGAGCAGGATCATGGCTCGGGGCTTCATCCGCGGTACCCACCATCTGACGTTCTGCGTCGGCGGCGCCCAGGAGGACTACGACTTCCATGTGCGCCTGCTGGGGCTCAAGAGCGTCAAGAAGACCGTGCTGTTCGACGGTGAGATACCGGTCTACCACCTGTACTACGGCAACGGCCTCGGCGACCCGAGCACGCTGCTGACGGCGTTCCCGTATCGCCAGGCGGGCTGGATGGGCAAGCGCGGAACCAACCAGGCCAAGTCCCTCAACCTCGCCGTCCCGGCAGACTCGGTCGGCTTCTGGGCTGACCGCCTGTCCGAGCACGGGGTCGAGCACGAGCGCGGCGAGCGGTTCGGCACCGAGCGCCTGTACTTCCGCCATCCGTGCGGGATCGAGTACGCGATCGTCGGCGAAGGCGAGCCAGACAATCGCGAGCCCTACGAGGGTCCGGGCGTTCCCGCCGAGCACGCGATCCGTGGCGCCTACGGCACGACCACGTCGGTCCGCGACCCAGACCCCATGAGCTTCTTCGTCACCCAGGGCATGGGCGGTGAGTTGCTGTCCTCCGAGGGCGCGCACCATCAGTTCCAGATCGGCGACGAGCAGGGGCACGGGCGGATGCTCGAGTTGGTCGAGGAGCCCGACCTACCCCAAGGCACCTGGAACTTCGGCGAGGGCACGATCCACCACCAGGCGTTCGACGTGGTGTCTGCGGAGAACCAGCAGGAGGTCAAGGACTGGATCGTCGGGCTCGGCTTCACCGACGTCTCGGAGCCCAAGGACCGCGGCTACTTCTTCTCGATGTACTGCCGCAGCCCGAGCGGCCTGCTGGTCGAGATCGCCTACGGAACGCCGCAGGGCTTCCTGATCGACGAGGCGGCGGACGAGCTCGGCACGCACATGTGCATCCCGCCGCACTGGGAGAACCGCCGGTCGGAGATCTCGCAGCTCGAGCCGATCGAGACGATCGAGACAGTCGTTAGTTAGGGGCCGGCTTCGCCGGCGTCCATGGGGCCAAAGGCGGCCGGGCATCCGTGCCCGGCCGTGCGGTCGCGTTCAGTCCACGCTACGCGCCGGACAGCGCCTTGGCCTTGATCGAGTCGAACTCGGCCTGGGTGATCGCGCCGTCGTCGAGCAGCTTCTTCGCCCGCTCGATCTCCGCGGTCGGGCTCGCCGACGTGCCGGCGGCCTGGCGGACGTAGTCGTCGAACTGCGACTGCGCGGCCGCTTGGTCCCGGTAGCGTCGCTCGGCCATGCCGGTGTGGTTGACGATCAGATAGACCAGGACGCCGAGCCACGGCAGGAGCACGACGAAGATGACCCAGCCGGCCTTGGCCCACCCCGAGATGTCGTGGCGGCGGAAGACGTCGATCAGCACGGTGATGGCGATCCACAGGAAGATCAGCCAGGCGAAGATGAGGAGGATGTCCCAGAAGACATCCAGGAACGAGTACGAGCTAGCGGTCAGTAACACTTCGACTCCAATCTGTGGTGTTCGCGGGCGCGCACACTCAACGGCGAGACCGAGGAGATAGCATCACCCAACACGGATGATCCGATGACTGGGAAGAGCGACTTCACCGAGCAAGAGTGGGACACGGTGCTTAAGGGCCCGCCGGCTGCCGGGCTGCTTGTCGCCACGGCCTCCAAGGGCGGCACGTTCAAGGAAACGTTCGCTATCGCGAAATCCTACGCCGAGGCGCGGCAGCAACACGGCGCGAGCGAGCTCCTCGACGCGATCGTGTCGGCCAAGCCCGACGTCGACCACCACTTCTACCACTCGGTCGACGACCAGAAGGCGGCCGCGACCGGTCACATCCGCGACGCGGTCGGGGTGCTCGAGACCAAGGCCACGCCCGACGAGGTAAACGACTACCGGCGGTTCGTGCTGTCTCTGTCGGACCACGTCGCCAACGCCCACCGGGAGCACGGGGAGGCCGTGAGTCCCGGCGAGCAGGCCGCGATCGCCGACATCACCACGGCGCTCGGCGGCGACGGGCCCTAGAGGCCGCGCCGGCGAACCAGGACAACTCGTCACTCGGCGTCCCCCGCGCGGTGAACGCCGGTTCAGCCACCGATGGTGTGGACAACCCCGCGCTCGCCGCGCGGGCGTGGGCGAATGCCGAGTTAGCCGGGCGCGAGAGCGCGCGCACGGTACAGCGTGACGTTGCGGTCGAGACGACCGCCGGCGAACCCTTTCGGCCGTCCGCCCTGGGCGTCGAGGTACGCGAGCTCGCGCGAGATCGTGCCGAGATCGCCGGGGAAGGCGTGGTCGAGCATCCACGTCTGGATCGCGACGCCGCCGCCGGCGGTCCGGATGACGCGGAGCGCGCGGGCCTGCTGGGGATAGTCGATCAGCGACGCCGTGCTGATCAGCCAGTAGTGCGCGCGCGGTTCGATCAGGTTGCGGTGGGTGTGGCCGGACAGCACCGCGATCACGTTCGGATGGGAGTCGAGCACCGCGAGCAGCCCGTCTCCGCCCTCGGAGCTCGCGAGCGGCTGGTGCGATACGACCACCGCCAACCTCCCATCACGAACTCCAAGCTGGCTGGCTAGCCAACCAGGCTGGTCGGGGCGGACCAGGCCGCCCGACCCGCCGGCGCGCCGGGCCAGATCGAGCACGATCAGCCGAAGCTCGTGTCCGATGTCCACGGCATAGTCGAGACTCGCGCTGGCGCCGGGCCGCAGAATCCCGATGGCCTCGGCGGGGTCCATCTCGCGGCGGCGCGGATCCGCCGGCACCCGCACCTTCGGCCCGGCCAGCGCGCGCGCCAGGAACCCCTCCACGAGGCCGGGCAGCGGCGGACCGTCGGGCGAGCCGCCGGCGGTCAGCGACGTCCCGGGCGGCAGCGAGAGTCCCGGCGGGAGCTCCCACAGCGCCTCGCCGCCGACCGCGAGCGCCTCCGTTTGGGCAGTCGGGGCCAGCTCGCCGGCGACCAGGATGTCGTGGTCGCCGAGCACCGGATACACGGGGGCGCCGGCGCCGAGGCTGGCGAACGGACGCGACGCGCGCGAGAGCAGGCCCGGGTGCTGCGGGGCGTCGAGATCCGGCCGGTAGTAGAACGGGTCCGGGTCGCTCGCGAGCTGGACGCCGAAGTAACGATCCGGCCGGACGATCCCGCCCCTGAGCGCCGCGAGCGCCCACGCCAGCTCGTTGCGCTGATCGTTGTCGATCAGATCGCCGCCCTGGATGACGGCGTCGGGGCGGAGCGCCCTGACGGCGCGGGCGGCGCCCGCCAGCACCTGCGCGGTCAGCGTCTCCTGCGGGCGGAACGTCGACTCGAACGGCGGCCCGAGGCGGTCGAGGAACGGAACGCGGGCAGGCGAAGAGGCATCGAGCACGTGCGCGTCGGTGACGTGGGCGAGCGTCGCGATCACCCCTTCGGCGGCCCGCGGCGGGCCGAGCTCGGTCCGGGCGAGCAGCACCTCGCCGGGCCCGGGCGCGAGCGTCCCGGTGCCGCCCGGATCGAACCACGTGGAGGCGAGCGTCGACCCGGAGCCGGCGCCACCCGAGCGCGCGCCTCCGCAGCCGGCGGCGAGCAACGCGCCGGCTCCGAGGACGATCGCCTCGCGCCGGGTCAGGCTCATGGCGCACCCATCCCCGCGATCACGCTCTCGCGCGTCGTCTGGCGCGCCACCCACGCCACCGCGACCGCGCCGGCGATGAGGAGTCCCCCGAGGACGGCGGCGATCTCGACGATGCTCGCCCCGAGGGGGAGCGTCACATAGCTCGCGGCCAGCCGGGCGAGCGCGGGGCCGAGCAGCAGCCGCTCGATCAGGATTCCGAGCAGCGCCGCGGGCAGCACGAGCGCGAGCACCGCGCCGGCGAGCAGGCGGCGGACCGCGGCGCCGCCCGCGCCGAACGCGCGCAGCACCGAGATCGTGCGCCGGCGCTCCTGGACCGTGAGCGCGCACGCCTGGATCAGCGCATACAGACAGACGAGGCCGTCGACGATCGCGACCGCGCGGAGGATCGAGCGCAGCACTGCAACCAGCGGTACGCCGCGGCCGACCGCGCCGGTGGCGGGCGCCGCCGGCGCTCCGATCGCGGCGCTGACCGCGGCCACGTTTGCGCCGGGACGAACCACGACCGCGAGCTGCTCGTCCGAGGCCGCGGACGGGTCGGCGGCGAGGAGCGCGGCCGCCGGCACGTAGGCAACGCGGCCGTCGTGGTCGAGCGAGCTCACCACGCCGGCCACCTGCAGCCGCAGCTCCTTCCCCGACGCGAGCTCGATCGCGAGCGTCGAGCCGGGGGCGAGTCCGAGCGCCTGGGCGAGCCCGAGGCCGACCTCCGCCTCGTGTCCTCCTCGCAGCCGGTTCCCGGACACGAGCGGCGGGTTCTCGAACGTCGTGTGGTTCCCCGGGTAGGCGACCACGTCGATCGTCTCGCCGAGCGAGTACGAATCGACGGCCTCATCCTCGTAGCGGGGCGCGACGGCCTCCACCCCGCGGATCGCCCGGACGCGCGGGACGGCCGACGCAGGCAACTGGGCCGTGAGCTGGTAGCGCTTGCCAAGCGCCTGCGGGTCGGTCTCGAGCGAGCTGAGCCCCGACGCCAGCGCGAGCATCAGCAACACGAACGCGGTCGAGAACCCGAGCGCGCACGCGGTGGCGACGAGGCGGGTGCGCCGGGCGGCCACGAGCCGGGCTCCGAGCACGGTCAGGCCTGCCCGCGGCGTCGTGAACCGCGGGTGGCCGGACGAACTGCGCTGGAGTTCGGCACCACGCAGCAACGCGACCGGCGAGCGGCCCGACGCCCGCCACGCCGGCCACGCCGCCGCGATCACCGGGATCGCGATCGCGGCGAGCCACGTCGCGACGAGCGCCGGGAGCAAGGCGGGCCCGGGCGCGGGCTCGTTCAGCAGCACGAGCAGCCGGGTCGTCGGGCCGTAGGTGGCGAGCGCCCCGCCGATCGCGCCGAGCGTGGCGGCCGGCGCCGCGATGAACAGCGCCTCGAGCGCCTGCGTGAGCGCGAGGTGTCCGCGCGAGGCCCCGACCGCGCGCCGTACGCCGATCGCCCCGAGGCGGCGCTGGACCTCGGCCCGCGCCGAGGCCGCGAGCATCACGCTCGCGGTGGCGAGCGCGATCACCGACAGGGCCACGAGCAGGTCGATGACGATCCCGGCCGCCTGGTCGAGCAGCACCCGGACGCCCGAGCGCGTGACGAACCGCAGCCCGCGCAGGCCGTAGCTGGTGGCGCGCGCCTGGACTAGCACCTCGTCGAGGTTGCGGGGGTCGCGCAGCCAGATCTCGGCCAGGTTCGCGGGGAGCGGCGCGATGCCGCGCTGGGTCACGTACACCCGCGGCACCGCCAGCGGATAGGAGACGTTGTCCGGGCTCTCCGAGAAGCCGACGATTCGCTCGGTGCCGAGCCCGTCGATCGTCAGCGCCCCGCCCAGGCTGAGGTGCCAGGCGTTTGCCAACCCGCGCTCGACCACGACCTGGCCCGGTCCCGTGACGTCGTGGCCGGCGACGATCGCGTAGCCCCGCCGGCCCTGGCCGACCACCTCGACCGCGCCGTTGCCGGCGAACTCGTCGGCGGTGTTGAGGCCCACGCCGGTGACCTCGCTGCGCACCGTGTACGCGCCGACGTCCGGGAGCGCGGCGATTCGCTGCGAGACGCGGCTCGCCGCCTGGGGGTTGAAGCGCGCGATGATGTCCGGGAGGTCGGCCGCGCGCGCCGCCCGGTCGAAGCCGAACCCCAGGCTGTCCGAGACGACGAGCGCCGCGACCAGCATCGCGGCGGCGAGCGCGATCCCGAGCCCGGTGAGCAGCGAGCGCCGCCGCCGGACCCGGACGCCGTAGCGCGCGTCCCGGAGCGCAGCCTTCAGGCCAGCTCCCGATCGCGGACAGCGAGCCGCCCGTCGTGGAGGTGGAGCACGCGGTCCGCGATCGCGGCCGCGTCGGGCTCGTGCGTGACGATCACGACGGCGCGGTGCGTGAGGCCGCGGAGCAGCGCCAGCACGGTCGCGCCGTTCTTCTGGTCGAGGTTGCCGGTCGGCTCGTCGGCGAGCACGACCTCGGGGTCGTTGACGAGCGCCCGGGCAATCGCGAGCCGCTGCTGCTCGCCGCCCGAGAGCTCGTGGGGCCGGCGGCCGGCGATCTCGGCGAGGCCCAGCTCGCCGATCAGACGCCGCGCCCGCCCCTCGCCGCCACGGAGTGCGCCGGGGAGGCGCGCCGGCAGGAGCACGTTCTCTACTCCGCTCAGCTCCTCGATCAGGTGGAAGGACTGGAACACGAACCCGACATGGCGGAGCCGGGTGCGGGCGAGCACACGCGGGCTCTGGCGCGTGATGTCGTGGCCGGCGAGCGCGACCGTTCCGGCGTCGGGCCGGTCGAGGCCGCCGAGCAGGTGCAGGAGCGTCGACTTTCCGCTTCCCGAGCGGCCGAGCACCGCGACCACCTCGCCGGCGTCGACCTCGACGTCCACGCCATCCAGCACACGACGCTCCGCGCGCCCGACGCCGAGCGTCTTGACGATGCCGCGTGCTTCCAGGACGGGCACGTGCCTACGGTAGCGTGATCAGCGCCGCACTCTCAGCAGGGAGCGTGAACTCGTAACGTCCTTGGCTGGGCTTGAGATCCGCGACGTGCGAGCGGCCCGCGAGACGGCCCGTGGTCGTCTCGGCGCCGAAGCTCTGGCCGCCTAGCGTGACGCCGAAGGTGCTGCTGAGCCGGGGCGCGCGCAGCCGCTCGAGCGTCGCCGGACCGTGGCTGCCGGAGGCCACCGCGACCGTGCGCCGGTCGAGGGTCTCGTTGATCAGGACCACCCGCGTGTGGCCCGCTCTCCCGCGAGTGGCCCAGACCGTGATCCCCTGGGCGTTCGTGATCGTGGTGCCCAGCAGCCGCGATCCCGCCGGCGCGGCCTGGGCGAACATCTGAAGGCCGTAGTACTCGGGCATCACGGACGCCTTCCACTTGTGCCCGTCGTGCGTGAACGTGAACAGCTGGTAGGTGGCCCCGGGGTACGTGTGGATGTTCACGCCGTCGACGCCGACCCGCGCCATCTCGAACAGCGCGTCGAGCACCCACAGCGCGGAGACGAACGCGTTGCTGACGCCGGGCGCGGCGCCGCACGAGTCGCTGTTCATCTCGTCGATGCGGACCGGGACATGACGCGCATGGGCGACGAGGACCGCCGGGGCGACGCCGTCGGCCAGGCCGGTCGTCGCGGCCGGGGAGAGCAGGTGGGCGATCGTGGGGTAGATCGGCGACGACGGGGGCAGGTCGCACGTCTGAACCGGATACGCGTGCACGGTGGCGACGGCGACGCGCGGCTCGGCCGCGAGGAACGCGCCCGTGTCGGCCATCCACTTGGGCGAGCCGGTCGCGGGTCCCGCGAGCGGACCCGGCAGTCCCTGCGCGAAGGAGCTGAACTCGCCGAGGAACGACGAGAAGTCGTAGCTGGACGGACGACCCATCACGGGGGTTCCATCGGGCGCGACGAACCAGACGAGGCTGCCGTAGAGGTTCGGCTCGTTGCCGAGTTCGAGCGCCTCGATGTACGACTTCCCGATCCCTCGCTCGAACGCGCTCGCCTCGCCGTCCGCCGCGGCCCGGCTGTCGGCCTCGAGGTCGACGCCCATGATCAGCTTGGCCTTCAGGGCGGCGGCGACCGCGTGTACCGCACCGAGCCAGCGCGGCGTGAGCGTGACCCGGACGCCGCGGGGCTTGCTCAAGCCCGGGACCGGGTACCACGCCCAGTCGGTGCTGTCGCCGCCGATCCGGAGCTGCGGGGACTGACGCTGGTTGAGGTTGCGGACGAGCTGAAGGAACACCGGGTCGGGCGCTTTCGGGTCGGCCCCGACATACGGAAGGATCGCGGTGTTCTCGAGTGAAAGCCCGAGAAAGCCCGGTTGAATCTGGGGTCCGTTCGTCTGGCTCGAGACCGTGACGACGGCCACGTCCTGGGGGACTGCGGCGGCGTTCGCGCCCGATCCGGCGAGTCCAGCGAGCGTCAGGAGCGTCACGGCGAGGGCCAGGCGATAGGAGCGGTGCACGGGGGCCAATTTGCCACGCCGCGCCTGGTTCGATCAAATAGCGCGGTGAGCGTCCTCGAAATCGAACGCCGGCGCCTGGGGCGCTCGGAGCTGGCGGTGCCGCGGGTTGCGCTCGGCTGCGGCAACTTCGGCGGCGTCGGCTCGGCGCCCGAGCTGTTCGGACAGGGGCTCACCGAGGCTCAGGCGTTCGAGCTGATGGACGCGGCCTGGGAGGCCGGCATCGACCACTTCGACACCGCCGACGCGTACGGAGGCGGGCGTAGCGAGCGCATGATCGGGAGCTGGATGCAGACCCGGCGCGTGCGACCGACGATCACGACGAAGACGTTCAACCCGATGATCGCCGGCGCCGATCGTGGCCTCGCGCCCGAACGGATCTATCGCCAGCTCGATGCGAGCCTCGACCGGCTCGACCTGGACTACGTCGACGTGTACCTGGCGCACGAGTTCGACCCGGACGTCCCCGTGGCCGAGACGATGGCGGCGTTCGACGAGCTGCGGTCGGCGGGCAGGATCGGCGCCTACGGGGTGAGCAACTTCGGTGCGCCGCAACTCGAGGCGGCGCTCGCGGCCGGGTCGCCGCAGGCGATCCAGAACGAGCGCTCGCTGCTGGCGCGCTCCGACGAGGCGGCGGTGCTCCCGCTGTGCGAGCGCGAGCAGGTCGCCTACCTCGTGTTCAGCCCGCTGGCCGGCGGGTGGCTGACCGGCAAGTACCGGCGGGGCGAGGCGTTCCCGGAGGGCTCGCGGATGACCCAGCGCCCCGAGCCCTACGCCCCGTTCCGCTCGGACGCGATCTTCGACCGGCTCGAGCGCCTGGACGAACTCGCCCGGCGGGACGGCCGCTCGATGGCGGGCGTCGCGCTGGCATGGCTTCTCGCCGACGAGCGCGTCACGCAGGTCGTCGTCGGCCCGGGCCGTCCGGAGCATCTCGAGCCGGTCCGAGAAGCGCTCGAGCGCCCGCTGACCGATGAGCAGCGCGAGGAAATCGCGCGATGCTGATCCTCAACCACGAGGAGGTGCTCGCGGCGCTGACTCCCGAGGCGTGCGCGGACGCGATGACCGAGGTGCTCGCCGCGCACGCCCGCGGCGAGGCGCTGATGCCGTTGCGCTCGATGATCCCGTTCTCGGGCGCGGCCGGGTTCATGGCGACGATGCCGGCGTGGCGGGGCGGCGAGGAACCGCTGTTCTCGCTGAAGTCGCTGTGCATCATGCCCGGCAATCCCGCGCGCGGGCTGGACTCCCATCAGGGAACGGTCACCCTGTTCGACGGGGCCACCGGGGCCCCGAGGGCGATTCTCGATGCCTCGGCGGTGACGTCGGTCCGGACCGC
>Ga0335073_10004368_pt1 | contig 19774 bp, 16 predicted proteins | sample Lox_Sample_22_FD_207093 | JGI IMG/M metagenome (GOLD analysis project Ga0335073, IMG submission 207093) | Soil microbial communities from Loxahatchee National Wildlife Refuge, Florida, United States - Lox_Sample_2.2 | ecosystem: Environmental > Terrestrial > Soil > Wetlands | place: USA...
CCGGCGTCGAGTACCGGCTCGCTATGGCCGAGTCGGCGTAGTAGCCAGCGGCGTCGGCCGAGGCTGCCACATCGCCCGCTGACAGCAACGAGAACCGGCCGATGGCCAGCGAGCCAGCGAAGAGTATGAGCAGCCCTACGCCGGTAAAGAGGCCGAGTTGCTCCAGATAGGTTCGAAGTGGCGTCGAGCCCGCCGACACGATCGGGACGCCGACGGCGATCGACTTCTTGAGCACGTAGGTCACGAAGGCCGTGCCCACGATGAACCAGGCTCCGCCGAGCGCGCCAAGTACGCCGCCGGCGATTCCGACGCCCCGGTTACGCGTGACGAGCACGAGCAGCCCGCCGAGCATTGCCGCGGCCCCCGGTATGACCGAAAAGTACAGGCGGCCCTGGCTCCAGTACAAGTGCGTGTCTGGGGTGTAGCCGAAATGGAAGTACGGGCCGACGAAGGGCGCTATACCGCCCCACAGCCCGAGCAAGATCAGGAGCACGCCGCAGATTACGCCGCGACTTCGCGGAATTTGGCCTTCAGGGTTCATGTCTGCCCACTCTCTGCGGAACCAGATGTTTAAAGACTTACACATGCCCTGTGCTTGGCGGCGAGTGCCTTCGGCAAAGTGCTGGTAAATCGGCCTGGAAGACCTGTTCAGGCCCTGCCAGCAGACACGCTTGTGCAGGTATGGTCGCGCTCGTGGACGTCCGCAGGCTCACACCGCGCACCGACGCAGTGCTGGCCGATCCGCGACTGGCCGCGGCGCAGCAGCGGCTCGGACGTGCGATCGTGCTATCAGCAGTGCGAGGCGCGCAAGATCGAGCGCGAGCGGGCGAGATCGACCCGGCGGGCGTCGCTGACGCTGCCGTGGCGAGCCTGCCGGCACTTGCTGCCTCGCTTACCCCGGTGATCAACGCGACGGGCGTCCTGCTGCATACCAACCTCGGCCGCGCGCCCCTGTCGGAAGCTGCCAAAGCGGCAGTCCAGGCCGCCGCAGGCACCACGGACCTGGAGTTCGACCTTGCCTCCGGCCTGCGCGGACGGCGTGGCGCAGGGATGCTGAGTGCGCTGGCGGCTGCGGTACCTGCGGCCGAGGCCGTGCACGTGGTGAACAACAACGCCGCTGCGCTGGTCCTGGCGGCGACGGCGCTTGCAGCCGGGCGGGAAATCGTGGTGAGCCGAGGCGAGCTCATCGAGATCGGCGACGCGTTCCGGCTCCCTGACCTGCTGGAATCGACCGGCGCGACGATCCGCGAGGTCGGCACGACCAACCGCACGACGCTCGGCGACTATGCCGCCGCCGTAGGCCCCCAGACGGCTTTCGTGCTTAAGGTGCATCCCTCGAATTACCGGATCGAGGGGTTCACCGCCAGCGCGTCGGTCGCTGAGCTGGCGGGGCTCAGCGTGCCGGTCGTTGGCGACATCGGCTCCGGGCTCCTGGCGCCGCACCCCTTGCTACCCGATGAGCCCGACGCGAGCAGCTGGCTCGGTGCTGGGGCGGCCCTGGTGACAGCCAGCGGGGACAAGCTGCTCGGCGGTCCGCAGGCCGGTCTGCTGCTCGGTCAGGCAGAGCTGGTGGCCAGGCTGGCGCGGCATCCGCTGGCACGGGCGCTGCGGGTCGACAAGCTGACGGTCGCGGCGCTTGAGGCGACACTGACCGGACCAAAGCCGCCGGTGGCCGAGCAGCTCGGCGCCAGCCAGGCTGAGCTCATACAGCGCGCGGCGCGCATCGCCGACCGCCTGGCCGGTGCAGAAATCGACGCGCGCGCCGAGCACTCGGCGTCGGCGGTCGGCGGCGGCGGGGCGCCAGGAACAGACCTGCCGAGCGCGTCGGTCAGTCTGCCGACCGAACTGGCCGTCGAGCTTCGGGCCGGCGATGCCGTGCGGCGTGGTGCGATGCCCGCGGTCGTCGGCCGGATCGAGGCCGGACGCCTGCTGCTCGACCTGCGCGCGGTCGCACCGGCGGACGATGAGCTGCTGGTAGCTGCGGTTATGGCTGCTGCGAGCTGAATGCTAATGGGTCCGGGGTGAGTGCCATGCAGGTCGTCGTAACCGCAGGTCATGTCGACCACGGTAAGTCCGCGCTAATCCGTGCGCTCACCGGGATGGAGCCGGACCGGTGGGCGGAGGAGCGCCGCCGCGGGATGACGATTGACCTGGGTTTCGGCTGGCTGACGCTTCCCTCTGGAGATCAGCTTGCGTTCGTCGACGTACCCGGGCATGAGCGATTCGTGACCAATATGCTGGCCGGCGCGGGTCCGGTGCCTGCCGTGCTATTCGTGGTAGCGGCGGACGAGGGCTGGATGCCGCAGTCGGCTGAGCACCTGGCTGTCGTCAGCGCCCTTGGCATCAAGCGCGGCCTGCTGGCCGTGACGAAGAGCGATCTGGCTGATCCGGCTCCTGCGATCGCAGCGGCGACCGCGCAGATTGCCAAAACCAGCCTGGGCGAGATTCCTTCGGTCGCCGTCAGCTCGGTCACCGGAGCCGGCCTGGATGACCTCGTCGGGGCTCTGGACGCGCTCAGCCGCAGCCTGCCCGAGCCGGATCCCGGCGCATCTGTCCGGATCTGGATCGACCGCGCATTCAGCATGACGGGCAGCGGCACTGTCGTCACCGGCACGTTGCCGGCCGGGACGGTGCACCGCAACGACGAGCTTGTGATCACCCCGTCGATGCGGCCGGTCCGCGTTCGCGAGCTGCAGTCACTCGGACAGCCGGCCGAGATGGCATCGGGCGTGGCGCGCGTCGCGCTCAACCTGCGCGGCATCGGCCGGGAGGCACTGCACCGAGGCATGGCGCTGATCCAGGCCGGGCGGTGGACGCTGACGGACCTGGTAGACGTCCGGATCACTGCGTCAAGCTCAGCTCCTGACGCCGGCAGCGGCTGGCTGCCCGGCGAGATGGATACTGAGCCTGCCACGCCCCTCCAGCTCGCGCGCGCCGTGACGCTGCATCTGGGCGCCGCGCGCGTGATCGCTAGGGTGCGCCCGCTAGGACCGGGCCTCGCGCGGCTTAGCCTCGCCGACCCGCTGCCGCTGCACGTTGGCGATCGGATCTTGCTGCGAGATCCCGGCAGCCGGAAGACGGGCTCGTTCCCCGCGGTGACCGGCGCGGTCGTGCTTGATGTCACGCCGCCACCGCTCGCGCGTCGAGGAGCCGCGGCTGCAGCGGCACGCCAGCTGGCGACCTGGCCAGATGAGCCGAGTGCAACCGACCTGCTCTCCCGGCACGGCATCGTGCGGGCGAGCACATTGCTCGCGATGGGCGTGTCGGAGCATCCTGCGCCGGTCGCCGGCGAGTGGCTGGCCGATCCGGAGCGGTGGCGGGCACTCGGGCATCAGCTGGGCGAGGTGCTGGCCAGCCACGCAGCCGCCGAACCGCTCGCTGCCGGGATGCCGATCGATGCGGCCCGTGCTGCACTGGACCTGCCGGACCGCAGGCTTGTCCTCGCGCTGGCCAAGCCGCCATTCCGGGTGGCGTGCGGAGCAGTGCACATTGGGCGGCCCGCCGGACAGGATGCCGGGCCGGAACTGCCAGAGGCGGTGCTGGCGGCAGTGCGCGTCCTGCGTGCCGACCTCGCGGCTACTCCATTCCTGTCGCCGGACGCAGACCGGCTGCGCAAGCTGGGGCTAGACACCCGGAGCATCGCCGCAGCGGTCCGGGTCGGCGAACTGATGCGGATCAGTGACCAGGTCGTGCTGGCACCCGGCGCGGCCGACGCGGCAGCCGCCGTCCTGGCCAGGCTCGACCAGCCGTTTACGGCTGCGCAGGCCCGGCAGGCGCTCGACACGACTCGGCGCACCGCCATCCCGCTGCTTGAGTATCTGGACTCGACGGGCGTTACCGAGCGGCTCCCGGATGACCGGCGAGTGCTCCGGGCCGAGCGCGCGGAGACTGCCAGTGCCGCAAGCCCCGGTGCCGCAAGCCCCGGTGCCGCAAGCCCCGGTGCCGCAAGCCCCGGTGCCGCAAGCCCCGGTGCCGCAAGCCCCGGTGTTAGTGCGTCGCGAAGCGCGTAGCTGACCAGGCGTGGGCTTCCACCGGCGGTACGCCGGCGGCGATCCAGCGCGACAGCACTGCGGCCGTGACGGGCGCATTGAGTATGCCGGTGCGGAAGTGCCCTGATGTCAGCCAGGCGTTGGTGATGCCAGGCACCCGGTCGATCACCGGGCGCCGGTCAGGGTGCCGGGGCCGGAAGCAGCACCACTGATAGGCCACTGAGATGCCGCGGAGGCTTGGCAGGACCGCGGCCAGGCCATCGACGATGGCATCAATGACGTCGGGCTGCACGGCAGGGCTCTCATCCCCGAGATCGAAAGTGCCGCCGGCGAGCAGCTGGCCGTTCTCGATCTGAGTCGCAAGCGGCGCCACGATTCCGGGCAGCGAAACGTCGGTGGGGTCCGTCACGAGCAGGTGGCCCTTGACCCGATCGGAGGGGATGTGCAGCGGCAGGCCGTCCAGCACCGGCGGGCGGCCAGTGGCGAAGACCACCGCGCCAGGGCTGATGTCGCCAGCTGATGACCCGACCTTGGTGACGCGGTCACCACTGATCTCCACGGACGTCGCGGCGACTCCGGTGGCTACCGCCCGCAGCCCTGCTGCCATCCTGGCCACCGCGCGCAGCGGGTTCACCCGAGCCTGACGGTGGATGAGGGCACCCTCCATCGGCCGGGCCAGGCCTGGGATCCGCTCTTGCACCTGCCCTGGGTTCAGCCACACCACGCCGCGCGGCTGATGGGCAGCGTAGCCGCCCTCGTGCGGTGCCAGCCCCAACCAGTCGAGTTCTACGAGTCCCACACCCCCAGGGATGGACTGCTCAAGGTCGCGCCAGCGCTCGAGGCCTGCGCGTTCGAGATCGACGAACGGCTCGGGGTCGCTCCACTGATGCGGCTCGGGGATGAGCAGGCCTGTTGCTCCGCCGGTCGCGCCCGCGCCGAGTCGGCCGGTCTCGATCAGCAAGACATCGCCCAGCCCCGCCTCCGCGCAGGCCGCGGCGGTGCTCACACCGAGGATGCCGCCGCCGACGACCAGGACGTCCGGGGTTGAGCCGTCGACGCCCTCATCCGCCCGGCCGAGTACGGAGCGCTCTTCATGGGTGAGCTGATCACGCCAGATGGCGCCGTTCACGGTCATGGGACTCATCCTGGGTGATCCGGCCGTTGGGTCGAGCCTGCGCTGCGTTCTTCGGGCGCCCGACAAGCAGGAGCCAGCGACTGCATCGTAGGCGACGGCGCACCGGCCTTGCGATGTCTGGCCGCCGATCGGCAAGTCGGGAAGCTGGCCGGCGCGAAATCTGGCCGCAACGGTGCGTTTGCGGATCGGAAACGTGGCGCTGGCAGTCTAGCGGCGTGGGCAGCAATCCTGAGCGCTCGGTCAGAAGGATCGCCCTGATCGCGCATGACAACAAGAAAGCAGACATCGCGGAGTGGGCCAGGTTCAATCGAGCGCTGCTCGCCGAGCATGACCTGTGCGCGACCGGCACTACCGGCCAGCTGCTCAGCGCCGAGCTTGGCTTGCGGGTAACCTGCCTGCGCAGCGGCCCGTTGGGCGGAGACCAGCAAATCGGAGCCCGGATAGCCGAGGGCAAGGTCGACATCCTGATTTTCTTCTGGGACCCGCTGGAGCCACATCCGCACGATCCCGATGTCAAGGCGCTTCTGCGGCTCGCAGTTGCCTGGAACATTCCGGTAGCGTGCAATCGGGCTACAGCGGACTTCCTGATTTCCTCGCCGTTGTTTAGCCACCGTTATGACCGGCTCCAGCCGGACTTCGCGGACTACGCGAACCGGGGCTGGTCGGCGCTGACGGCGACAGCCGACCACCTCGCCTAGCTGCCGCGGCCCGACGGGCATGGTTGGCGGGGGAGGCCTCGTTCCCATCATGATCTTCATTCTCGGGAAGTTACGGCCCGCGCTCGTTGCTGCAGTAGCCGTTGGCGGGCTGCGCGCGGATGTGTCATGACCCTTAGGGTGGGGACATGCGCTCGCAGCGCAGTGTCGTGCGTCAGTCTGAGGAGGTGCCGGGATGCTGACCGACTCGTACGGACGGACGGCGACGGACCTCCGGGTTTCACTGACCGACAGGTGCAACCTGAGGTGCACCTACTGCATGCCGTCCGAGGGGCTGGAGTGGCTGCCGAAGCCCGAACTGCTCAGCGACGATGAGCTGGTCAGGCTGATCAGCCTGGCCGTCACCCGGCTCGGAATCACCGAAGTGCGGTTTACTGGCGGCGAGCCGCTTTTGCGGCGCGGCCTCGTCGGCATTGTTGAGCGCGTGGCGGCGCTCGAGGCGCGGCCCGAGATGTCGTTGACCACGAACGGGATCGGGCTGGACCGGCTGGCCGCACCGCTCAGGGCGGCGGGCCTGGACAGGATCAATGTCTCCCTTGACACCCTGACTGCCGAGGTCTTTGTGCGGCTCGCACGGCGGGACCGGCTTGATGAGGTGCTTAAGGGCCTGACGGCGGCGGCCGAGGTCGGCCTGACGCCGGTAAAGGTCAATACGGTGCTCATGCGCGGCATCAATGATCACGAGGCCGCCGCGCTGCTCCGGTTCTGCCTGGCCAACGGCTACCAGCAGCGATTCATCGAGCAAATGCCGCTGGATGCGCAGCACGGCTGGCGGCGGGAGCAGATGGTCACCGCCGACGAGATCCTGGCTGCGCTGAGGGCGGAGTTCCACCTCACGCCGGCCGACCCGGCGGAGCGCGGCTCGGCCCCGGCCGAAGCCTTCCTAGTTGACGGCGGACCGCAGACTGTCGGCGTCATCGGCTCGGTAACGAGGCCGTTCTGCGGTGCCTGCGACCGCGTCAGGCTGACTGCGGACGGCCAGCTGCGGAACTGCCTGTTTGCCAGGGAAGAGAGCGACCTGCGCACGCCGCTGCGCGCCGGGGCATCAGATGACGAACTGGCCGACCGCTGGGAGCGCTGCATTAAGGCGAAGCTGCCCGGCCATGGCATTAACGATCCCGGCTTCCTGCAGCCCGCCCGGCCCATGTCGGCCATCGGCGGATGACCTGGCAGCCAGAGATACCGAGGTTCAGGGCGGCAGCGCTGGCGTATGACAGCTAGCTGCATCGGGTACTGGCTGATGTGGACCCGGTGCTCACGCGGGTAGCCGACCGTTGGCCACTTGTCTCCAGCGGCCTGACCGCGAGAGCCGGCAGACTTAGCTGGGGCTCGTGCCCTGTAGGGCGGGCCGAAGCCGGCCGAAATGGAGAGCAATGACAACCGTCGAGGACTGGGTGTCGGCTGCCTGCGCCGAACTGGGCATCGAGCCCGCGCTGGTCGATGTCCGGCTCGTGCTAGACCTTGCCAGGGTCGCGGCGCACCAGGTCGAGCGGCCGGCCGCGCCGCTGACCGCCTACCTGCTGGGGCTGGCCGTCGGCGCGGGGGAGTCTGGCCAGGACGCCACCGCCCGGCTTACGACTCTGGCCAAGAGCTGGCCGGGAGCGCACCTATAGCAAACGCGCAGCGCCCGCGGCAAAGGCCGGCACCTGCCCCGGTGGCAAAGGCGCAGCGCCCGCGGGAAAGCACCTGCAGTAGGGACACCGCACCTGCAGTGGGGACTCGCCTCCGCGGTCGTCGCTTCCGCACCGACCCTGCAGTGGCTTTGGACCCGCGGCGGCGGCCCAGAGGTGTTTGCACCCGCAGCAGCGGCCCAGACGTGTTTGCACCCGCAGCGGCGGCCTATGCGCTCCTTATAAGCGGATTTATCTAGCTATGCGACCCACGCTGCGGGTGCTAAGGCGGCTCGTGACTGATCAACGAGTTCGAACTGCGCGCTGAGGGGTTGCCATAAGAACGCTAACGATATATCGTTGACGTATCGCCGAACTACGGTGACAGTCTGAGACGTATCCGGCTGATCATATCCGTGGTCACCAACATGAGGAGCAACACCAATGCGAGACGACCAAGAGCGCGGCTGGCGCCGCGGACCGGGCCGGTGGGAGCCGGCCGAAGACCATGAGCACCGCCGGTGGCATGGTGACGATGACGAGATGCACGTCAAGCGGGCACGGCCACATGGCCGCGGGCGGCACTTCGCTGGCCCGTTCGGTGGGCCAGGATTCCCGCCGGGGCCAGGCTTCCCCGGTGGCCCCGAGGCCTTCATGGGCTGGCGTGAGCCGCGCGGCATGCGCGGGCCGCGGGCCCGCCGTGGTGACGTCAGGGCGGCGGCGCTCGCGCTGCTGTCAGAGCAGCCGATGAATGGCTACCAGATCATTCAGGAGATAGGCGAGCGCAGCGGCGGAGTCTGGCGCCCGAGCCCCGGCTCGGTCTACCCAGCGCTGCAGCAGCTCGAGGACGAGGGCCTGATCAGGGCCGACGCCGGCGACGGCGGCCGCCGCGCATTCCAGCTGACCGACGAGGGCCGCGAGTATGCGGCGTCTCACGCCGATGAGCTCAGGGCTCCCTGGGACGTCGTGGCGGGCAGCGCGGGCGGTGCGGCGATCGAGATGCGCAAGCTCGTCGGGCAGGTCGCGATGGCGGCCTTCCAGGTGCTGAGCGCCGGCACCGACGCGCAGGCTGGCCAGGCCAGGCAAGTCCTGACCGACGCCCGCAAGGCGCTGTACCGGATCCTGGCGGCTGACGAAGATCAGCCCGCCAGCGACGTCCAGTAATGCCGCGCCGGTGACGCCCGGTTGCCGGTTTAGGGTTGTACGTGGCTGGGGCCATTCGGCCCCAGCCGATCCAGGGAGGCAGCTTTGGCGGCACAGGCCGGCCTGAAGCCGGGTGCGAAACAGCTTGACGGCAACGCCGGGCCAGAGACCGTCATCTCAGTCTCTGGCCTGGTGAAGCGCTACGGCGAGGTCGAGGCCGTCCGAGGCATCGACTTCACCGTCGCCGGGGGCGAGACTTTCGGCTTTCTCGGCCCGAACGGAGCGGGAAAGTCCACGACGATCAAGATCTTGTGCACGCTGGCGAACGCGACCGCCGGAACCGCGATGGTGGCCGGCCACAACGCAGCCACCGAGCGAGATGCGGTTCGCCGGAATATCGGGCTGGTGTTCCAGGACACGACCCTGGACACCTACCTCACGGCCGAGCAGAATCTGCGGTTCCACGCCGAGCTCTATGGTGTGCCGAAGGCCGCCGTCATGCCGCGGATGCGCCAGGTCATGGAAATGGTCGGCCTATGGGACCGGAAGGACAGCCTGGTCGGCACCTACTCCGGCGGAATGCAGCGGCGGCTGGAGATCGCCAGGGGCCTACTGCACGCACCGCACGTGCTGTTCCTGGACGAGCCGACGGTGGGGCTTGACCCCCAGACGAGGTCCTCGATCTGGACCTACATCAATGACCTGAAGGCTCGCGAGGACATCACGATCTTCCTGACCACGCACTACATGGACGAAGCCGAGCACTGCGACCGGATCGCGATCATCGACCACGGCAAGATCGTCGCGATCGACACGCCGGAGGCACTGAAGGCCAGCGTCGGCAAGGACCGGGTCCAGATTCACACCGCCGACGACCAGGCGGCCATCGCGGAGCTCGCGGCTAAGTTCGGCCTCGACGCGGCCATGCACGAGGGCGCCGTCACCTTCTCGGTGGCGGCCGGCGAGCAATTCGTGCCCCGGATGTTCGCCGAATTCAGCATCCCGATCCGGTCGGTCAGCGTGTCCAGGCCATCGCTGGACGACGTGTTCATGTCCTACACCGGCACCACGATCCGCGACGCGGAGGGTGGCGCGGGCAACGAGTTCATGCGGAACATGCACCGAATGCGGACAGGCGGAAGGCGGTAGCCGTGGCGACCCAGACAAGTGAGCCGGCCGCAGTCGCCGACGCCGATGCGGTTGTTGACCAGATCAGGGTCTCGGTCCCTGAACCAGGCTTCCGCCAGGACTTGCGCGCTGTCAGCATCGTCTGGCGGCGTGAGCTGATCAGGTTCCGCGGGGACCGGCTGCGCGCGATCACCTCGCTGGTGCAGCCGTTCCTGTTCCTGTTCATCCTCGGGACCGGCCTGTCCAGCCTGGCCGGAGGCGGCCTGCCGCACACGTCCACCTTTGACTTCAAGACCTTCATCTACCCAGGCGTTCTGGCGATGTCGGTGCTGTTCACGGCCATCTTCTCGGCCGGCTCGATCGTGTGGGACCGGGAGTTCGGCTTCTTGCGCGAGATCCTGGTGGCCCCGGTCAGCAGGGCCGCCATCGTGGTCGGCAAGTGCCTGGGCGGAGCGACAATCTCCACATTCCAGGGCGTGATCTTCCTGTGCCTGGCCTGGTTCGCGCACGTTCCTTACAATCCCGTGCTGATCGTCTCGCTGATCGGCCTGCTGCTCCTGCTGTCTTTCACGCTGACGGCGTTCGGTGTGATGATGGCCGCCCGGATCCGGCAGTTCCAGGCGTTCATGGCGCTCACGCAGATGCTGGTCCTGCCGCTGTTCTTCCTGTCTGGCGCGCTGTACCCGCTGAACGGGCTGCCGGCCTGGCTCACTGTGCTGACCAGGATCGACCCACTGACCTACATCGTCGGCCCGATGCGGCACCTGGTGTTCAGCCACCTGAACTTGCCGCCGCTAATGGCCGGGTACCTAAGCGCTCACCTCACGCCGGCCATCACGTGGGCCGGCTGGGCGGTGCCGATGTGGCTGTCCCTCGGCCTCGTAGCGGTGATGGGCCTGGTGATGATGTCCGTGGCGATCGTCGAGTTCAGCAAGACCGAATAGCTTCGGGGAACGGGCTCGACCTCATCTCGGCCGCTCAGCGGGCCGCGGGGCCAGCGCTCGGTGGGAGACACGCCAACCGCCCGCCTCTCGCCCCAACGGCGATCTGCGGCGGGCCTCGCGCCAGCCGGAGCGCGGCCTGACCAGACGACACGATCCGGCCGCGTCCCGGCCGTCCAGCCTTCGCAGTAGGTCCCAGATTCATGGATGGTTGGGTCCGCCGGGGGACCCCGGAGCTACTTCGACGGCTCGCGTTGACAAGGGCGACCGGTAACGTCGCCGCTGGCCACATAGCGACCGAAAACGTCAAAATCTCGCCCGTATTGTCGCTTTTGTTTGCCGTTATCGGTCGCTGTAGCGCCGGTACAGGCTCCCTGGGAGTCTGAACACGGAGCGACCTCGGGGTTTGCAGCCCTGCGAGCTGCGGGGGGTGGAGGGACTCGGGGCCCAGGAGGGTTTTGCGAGCAGTGGCGAGCCGCGGGAGCGGGTGAGCTCGGCGCCCAGGAAAGGCGATGCGAGCAGTGGCGAGCCGCGGGGAGCTGATGGGGATCCGGCACGGGAAGGCGCTGCGAGCAGTGGCGAGCCGCCGAGGCCGTCGCTGGCGTCGGTGGGGGGCTCCGGGGGGTGTCCCCCCGGGCAAGTACTGCGAGCCTGTGGTCTGGCTCCGCAGGAGCCCAGACATAGAGCGACGCCGGGTGGCTACGGGGGCAAACCACCCGGCGTCGCATTCATCGGCGCTCCGACGGGGGCCCGGAACGCCGGCAATTGGTGCCCCAGCGGGGGACCAGAGCACCGTTAAGCATGTTACACCGAACTTGCCCCTAGTGCGTCAAGACCGGATTACGACTCTAATCTCGCCATCCCGCCCGACTGGTCCATGCCTTGGGCCTATGCAACGGTGAAGGCCGGGGATAGGCGGATGTAACGATGTCCTATTGTCCGGGCGGTGGCGGCGTTTGGTCCGGCCGCGTGGGCGGCCGGTAAATCGCCGGTGAGTTCGGCTCGTACTGCCGGAAGGTCCTGTTGGCAGTCGGCTCACGGCCGCCGTTGGCCAGCACGACTGCGAAATACGGGATGACCAATGCGCCCACAGCAGGGATCGCGGTCAGCCAACCGAGATGGTTAACGAACATCAGGATCGCGGTAACGAAGCAAACGGTCCTGATGCCCATCATGATCAGATACCGGCGCTCCCGGTAGCTGATGTCTTGCGACAGACTAGGCCGCGCCTCGGTGACGAGGTGAGCTTCCTGCCGCCGGCTGCCCTTCATCCCTCCACGTTATTCCGCTCTATCGTTACCCGCCACCTGGGGTATTGCAGAACGTCGAGGAAGCTTTTTGCTACCGGCTACACCACCGGGTCCATCCGGGGAACGCCGGTGAATATAGCTACTGTGCTCGTCAGGCGCGCCGTTGACTGACGACTCCGGGAGGACAGCATGACGGACCGTACTTATCGCGTCACCGAGATTGTCGGCACCTCGCCGGAAGGCATCGAGCCAGCGATCCACGGTGCCCTGCACCGGGCCGCCCAGACACTGCGGCACCTCGACTGGTTCGAGGTCACTCAGATCCGCGGTCAGATCGTCGACGGTCAGGTGGCGCACTATCAGGTGGGCCTGAAGGTCGGCTTCCGGCTCGAAGACGCCTGAGGAAAAGACGCCTCCTAGCTGGCCTGGCTGACGGAGGACATGTTGAAACCCTCCACGCGGACCGGCGGCATGGCCGCTCTGGTGAAGTAGTCGCCCCACTCTCGCGGCAGCGTCGGCGCGGTGGCGCCGACCTCAGTGATCCGGCTAAGCATGCCGACCGGGCTCTCGTTGAAGCGGAAGTTGTTTACCGCCGCCGTCACCTCGCCGTTCTCGATCAGGTAGACGCCGTCGCGGGTAAGCCCGGTTAGCAAGAGCGTCTGCGGGTCGACCTCCCGGATGTACCACAGGCATGTCAGCAGCAGGCCGCGGCCGGTCTTGCCGACGAGATCGGCGAGCGAGCCAGCGGGGTCGGGAACGTCCATGATCAGGTTGTCGATAGCCGGGGTCACCGGCTCGCCGGACAGGTGAGCCGTGTACCTGGTCTGGGTCAGCGCGGTGAGGGTGCCATTGGCGATCCAGTCGGTGTGACCTTTAGACAGTCCGTTGTCGAACACCGATGAGTCCCGGCTAGAGGCATGCGCGATGACGAAAGGCGCTGATTTCAGGCCGGGAGCCGCCGGATCACTGTGCAGCGACAATGGCAAGCCGGAAAGGCGCTCGCCGATCCTGGTGCCGCCGCCTGGCTTGCTGAACACCGTCCGGCCATCGAGAGCATCCTTGGCACCTGCCGACCAGTACATGTAGATCATCAGATCAGCCAGAGCGGTCGGCGGCAGCAGCGTCTCATACCGACCGGCTGGCAGCTCCACGGACCGTTCGGCCCAGCCCAGCCGCTGCGCCAGGCCAGCCTCAAGCGAGCTGACGTCGACGTCTTTGAAGTCCGGAGTGCTGATACCCGCCCAGGCCGACTTCGCCATGTCCGCCGACTTGGCGTTGAGCTCGAGCCGCCCGGTCGGCTGGTCATGGCGCAGTCGCAGGCCCGTCGAGGAGCCGAGGTAGGTCGAGGTCAGGTCGTGCTCGGCGAAGCCGTACAGCTTCCGGCCGCTGCTGGCGGCTTTCTCGAAGGCACCGCCAAGCTCCCGGGCGAAACCCGCGAATACCCCGATCTCGGTAGCAGCCGGCGACTTATCCCAGCCACCATCCGCTGATCCTGCGGCCGTAACCAGCGGCTGGGCGTCTTCAGCCGGGGCGCCGTCGGCCGCCTCATGCTCAGCCGCGGCGACGATGTCCGGGATCTGGTCGTCGGTGACTCCAGCACGAGAGACGACGCCTACCCTGGCCCCGTCTTGACCTCGGCTGATCGCGATGACCGTCAGCTGCCGGGACCTGGACACTCCGTTCGTGGTCAGCGTGTTACCGGCCCAGCGAAGGTTGGCCGAAGAGCTCTCGTCAGCGATGACCACACAGTCGTCACTCTTCGCTGCCTGCAGCGCCCGCTCGACGGCGTCCTGGGGCGACAGTGCCGGCTGGAACTGGGCTGACTGGAATTGGCGGCTCATGCGCCAGCCTCCTGAGCAGTGTTGAGAATCCGGATGCCCCGCATGACCACCGACGGGCAGCCATGACTCACCGGCGCGACTTGGCCGGGCTGGCCCTTACCGCAGTTGAACGCGCCGCCAAGCACGTAGGTCTCCGGACCGCCGACAGCTTCCATGGAGTTCCAGAAGTCAGTTGTCGTGGCCTGGTAGGCAACATCTCGCAGCTGTCCGGCCAGCTGCCCGTTCTTGATCCGGAAGAACCGTTGTCCGGTGAACTGGAAGTTGTATCGCTGCATGTCGATGGACCAGCTCTTGTCGCCGACGATGTAGATGCCGTCAGTGATGCCGCCGATCAGTTCCTGCGTCGACGGGCCGCCGGACATTGGCTGGAGCGAGACGTTGGCCATGCGCTGGATCGGCATATGGCTTGGGGAGTCCGCGAACGCGCAGCCATTGGAGCGACCCAGGCCCTTCAGGGCGGCCATCCGGCGGTCCAGCTGATAGCCGGACAGCACCCCGCCCGAGATCAGGTCCCAGGACTGGCCGGCGACGCCCTCGTCGTCGTAGCCGATCGTCGCCAGGCCATGCTCCGCCGTGCGGTCGCCGGTGACGCGCATGATCGGCGAGCCGTACTGAAGCTTTCCGAGCTTGTCGAAAGTGGCAAAGGAAGTGCCGGCGTACGCAGCCTCGTAGCCGAGCGCACGGTCCAGCTCAGTCGCGTGCCCGATCGACTCGTGGATTGTCAGGAACAAGTTGGACGGGTCGATCACCAGGTCGTAGCGGCCGGCCTCAACCGACGGCGCGGCGAGCTTTGCAGCCAGCAGCTCGGGAATCTCGGCGAGCTCGGCGGCGAAATCCCAGCCGGCCCCGGTCAGGTACTCGTAGCCTCGCCCGGCCGGCGGCGCCAGCGTCCGCATGGTCTCAAATCTGCCGTCAGGCCCGACGGCAACGGCCGTCAGTGACGGGTGCAGCCGGACGCGCTGCTGGATCGCCGTGGTGGAACCGTCGGTGTAGAACTTGCACTCCTTGACCTGCAGCAGTGAGGCGTCGACGTGGCTGACGCCGTCAGCGGCCAGCAGCCGTGCGCTCCAGTCGGCGAGCAGCGTGATCTTCTCACCGACGCTGATGGCGAAGGGGTCGATCTCATACGCAGATAGCCAGGTCACCTCGCCATGCGCGGGCTCGTCGGCGAGTTCGATCGGCTCGGAGTTGATTGCCGCAGCAACCCTGGCCACATCGACGGCCTCGGCCGCCGCTTGAGCTGCCGCCTCCGGCGTAAGGTCGACAGCCGAGGCGAACCCCCAGGTACCGTCGACAACGACCCGGACCGCTAGCCCGAGGTCGTCCGAATCGAACACTGTCTCCAGGTTGCCGTCGGACAAGCCGATCTGCTGGCCCCTGATGCGCTCCGCGCGGAAGTCGGAATGGGATGCGCCTAGCTGCGCGGCTCGCGTCAGCGCGGCGTCGGCGAGCTCGCGCAGCGGGTAGGCGAGAAATTCCGGATCGATCCGGCCTGGTCCGCGGTCCCCATTCTGGTTATGGTCCACGAATCGCCAACCTATCCCAGGCTGCGGCGACGGGCCGTGACCGGTACGCTCGCTGCGCGACCGCGTGCGCGCGAGGCTGTTCACGTGAGACTGGGAGGCAGTGAGCGCAAAATGGGCCGTTCCGTACTTGTGACTGGCGGTAATCGCGGCATCGGCCTGGCCATCGCCCGCCGCCTGGCTGCCGCAGGCGACAACGTGGTGGTGACCTCGCGGTCGGGCGACCCCGTCGACGGGCTCACCGTTGCAGCCTGCGACATCAAGGACACCGCCCAGGTGGATGCCGCGTTCAAGGTCGCTGAGGAGGCCAACGGCCCGGTCGAGGTGCTGGTTGCCAACGCTGGCATCACGAAGGACCAGCTACTCGCGCTGATGAGCGAGGACGACTTCGCCGACGTGGTGAACACGAACCTGACTGGCGCCTACCGGCTGGCCAAGCGCGCCGTCCGCGGCATGATCAGGCTGCGTCGCGGCCGGATCATCCTGATCTCCTCGGTCGTCGGCCTGCTCGGCTCCGCCGGCCAGGCGAACTACGCCGCCTCCAAGGCAGGCCTCGTTGGCTTCGCCCGCTCCCTGGCGCGCGAGCTTGCGAGCCGCAACATCACGGTCAACGTCATTGCCCCCGGCTTCGTCAACACCGACATGACAGCAGTCCTCACCGAAGAGCAGCGTGCGGGGATCCTGGCCAGCGTGCCGCTCCACAGGTACGCCGAGCCAGACGAGGTCGCGGCCGCCGTGGCCTTCCTGGCCAGCCCTGACGCTGGCTACATAACCGGCGCCGTGCTGCCGGTCGACGGCGGACTCGGCATGGGCCACTAACGGCCTCGTTCCCCGACCTAGCGGAGGTACCCGCCATGGGCATCCTGGACGACAAGCGGATCCTGATCACCGGGGTTCTGACTGATGCTTCGATTGCGTTCCACGTGGCGCGCATCGCCCAGCAGGAAGGCGCGCGGATCGTGCTGACCGGGTTTGGCCGGCTCAGCCTCGTGGAGCGGATCGCGAAGCGGCTGCCGGAGCCGCCGCCAGTGCTCGAGCTCGACGTAGCCGACGACGGCCAGCTGGCGTCGCTGGCCGAGCGAGTGGCGCAGCATGTGGACGGCCTGGATGGAGTGGTGCACAGCATCGGCAACGCGCCGGCCAGCGCGCTCGGCGGCAACTTCCTGCAGACGCCGTGGCCAGATGCGGCGGCTGCCATCCACGTATCGGCGTACTCCCTGAAGTCGCTCGCGATGGCGGCGCTGCCGCTGATGCAGCCGGGCGGCTCCATCGTCGGGCTGGACTTCGACGCCAGCGTGGCCTGGCCTGGCTACGACTGGATGGGCGTCGCCAAGGCCGCATTGGAGTCCACGGCCCGCTACCTGGCCCGAGACCTCGGGCCGAGGGGGATCCGCGTCAACCTGGTGTCAGCCGGGCCGGTGAAGACGATCGCGGCTCGAAGCATTCCCGGTTTCGACCAGTTTGAGGGTGTCTGGTCGAAGCGTGCACCGCTGGGCTGGGACCTCGCCAACGGCGAACCGCCAGCGCGGGGCTGTGTGGCGTTGCTCTCAGACTGGTTCCCGGCGACAACAGGCGAGATCGTGCACGTCGATGGGGGCGCCCACGCGATGGGTGCCTGACTATAGATATGTCGGGACTTTGACATATAGTCCAGCTTGTCGGCCTCGGGCGGCGCGGCTCGTTGCGGTCAGATAAGCAGCAGGTCACCGTCGGATCACGATTGAGGTCGTGGAACGACAGAGGTCCCGGGCACGGACGTTCCGGACGTAAGATCACCGCACGGCCGCCTATTGGCACGCCGCTGTGCCGGGGCCCCCGCCCCGCAGTCCGGGCCGCGAGGTCGGTTGCGGATCACCAAAAATAAGGAGGAGAGAGCATCGATGCGGATACGCAAACGGGGTTCTCTGGCCGTCGCTGGCCTTGCAGTGCTCGCGATGGCCGCCGCTGCCTGCGGCAGCTCAGGGACGCACAATACGACTTCTAACGTCTCGTTCAACAGCGGGCTCCAGGGACTTAACCCTGGTGGTACCCCGCACCGGGGCGGCACGCTCAACATGATCGGCGTCGGCGACGTCGACTACATGGACTACAACGCGAGCTACTACACCATCGGCTACCTTGCCCAGCGGCTGTGGGATCGCGGTCTGTATGCCTACCCAGCCGTCCCGGGCAAGGTCACGACGGTCGAGCCCGACCTGGCCACCGCAATGCCGGTCGTCAGCAATGGCGGCAAGACGCTGAAGATCACGATCCGCACCGGGGCCGACTGGAACACCATGCCGAAGCGGCAGATCACCGCCGCCGACGTCATCCTCGGCATGAAGCGGGCCTGCAACCCGACCCCGACGCACTTCGGCGGTCTGTCTGACTACGAGGGCGTGGTGGTGGGCTACACCACGTTCTGCACCGGCTTCGCGAAGGTCTCGCCGACCTCGCTGACGGCGATCAACAAGTACATGAACACGCACCAGATCTCGGGCGTGTCGGCGAGCGGCGAGACGCTCACGGTCAACCTGACCCAGCCGTCGAGCTACATCACCGGCACCATGACGATGGACTCATGGGACCCGGCGCCGATCGAGAGCGAGAAGTACCTGCCGGGCAGCGCCGCGTCGGCGCAGCACATGATCGCGGACGGCCCGTACCAGATCAAGTCGTACGTGCCGGGCAAGTCGATCGATTTCGTTAGGAACCCGGCCTGGAACGCGTCGACTGACCCGATCCGCAAGGCCTACGTCAACGCGGTCGACGTCACCGAGACCAGCACCGAGACCACCGCGCAGAGCGTGCTTGAGACCGGCGGCACCTCGGGTGGCATGGAGTTCAACGCGTTCCCGCCTGAGGCATCGCTTCCTGGCCTGATTGACCAGATGAAGGCCGGCAGCAAGGACTTCAACCTGGGTCCGACCGACGGCAGCAACCCGTACCTGGACTTCAACACGATCTCGCCGAACAACAACCACGCGCTAGGCAAGCTCGCCGTTCGCCGGGCAATCTTCGATGCCATCGACCGTGCGCACCTGATCCAGGACGTGGGCGGCCCGGATGTCAGCCCGCCGCTGACGCACATCCTGCCGAACGGCATCGACGGATCGCAGGACGTGCCGAAGAACTTCAACCCGTTCACCTACGACCCGGCGAAGGCCAAGGCCGAGCTGAAGGCGGCTGGCTACCCCAACGGCCTGACGCTGACCGTGGTCTACAACGCCGAGTCGACGAGCGAGCCGAAGATATTCCAGTCTTTGCAGGCCGACATGGCGCCCGCCGGGATTCACCTGAAGGCCCTTGCGGTGCCGTCAGCCGACCTGTACGTGAAGTACGCGTACGGCCCGAGCACGGCCAAGGACGGGACCTGGGACATCGGAATGTTCGGCTGGGGCCCGGACTGGTACGGCAGCTCCGCCCTGTCGTTCTTCAACCCGCTGTACTCGTGCGCCTCGGTGGTGCCGGCTGGCAGCAACTACACCTACTACTGCAACCACGCCGATGACGCCCTCATCGCCGCTGCGCTGAAGGCGCCGACGGAGGCGGCTGCGGACAAGATCTGGGCGCAGGAAGATGAGAACATCACCAACGCTGCGGTGACCTACCAGATCACTCAGGGCCTGCAGCCCAACTACCACTCCAGTTTCGTGCACAACGCTGTGTACGTGCCCGCCATCCAGAACTTCGACCCGGCCAACGTCTGGCTGAGCAACGGCGGCTGATAGGTCGCAAGTGAGGTTCTGAACACATTCCGCACAGTTCCCCTGAGCCAGGCCTGGCTCAGGGGAACTGTGCGGATACAATCTGTTATCGGCGTTGCGCCCTGGTTCCGAGGGTCTGGCAGGCACGCCGAGATCTTCGACGAAGGGTTAGGGCAGCGTGGCGCTACTCGAGGTCAAGGACCTGCATGTGTCCTTCCGGACCGACGACGGAAACGTCAAGGCGGTCCGAGGCGTGTCATTCCAGGTAGAGCCCGGCCAGACTCTCGGCATCGTCGGTGAGTCCGGGTCCGGCAAGAGCGTGTCTACCCAGACGGTCATGGGCCTGACCCGGGGCGCTGAGGTGGAGGGCGAGGCGCTGTTCAACGGCCGGGACCTGCTGAAGATGACTAAGCCCGAGCTGGCAGAGGTCCGCGGTGCCCAGATCGGAATGATCTTCCAGGACCCGCTGTCCAGCCTCCACCCGTTCTACAAGGTCGGCTGGCAGATCATCGAGATGATCCGGCTGCACGACAAGGAGATCTCCAAGGCCGGGGCGCGCAAACGGGCGATCGAACTCCTGGGCCTGGTCGGCATACCGCAGCCTGACCGGCGAATCGACGACTACCCGCACCAGTTCTCCGGCGGAATGCGGCAGCGCGCGATGATCGCCATGGCGATGGCCAACAACCCGGCGCTGCTGATCGCGGATGAGCCGACGACGGCGCTGGACGTGACGGTGCAGGCCCAGGTGCTGCAGATGATCAACAGGTTGCAGCAGGAGTTCGGTACTGCGGTGATCCTCATCACCCACG
>Ga0335073_10004369_pt1 | contig 19773 bp, 17 predicted proteins | sample Lox_Sample_22_FD_207093 | JGI IMG/M metagenome (GOLD analysis project Ga0335073, IMG submission 207093) | Soil microbial communities from Loxahatchee National Wildlife Refuge, Florida, United States - Lox_Sample_2.2 | ecosystem: Environmental > Terrestrial > Soil > Wetlands | place: USA...
CCCGCCGGGCTGGTGATCGCCCACCTGCTGGTCCGCGAAGGCATTCCGTTCGTGGTGTTCGAACGGCAGGCGCTGGCTGACCTGTGTCGCCGCCCGAAGGCCGGAGTGATCGAGTACCGCACCGTGCAGCTCCTGGAGCGGGTGGGCATCGCCGGGCCCATCGTGCAGTTCACCACCGAGAATCACCGCTGCGAGTTCCGCACCTCGGAAGAGTCGGTGGTGCTGGACTACGGCGCCCTGACCGGCGGGCGGCCGCACTACATCTACCCGCAGGACCAGCTGGTGCAGCGGCTGTGCGAAACGCTCACCGAGGCAGGCGGCGAGGTCCGGTTCGGCCATGCCGTCCGGGCGGTCAGGCAGGATTCGGGCGGGGTGGTCCTGTTGGTCGAGGGTCCGGGCGGTGAACGGTCGGAGGTCGAATGCGAAGTCACGGTCGGCTGCGAGGGATCCAATAGCCCGGTCGCGGCGGCCATGAGTCACGCGCGGGTCAGTGAACAGTCCCTGCCGGTGCGGTGGCTGGCCATCATCGGCTCGGCGCCGCCGCTGGAGAATCACACCATCTACGCCGCGCATCCGCGTGGGTTCGCCGGGCAGATGCGGCGCGGGCCATCCCAGACGCGGTACTACATCGAGATCCCCGCCGCCGATACCGTGGCTGACTGGCCCGAGCAGCGGGTCCGCGGCGAGCTTGCCGTTCGCCTGGGCGCCGGCGGGAGGCTGGATGGGGTGCCGCTGGGTGAGATGGGGATTCTCGACCTGCGGGTGCGGGTGATCGAGCCGATGCAGCAAGGTCGCCTGCTCCTCGCGGGCGACGCCGCTCACCTGATCACCCCGGCGGGCGCCAAGGGCATGAACCTGGCTATCCAAGACGCCGTCGAACTAGCCCACGGCCTCATCGACCGCTTCGGGCCCAAGCACGACGACCGGCGGCTGTCAGCTTACTCAAGAACACGCCTGCCGCCGATATGGCGAACAGAGGCTTTCTCCAACTGGTTCCTGCACGTCATCCTGACCAGCCTGCGAGATGGAACAGAACCGGCGGCTGCGGTCCCGGGCGGCTTCGGCCACGGGCTCAGCCAAGGCTGGGTCGCCGCCTTGCAAAACGACCCGCTGTTCGTACGCTGGTTCGCGCACGCCTACGCGGGTGTCGATGCCGATTAACGCTCCGGTGAACACCGGGCCACGCTAGCCTCGGCGTGAGGAGTAGCACATGGGGACACACGACCGGCCCCGGGCCTTCGTGCCCGACAGCTTCAATGTTCCCCGCGAACTGGTCGCCGAGAAATTCCGCCTGGAGCCACTCGGGCCGCAGCACAACATAGACGACCATGAAGCGTGGATGTCGAGCATCGAGCACATCAGGGCCACGCCCGGGTTCGAGGGCAGGACATGGCCCGACCCAGGGATGACGCTGGAGGAGAACCTCGCCGACCTGCAGCGGCACGCTGAAGACTTCGCGCAGCGCTCCGGTTTTACCTATACCGTGCTGGCGCGCGCCAGCGACCGCGTCATCGGCTGCGTCTACATCTACCCTTCCGGTAACGCGGACGGGGAGGCGAAGGTCCGTTCCTGGGTCCGGGCCGACCAGGCCGATCTTGACGTCGCCGTTCACAATGCCGTGTCGGCCTGGCTAGACAACGCCTGGCCGTTTAGCACGGTCAGTTATGCGCCACGCTAGGCCCAACGTACTTTCAGTCCCATCCAATGCGATGCGCCTCTTGGCGCCGTTGCAGGCGATCTAGCGGCCCGGTTAAAGACGGCCGTGACTTACGAAGCGGTCGAGCTCCCACAGTGACGGCTCGTCCGGCTGGTCGCTGAACCCCGAGCCCAGCTGGTCGTAGTAGTAGTACTCGATCCCCGCGGCGGGCAGGTAACTGTCGCAGGCTTCCAGGTACTCGTGGGTTTCCCCCGGGCCGCCGTGCAGCAGCAGCACCCGGACGTCAGGATTGTTGCCGACCCGCTTCACCCACACCCCTGCGCAGCGTGCTAGCCGGTTACGCCCGGCACTACAACGGACGGCGACCCCATCGCAGCCGTCAGCTACATGGCTTCGAGTGTCAGATCCCGCAAGTCACCTGTAGAGCCATCTGGACCCGCCCGCCCCGACCATCCCGTCGCCGACCTCTCGCGGGAGCGGATCAAGCTCCGACCCGTAGGCGGCGGCCTCATCAACCCAATACCAGCGGGCTGCGTAAAGGCCCTGGTGGTGGCCGAGTTCTGGCACCCCCACAGCCCATCTGCTCGGTCTGGGCAACCACTGGTGCCGGCTGCCGGAACCGGTCCGCTGACTCTGCGGGCTACTTCTTGCCCAGGGCCTTGACCAGTTCGGCCTTGTTCATCGACGAACGGCCCGCGATATGGCGCTCGGTCGCCAGGTGGCGCAGTTCCTGCACGGTCATGTCATCGAGGGCCTTGGCGGATAGCCCAGGGGCCGGTTTGGCCGGCGGCCTCCTGGCAGCCGGCTTGGCCGGCGCGGCAGCCGATTTGGCCGGCGCGGCAGCCGGCCTGGCGTGGCGAAGGCTGCGGGTCAGCTCAACTCGCAGATCCTCGATTTTGTCGGCGACCGCGGCGGTACGCTCCCGGACCGATGCATCGGCGAGCACGTGACCCAGCCGGCCACCGGCCTGCTTCCGAATCTCGCGGAGACGGTCCACCAGGCTTTGTAGGACATCTGTCTGTGCCTTGGCCATGTCATGCCTCCTGTCGGCACGACTATCTTCCTCTGTTATTCATCGTTGGCGCCAGGATCGGCTACCGGCAGGGCACATTGTCACGAGCCAAAGCGCCATACGGCTCCCCCGCGGAACTGCCCCGGGAGCAAACGGCGCAGAGCCCTAACCCACGCCGATCCGCTCACCCGCGGCGCGGGCCTCATCGAGGGCGAAGCGTGAGCGCGAGGTCATGTGACTGGAAGCCGATGGCCTCCCATCGCAGGCGCGGCCGTGACTGAGCGTGAGGAACCATCCGGTCCCGCAAGCAGCCGAAGCCACAAGTTGCCGAATCCGCGCCCAAAGACGGGCGATTGACGCGGGGCGTGTCATAGTCCGGTTACCGCGCGTCAGCGCTGTTGGCAGGCGCCAGCAACGTGAGGGCGTTCTGACGGCCCTGCTCGAGGACCTCGTCGGCGAGCTGCGGGTCGGCCAGGGCGCGGGAGAGTTGCAGTGTCCCGGCCATCAGCGCGAAGACGCTGAGCTTGCTCCGGCCCTGTTCCGTCCGCCATATGTCTGTAACCACTGCTATGCAGGGGGCTCACACGGCACATCATGACACACAGCGGGACAGCAGCAAGAAGGCCCACGAGCCCGGGTATGCCCAGGTCACGGGTCGTTTCCTGAGGTAGTGGCAGGTGTTGGATTCGAGCCAACGTAGGCGAAGCCGACGGTTTTGCAGACCGTTTGCCCTGGCTTGCTGCTATGCGCCCGACCTGCAGTTATTCGGCCGACTGCCCGCTTCGTGATCTTGCTTGTCCGTCATATGTCCGTGCGCCCGGGGGCCCGGGCCGATGAAATAGTGGACAGACACGGACGAACCAGTCAACCTCCACCACTACAGCGTCCGAAGACAGACCTGCGCTGGCGGCCTGATCAACGAATATCGCCTGGTCGCATGACGCGGATAAGGTTTTCGGCACGCACAGGGTCTCGGCTATTCTTTGCGCGTGTGCCCGGGGCGCCGGCCGGTGCCGGTGAGGAGGCGGCGTAGCTGCCGCCAGGGCGGAGGCCCGGATGGCCACCCGACCAAGTGACCGGCACGGCGAGGAGCAAGCCGCACCACGGCGGGTAGCGGCTCCCACGGGTGACCTCTCCGAGTCAGTGATGCAGGCACTGGCCGAAGAGTCACCCGACGCAATCGTGGTGGTAGACGTCCAAGGGCGCCTGGCCTGGGTCAACCGCCAGGCAGAACAGCTCTTCGACTACAGCCGGGCCGAGCTTCTAGGACAAACGATAGAGCTCCTGCTGCCATACGAGGCCCAGAAGATCCATCTGGCCCATCGGGCCGCCTTCATGGAGAGTCCGCGTACCCGCCGGATGGGCGTCGGATTGAACCTCAAGGCGCGACAAAGCGACGGTGCGACTTTCCCGGTGGAGATTAGCCTGACTCCCCTGTCGACCGACGATGGCGACATGGTGATCGCCACGGTGCGCGATATCAGCGAGCGCCAGGCGATCGCCGGGGAACAGGCCGCGCTGCGGCGGGTGGCGACGCTGGTGGCCCGGGGAGTACCGCCGGAAGAGGTCTTCGCCGCGGTCACCGCCGAAGCCGGACGGGTGCTGGACGCTGACTTCACCACCATGGCCCGCTACGACCCGGACGGCCGGGTCACGCTCCTGGCCGCGTGGACGGGGACCGGCGACCCCTGGCCCGTTCCTGTCGGCAGCCGGTGGGACCTCGGGGATCAGAACCTCAGCACGCTCGTGTCCCGGACCCGTCAGCCGGCGCGGCTGGACAACTTCGGCGACGACATCGGCTTGTGGGCGGCCGATGTGCGCACGGCGGGCGTGCGCTCGGTAGTCGCCGTGCCGATCAACGTGGAGGGCCGCCTGTGGGGCCTGCTATCCGTATCGTCGACTCGTGAGCAGCCGCTGCCCGCGGACACCGAGGCTCGGCTGGCCGGTTTCACCCAGCTGGTCGCCACGGCGATCGCGAACGCACAGGCACGCGTCGAGCTGCGCGGGTTCGCCGAGGAGCAGGCCGCGCTGCGGCGGGTGGCGACGCTGGTGGCCCGGGGAGTACCGCCGGAAGAGGTCTTCGCCGCGGTCACCGCCGAAGCCGGACGGGTGCTCGGCGCGGACCGCATGAGCCTGAGCAGATACCGCCCGGACGGCGCGATGACAATCGTTGGCGCCTGGTCCCGGACCGACGCCGACGTGCCCTTTCCCGTCGGCACGCGGCTACCGGCCGGAGGGGCGAACATGCACACGCAGGTGTTCCAGACTCGCCAGCCGGCGCGGTTCGACACCATCGCCGAGGACATCGGCCCGGCGATGGCACCCGCGCTCGCCGCGGGCATCCGCGCATCGGTCGGCGTGCCGATAACTGTCGAGGGTCAGCTGTGGGGCATCATCATCAGCTCGTCCGTGCAAGAGGAGCCGCTGCCTGCGGGCACCGAGGCGCGGCTAGCCGGCTTCACCGAGCTGGTCGCCACCGCGATCGCCAACGCGCAGGCACGCGTCGAGCTGCGCGGATTCGCCGAGGAGCAGGCCGCGCTGCGGCGGATGGCGACGCTGGTGGCCCGGGGAGTACCGCCAGAAGAGGTCTTCGCGGCGGTCGCCGAGGAGGTCGGCCGGGTGCTAGGCGTCGACTACACGGCGATGAGCCGGTACGAGCCAGACGGCACGCGGACGGTCGTCGCCGCGTGGGCCAGGTCCGGCTTTCCCGTGGTGCCGGTCGGCACGAAGGAGATCCTCGGGGGACCGAACGTACCCACACTGGTCTTCGAGACGGGCCGATCGGCGCGGATCGACCGCTACGGCGAGGACGCCGGCCCAGCGGCCTCGGCCGCGGTCGCCGCCGGAGTGATCTCAGCTGTCGGCGTGCCGATCCACGTGGGGGGCCAGCTGTGGGGCCTGATGAACGTGTACTCCACAGCGGAGGAACTCTTGCCCGCGGACACCGGGGCGCGGCTGGCCGGCTTCACCGAACTGGTCGCCACCGCGATCGCCAACGCCGAGGCCCAGGCCGCGCTGACCGCCTCCCGGGCGCGGATCGTGGCCACCGCCGACGCCACCCGCCGGCGCATCGAGCGCGACCTGCACGACAGCGCCCAGCAGCAGCTGGTCTCCCTCACCCTGCGGCTGCGCACCGCTCAGGCCATGGTGGCCCCCGGGGCCGGCGAGCTGGCCCGGCAGCTCGACGACGTGGCCACCGGGCTCGACGAAGCGCTCGATGAGCTGCAGAAGATCGCCCGCGGCATCCACCCGGCGGTCCTGGCCGAAGGCGGCCTGCGCCCGGCGCTCAAGGCGCTGGCCCGGCGCTCTGCGGTCCCGGTCCGCCTCGGCGTCCGCGTCGGCGGGCGGCTGCCCGAACGGGTCGAGCTCGCTGCCTACTACGTGGTTTCCGAGACTCTAACCAACGCGGCCAAGCACGCCTCGGCCTCCGAAGTCGACGTCGACGTGGAGGCCAGCGACGGGGTCTTGCGGATCGAGGTTCGCGACGACGGGCGTGGCGGCGCCACCTTGGCGCACGGCTCCGGCCTCGTCGGGCTCAAGGACCGCGTGGAGACACTAGGTGGCCAGTTCGTCTTGCGCAGCCAGCCCGGAGCGGGCACCACCGTGTCGATCACGGTGCCCCTCGACGACGATAGCGAGACGCGGCCCCCCCGGCGCCGGCGTTCGGCTACCGCAGGATGCCGAGCGGGCGGCTGATCCGAATCCATCCGGGCCGCCCCGAGGAGGGTGACACCGCCGACCCCGATCCGGCGTCCACCCGCATGCCCGACCTGAGCGCGCCGTACGTGGCGAGGAGCTTGCCAGCCATCATCTCTCCTAGCGACCTTTGGTCGTGAGGGGGCAGAACGCCTAGCGCGTGTCGAGGAAGGCCAGGACCGCCAGCACCCGCCGGTGGTCGTCGTCTGTCTCCGGCAGCCGCAGCTTCATCAAGATGCTGCGCACGTGCTTCTCGACCGTTCCCTCGGCCACCCACAGCCGGCGCGAGATCCCCGTGTTCGACCGGCCCTCCGCCATCAGCGCCAGCACCTCACGCTCCCGCGGGGACAGCGTATCCAGCGGGTCACCGGCGCGCCGGACTGCGACAAGCTCCTGGATCAGCGCCGGGTCTACCACCGAGCCCCCCTGCACGACCCGCTGCAGCGTCTGGACGAAATCGGCCACGTCGATGACCCGGTTCTTGAGCAAATAACCGCTGCGCTGCCCGCTGGCCAGCAGATCCATCGCATGCTCGACCTCGACATGGGCAGACAGCACCACCACCGCGACCTCGGGGAACTCCTCCCGGATCACCCGCGCTGCGTCCAGGCCCTCGGTCGACTGGCCCGGCGGCATTCGGATATCCACCACGACCAGCTCCGGCCGCTGCTCGCGCACCAGCGCGAGCAGCTGCGGCGCGTCGCCGGCCTGCCCGACCACCGCGAACCCGGAACGCTCCAGCAGGCTGGCCAGGCCCTCGCGGAGCAAGACATCGTCCTCCGCCAGCGCCACCCGGACCGGGCTCGTCGTCACGCCAACGATTATCGGCCTCCGCCACCCGCCGGTCGACCCCGCAGGTGGTTACCCCGGCAGTACCCCCGGCATGATTCCTGCTACCTGCAATGTTCCGGCCGCCTGCGCATGCCATCCTGCTAACGTGCCACTTCGGTGTCTAATAGTCGACGACAGCGCGTCCTTTCTAGAAGCTGCCTCCGAACTCCTCGAGCGAGAGGGCGTAACGGTGGTGGGCGTCGCGTCGAACATCGCCGATGCGCTCGGGCGGGAGCGGGAATTGCGCCCCGACCTCGTCCTCGTGGACATCATGCTTGGCCGAGAGAGCGGCTTTGAGCTCGCCCGGCAACTGGCCGCGACGGACTCGGGGGGGCCCGCGGTCATCCTGATCTCGACGCACGCGGAGGCGGACTTCGCCGACCTGATCGAGGAAGCGCCCGCGGCCGGGTTCGTGCCGAAGTCGCAGCTGTCGGCGCGCACGATCCGGCGGCTCCTCGGGTGAGCCGTCAGGCTGGTAGCGCTATCGCCGTCGGCCGGGCGTCGTCGCGAAGAGGCTCAGCACGGGGATGGTCGTCCTCCTGGTTCTCATTAGCGCGGGCTGATCACAGAGCGCTACTGGCGCCTCAGACGTGAAGCTAGCGAGACATGGGAGCTCTCCGGAAGCCGACTCTGGCGAGATCCCGCCTTTCGCTGCCGCAGCCTCGTGCGTCTCGCCGACGACGACAAGGACCGCCGAGTACAATTCTCTGGCCATTGGCTGATCGGCCTCCTTGGTATCAATCTTCCTCAGAGCTCCGCCCACGCCGCCTGAATGGCTCTCTGGCCGGCCGGGCGGCGACCCGGAAGCAAGCAACAGCGGAAGCGGCAAGGGCGGCCCGGCGCGGGTACGGGGTGACCGGAGTGGTCTCGTCAGGCGGATTGCTCGGCGTAGCGGGCAGAGAGACCGTAGATCACGATGATCGCGATGGCGATGTAGATGAGCGACCAGACCGGGTAATACGGCACCACGAACACCGCCGAAATCGCGCCCAGGGACGCGGCGACGATGCCGACCCAGCGCGAGACCTCGGCGCTCGGCCGGTCACCCGGCCCCAGGACCAGCACCCCGGCGGCGATCAGGATGACCCCGATAATCAGCCATATCCATCCGTACGTCGTGAGGCCGTGCCCCAGGAGCGCGCCGTGCAAGCCATCCGGGATGGAGCCGTGGTACCCGAATGCCCAGATCGCATCGATCACCCGCATGATCCCGGCAGTGATCAGCACCACCGCAGAAAATGTCAGCCAGCCTGAATGTTTCACCGCAGTTGCCTGCCTTTGACGCGGCGCTCCGGACGTCTTTGTTTCGGTCATGACAAAAGTGCCCTTCCTGTGACTGGTTGAGCGACGACCCGTCGCCCCCATTGATAATTCCAACTCCCTCAGTTGCAAAGGAGAAGGTGAGCCTGGCTGTTGCCTCATAGGCAGGCGCTATACGACCAGCCCGCCGTCGTGATCACCAAGGGCGCCCGATCGGGGCCGCGGCCGCCGCGTTGCCAGTGGCCTCCTGACCGCCCATCGCCACAGCCAGGCCAGACCGATACCGCTCTTCACCGGAAGGGAATCCCTCATGCGCTGGCCAGCCGACCAACCCCGGCAATCGGCTGGCCAGCCGGGCCCCGGTGATCCACCACATCGGGGTCCGGGCTGGTCGATGTCACCAGCAGCCCACAGAAGGCGCGGGCCCGCGTCCTTGCCGGATTCTCCCAGCGAGGCCTGGTCAGCCAGTGACCTGGAGCTCGTCGCGGACGTCGATGACCCCGGCGGCCATCCACGCGGCGCCAAGCACCGCGTCGTGTTCGGCCCAGGTACGGACATGGCCGGTCAGCGTGATGACGCTGTCCTTGGTCTCGGTCTTCACGTCGCTGTCGTCGGGGACCAGCGCCGAGCGCTCCAGTGCCTCCTGCACGTGCAGGTCGACGTCGACCGGATCGGCGTAGTAGCTGATCTCGATGTCGTCGATGACGTTGCGGACCCCGGTCAGGCCGACCACGGCCGCTTCGGCGGCGCCGCGCTGCGTGCCGTAGGCGACGGTCCCGGTCAGGGTGATGTCGCCGTCGTACGCGGTCGCCTCCACGTTGTCCGGCACGGTGACGTTCTGCGCGAGCGCGTTGTTGGCCGCGGTACCCAGCTTCACATCATCGCGGTAGCTGCTTTCCGGCAGCACCACTTCCAGGTGGTTGTGCACGCCGGTCACCCCGGCGACCCGCCGCGCGGCGGCGGCCGCCTCCAGGCGCTGGGGGTAGCTCGACACGGTGCCGGCGAGGGTCACGTCTCCGTTGATGTTTGCGACGGTGATATCCGCGGAGTCGACCATCGAGTCGAAGCCGAGCTCCTTTTCGACCGCCGCGCGGACGTCCTTGGTCTTGCCCACTGCCTGATCCCTTCCCCGAACGAATGAGCATTGCCGCTCGCCCGCCAGTCCACCCCACCGTGTCGCCTTATCGAAGTCGATAGCGGCTCTGCTGGTATTGGCCCGGGCTATGGGCGAGCTGGGCGGGCCCACGGGTAACCAGCTGGCTGGCCGCTCCGTCACCACGCGCCGGCAGCGGCTGAGCGCCAGATCCGGACGACCTTTTTCTAGCCAGTGATCGGCGGCTCACCCGCATAGTTCAGGCCTATGCACCCAGAGCCAGCACCGCCTTGTCCTCCGCGCGGTTGCCGTGTGGACTGCTTTGTAAGCGGCGGCAGCTCACCGCCTGGCCTGCAACCGGGGCAGATGGCGTGAGCCGTCCGTCGGATAACCCGAGATCAAGGAGATGTCGTGACCGAGAAGAAGCCCATGGTCGTCTACGCCGCAGCTTACGAGAGCGTCTCGGCCGCGATGGCAGACCTGGATGCCATCGAGCAGCTGCACAAGGACCAAGTGATCGGTTCGTTCGACGCGGCCGTCATCGACAAGAAGGACGGCAAACCCCACGTCGCCAAGCGGATGGACCGCCCGCGCATCCATGTCATCCCTGAGTGGTTCGGCGGCGGGACTCTGCCCCGTAAGGAGCTCCATGAGGCGGCCGGCGAACTCACCGCTAACCAGGCGGGGCTGCTCGCGGTCGGCGAGCCGACGATCGAAAAGGCGCTCGACAAGGCGCTCACGGGTGCCGCCAAAGTGGTGAAACACACCGTGGATGCCACGACCGACGAGATCACCAGCGAGCTGCAGGAAGCGCTCAAGGGCTAGCGGACGAGCAGTTCCGCCCCGCCCGGGAGCCAGCGAGAAAGGGAGCTGCCGTCGGGTCCGGTCCCCGGCTACCTAGGATGATGTCTGACGTGACGGCTCGCGAGCATCCTCAGCACCCGGGCGGGGAGCCGGTCGGCGCCGCGAAGTCCGTTCCGGTCGCGGCGAAGGCCGCCGCGATCGACGCTGCGCAGGCGCGTCCGCTGACCTGGAGAACCCTGGTCAAGCGGGCCCTGGTCGTCGCGGCGGCGGGCGCAGCCATCTACCTGGCGCTGCCCAAGCTCATCGCCGTGCTGGGCGCCTGGCCGCGGCTGTCCACGCTGAACCCGATCTGGTTCACCGTCGCGCTGGCCGCCGAACTGGCCTCTTTCACCTGCAACTTCGCCTTGCAGCGGCTAGCGCTGCGCACCCGAGGCTGGTTCGCCGTGGTCACCGCCGGGCTGGCCGGCAACGCGGTCACCGACACCCTGCCCGGCGGCGACGCCGCCGGCGCCGCCGTCCAGTTCAGCATGCTCACCACCGCGGGGTTCGACACCGACACCGCCGTCGGCGGCCTGACCGCGTTCTCGCTGCTCGGCGTCGGCGGCTTGCTGGCCCTGCCGCTGTTCGCGCTGCCGGCCATCGTGGGCGGCGCCCCGGCCAGCCCCGGGCTCATCCACACCGCCCTGCTCGGCCTGACCGGGTTCGTCCTGTACGCGATCTTCGGCGTGATCGTCTTGCGCACCGACCGGCCGCTGGCCGCGCTCGGCCGCGCGGCCCAGAACGCGCGCAACCGCATCACCCGCGGCCGCCGGCCGCCGCTGACCGGCCTGGACACCCGGCTGCTGGCCGAACGTGACACGATCCGGACCGTGCTGGGCAGCAAATGGTGGCAGGCGGCCGTGCTGACCGCCGGCCGGCTCGGCTTCGACTACGGCTGCCTGCTGGCCGCCCTGCGCGCCACCGGCGCCGGCCCGCGGCCCTCCCTGGTACTGCTGGCCTACGCCGCCGCCAACATCATCGCGCTGTTCCCGCTCACCCCCGGCGGGCTGGGCATCGTGGAAGCCAGCCTGTCCGGCCTGCTGGTCCTGGCGGGCGTCCGCCCCGGCTACGCCTTCCTGGCCACCCTCGCCTACCGGGTCGCCTCCTACTGGCTCCCCCTCCTGGCCGGGCCGCCGGCCTACCTGCTGTTCCGCCACCGCTACGGACGGCCGGTCCCCCGGCACGCCACGCCGGGCACGCCCGACCAGCCGTCAGGATGAGCGCCAGGATCAGGCCAGGGCCAGGGTAATGGGGTGCATGGCCACCCCCGCGCCCGCGCCCACCACCGCGCCGTTGACGCCGATGAACTGCAGATCGCGCCCGAGGAGTAGCTCTAGCTGGCTCGCCAAGGACATCGGCGTTGAGGAAGTTCTCCTGTACGAACTGGCTGAGGGCGGCTGCGAACTGGTCCTTGCGCTCGATGTTCGCTTCGTCTGGCTGGCGAGTCAGTGGTGGAACGCGATGCGCTGCTGGTGCGGCGGCAAGGCGCCGTACCCGGCGAGGTCTGTGGTGACGCTGCGCAGGTCACGGGCCAGCAGTTCGGCCAGGTCCTGGCCGAACCCGTTGCGGATCACCATCCGCAGCACGGCGGTGTCTTGCAGATTCGTGGGAAGCGTGTAGGCGGGTACCTGCCAGCCGTGCAGACGCAGCGCCTCGGAGACGTCGAACACCGTGTAACCGCTGACCTCGTCGGCGAGCCGGAACGCGAACACCGGGATGGTGCTGCCGTCGGAGATGAGCTGGAAGGGCCCCATGTCCGCGATCGCGCCGGCCAGCCACCGGGCGGTGTCCCGGCAGGCCTGCTGGACCCGGGTGAACCCCTCGCGGCCAAGCCGGACCATGGTGTAGTACTGCGCCACGACCGGGGCGCTGGAGCGGGAGAAGTTCAGCGCGAACGTCGCCGTGGTCCCGCCCAGGTAGTTGACCTTGAAGACGAGGTCTTCCGGGAGCGCGCCCTGGTCGCGCCAGACGACCCAGCCCAGGTTCGGGTACACCAGCCCGTACTTGTGCCCCGAGGCGTTGATCGACTGCACCCGCGGCAGCCGGAAGTCCCACACCAGGCCCGGGTCCAGGAACGGGGCGACGAAGCCGCCCGAGGCCGCGTCCACGTGAATCGGCACATCCAGGCCCGTCCGCTGCTGCAGGCCGTCCAGCGCCGCGGCGATCTGCGCGATCGGCTCGTAGGCCCCGTCGAACGTCGAACCGAGTATCCCCACCACGCCGATCGTGTTCTCGTCGCACAAGGCCGCGGCCTGGGCCGCGCCCAGGCAGGTCCGGCCCGGTTCCAGCGGCATCTGGCGCGGCTCGATGTCCCAGTAGCGGCAGAACTTGTCCCAGCACACCTGGACGTTGGCGCCCATGACCAGGTTCGGCCGGTCGGCGGGCTTGCCCGCGGCGCGGCGGCGCGCCCGCCAGCGCCACTTCAGCGCCAGCCCGCCGAGCATGCACGCCTCGCTCGATCCCGCGGTCGAGCACCCGGTGGCCTGCCCGCCGGCCTGCGGCGAGTGCCACAGATCCGCCAGGATATTCACGCAGCGCATCTCAAGCTCGGCGGTCTGCGGCGACTCGTCCCGGTCGACGATGTTCTTGTCCAGGCACTCCTCCATCAGAACCCGGGCCTCCGGCTCCATCCAGGTGCCCACGAAGGTCGCCAGGTTGAGCCGGCTGTTGCCGTCGAGCAGCACCTCATCGTGCACCAGCTGGTAAGCGGTCCGCGGCGGCAGCATGTACTCCGCGAGCTCGAACCTGGGCACGCTGTGCCGCTCGCCCGGCTGGGCGAACTGGGGACGGATGCTGATCTCGTCAGCTTGCTCGCTGGGAACCGTTACGTGCAAGGACATGTCCTGCTCCTCCTGCCGCTACCCGCGGACGACCGCGCCTCATGGCCCAGTCCACCGTGGCTCGTTGTTCAAGGCAAAGCCCGATCGTCTATCAAGCCATAACGGGCCCCTATAACCGCGAGCACACCAACATTGGCGGGCACCGGGTTGCTGGTATAGCTCCGGCCTATGGGACGACAACTGGCCTCACCTTTTCGTCTGCGGCCTAGGGCTGTGGAATAGCAGGTGGAAGTGACTGCCCTTTACCCGGAAATCCCGGGATATTCCGGAGAGGAAAATTTGATGTCCAGCACCGCGCGTACCCAGCCGGCGCAACAGCCGCTGGGCGGCCAGGCGCCGCCGGGCGGTCAGGAGCAGGCCGGAGGGCTTGGCCTGCTCTCGGCGACGGCGCTGGTGATAGGCAGCATCGTCGGGGTCGGGGTGTTCACGATTCCGGCCGTCCTGGCCAGCGCGGGCACCAGTTCGCTGGCCGTGCTGGCGGTGGTCTCGGTGGGCGCGATGCTGCTCGCTGTCGTGTTCGGCCAGCTGACCAGGCGGGTGCCCAATTCCGACGGCGGGCTGTACGCCTACGCCCGGCACGAGTTCGGCGACTTCGCCGGCTACCTCACCGGCTGGTCGTATTGGATCTCGTCCTGGCCAGGGAACGCGGCCATCGCCGTATCGTGGGTGTTCTATGTGGACGCGTTGTTCGGCATCAGCCATCCCACCGCCTGGTCGAACCTGGGCCTCGCGCTGCTGGCCATCTGGGTGCCGGTCGCGGTGAACCTCGCCGGGGTGCGTCAGATGGCCTGGTTCCAGAACGCCACAGTGGTGCTGAAGTTTCTGCCCCTGCTGTTTGTCGGCGTGGTGGGCTGGTTGTTTGTCTCACGGGCGAACTTCGGCCCGTTCAACGCTTCGGGCGGCAGCCTGTATGACGCCATCGGGATCGCCGCCGGCGTGGCGTTGTTCGCGTTTATCGGCGTCGAGTCCGCGGCCATCACCGCCAGGCGGGTCAAGAACCCACGCCGCAACGTCGGCCGCGCCTCGGTGCTGGGCACCGGCGCCTGCGCCATCTTGTACCTGCTGGTGTCGGCCGCGGTGATGGGCCTGGTGCCGCACCACGCGCTGGTGAACAACGGCGCGCCGTTCGTCGCCGCGTTCGAGGCGATGTTCCCCCACGGAACATGGGCCGGGAAGCTGATCGCCGCCGTGGCCGTGGTATCGGGTATCGGCTCCCTGATCGCGTGGACGCTGGTGGACGCCGAGCTGCCCCGGGCCGTGGCCAACGACGGCCTGTTCCCCAAGCCGCTCGGCTGGGCCGACCGCAAGGGCTCCGCCTGGTTCGCCATCGTGATCAACGCGGCCCTGCCGTCGGTGCTCCTGGCGTGGCGGTACTTCTCCAGCTCCGGGCTCACCGTATTCACCTACATGGTTGACCTGACCGTGGTCACCGTCGCCATCCCCTACTTCTTCTCCGCCTGCGCCCAGCTCACCTACCTGGTCTCGCGGCGCCGCCGAGTGCAGGGGCGGGCGCTGGCCCGGGACCTGACGGTCGCCGGGGCCGCCGTGCTGTTCTCGATGTGGGTCACCTTCGCCTCCGGGTACCAGGCCATCTACCAGGCCCTGGTCGCCATCCTGGTCGGCATCGTCCTCTGGGCGTTCCTGACCGCCCGCCGCGAAGACGCCGGCCAGGTCCCCGAACCGGTGGACAACCCGCCCGACGACGCAGCCCCGCAGCCGCCACGGACGGCAACATCCGGCTAACCGGAATTGTGCGCTTCGGCAGCCAGTGTGCCGAGGCCGAGAAGAACTGGTACTGGGTCAGACCGTAACGCTCTCCCGCGAGCAGTTAGGGGCAGCATTATGCGATCCCAAACGACACCGACACCACCAGCGGCACGGAGGATCCCCGCCCGGCGCATATGCCATGGCGACACCTTCGTGGATGAATTCGCGTGGCTGGCCGACAAGGATCGTCCCGAGGTGGCCGGCTACCTCAGGGCAGAGAACACCTACACGGCGGTGATGACAGAAGCGCAGGCCACGCTGCGCACGTCGATCTTCGAGGAGATCAAGATCAGGACCAAGGAGACCGACGTGTCGGCCCCGGTTCGCAAGGGTCACTGGTGGTACTACACGCGGACCGCGGAAAGCCGGCAGTACCCTGTCCGCTGCCGCTGCCCGGCCCGGCCCGGCGAGGCCCTGCCGCCGGCGCCGCAGGACGGCCAGCTGGTGCGCGGGGAGGAGGTGATGCTGGACGGCAACGAGCTAGCCGGCCGCGCGGAATTCTTCTCGCTCGGCACCGTCCAGGCCAGTCCGGACGGCCGGCTGCTGGCGTACGCCACCGATTACCTCGGCAACGAGCGGTTCACCCTCCGGGTCAAAGACCTGGTGACTGGGGAAACGGAACCCGATGAAATCCCGGACACCTACTACGGCTGTGCCTGGTCGGCCGATGCCTCCGCGCTGTTCTACATCACGGTCGACGAGGCGTGGCGCCCCTACCGGATCTGGCGGCACCTGATCGGCACTGCGGCCGCGCAGGACGTGATCGTCTTCGAAGAACACGACGAGAAATTCCTGGTCAGCGTCGGGCTCTCGCGCAGCGAGCGCTATCTGGTCATATCCTCGGCCAGCGAGCTCACCAGCGAGGTGTGGCTGCGGGACGCTCGCAGCCCGGAGGGCGAGTTCTCCGTCGTGCTGCCGCGGCGACAGGGCATCGAGTACCACGTCGAGCACCAGGCGTTGCCGGACGGGACCGATCGGCTGCTGATCTTGCATAACGATGGCGCGGTGAACTTCGAGCTGGCGCAAGCGCCCGCCAGCAGGCCGGCACAGCGGACTCCGCTCATTGGCCACCGGGACGATACCAGGCTGCTCAGCGTGGACGCGTTCGCCGATCACATCGTGGTCCACTTCCGCCGGGACGGCCTGCCCGGCCTGCGGATCATCAGCAGCCGGGGAGATGAGCGCGAGATCGCCTTCCCCGAGCCCATCTATCAGGCGACCCCGGGGATGAACCCGGAATACGACTCCGCGAGCTTTCGCCTGAACTACGCCTCGATGGTGACGCCGGATTCTGTCTACGACTGCGACGCCGCGACCGGTGAGCTGACGCTGGTGAAGCGCGAGCCCGTGCTGCCCGGCCCGGATGGCACGCCCTTTGACCCGGCAGCCTACGAACAGCACAGGGTCTGGGCCACCGCGGAAGACGGCACACGGGTTCCCATCACGCTGGTCTGCCGGACGGGCACGCCGCGGGATGGAACAGCCCCGTTCCTTCTTTATGGTTACGGCAGTTACGGGATATCGACTGACCCGAGCTTCTCGATCCAGCGGCTATCGCTGCTCGACCGCGGGTTCGGTTATGCGATCGCGCACGTGCGCGGCGGCGGCGAGATGGGCCGCCGCTGGTACGACGACGGGAAGCAACTGCACAAGATCAACACCTTCACCGACTTCGTGGCGTGCGCCCGGTACCTGGCCCGGGAGGGCTGGACGGCGCCGGGGCGGCTGATCGCCCGCGGCAGGTCGGCGGGCGGGCTGCTGATGGGCGCGGTGGCGAACCTGGCGCCCGGCGCGTTCGGCGGGATCGTGGCGCAGGTCCCGTTCGTGGACCCGCTCACCGATGTGCTGGATCCGTCACTGCCGCTTACCATCACCGAGTGGGACGAATGGCGTGACCCGCTGCACGACCGGGCGGCTTACCAGTACATGCGGTCGTACTCCCCGTACGAGAACGTCTCGCCGGATGCCATCTACCCCCGATCCTGGCTCTCACCAGCCTGAACGACACCAGGTGCTGTACCGCGAGCCTGCCAAGTGGATCGCCAGGCTGCAGGCGGAGGCCAAGGGCGGCCCGTTCCTCCTCAGCACCGAGATGTCAGCCGGGCACCAGGGCCGCAGCGGCCGGTACGACGCGTGGCGCCAGGAGGCGATGATCCTGGCCTGGATCGTAGCGACCGCGGGTGCCGACCGAGGAACGTGACAACGCCGGGGCCACGCTGCAGCTGCTGACGCTCCGCCAGGGTGCCGTCGCTGACCTTGGCGCTAAGCGACACCGTTGCCGGAAAGCTGCAGCTCAGCGCCGACTGTTGTGCCGCGGCCCGGTTTACTCTGGAGGACCAACCGGCCACCGAGGGTCTCGACGCGGTCTTTCAGTCCGACCAGTCCCGAGCCGGTGCCGAAGCTGGCGCCCCCGACGCCGTTGTCGCGGATCCGGACGCGGAGCACGTCATCGTCTGCCGTCACCTCCACGGCGATGGCGGACGCCTGCGAGTGCTTGGCCGCGTTGGTGAGCGCTTCGGAGGCGAGGTAGTACGTGCAGACCTCGAGGGGCTCTGGCAGGCGGCCGGGGATGCGCACGTCGAGATCAACGGGGATGGGAGAGCGCCCGGCGAGCATCTGGAGCGCCGGCCCCAGGCCGCCTTCGGTGAGGATCGCCGGGTGGATGCCGCGGGCAAACTCGACGAGTTCACCGAGCACGCTGGTCAGCCCGTCGGCGACGCGGTCCAGTAGCGCGCGCAGCTCCGCGGCCTCGGGCGGCGCCGCCGCCTGCGCGGCGCGCAGCTGCAGGGTCAGGGAGACCAGCCGCTGCTGGGCGCCATCGTGGAGATCGCGCCCGATGCGCCGACGGGCGGCGTCGGCGGCGGCCACGATCCGGGCCCGCGAGTCGGTCAGCGCGGTCTGGGCCTCGGCGTTGGCGATGGCCATGGCGACCAGCTCGGTGAAGTCGGCCAGCCGGCTCTCGGTGTCGGCCGGCAGCGCCCGCTCGCGTCGGGATGCGATGAACATCACGCCCCACAGCCGACCTTCAATGATGATCGGCGCCCCTACCGCCGAGCGGACACCCCACTCACGGGTGGGAACGGCACCCGGTCCCGAGGCCTCGCTGTAGTCGTCGATCCGCGCGGGCCGCCCCGACTCGAATACCAGCGTGGACACGTTGCGCCCGCCGATGTTCCACCCGGAGGTGAGGGTGGCCGGCTGGGCGCCGAGGACGGTGACCTTCCCGTCGGGATCGTAGCGGTCCATCGAAACAAGGTCGACGTCCATTAGCCGCCCGACCTCCGCGGTGACCGTAGCGAAGACCTCTTCCGGAGGCACTCCCCGGGCCACCAGCGTGGCCACTCGGCGCAGCGCAGCTTGGGCAGCGGCGGCTTGCCGTTGGGCGCTGACGTCACGGATAGCCGCCACCACCAGCTGCTCACCCTCACTCACGATGGGGGCCAGGCTGATGTCGACCGGAAACTGGCTGCTGTCAAAGCGGCGGCCGGTGAGCTGCAAGCCCACACCCATGGGACGTACCTGAGGGGCGGCCATAAACCCCCGTCGATGCCGGCGATGCCGACCGCGGATGCGCTCAGGAACGAGCGCCTCGACGGGCGTGCCGACCAGCGAACCGGACTCGTAGCCGAACAGCGCTTCGGCCTGGCCGTTCGCCGACACGATGCGACCGCTGGAGTCGACGACCACGGCCGCGTCGGGTATCACTGGCATGACCGCGCTGAGCAACTCGGCGGAGATAACCCGCTGGTCATCGCCTGCCGCTGCCGACCCGTCCGGCCGTTCGCCTTCGGGGGCTGCAGGCTCGTTCAAGAACGCACCAGATCCCTTCCCCGGCCAAGAGAACGGCCTGCGGCACCTGACTCTCTCCACGGCAAGGCCTCACCGAAGCCACCGCTCCGCCAAGTCGCATGCTAGCAAGACCACCGGGTAGGCAACTATGAGCAGCATAGAGAAAGATCAGTCCCGCCGACCTGGCCCGGCGCCAATCTCACGGGGCGGCGCGGGGTAGGAAGCGGCTGATCGACCGGTGGATGGGGTAGCCGCACAGGACGCCGAGGGCGATCGACTGGACGACGGCGAGGTCGTGACCGGCGGCGCCAGCCTCGACGCCGGGTCGGGACTGGTCGAGCTCAAAGACCGCGTCAACTCCTGTTCTACCAATTCAAGGACAGCGGCGAATTCGGGCTGTTTCCCCTTAAGCAGCCTGCGCACGTACTCTCTGTTGTCCCGCGCCGACTCAGTTATGGCCACGACCAATACTCCCTTTGCCATGAGCCTTTTGGTTTCTGGCTCAGCTGACCATCAGCAGAACCGGTCCTGGCGGACATGGCGCAGGACACCAGGGCCGCAGCGGCCGGTGCGACGCGTGGCGCCAGGAGGCGACGATCGCGGGAGCGGCCACAGGCCACATAACCTCGGACGGCGCGGCACCTGGCCGCGCCGTCCGAGGGCAGGAGCGGGATCACGCTGCCTGTTCTCCGGGGCTGGGGGGGATTTCGGGTTTGTCGCTGGCGGGCGGCTGGGCCGCCTGGGTCGGCTCGCTCTTGTACCTGCGCAGGCTCCAGCCCACCAGCACCTCCCCGGCCAGGACGGCGACGCCGAAGAACCCCAGCAGCGGGCCGGTGTAATCCCAGTTGACGGGGGTACCCGGGGTCCACAGGAACAAGATCAGCGAGGACAGCTGCTGGCTGAGCCGCAGTGCTGGCTGCTGCGCCCCGGCGCGCGCTGGCACGGGTTCACCCACCTGGCCGACGGCTACGTGATGACCGACCCG
>Ga0335073_10004370_pt1 | contig 19769 bp, 18 predicted proteins | sample Lox_Sample_22_FD_207093 | JGI IMG/M metagenome (GOLD analysis project Ga0335073, IMG submission 207093) | Soil microbial communities from Loxahatchee National Wildlife Refuge, Florida, United States - Lox_Sample_2.2 | ecosystem: Environmental > Terrestrial > Soil > Wetlands | place: USA...
ACCGCCAGGACACCAATTCCCTCTTCCTCACCGGCCGCCTCAACGAATTGGGGATCAGCGTGGCGTTCAAGACCGTCGTCGGCGACAATCTCGCCCACCTCATCTCGGCTGCGCGCACCGCGATCGGACGCACCGATCTCACCATCTTCATGGGCGGACTGGGACCGACCAAAGACGACCTCACGCGCGAAGCCGTCGCCGCCGCGCTGGGCATCGAGCTCAAGCGCGACCACAACCTCGTCACCGAGATGTATAAGCGTTTTGCGGAACGGCGTATTCATATGCCGGAGAATAACGCCCAACAAGCTGACGTGCTCGAAGGCGCCGTGGTGCTGACGAATACGAAGGGCACCGCCCCGGGGCAGTGGCTGGAAGCCCGGTTCGAGAGCAAGCCGCGAATTATCGCCTTGCTGCCCGGTCCTCCCCACGAGATCCACACGATGTGGGAGACGGAGTGCGCGCCGCGATTGCGCGACAAGGTTCCTCCCGCGGCGATTGCCAGCCGCACGCTGAAGGTTGCGATGATGGGCGAATCGGCTGTCGATCTGCGCGCCGCGCCGATTTACCAGAAGCATTCGAAGGTTGAAACAACTGTCCTTGCCGGCCAAGGTCAGGTTGAGTTTCATCTGCGCGCGACCGCAGCAACCAAAGACGAGGCGCAGGCTGAGGTCGACCAGCTCGCGGGTGAATTGGAGGACGAGCTCGATGATGCGGTCTTCTCGTCGCAAGGCGAGTCGCTGGAGGAGATCGTCAACTACTACCTGCAGATGCGCAACGCGAAGCTCGCGGTGGCCGAGTCGTGCACCGGCGGAATGATCGCCGAGAGAATCACCTCGGTCGCCGGCAGCTCGCGTTCTTTTCTCGGCGGAGCAGTCGTGTATTCCAATGAGCTCAAGACGCTGTTCGCCGATATTCCGCCGGCGATGATCGAGCAGCACGGCGCGGTCAGCAAAGAGGTCGCGGTCGCACTGGCGGACAACATTCGCGAGCTGTGCAATGCCGACATCGGCGTCGGAGTGACCGGCATCGCCGGGCCGGGCGGTGGAAGCGAAGAGAAGCCGGTCGGACTTGTTTATATCGCAGTATCAAACGGCCACAAGCACGATGTGGTGCAGCGGCGATTCTTTGGCGATCGCGAACGAGTGCGGCGATGGGCCAGCCAGCAGGCGCTGGACATGGTTCGTAAGATGCTGATGTGAGAAAAGCAGCAATTAGCAACTAGCGCGGTTAGCGGCGCCCTGCTAACGCTCGAAAAAGGCCTGGTATCAGAGCACGGCTTTAGTGTCTGCGTGAGAACTACCTTTGAACGTTGCAGTGTGGGAGGTCCGGCGAGATCGGAGGCTAATCCAGCCGCGCAGCGGCGGCACGAAGTTAGCCCGGCGCGTAAGCGCCGGGTAAAGTCGGAAATGTTTCCGAGCCGCGGAGCGGCGGCACGGTTCCCACGCAGACTCTTCAGCCGTGCCGAAAATGTGCCTCTAAAAACCTACGCCTTAGTCATGCGTCTCTTCGTAGCTCTCGATATCGATTCCGCCATCCGCAGGAGGATTGCCGAGTTCCGTGACCAGATGCGCGCTCATGCGCCGGATGTGCGCTGGGTTAATCCCGAAACCTTTCACATCACCCTTCAATTTCTGGGCGAAACCCAAAAGCTGGACGAGATCAAGCGAGCCTTGCAGACGGTGCGCGGCAGCGTAATCCCTTTGGCATTTCGCGGGACGGGTTTCTTTCCGGACCCGAAAGCGCCGCGCGTGTTCTGGGTCGGAATCGTGTCCGACGAAACTCTGCAACAGCTGGCGAACGCAATCGGCGAGGTCTTGCGTCCGTTCGATTTCAAACGCGACGATGGTCCGTTCACGCCTCATTTGACGCTGGCTCGTTCGGGCAGCGGACGGCCCCAGCCAGTCCGCGGCGAGCAGCCGGCCGCCGGATTGCGCGCCGTCCGCAGCAAGCTGGAGAGCGAGCCGCCTATTGATTTCGGTACAATGACGGCGCAAGAATTCTGTCTCTATCAGAGCGTTTTGTCGCCGGCCGGGGCGAAGTACACAAAGCTGGCGACGTATTCGCTCGGATAGCCGCGCTGCAACCTGTGGCCAAACTCGTCCTCATCATCGTCGCCGTTTCCTATCTTCTGGGCTCGATTCCCTTCGGGTATCTGCTGGTGCGGATTTTTCGCGGCGTCGATGTGCGTACTACCGGCAGTGGAAACATTGGCGCGACCAACGTTGCACGCACGGGGTCGAAGGGTCTGGGCATCGCCACGCTGCTGCTGGATGCGTTGAAGGGTTCGGCTGCGGTGGTTATAGCTGGCTTCCTGATTCGCTCTGGATATTTCGTTTCAGGGCGACTTCCCAATCCCAATCCCAACGGTGTTTCCTGGCACCAGATAGCAACAGGTATCGCACCAACCCTGTGCGCGTTGGCGGGTCTCTTCGCGATCATCGGCCACGTGTTCACACCGTGGTTGGGCTTCAAAGGCGGTAAGGGAGTTGCCGCTGCGGCGGGCGCGTTTGCTGCTTTGGCGCCTCGGGCATTTCTGCTGGCGCTCGTCGCATTCGCGATCGCAGTCGTTCTCACCCGCTATGTTTCGCTGGGCAGTATTGTGGCCGCGGTCGCGTTCCCAATCATTTTCTACTGGACCGCAGCACCCGCTAGAACCAATGTACCGGTGGCATTCCTAATGGGAATTGCGTCACTGCTTATCATCGTGCGGCACAAGGACAACATTCGACGCCTGCTGGCGGGCACGGAAAACCGTTTACGTTAGGAAGCAGTTTGTGAGCAAGATCGCGGTCATCGGCGCGGGTGCGTGGGGCACGGCAATTTCCATTGTGCTGGGCCGCAAGCGCGTTCACGATGTGCGCCTGTGGGCGCATGAGACCGAAGTGCGCGAGAGCATCGAAGCAAGGCGCATCAATGAATTATTCCTTCCCGGGCTGACCGTTCCCGAGACCGTTCGTTGCACCAACAGCTTCGCAGACGCGCTAGACGGCGCGGTGATCGTCGTCAGCGTCATGCCGTCGCATCACACGCGAAGAGTGTTCGACACCATGCGGCCGCATCTGCGGCCCGAGATGCTGTTCGTCAGCGCAACCAAGGGCATCGAGAATGATTCGCTGCTGCGGATGACGCAAGTGATCTCCGGAGCTCTGCATTCGGGACGCGGCGGATTTCAACCGCGAATCGGCGCGCTGAGCGGACCGAGCTTCGCCAAAGAAGTTGCCAAGGGAGATCCAACCGCAATCACGATCGCTTCCAGCGACCACGAACTTGCGGCGACGGTGCAGCATGAGTTCAGCGATCCTCGCTTTCGGGTTTACACCAACGACGACGTCATTGGCGTAGAACTGGGCGGAGCGCTGAAGAACATCATCGCCATCGCCGCCGGAGTTTTGTTCGGGCAGGAGTTGGGCCACAACACGGTTGCCGCGCTGATCACCCGCGGATTGGCCGAGATGACGCGGCTGGTGGTGGCCTGCGGCGGCAAGCACGCGACCATGTCAGGGCTCGCCGGCCTGGGCGACCTGGTGCTCACCTGTACGGGTGGACTGTCGCGCAATCGCACCGTCGGCATGGAACTGGGCCGCGGCCGCAAGCTCGACGAAATCATCGCCGGCATGCACGGCATGGTTGCCGAAGGCGTCCTGACGACCAAGGCTGCGGTCGGATTAGCGCGCCGCGCTGGAGTAGAAATGCCGATCACCGAGCAGATGCACGCGATCTTGCAAGAAGGCAAGCCGGTGGAAGATGCGATCCGGGATTTGATGGGCCGCCCATCGACCAGCGAGTCCGTGTTGGCGTGAGCAGATTAGCTCCGCGGCTTGACGCGAGGGCTCGGCGGAAGCTGAACTCCCAGAACGGAATCGAAATAATTGATCAGCAGCTGTTTCATCGCAGCTTCCGGCATGGCGCTGCGATCGAGCATGTGCTCCAGTGCGAGCGCGTGGGTCGCAGCCGACAGCGACATGGCGAGCGCGGTAGCCGAGACCGGCGGTTTACGCGTCGTACCTACCAGGACCTGCTGGAGAATCCGGATTCGCGGACCAGCCAGACGGCGGTTCATGGCGACGAGCCGGGCCCGCACCTCGGGGTGACGGAGGGCGAACAGCTTGAACTCCAGCGAGAGCAGGCTCCAGCGCCGGTCCTGCGACAGGGCGACAAAAAATTCGCGCAGCACGCGGAGCTTGGCCTCGGGATCACCAACGTTCGCCATCGCGCTCTCGATGGTTTCGATACGCGCAGAGATTTCGCCTTCCAGAAGTGCGAAAAACAAATCTTCCTTGCTGGAAAAATTAGCGTAAAACGCGCCCCGGGTATAGCCGGCGTCGGCGGCGATTTCCTCTAGTTTGGCGGCTTCGAATCCGTCGCGCGCGAAGATTTTTTCGGCAGCTCGTATCAGGCGCGCGCGCGTAATCTCCGCGCGTTCTTTTCGCAAGCTGGCGGGTGGCGGTTTCATTTATTCTCGTAGCAACAACTCTGTGCGTCGCGTTTGGATGCCAACATTACGCAACGCTGCTGCCTCACGGCACATCTAAATTCCGTACAAGAGGAAGCATTCCATACATGCATGTATGTACTATATACAAGATGCGAACGCGAGAACGGAGTTCCAGATGGAGTGCTTGTTTTGGAGCCCGCCGGGCTGCGGTAGCGGCGGTCACGGTGCTTCTATCCTGCGGCTTCGCGCTGGGGCAGACCGAAACTCCCGGATTGCCCTCGTTGCCTTCGGCCGAACAGATTATCCAGCGCTCGCAAGACCCGTACCTGGGATCGATTCCCCAGGGTAAAGCAATGCCGGGCGTACTCGATCTAACGGTGGAAGAGGCGCTCGACCGGGGATTGAAATACAACCTCGGGCTTTACTTGAGCGGGCAGGCAACGGAACAATCGCGAGCCGCGCGGCTGCGCGCCCTCAGCGAGCTGATGCCGGTGCTGAACGGCGGCCTCACCGAGGAGGCGGAGAAAATCAATCTGAAGGCGTTCGGATTTAATTTCCCCGGCTTCCCCAGTTCGGTTGGCCCCTTCAGTCTGTTCCAATTGGAGGCTACAGGGTCGTGGAACCCGCTCGACCTGCACTCCATCAGCGGACTCCATGCCGCCTCGGAGAACGTAAAAGCTTCGCAGTTCAGTTTCAGCGACGCGCGCGATACGGTGGTACTCGCCGTGGGGGCCAACTACCTGCTCACCATTGCGAACGAAAGCAGGGTGGCCGCCGCGGAAGCGGAATTGAAGGCCGCGCAAGCGCTCTATCAATTGGCGGTGGACCAGGAGCATGCGGGAATCACGCCGCAAATCGACACCTTGCGGGCGCGTGTGCAGCTGCAGACGCAAGAGTCGTTGCTCATCCAGGCGCAAAACGATCTGGAAAAGCAACGCATCGCGCTGGCGCGGGTTATCGGGCTGCCGGTGGCGCAGAAGTTCCGCTTGGTGAACCGCGTCCCTTATCACCCTCTGCCGGAATCGGAAATCGCCAACGCGTATGAGCGGGCGTTACAGACGCGGCCGGATTACCAGGCGGCGTTGGCGTCGCTCAAGGCGGCGCAGTATCGAGTGCAGTCGGCGTGGCAGCAGCGGCTGCCATCCATCGGCTTTGCGGGAAATTTTGCGGAGTTGGGATTCAGTCCCGGCTCACTGGGTCCGAACTGGACGGCGGCGGCTACGCTTAACATTCCGGTGTTCCAGGGCGGGCGGGTCGAGTCGGATGTCGAGCAAGCCAAAAGCGTGCTGAAAGACCGGCAGGCGCAAGTCGACAATCTGCGCGGCAGCATCGAACAGGACATCGATAACGCGCTGCTCGACCTGAAGGCAGCGAAGCAGCAGGTCGAGGTGGCCACCACCGGCCTCGATTATGCGCAGCAGGCCCTGCAGCAGTCGCGCGACCGATTCGCCGCCGGGGTCACCAACAACGTCGAGGTCATTCAGGCGCAGCAGCAACTGGCGTCGGCCAACGAGCAGTACATCGATAGCCTGTATGGTTACAACATCGGGAAGGTTTTGCTGGCGCGTGCCATCGGCAATGCCGAACAGGCGGTGCAGCAATATTTAACCGAGCCCGGTAATGTGGTTCCGGCCAATCCCTCGACGACGCCGGTTGAGCCGATGGCGCCATCGGCGACGCCGGAGACTCCGTCGCCGAGCGCTCGTGGACCGCAGACACCGACGGGGAGTCCAGGCAGCGTTGACGTGCAGAGTTCGAATCAACCGGCTTCGCCCGTAGTCAGTCCGGAACCGCAACCCGCTCCCGCCGTATCCAATGCTGCGGGTGAGAAACCATAGTGCCGACAGGTGATGAATCGATGAGCCCAACCACGACACAGCCGAACGAACTGGAACACTCCGAACCGCAGGGAGAGCACCGCGAAGAGGGTCGCGAAGCCGAAGTGCGGGAACGCGGCGAAGACCGTCGCGGCTTCTTCCACAAGCACCCGGCGGCAAAGCCCGTTCTGTTCCTGGTGGCGATTGTCGCGATCGTGCTGGTCGCCTGGTTCTGGTGGGAAAGCCGGCAGTGGGAGGATACCGACGATGCCCAGATCAACGGCTATATTTATCCCATCAGCGCGCGCGTGAGCGGACACGTGATCAAAGTCAACTACAACGATGGCGACTACGTGCACAAAGGCGACGTGCTGGTGGAAATCGATCCTACCGATTATCGAGTGGCCCTGGAGCGGGCACGCGCCGACTATCAGGACGCCGAGGCGCAAGCGCAAGCAGCCAACTACGGCGTGCCGGTTTCCAGCGTGGGATCGGTAAGTCAGATCCGTTCGGCAAGTGCCGATATGGCTTCGGCGCTGGCCGGCGTTGCCGCCGCCCAGAAGGAAGTGGAAGCGGCGCAATCCCAGGTCATCGCGGCCCAGGCCGACGCGCAAAAGCTGAATACGGACGTGGAGCGCTATCAGCAACTGCTGGGTAAGCGCGAAATCTCGCAGCAACAGTTCGATGCCGCCACTGCGGCGGCCAAGGCGGCCAACGCTACCGTGCAGGCTCGACAGGCCTCGTTGCTGGCGGCGCAGGCTCAGGTCAAGCAGGCGCAGTCGCGGGTCGAGCAAGCCAATGCCGAAGAACGCAACGCCCAGATCACGCCGAAGATGGTGGCCGCGACCCAGGCCAAAGCCCAGTCCGCCGAAGCGCAGGCGCTGCGCTACAGGGCTGCCCTGGACCAGGCGCAACTGAACCTCTCGTACACCACGATCGTTGCTCCCGTCGACGGAGTCGTCGGAGAACGTTCGGTGCAGGTCGGCTCCAACGTCTCCATCGGCCAGGATCTGATGGCGGTTGTGCCCTTGCATGACGTCTGGGTAACGGCAAACTTCAAAGAGACCCAACTCACCCATATGCGTCCCGGCCAGTACGCCAAGATCAAGGTCGATACCTATCCCGGCAAAACCTGGGATGGGCATGTCACCGATCTGGGCGGGGCGACCGGCGCGAAATTCAGCCTCTTGCCACCGGAAAATGCGACCGGAAATTACGTCAAGGTCGTGCAGCGGATTCCGGTGCGAATCGACTTCGACGGTCACGACAAGGCGGACTTCAACAAAGACGGCAAGCTTCGCCCCGGTATGTCGGTGGAACCGGACGTGAGAGTGCGTTAGTCCTGCTCAAATCGATCACCGACCGTGCGGAATAGGGTCCAAGCCAGACTGGTGTCGAGTTGACCTGTCGGGTTTCTGATTCCGGAAGAATTGGCGAACCGTAGATTTTTTGATAAGGAATCCGTCGAAACGGTGTCATACTCAAAGGCTGCTCCCCAAACCCCGGTATGCATCTTTCCGTCCTTCCCAACCTGGTGGCGCTCACCGTCCTGGTTCTTGTCTTCTGGGCGATCTCGCGCAAGGCGAGTACTGAGCGACTAAAGCTGTGGCTTGCAGGCTGGATGCTGATCCTGCTGCACTTTGCAGATCAATTTGTCGAGGCCGATCAGGGATTGTGGGGCCAGATTACCGCCGTGGGCAGCCTTGTCTGCCTGATACTGGCGACCGTCGCGTTCCTGATTTCGGTTTCCTTTTCCGCTTCCCACCGCAGACGCCAACTGGAGCTGGCGATCGCCACCGCCGTGCCGGCCATCGCCTACATCGTGGCCGCTTTGCAGGATGCGGGAAATGCCTACTACTACGTCATCATTGCCCTGGCGGCGATCGCGCCGGTGCTGGCCTGCCGCTCCGGCTTTTGGCAAAGCAAGCTGAAACTGTTCAGCGGCCTGTCAGGCGTCGTGGTTGCCGCCGGATTAGCCGCTTGGGCAGTCCACGCGGGACGCCCGGAGCTGGGCATTACGGTTTTTCTGACCACCCTGAATCTCTCGGTTGCCATCCTCTACTGGCTCGCCTATCGACGTATCACCACGGGAGTGATGACCTGCGTCGGCGGATTTGTCCTGTGGTCGGCGGTATTTCCGGTGTCCGTTCTGCTGAACCTGTATGTGCCGTCAGTCAGACTCGAACCGGAGGTGTGGAACATCCCCAAGTACCTTGTCGCCGTGGGCATGATCCTTACCTTGCTTGAGGACCAGATCACAACCAGCAGGTATTTCGCCTATCACGACGAATTAACCGGGCTGCCGAACCGGCGCTTGCTCGAGGATCGGCTGACCAAGGCTCTGGCGCTGGCCAGTCGCTCGGGTACGAAGGTCGCCGTCCTTCTACTCGATCTTGATCGCTTCAAGGAAGTGAACGACACCTACGGCCATCGCGGTGGAGACATCGCTTTACGCGAGGTCGTGGCCAAGCTGGCGCCTTGCATCGGACCGGGAGACACCCTAGCACGCTCCGGAGGCGATGAATTTACCGTGGTCTGCGATGTTGCGGATCTCCGCGAGGCGCAAGCTTTGAGCACGGCATTGGAATCCGCCCTGGCGGCTCCCATTCGCATCAATGACACCGAGGTGCAAACCGGACTGAGCATAGGCCTGGCCTTGTATCCCGACAACGGCAGCGGTCCGGACGAACTCCATGCGGCTGCTGATCATGCGATGTATGTCGCCAAGCGCGCAACCCGCACGCCCCCTTCGCTGCAACCGACGCCGTAAAGTGATAAGTTTGGAATATGAGGGTGTTTCCAGCGGGAGTTTTGTTTCTCGCCCTGATGGTTCCTTGCCTGGCACGCTCACAGGATGCGGCTCCCGCCCAGAAGTTTTACGGCATGTGGTACACGTATCCGCTCGGGAATCCTTTCACGGATCCATTTCGTCACGAGTTTCGCCACAACCCCACGACCGACAAAGATGAGATGATCGTCACGCGACTGTGCGTGGGCGACTACGGCACGGTGATTGCCAGGGCGGTTTCTCCCATCGAGGTTTCCCAGGACAAGCTTCGCGTTCTGAAGAACAGCTTTGCCAGCGAGCCGGCGCAGGGAAATACTTACTGCCAGGCCAGCATCGAGGCCGGCGTTCTGGGCTACTCGTTCACCCAAAATGATTCGCATGTGATCCTGACCAACCCCGGCGGCAATCCCGACATTCTGGAGCTCGCTCGTCAGGACGCCGCCAGCGAAGCCGTTCTCCCTCCCAACCTTTACGGGACCTGGCTGCTGCCGCCGCAGGAGGAGAATGGCACACACCTGCAGATCAGGCTGGTGTTTTATTCGACGGCGGACAGCCAGCACGGAAAAGTCAGGCAGATTGCCACCTGTTCCAAGGGCAGCATCAGCCTCATCTCGGAGGCAAACTCCGACATCGATGTGGCCAGCGACAAAATCACGATCGTGGAGTCCGCCTCGCACGAGGAACGAAATGGACCGTTCACCTGCAAAGCCATGATCACCGCCGGGACATTGCGTTACGCCATCGCTCCCAATGGGGCAACCATGACCTTGTCGAGCGCCAATGGCAGGTCCCTGATGCTCACCCGGGAACGCGCGTCGGGTCTAAACTAGTACCTATGCGTACCGGCATTCTGTCCTATGCCGTCCTGTGGCTGCTCGCAGCAGCTTCCCTGTGCCACGCTCCTGCGGCCCAAGCCCAGGAGCGTACCGAGCGCCTGATCCTGAAAGACGGCAGCTATCAGCTCATAGAAAAATACGAAATACAAGGCGATCGCGTGCACTATATGAGCGCCGAGCGCTATCAATGGGAGGACATCCCTTCGTCGCTGATCGATTGGGATGCCACCAACAAGTACAACCACGAATTAAGTAGCGGCAAGATCCGGACCACCATCGCGGAGACCCCCGAAGAAAAGGCAGAGCGCGAAAAGGAAGAAGCGAACTCACCTGAGATTGCTCCCGGTGTGAGGCTGCCGGGAGATGGCGGCGTCTTCCTCTTCGATCAGTTTCAAGACAAGCCGGAGCTGGCCGAAATCGTGCAGAACGGCAGCGAAGTCGGCAAGATGAAGGGCAAGAAGGAGGTTCTCCGAACCACGATCAATCCTCTGGCAGCGAACAAGGAAGCCTTTCAGCTGAAGGGCGAACACGCACAGATTCAATCCCACGTCGTCCGGCCCACGATTTATATCGATATCGATGAAGGGCTGCAGACGACCGCTCCCAATGAACGTTTTCGGCTGGTGCGGGTCACGCCGGGAAATGGTGTCCGCGTGGTAGGCGATGTGAAGCTGACCATCGCCGGAAAACTTTCTCACGAAACCAATGCGCCGCTTCCGACCAGGGTCGAGAAGCTGGGAACCGGGCAATGGCTGAAGTTGACTCCGACCGAGGACTTGCGCCCGGGTGAATACGCGGTGGTTGAGATGCTCTCGCCGCAAGAGATGAATCTCTATGTCTGGGATTTTGGCGTGAACCCGAATGCCCCGGCGAATCCCAATACCTGGCAGCCGGCGTCGGGGGCGGGCGGCGGAAGCTAGTTTGCCAGTCCTAACTGCACCGGGTTCGGTGCTAACATTCCAGATGTGCCTTTCCGTCGTGTAAGCAACGGAGTCCTGCCATGAGCTCATTCGGCGAGCATCTGCGTCGCGAACGCGAGATGCGGGGCATCTCCCTGGACGAAATCGTCGCCACCACCAAGATCGGCCGCCGCCTGCTGGTGGCGCTGGAGGAAGAACAGTTCGACCTCCTACCCGGTGGGATATTCAACAAGTCCTACGTCCGGGCATATGCCAAGTGTGTCGGCATCAATGAGGACGCGGCCGTGGCGGAATACATCGAGGCGGCCAACGAGCCGCCCGCCGATACCCGCGTCATCGCGCAGCAGCACGCGTCCATTCACTCCGATCGGCGGCCTCAGTCCTCCGGCTTCCCGGTTGTGCCCGTACTCATACTCCTGGTACTGGCGGCCGGCGGAGCTGCCGGGTGGAAACTCTACCAGCAGCATCTGCGCGAACGCCAGCAGAATGCCGCTGCCACCGCGGCCGCGGCGACAGTTCCGGCGCCGGCTCCGGTTACGCCGGAGGCAGGCGTCAGCAATGCATCGCAACCCCAAAAGCCGGCCACTCAAATCGCCAGCCAAACTGCGGCCGCTCCCTCCCAGGCCGAAAAACAGGCGATCACCGCACCTGCGCCGACCGCCGCCCGGCAAACTGTGCCGGCTGAGCCAAGCCCTGGCGCAGAAGCAGCCGGACCGGCATTCGAGGTGACGGTCCGGCCTAAAGATGCGGCCTGGGTTTCGATCAAATCCGACGGCAAGTATGTGGTCCGCGGCATCATTCGGCCGCCGGACGTCAAGACCATTCACGCCACCGACGAGATTGTCTTCTACACTGGAAATGCCGGCGACGTGGAGGTTGCGTTTAACGGCAAGAACGTTCCGCTCACCGGCGGCGCCAATGAGGAAACGGTGCTGGTATTCAACTCCCGCGGCGTGATGCGCAAACCTGCTACCCCATGAGCGACGCCCGCGCAAAGCTTCCATCGGTCGCGATGAAGAACACCGGCGAGAACGTCGTTCGCATTGAGGCCGCTGCCTTGCGCGCGCTGGCGGATCGCCTGGCCGGCCCCATGGCCGAACGGTTCGAGCGCGCGATTGAACTTTTGTACTCCTGCGCCGGTCGCATCGTCGTCACCGGCATGGGTAAGAGCGGACTCATCGCCCGCAAGATCGCGGCCACGCTCACCTCGACCGGAAGTCCCGCGCTATTTCTGCATCCCGCCGAAGCGATGCACGGCGACCTGGGCATGGTGGTTCGCGGTGATGTGGTGATTGCACTCTCGGCCAGCGGCGAAACTTCGGAGATTCTTCAGCTGCTCGCGACCATAAAGCGGCTCGGCATTCCGTTGATCACGATGACCTGCGACGAACTGCACACCGTGCCCGAAGAGCCCCGCACGCTTTCGACCTTGGTGCAGGCCGCCGACGTGGCGCTCGATTGCTCGGTCGCTCACGAGGCGTGTTCTCTGGGCCTCGCTCCTACGACTTCCACTACGACCATGCTTGCCCTGGGCGACGCGCTCGCGGTCGCACTTTCGGAGCGCCGCGGCTTCGCCGAAGAGGACTTCGCCAACCTGCATCCCGGCGGAAAGCTCGGTAAGCGCTTTGCGCGCGTCTCCGCGCTGATGCACAGCGGCCGAGCTTTACCTCGGGTCGAGCCCAACACTCGCATGGCTGACGTGATCTATGAAATGTCGCGCAAGGGGCTGGGCATGACCACGGTGGTCGCGGGCGGCAAACTCGTCGGTCTCATCAGCGATGGCGACTTGCGCCGCCTGCTGGAGCGCCATGGCAAAGAAGTATTCGAGTTAACGGCAGAGCAATGCATGACCCGCTCGCCCAAAGTAGTGACGCCGGAAATGTTCGCCATCGCCGCTCTCGACATCATGGAGCAGAAGAAGATCACTTCGCTGCCGGTAGTCGACGAACGCGGAGACCTGAAGGGCGTGCTGCATCTGCACGATCTATGGGGCACGCAGGTGTTGTGAGCCCCGGGGCCGCGTCGCCTATCGGGCGAAAGGCGACGCCGATTGCGCCTGCAACTGTGTGAGCGCGCGTTGATAACGCTCCTTCGCCGCCGGATCTTTAGCGGTCGCCAGCTGATCATTCAGCCACTTCAGCATGGCAGCTCGCGAAGGATGTGGGTAGGTATTCTCCGCATCGGCGATTCGCCACTCCGTGTTCTCCGATGACACCAGGAAATCGACGTTCTGCATCGAGCCTTCCGGTTCCGGCACATATCCATTGACCAGGTCGTAGGTACCCAGAAGCCGGTAGTGCACGCTAACCGTGTACTTGTTATCGTGCGCGACCGGCTCGGGGTCGACGCTGTAGCGTGCGATCACGTCGATCTGCGTGTACTTCTGCGGAGAGGTCCACCAGACGATCGGCTGTAGCTTGGGCCAGGCCTGCGGGTCGAGGCCGAGGCCTTCGTATTGCAAGCGGCAGTACTTCGAGACCAGCTCGCGCACCTGCGGCGCCGTGGTGTCCTCCGGTTCGTGCACCGCGGGCACGCCAAATTGAGCCAACAGTAAAGCTCCGGCGGCAAAAACGAAGAAAACAGCCAATACGACGCGACGAATCAGCACGGCAGGCTTACCTTGAGCAAGAGACTTCACGACAGGTTACACCGGAACCGCCGCAAAAGCGAAGTACTCGCTACCGGTTCGTTCCTCGTCAGTCAGGTTTGCGATTTGGCCTGGTATCGAATTCCAAAGTGGGAGCACCGAAGCCCGAAGGGTGACCGTTGTCACTGACAAACCAGCTTCCCACTCCGAAGCTGAACTCAACTCTATCCCTTGATCTGGAGGTGGGCGATGTCTACTCGCCTGCGGGCCCTCATTCTGTGCGCGATGTTGGCGATTGCAGCCGGCGCATTCGCTCAGATCAACATTGTCAATTTCGATTTTGGTGCGGTGACGATCGCGTGTCCGAACGGCTATGCCTACCAGGCGCCCCTGGCCGCCTGCCCATACACCGGCCCGACGCAGAACTTCGATCAGAGCCCTGGCTTCGGATGGGTCCTGGGAGGAATGATCTCTCCTCTAGCCGGCGTGCGCCTTCCCTACGGCGGCTCCGGACTTACCGGGCCGAACACGGTGTTCTATCCGCCGTCCTTCAGCGGGTTGCCTTTCACTCAAGCCGTGTTCCTGCAGGACACTGGCACTTTTGTCTGGCAACAAATTAATGGCTTCTCCGCGGGAACATACACCCTGAGCTTCTATCTTGGCTCCCGCTTCATCGACTGTTGCGGGTATGACGGCAATCAGACGGTCGTGGCACTGATCGACGGCAATGTGATCGGCAGCTGGGCGATGAGCAGCTACACGCCTTTCATCCTGCGCACCGTCAACTTCACCGTCAGCAGCGGCAGCCATGCGTTACAGTTCATGGGAACGCGTCCGGGCGATCACACCGCTTTTCTGTCGTATGTCGTGATTAGCCCGGCGGACAGGTAGGCGATATCCGTAAGCCGCCCGGTTCGAGACTAACGTCAGCGCGCCTGCCGCGTGCCTCCCAACTGACGCACCGCTAGTCCAGGTGCGTCAGTTCGCGGAAGACGTTGAAGCGCTCATCAATTTCCTGGCGAGTCAGCGACTGCAACCGTTCTGTGCCAAAGCGCTCGACGGCGAACGATCCCATCACGCTGCCGTAGAACATGGCGTGCTTCAGCACCCGGCGATCGATCTCGCCCTGCGAGGCGATGTAGCCCATGAACCCGCCGGCGAAGCTGTCGCCCGCGCCGGTAGGGTCGCGCACTTCGTCGATGGGCATTGCCGGAGCGCGGAAGGGATGATCGCCAGCGCCAAATTCGCGGTCGCGGAAAAAGATGGTCGCGCCATATTCGCCGTGCTTGATCACCAGCGCGCGCGGGCCCATCTCCATCACGTTTCGCGCCGCACGCGGCAGGCTGTTGTCCCCCGCCAGCATCTTGGCCTCACCATCGTTGATCAGCAGCACGTCCACGCGCCGCAGCATCTTGTCCAGATTCTGGCGATGCCCGCTGATCCAGTAGTTCATCGTGTCGCCGCCCACCAGCTTCACGTTGCTCATGGCATCGCGCACTCGCGTCTGCAGCACCGGATCGATGTTGGCGAGAAACAGAAAATCGGAGTTGTTGTATTCGGCGGGAATCGACGGCTGAAAAGTCTCGAAGACGTTCAGCTCGGTGTTGAGCGTCTTGGCCTCGTTGACGTTCTCGCCGTACTCGCCGGTCCAGTGAAAGGTCTTCCCTTTCGCATGCTGGATGCCGCGGGTGTCCACGCCACGCTTCTGCATCACGCTTTCGTTGTCGGGCGTGAAATCTTCGCCGACCACGCCCACTACGCGTACATCGGTGAAGTAGCTGGCGGAAAGGGAAAAGTACGTAGCCGCGCCGCCCAGGATCTTCTGGCGCTCGCCGTATGGAGTTTTGAGAGTGTCAAATGCGACGGAACCAACCACGAGAATCGACAAGGGCCTACGCTCCCGCTTTCTGTTCGGATTCGAAATACTTGCCCACCAGCAGCCGCAGCCGCTCCAGGGTCGCCACCGGAACGGTGTTCTTCTGGGTGAGGATGGCGTTCTTCAACGCCGATCCGCACTTGCAGCCGCGCGCCGGCGGCATGGCTGCGACAGCGTGGCGCACCACGCTGCACGCGTGCTCGGCGTTCTTCAGCAGCACGGCGACAATCTGGTCGACGGTGACGTGGCCGTGCTCTTCGTGCCAGCAGTCGTAATCGGTGACCATGGCGACGGTCGCGTAGCAGAGCTCGGCCTCGCGCGCCAGCCGCGCCTCGGTCAGGTTCGTCATGCCAATGACGTCAAGTCCCCAGCTGCGATAAAGATTCGATTCCGCCTTGGTCGAAAACTGCGGCCCTTCCATGTTGAGATACGTTCCGCCGGACTTCACCTTCACGCCGGCCTTGCCGCAGGCTTCGGCCGCGACTTTCGCGGTTTCCTCGCAAATGGGATGACCGAAACCGATGTGTACCACCAGCCCGTCGCCAAAGAACGTGTCAACACGATGGCGGGTGCGATCGATGAATTGATCGGGGATGACGAAATCCATCGGGTGGTGTTCTTCCTTCAGCGATCCCACCGCCGAGAGGGAGACGATGCGTTCCACTCCCAGCTGCTTCATGCCGTGAATGTTGGCGCGATAGTTGATCTCGGTCGGCATGAGGCGGTGTCCGCGGCCGTGCCGCGACAGGAACGCGACCTTGCGCCCTTCGAGCGTGCCCAGCACGTAGATGTCGGAAGGCTCGCCGAATGGGGTACTCAGGGCGACTTCGCGAATGTCGTTGAACCCCGGCATCGAGTACAAGCCGCTACCGCCGATAATTCCAATCTCTGCCTGTTGCACCAGAAGCTCCTCGCAATGTGAGTGCAAAGCGGAAATTATACAGGCAGGTCCGGGTACTCCCCGCCCATGGACGAGGACCGCATGGATACCCGTGACTGCCTGCCGCCCGTGCCGTCACATTTCTTTCAATTGTCAAAGACCGTCAGGCGTTCGGCACTGGGCCTACCTGTTTTCTTTGCGGCTGCGTCCAGCCCGCATCTGCGGTGCCGGTTACGGCCCGGGAAACTTCTTCCGGCCAGCGCTGGCCGGATTTTTGTCTCCGCCGCTCCGCAAGCGCTTGCGAGGCGGGAGGGGCCGGCAAAGAAAAAGAGCCGGTTCGAGGCGAGAGCGCCGGGAACCTGGCTCTACCCCTTCAGCCTACCCAATAGCCGCAGGCGAAAGTCAAGGAGATCGCAAGGAATTATTCGCGGCACGCCCAAAACGGGAAGCGCTGATTCACTTTAGGCCTTCAAGGAACGGCCCTTTCGCCTTTGGGGGAAACGCTCTTGGCCTTGAAGGGGAACGCCCTTGGCCCTCGAAGGGAACGGCTCTTGGCGTTGAAGGGGGACGCCCTGGGCTTCGAAGGGGACGGCCTTCAGGCCGTCCATCAAGCGCCACACAATCGCTGCGGCTTTAGCCGCTGAGGCGTGGCTGACTAATCGGAGTTTCTCAGAGCACCCCGCAAGATATCTTCCACCCGGCGCAGGTCTTCCTCGGTATCGACTCCTACCGTATCGAAAGGCGTCTCTGCTGCGTGAATCGCCACGCCGTGGTCCAGGAACCTGAGCTGTTCCAGGCGCTCGCTGCGCTCCAGTTGCGACTCCGGCCAACGGCAGAAAGAATCGAGCGCGGCTTTGCGATAGGCGTAAAGACCGAGATGCTTGTAATACTTCACCCTGCCGGTCTGATCACGGTCGAAGGGGACCGCCGCGCGAGAAAAATATAATGCTCGGCCGTCCAGCGCGGTCACGACCTTCACTGCATTCGGATTGTTGACGTCCCCGGCTGAGCACCGGGTCTTCAGCGTTCCCACTGAAACCTCGTCACGCTGCATGAGCGCCAGCAGTACCTCCAGATGTTCGCGCCGCGCCAGCGGCTCGTCTCCCTGCACGTTGACGTAGACGTCAGCCTCGAGCGCCTGCGCGACTTCATGCACGCGGTCGGTGCCGCTGCGATGCGCCGCAGACGTCATGCGGAAATTCCAGCCATTGTGCCGGCATACCTCGGCAATCTCTTCCGAGTCCGTCGCCACAATGACGTCCTGCAGGGCAGGACAGGCGCGCGCCGCTTCGTACACATAAGCCAGCATGGGACGGCCGGCTATGGCGCGCAGCACCTTGCGTGTAAGGCGAGTCGACGCCAGCCGGGCCGGAATGATAGCGATGGCTCTCACACCTGTAGTTTCAGGCTCAGCGGCGAAGCTGACAAGAGCAAGCCTGTCGGGCATCGCCGCGCGTGGCCAAAAGGCGGCCGGAACGGGATACCCAAGTTCGCGCCACCGTGCGGCGAAAAGCAGATGGCGAACGCCGAAAAGCGGCGTCACAATTGACCGCAACCAATCGCGAGAAATAGAATCAATCACTTAGAAGGATTGTTGTGGGGAGCTGCGGTGCCACTGTACGAATACCAGTGCAAAAAGTGTCATAGCCTGACGGAACGGATCCAGAAGTTCTCCGATCCGCCGCTGACGACCTGTCCGCACTGCGGCGGCGAGTTGGAACAACTGCTCTCGGCCCCGGCGGTGCAATTCAAAGGCTCCGGCTGGTATGTAACCGACTACGCCAGAAAGTCCTCCTCCAACGCCAAGAGTGGAACCGAGACATCGTCGGGATCGGAGAAGAGCTCCGGCGAGGGCGCGGGTTCTTCCGGCGCGGAAAAAAGCAGCACCGGCTCCGCTCCGGCGGAGAAGAAATAGGGTTCGCGGCCGAAGTTACGTCACAGGGTTGTGTGACGCCCGTCGCTCAGGCGAAGGCATCTAAGGCAATAGAATTGATCTCGTTCGAACACTCGTTCGCTACTGGCTCTATTGAATTCCTAGCTCGTTCCGACAGGAGGACCGGTCATGCCGAAGGACGCTTTGACCATCACCGACCAACGCACCACCAAAACCTATGAAGCTGCCATCGAGCACGACACCGTCCGCGCGATGGACCTGCGGAAGATCAAGGTCAACCCCGAAGATTTCGGGATGATGACTTACGATCCCGCATTCATGAATACCGCATTTTGCAAGAGCAGCATCACCTTCATCGATGGCGACAAAGGCATCCTTCGCTACCGCGGATACGACATCGAAGTGCTGGCCGAGCATTGCACCTATCTTCAGGTTGCTTACCTGCTGCTCTACGGCGAGTTGCCGACTCCCCAGCAGGAGAAGGACTGGGTGTGGGAGATCACCCACCACACCATGCTGCACGAAACCACCAAAACGTTCATCGACGGATTCCGCTACGACGCGCATCCCATGGGCATCCTGGTGAGCACGCTGGCAGCGCTGTCGACGGTCTATCCCGAAGCCAAGAACATTCACGACCCGGTGAACCGGCAGAAGCAGATCGTGCGTTTGATCGCGAAGATGGCGACCTTGGCCGCCTACTCCTATCGCCACCGTCGCGGACATCCCTACGTCTATCCCGACAACGATCTCACCTATCCGGAAAATTTCATGAACATGCTGTGGAAGATGACCGAGCCGAAATATGTAGCCAGCCCGGTGATCGCGCGCGCGCTCGACGTGCTCTTCATCCTCCACGCCGATCATGAGCAGAACTGCAGCTCGACCACGATGCGCGTCATCGGCAGCGCGCAGACCGACCCTTATCTTTCCATGGCGGGTGCGGCAGCCGCTCTTGCCGGACCCCTGCACGGCGGCGCCAATGAGGAAGTATTGCGCATGCTGGACGAGATCGGATCGGTCAAGAACATTCCCGGCTACATCAAGCGGGTGAAGGAAGGCGAGATCAAGCTGATGGGCTTCGGGCATCGGGTGTACAAGAATTACGATCCCCGCGCCCGCATCATCAAGGCGGTGGCCAACGAGGTGTTCGAAGTCACCGGCCGCAACGACCGGCTCGATATCGCGCTGGAACTCGAGCGCATCGCCTTGCAGGACGATTACTTCGTTACCCGCAAGCTCTACCCCAACGTCGACTTCTATTCCGGGATCATCTACCAGGCCATGGGCTTCCAGCCGGAGATGTTTACCGTGCTGTTCGCGATTCCGCGCGCGGCCGGGTGGCTGGCACAGTGGAACGAGATGGTGCAGGATCCGGAGCAGAAAATCGCGCGTCCGCGGCAGATCTACACCGGCATCGACCATCGCGGCTTCTCCGCTGCTCAGGAAGAGAAGGCGGAAGTGAAAGTCGGATAAACCGATACCTTCGGAGACAGAAAGAGCGGACCTTTGGGTCCGCTTTTTAATATGGCAGGGCTGCGGCCATGCCGTCTTTGCGGCGTTCACCAGGCTCGTCGCGGCCCGCGCAGAATTCGTGCCGGCAGGAAGATAATCGCCTTCACCAACTCCAGCACCCCCTCGACTGCGATACCGAGAATCCGGAACGGCAGCAGGAAGAGCCAGATGATCGGATACAGCACCAGGAACAGCAGCGCCAGCGGCCAGCAGAAGAACAG
>Ga0335073_10004371_pt1 | contig 19768 bp, 26 predicted proteins | sample Lox_Sample_22_FD_207093 | JGI IMG/M metagenome (GOLD analysis project Ga0335073, IMG submission 207093) | Soil microbial communities from Loxahatchee National Wildlife Refuge, Florida, United States - Lox_Sample_2.2 | ecosystem: Environmental > Terrestrial > Soil > Wetlands | place: USA...
TGTCGTGCACCATCTGCGCTTCCTCATCGCCAAGCTCTGCATCCTGGATGATCTCGCTCAGCTCAGACAGCTCCACGCACGAATCCTCGCGCGCCTCAGCGCGGGCCACTAGCCGGTCGACCAACTCGTGGACCGCCTCCGGGGCGGCCGAATTCTCGCTATCGCTTGCCATGTTTTCGTGTTACCCGGCCCGGACACTATCGCCACACGCATGAACTTCGCATCTCTCTACAGCCATGGCTTCGTCCGCGTTGTCGCCACGGTCCCGCATATGCAGATCGGCGAGCCGCGTTTAAACGCCGAGCGCACCCTCGCGCTTGCCCGGCAGGCCTCTGAGGACCACGCGGCGCTGGTGATCTTCCCCGAGCTCGGGCTGTCGGGGTACTCGATCGACGACCTGCTCCACCAGACGGCGCTGCTCGACGGCGTGGAGGAGGCGATCGGCCGGATCGCGGGCGAGAGCGTGGATCTGGGGCCGGTGATGCTGGTCGGGGCGCCGCTTCGCCACGAGCACGGCGTGTTCAACTGCGCCGTCGCGATCCACCGGGGTCGGGTACTCGGCGTCGTCCCGAAGAGCTACCTGCCCGAGTACCGTGAGTACTACGAGAAGCGCCAGTTCCGCGCCGCTCGCGACGCCGTCGGCGACCGGATCCGCCTGGTCGGCGACGACGTCCCGTTCGGGCCGGATCTGCTGTTCTGCGCCCGCGATCTCCCGTCGTTCATCCTCCACGCCGAGGTGTGCGAGGACCTGTGGGTGCCTATCCCGCCGAGCACCTACGGCGCGCTCGCAGGCGCCACCGTGCTCGCGAATCTGTCGGCCAGCAACATCACGATCGGGAAGGCGGGATTCCGCCGCTCGCTGTGCTCCTCCCAGTCGGCGCGCACGATCGCCGCTTACGTTTACACCGCCGCCGGCATGGGCGAGTCGACCACCGACCTGGCCTGGGACGGGCAGGCTCTGATCTATGAGAACGGCGACCTGCTGGCCGAGGCCGAGCGCTTCGCCATCGGCGAGCAGCTGATCGGCGCCGACATCGACCTTGACCGGATCGTGTCCGACCGCGCCAGCACGTCGAGCTACGGCGACTCGATCCACGACCACCGCCGCCGCCTGGCGCGCATGCGGCGGATTGAGTTCGAGCTCGGCGTCCCCGAAGCGGCGCCGCTGCCGCTGCGGCGGCGCGTCGAGCGGTTTCCGTACGTCCCGGCCGACCCGGTCAGCCGTAACGAGCGCTGCCAGGAGGTCTACAACATCCAGGTCCGCGGACTGGAGACCCGCCTCGCGGCCACCGGCATCGAGAAGGTCGTGATCGGCGTATCCGGCGGGCTGGACTCCACCCACGCGCTGATCGTCGCCGCTCACGCCGTCGATCGGCTGGGGCTCCCGCGCGAGAACGTACTCGCCTACACGATGCCTGGCTTCGCCACCGGCGAGCACACCCTTCAGAACGCCCACCGGCTGATGCGCGCCCTCGGCGTCAGCGCCCATGAGCTTGACATCCGACCCGCCGGGATCCAGATGCTCCGCGACATCGGCCACCCCGCCGCCGACGGTGAGCCCGTGTACGACACGACCTACGAGAACGTGCAGGCCGGCGAGCGCACCTCGCACCTGTTCCGCCTGGCCAACTACCACGGCGGCCTCGTTCTCGGGACCGGCGACCTGTCCGAGCTCGCGCTCGGCTGGGCCACCTACGGCGTCGGCGACCAGATGTCCCACTACCACGTGAACGCATCGGTCCCCAAGACGCTGATCCAGTTCATGCTCCGCTGGGCGATCGACACCGACCAGTTCGGCGCCGACGTGAACGAGGTGCTCGACTCGGTGCTGAACACCGAGATCTCACCCGAGCTCGTCCCCTCGAGCGGCGAGAACGGCGATGAGCTCCAGGGCAGCGAGAAGGTCGTCGGGCCCTACGAGCTCCAGGACTTCTTCCTCTACTACACCGTACGTTTTGGCTACTCGCCCAGCAAGGTGGCGTTCCTGGCCGAGCACGCCTGGAGCGACCGCACCGCCGGCAGCTGGCCCGACCTGATCCCCGAGGAGCGCCGCCACGAGTATTCGCTGGCCGAGATCAAGCACTGGCTTGGGGTTTTTCTGGAGCGGTTCTTCCACACCAGCCAGTTCAAGCGCTCGGCGATGCCCAACGCGCCCAAGGTCGGGTCGGGCGGGTCCCTGTCGCCGCGCGGCGACTGGCGCGCGCCCAGCGACGGATCGGCCGCCACCTGGCTCGAGCGGCTACGGACCGAGGTGCCGGGCTGATGGCACGATTTTGCGGCCGCGCCGGACGGCGACGCCTCAGACGATTTTGCGGCCGCGCCGGACGTGGCGGCGCAACTGCACGATGCGCGCCGCGCCCACGGTCCCCGTGAGCAGCGCGCCACCGATCGCGGCCAGCAGCAGTGCCACGCCGAGCGGGAGGTGGAACCCGTCGCCGAAGTAGCTGACCTTGACGCTCTCGGTGTTCTCGAGGATGAACACGAGCAGCAGAATCAGCACGATCGAGAACGCGATCAGCGACGTGAACGCGCGGGCGGTCCACGTGCGGGGGATCTCCGGCGTGCCGGCGGGCGGCGTCGTGGCGGTGGGCGCCCCAGCGGCGGTTGCGGGCTCGACGGGCGGTCGCTCTTCTGCGGCCCGCACCGGCGAGGCTCCTGAAGCGGGATAGCTCACTGGTGTGGTTCTACCCGCGCGCGGGCGCGCGAACCGAAGACCGTCGGCGATGGAGACCGTCAGCGATGCTCGAGCGCGAGGCGAATACCGAAACCGATCAGGATCACTCCGCTCAGCCGGTCGATGGCCGCACTCACCCGCCGGCGCCGAAGGAGCTCAGACGCCTTCACGGCGACAAACGCGTAGGCCTGCAGCCACACCACCGTCATGAGCACGAACAGGCCTCCCAGCACCAGGAAGGGGACCAGCACCGAGTGCCCAGACCCCGCGAACTGCGGCAGGACGCTCGTGAAGAACGCGGCGATCTTCGGGTTGGCGAGGTCGCTCAACATGCCCTGGCGGAACCCCCCACCTGCGGCCAGAGGCCGGGCCTGCGGGCGTTCCGACCCCTCAACGGCCGAGTACGAGCCGCCGTGCCGCGCCGCTCGGAACGCCTGCGCCCCGAGCCACACCAGGTAGGCGGCGCCGATCAGCTTGAGCGCGGTGAACGCGGTGTCAGACGCCTCCACCACCGAGGCCACCCCGAACGCGCAGGCGAGCGTCCACACGGACAAGCCGGCGTTCACGCCGAGCGCGGTCCCGAGTGCGGCCCGCCGGCCGTGGAGCACGGCGTTCTTGGTGACGATCGCGGTGTCGGGACCGGGGACCACGATCACCACCGCCGATATGCCCAGGAACACCCAGATATGCGCGCCCACGTGAGCAGTCTCTCACCCTCGGCGCGGCTGCTCCAGTGAAAAGGCCCGCGCCAGCCACGGCGCGGCACCGAGCTCCGCGAACGTTTCTCGCGCCTGGGCGAGCGCGGTGTCGTCAGTTCGTGCGCCGAGGGACGTCTTGCGCTCGGCGCGCTCGAGCACGATCGCCGCGTTCTCGAACCTCATCCCGCACTCGGCGGTCAGCTTCTCGGCCTCGCGGAATCGTTTCGGCTGCGATCGCGTGCTCATGTTTGCCAGCCGCCAGGTGCGCCTCGAGCCGCGCCGTCTGCGCCAGCACCGGCGAGGCGCGCTTCATCGTGCCGGGCTCGCGCAGCGCGGCCAGCGCGCGCTTCCCTGCACGCCGAGCGCGAACGCGAGCTCGCCGCGATCGCCAGACTCGTCCGCGGTGCGAGCAGCACGTGACGCGATCGCCAGCGCCTCCTCGGCTTGCCCGCTTTGGTACAGCGTGTAAGCCAGAACGTTCCCGGCTAGCGCCCGATCGCGTCGTGCTGCTCGTGGACTTCGCGGTAGAGCTCGCGCGCGTCCGGCAACAGATCGGCGGGCGCCCGAACGTAGCAGGCAGCATGAAGCTCCTTCGCGCGGAGCCGCCGACGCTCGCCCGTTCGGCCGGCCGCAGCGTGCAGCTCGTGGGCGGCGCGATAGCGCGTTGTCACGGCATCGATGTCGCCCGCTCGGTAACCGACGAATCCAGCGGCTTCGAGTAGCGCCGCGCGCTCGCGCTCGTCATCCGAAAGGTCCTGGGCGCGATCGAACAGCGACAAAGCCTCGTTCAAGCTGCCGACCTCGGCCGCGCGCTCGGCCGCGCCCCGCAACATAGCCACCGCACGCCGTCTGATGGAGGCGACATCCTCGGCCTGCGGATCCAGCTCTATATGTCCGGTACAGGCGACTCGGGTGGATTTGTCCCTCCGCGCGCTGGTAGCGTGGACCAATGTCGTACGCGTGGCCGTCGGTCAACTACGAGGACTGGAGCGCGACCTGCGACACGCTCCACGCCCACTCCCAGGTGCTCGGCAAGCTCGCGGTGGCGCTCGCGCCGCCCGAGCCGCAGTTCCAGCACACGGCACTGCGCGTCACCGCACGAGGCCTGGAGACGTCGCTGCTGCCAGCCCCCGACGGGTCGGGCGGAATCGTCGCTGCGCTCGACCTACGCCGGCATGAGGCCGTGGTCGAGCACACCGCCGGCGACGACCGCCGCGTCCCGTTGACGCCGGACCGGCCGGTGGGAGAGGTGACACGCGCGGTGCTCGAGGCGGTTCGCGACGTGGCCGGAGCGGTGAGCATCGACCTGACGCCGCAGGAGGTGGCATGGACCGCCCCGCTCGACCAGGACGTCGAGCATGCGAGCTACGACACAGATCGGGTCACCGCGTACTTCGCCGCCATTACTCAGGTCGCCCTGGCGCTCGCCGCCTTCCGGGCTCCCTACCGCGGGCGCTCCACACCCGTTAACGCGTGGTGGGGCTCATTCGATCTCGCGGTGAACCTGTTCTCGGGCCGCCCTGCCCAACCGCCCGCTGACGACTACCTCATGCGTAACGCGATGGATTCCGAGGAGGTTGCCGTGGGCTGGTGGCCGGGCGATGCGCGCTATTCAAAGGCCGCCTTCTACGCCTACTCGCATCCGCCGCGTGAGGGATTCGCGGACGCGCCGGTGGCGCCGGCGCGCTGGGATGCGACGCTCGGGGAGTACGTCCTCGACTGGGACGACGTCCGCTCGAGCGCCGATCCGCGCGCGACCGCGCTCGACTTCGCCCGTCGCGTCTTCGGTCACGCCTGCGCGGTGTGCGAGTGGGATCCCGCGCTCGCTTCCAGCGCGCAGGGGACACCCGCGCCACTGGCTTAGAAACCTGGGCCCGTGAGGCGCGGCCGCCTGCGGCGCGTCCGGCGATGTCTCTCTGGCGCGCTCGGCGACGACCGTCCGGTGCGTCAGGCGGCCAGTCGACGGCGGGCCTTCTGGACCGACGGCAACGCGGCCTTGGCCTTCGCGAGCGGCCGGGCGCGCACATCGACGCTCGCCGGCTTGGCGGCGATCGTGATCTCCTCGCCGGTCGCGGGATTGCGGCCTGTGCGCTTCTTGGTGGCCGGCTTCACGCGGACGGTCATCTGGACGATGCCTCCGATGCGAACCTTCTCGGCGTTTCCGAGCTGCTCGAGCACGATGTCCTCGAGCGCCTCGACCGCGCGCTTGGCGTCGGCCTTGCTCAATTCGGATCGGTCAGCGACAGCACTCACCAGCTGGGCCTGTGTTAAGGGCACGGCACTCCTCCTGAATTTCGATGGATGGGCGGATTCAACAATGCGCAGCGGACGGACGGGCGATTTTGTCGCTCGGCGGCTCGGCGCGTATCGCGCCTGACCGCGTCGCCGACACGCTGCGAAGGCCGCACATGGTCTCGCATCAGAGGAATCTATGCATGATGAGCAGCCCGACGTAGCCGTGGCGGGGGTGGTTGAAAGCCTCCGGTGCTCTCCCCACGACCTCGAAGCCGAGCGAACGCCACAGCGCCACCGCCGGCTCGTTGGTCTCGACAACGGCGTTGAACTGGATCGCGCGAAAGCCGTTCTCACCGGCCCACTCGATCATTTCCTCGCCGAGCGCGCGACCGACCCCCCGCCCTGCCTGGCCCGGATCGACCATGAAGCTGGCCGATGCCACGTGCGATCCCGGACCCTGACGATTCGCGTACATGCTGGCCGTGCCGACGATCGCGCCGTCTGCGTCGGTCGCCACCACGGTCCGCGCCGGCGGGGCGACCATCCACATGCCCCGCGCTTCGGGCTCGCTCATCGCCGGGTCGTAGGCGTAGGTCTCGCGGGCGTCCACGATCTGGCGGAAGAACGGCCAGATCGCCTCCCAGTCCTCGGGACGCGCCTCGCGGATCGTCACACGCTAGTGACTCGGGGCACTAGTGCGCGGCGGCCGTCTTCTGAGCGGCGGCCGTCTTCTGCAGCTGACGTTCCGGGGTGATCCGGACCACGTTCCAGGCCAGTCCCATGCGCGCGAGCGCCGAGATGAACAGCCCGGACAGGTCAATCTCCCACCGGCGCAACCCGTGGTAGGCCGAGCGCGGGAAGGCGTGGTGGTTGTGATGCCAGGACTCCCCGAGCGAGAACACGGCAAGCCAGGCGACATTGGTCGATTGATCCTCGATGTCGAAGCGGCGGCGTCCGAAGAAGTGACAGATCGAGTTCACCGACCACGTCACGTGGTGGACCAGGAAGATCCGCACCAGGCCCCCCCAGATGTAGCCCCGGACGGCGCCACCGAGCGTGAACCCGTCCAGGACGAAGCCTGCCAGAGTGGGAATCGCGAGCGACAGCACCACGAGCCACGGGAAGCGCCGTCCGATCTGCCGCATCCGCCGGTCCTCGTACAGCTCGCCGGCGTACTTCTTCCAGTCGGCCTGTCCTTGAGTCTCGAGCAGCCAGCCGGCGTGGGCGTGCCACAGTCCGCGCAGGCCGCTGCCGTGGCCGACGTGCGGGCTGTGCGGATCGCCCTCCTGGTCGGCGTGGGCGTGGTGCTTGCGGTGGTCAGCCACCCAGTCCAGCACCGAGCCCTCGACGGCCAGTGAGCCCATCACGGCGAACGTGCGCTCGAGCCACGGGTAGGTCTGGAACGCGCGGTGCGTCAGCAGCCGGTGAAAGCCGACCGTTATGCCGACCCCGGTGATCAGGTACATGGCGGCGAGAATCGCCAGGTCGGTGGCGTCGACGGCGCGATTCCACAGCAGGATGATCGCCACCAGTACGCCTGCGAACGGGACCACCACCCCCAGCAGGTTCGCGGTGCGTTCGCCTCGAGTCATCTTTTGCGAGCTTTCCACATATGGTCGGGCGCCAACCACACGCCGCACCATCAAACCCCCCGGGTGTCGGGGCGTTACACCCGCCCCTGACATGATTGCGGCGATGTACGGACAGGTGCTGCTACCAGGGATGGTGATCGTCGAGCATTCGTTCGACCTGCCGCTGGACCACGACGATCCCTCCGGCGAGCGGATCACGGTGTTCGTGCGCGAACTCGCGGCCCCCGACGGTCGCGACCGGCCGTTTCTCCTGTATTTCCAGGGCGGACCAGGGTTCGAGGCGGTGCGCCCGACGCGCAGCCCCGACTCTCCCGGATGGGTCAACCGCGCGCTGCGGGACTACCGCGTGCTCATGCTCGACCAGCGCGGTACGGGCCGCTCGTCACCGGTCGGGACGCTGGCCGAGCGCGCGCCGGCGCAGCAGGCGGAGTACCTGGCGCATTTCCGAGCCGACTCGATCGTGCGCGACGCCGAAGCGATTCGCCGCGAGCTCGGCGTGAACCGGTGGAGCGTGCTCGGCCAGAGCTTCGGGGGCATGTGCGTTACGACGTACCTGTCGCTGGCGCCCGAGGGACTCAGCGAGGCGTTCATCACCGGCGGTCTGCCGCCGCTGGGCCCGCGGATAGACGAGGTCTACGCGCGGACCTACGAGCTCGTGTTCGAGCGCAACCGCCGCTACTACGAGCGCTATCCCGCCGATCGCGACCGGGTCCTGCGTCTGTACGAGCGCGTCGACGGGGGCGGCGTGCGGCTGCCGCACGGAGACGTGCTGACCTGGCGGCGCTTTCGACAGCTCGGCCAGATGCTCGGGATGAGCGACGGCGCCGAGCGGCTTCACTACCTGCTCGAGCTGCCGCCGGACTCGCCCGCGTTCCTGCATGACGTCGCCGAAGCGGTCGGATTCGCTCGCAACCCGCTGTACGCGGTGCTCCAGGAGGCCGGCTGGGCTGATGGTGGTGCCACGCGCTGGTCGGCGGAGCGGATGCTGCCGGCGGCGTTCGATGCTCCGCACCTGTTCACCGGCGAGCACATCTTCCCGTGGATGTTCGAGGACTTTGCGGCGCTGGCGCCGCTGCGCGAGGCGGCACATCTGCTTGCCGAGCGCGAGTGGCCGCGCCTCTACGACGAAGACGTCCTGGCCGCCAACCAGGTACCGGCCGCGGCGGCGATCTACGCGAACGACATGTACGTCGAGCGGTCCTTCTCAGAGGAGACCTCGCGCCTGATCGCCGGCCTGCGGCCCTGGATCACCAACGAGTACGAGCACAACGGGCTGCGCGCGGACGGCGAGCGCGTCCTCGGCCGCCTGATCGAGCTCGTGCGCGGGCCCGCATCGTGACCTCGTCAATCCGCGAGGCCGTGGGTGTACGCGTAGTGGACGGCCTGCGCCCGGTCGCGGGCTCCGATCTTCGCGAACACGTGGTTGATGTGCGTCTTGACGGTGGCCTGGCTGACGACCAGCGCCGCGGCGATCTCGGCGTTGGACAGCCCTCGCGCGATCAGTGACAGCACCTCCGCCTCACGCGCGGTGAGATCGTCGGGCAGGCTGGGCGGGGGCGGCGCGGGCCGGGGACCGCTGCTCATCGTGGCGATCAGCCGGCTGTGGACCACCGGATCGAGCAGCGTCTGATGGTTGGCCGCCGCGTGCACGGCGCGGGAGATCTCGGCGATCCCGGCGTCCTTCGTCAGGTAACCCCGCGCGCCGGCCTGCAATGCGTCGAGGATCGAAGCCTCGTCGGCGTGGGTGGTGAGCACGACGATCTCGGTGTCCGGCTGCGCCGCCCGGATCCGGCGCGTGGCCTCGACGCCGTCGAGCTTCGGCATTCGCAGGTCCATCAGGACGACGTCGGGACGGTGACGAGCCGACAGCGCCACCGCCTCCTCGCCGTCAGCGGCCGCCGCCACCGGTTTGATGTCGGAGGCCGTCTCGAGCAGCGTCATCAGACCCTCACGCACGAGTGCCTGATCGTCCACCACCATGACGCGCACCGGCCCGTTCATTTCATCGGGCGCTCTCGTCCGCCGCCGCGGGAGCAAGCTCCTGTCCGGGGCCAGCAAGCTCAGGCGGCGCCGGCAGCCGGAGCTCGACGTGCCAGCCATCCGGTCCGGCCCCTGCGTTCAGCGTCCCGCCGAGCAGCTGCGCGCGCTCGCGCATCCCTTGCACACCGTATCCTCCGCCCGTCGCGGCCAGCGGCCTGGGCGCAGCGTGTCCGTTCTGAACCGGACGGTCGTCCACGCAGAGAACCACCTCCTCATCGGGCCTCTCACCGGCGTGCAGAGCGATCGACACGCCCGCGCCCGGAGCATGCTTGCTCACGTTGGTTAGCGACTCCTGCACGACGCGGACGACAGCCTGCCCTATCGAGCCCCTCAGACGCGCCGAGTCCCCGTCGATCGTCAGCTGCACCGGAGCGTCCGCAGTCGCGCGGTACTCCTCGACGAGCGCCTCGATCGCGGCTCGGGCCGAGACCGCTTCCGCCGCTGCCGACGCCGGCTGCCCGTCCCCCCGGAGCGCCCCCACCGCGCGTCGCGTCTCCTGCAGCCCCTCTCGAGCGAGCTCGTGCGCGCGCTGGACCCGGGCCAGGATGACCCCTCGATCAGCTCCCTGCTCGAGCAAGGCGCTCGTCGCTTCGAGCTGGATGGCGAGGCCGGCGAGGGCGTGGGCGAGGACGTCGTGAATCTCCCGCGCGATCCGGGTCGACTCCTCCAGGCGCGCCGCCCGCACATGCTCCTCCTGCGAGCGCTGAGTCTGCGCGACCAGCAACTCCGCCTGCTCGGCCCGCTGCACAGATTGCCGGCTGTTCGATCCAGCGAGCGCCGTGGCGGCAAAGCCCAGCGTGTACGCGAGCAGCCCGAGCGCGCTGTCTTTGTAGATGAGCGTCGCCACCCCCAGGGCCAGCGCGGCCAGGGCCACGAGCACGAACGCGCGGTCCAGCTCAACGCGTAGAGCCGAGGCCGCGGCGGCGACGAACACGAACGCGCTGGCGGCGCTGTTGGGGGCGGCGCCGAGGAGGACCGCACCGGCTAGGGCAAGGACCCACAGATCCAGCGTGATCCGATCCCCGCGGTCGGGCCAGATCGTCCAAGCCAGCCACGCGACGTTCGTGGCCACGAGCAGAACGATGATCAGCAGCCCCCGTCCGCTGGTTCCCGCATGGTGCCGGTTCCCAAGCACCGAATAATCGATCGCCACGAGACCGACGATTCGGACGAGGATGGCCAGACGGCGGTCGAGGCGAAGGAGGAGCATGGTCTCGTTAGGGAAGGTACGACCTACACGGGATGGGTTCCAAGCAGACCGAACAGAAACGGGACCCGCGACAGCCGCGGGTCCCGCTCTCGGGTCGGAGGACTTTCGGGTCAGGCAAGCTCGGGGACCGGGACGCTCTGGAGCCTCTGACGGCGGGCGGCCAGAAGGAGGCTGCGACCGCACACCTCGAACACCGCCATGGCCAGCAGCGCCACTGTCCACGCCTCGGCGCTCGTGATCGCGTGCTGTGTGCTGAAGTGCCCGATCGTCGCCGCGCCGCCGTTGTTGATCCAGATCAGGAAGGCGAATCGCGAGCCCATCCCGAGGACCCAGAAGAAGCCGGACAGCCAGCGCGCCCGGGCGAGGATCTCGCCGTCGGGGCCACGCCGCATCAGGACGGTCTGGCCGCTGGCGGTGCCGATCAGCAGGCCGAGCATCGCGAGCACGCCGACGAGTACGAGGTCGTTGCCGGCGGTCGGGATGCCGTGCAGGTAGTTGACGACGGCGATGCCGACGATCACGAGGGGACGGATCAGAGCCTTCGAGGTGAGGGGACGCTCCTTGATCTGGAGCAGGACGAGGAGGACAAGGGCTGAGTCGATGAGGTAATCGGTAGTTGACATGTGAGCATCGTCGCCTCAGAACGCGATTCCCACATCGGCGCGCAGGTCGATTTGCGGGTTGAGATCGACGGTGCTCTCCACCCACGGGTTGAGCGGCCCGCGGGCGCTGTCGGCTCTCGAACCAGCTACTCAGTACTCGTCGTGGCGCCTCACCCACAGCGGCTCGTCGACTGCCTCGTTGCGGCCCTTGACCGTCCGGTCGAGCAGGGCATAGTAGGCCATGCCCGGCGCCTCGAGACCGCGGGCGGTGGTGACGTAGGTCCGGTACACGGTCCCGTCCGAAAGCGCGTACGCGCTCATCCCGGGCCCCTGCGCGACGTAACCGCCGGGGTCGGTTCCGCACATGTCCGCATTCAGCTCGACGGTGGCGGGAATATGGCCCTCGAGGAACGATTTGAGCTCCTCACGCGTGTAGAGGAAGCCGAGGTCGCGGTTGAAGTCATTGCCGCCGCACGAGACCCACTCGATCGGCCAGCCCATCCGCTCCCGATAGGCTAGCAGCTTGTCGAGCGGGGCGCGGGACGTGAGCAGCAGGGTGGTGTCCCTTGCTTTCAGATGGACGACCTGAGGAGCCAGCGTGTCGGTGATCGAGGCGCAGACCGGGCAACCCGCCGTGTAGTCCTCCCCGAACATGTGGTGATAGATGAGCAGCTGCGAGCGCCCGTCGAACAGCTCGGCGAGCGTCTTGGTGCCGTCCGCGGTGTCGAACCGATACTCCTTCTCGACCGGGACCCACGGCAGCTCGCGCCGCCTTCGGGTCAGCTCGTCGCCACGGCGGGTGAGCTCTTTCTCCTCCTTGAGCAACGCGTCGCGCTCCGCCTGCCATTCCTCCTGCGTGACGATTCTGTGGTCAGTCATGGTCTTTCCCCTCCTCTGGTTGGGGCCGCGTGCCGTGTGTATATAGTTAGCAAAATGACTAACGATGCCTTTAAGGCGCTTGCGCACCCGCTCCGCCGAGACATCGTCGAACGCCTCAGCGGCGGCGCGGCCACCGTCGGAGCGGTGACGCGCGACTTCGGCGTCTCCAAGCCGACCATCTCGCGGCATCTGAAGATGCTCGAGGAGGCAGGTGTGGTGAGCCGTGTGATTGACGGCAGGAACCACCGCCTCGAGCTTCGCGCAGAGGCGCTGGCCGAGGCGTCGGACTGGATCGAAAGCCAACGGGCGCGCTGGGAGCGACTGTTCGATGTGATCGGCGGGTACCTCGAGGAACGCAAGGAGCGATCGTGACCGACGGACCGGGCCGAGTCGTCCGGATCGAGCGAATCTTTTCGGCGGCGGCCGAGGACGTGTTCGACGCCTGGACGAGCCCGGAGGTGATGCGGCGCTGGTTGCACTGCGAATCCGAGTGGGCAACGCCGGAGGCCGACGTCGATCTCCGGGTGGGTGGACGGGTTCGGGTGGTGATGCGCAGGCCCGACGGCCGCGAGGTCGAGTCCCGGGGCGAGTACCGGGTGATCGATCGCCCGCGCCGGCTGGTGATGACCTGGACCTTCGACGACGACCCTTCGAATGAGCAGCTGATCGAGCTCACCTTCTCGGAGTCCGGGGGCTCGACGACCGTCCTGCTGGTCAACACCGGCATCTCGACCGACGAGCGCCGCGACGCGCAGGACTGGGGCTGGCACGGCTGTCTCGACCAGCTCGAGTCGATGCTGGGGAGCTGATTCAAACCAACGGGACCGGATGGAGAGTCAGATGTCAGGTGAGAGCGCGCAGTACCGGCCGGTCGGCGACCGTCTGAGACGCGTCACGCCGACGATCCTGCTGATCGGGGTGGCCGGTGCCCGTTGGGTCATCACCGTTCAGCGCATGCGGGGCATGGACATGGATCCCGCCCACCCGGGTACGCGGCTGGGCGGCGTCGGGTGGTTCGCCGTCGTCTGGGCGACGATGATGGCCGCGATGACGCTTCCGTCGCTCCTCCCGATGGCGCTCACCCACGCGCGGGTAAGCGCCGATGCCGGAGCGCCCTCCCCCACGGCCGCGAGCGCAGTCTTCGCGGGGCGCCTACCTCCTCATCTGGGCATGCGCGGGACTCGTCGCCTACGCGCTCTTTGACGGCGTGCGCTCGCTCGGACTCTCGTGGCTTGGGTGGAACCAGCGAGGGCGGTATCTAGCCGGCGGCGCGATCCTCGGCGCGGCGCTATATGAGTTGACGCCGGCGAAGTCGCGGTGCCTGCGCCATTGCCGTAACCCCGAGTTGCTAACCCGACGCTCGCGGGCGGGCGTGTCGGGCGCGCTCCGGACGGGCCTGGAGCACGGCGGCTTCTGCGTCGGCTCGAGCTGGGCCTTGATGGCTGTGCTGTTCGCGGTCGGGGTGATGAACGTCACCTGGATGGTCGTGTTGGCGGCGCTGGTCGCGATCCAGAAGCTGCTGCCCTCAGACCGAGTGGCCATTGGAACGACCGTCGCGTTGATCGCCGTTCTCGGCGTGGCCGTCGCGCTCGCCCCTCACCAGGTGCCGGCGCTCACCGTGCCCGGCTAGCCGCTCTCGCTCGCGCCTCACTACATTTCGCCCTCGGTTGGACGGGGCCCAACCGCGGCGATCATGAACGGCCAGCGCCTCGATACTTCGCGCCTTGCGCTTCTCCCGCTCGACCCCGCCGCGGCGGCGGCGCTACCCGACGGCCGGATCTCGGCGGCTCAGGTCATCGGGGCCGAACTCTCGGCGGACTGGCCGGCAAGCGATCTGCTCGACGTCCTGCCGATGCAGGCCGCGATCCCACCCGAGCAGGCGCACTACGGCGTCTGGGTGATCCTGGAGCGAACCACCAACACCGTGATCGGCGACATCGGCTTCTTCGGGCCGCCTGGTCCGGACGGCATGCTCGAGGTCGGCTACAGCATCGTGCCCGACCGTCGACGGCGCGGGTACGCCACCGAAGCCGCACGTGCGCTCGTCGGGTGGGCACTCGAGCAACCGAATGTGCGCACGATCGTCGCGGGCTGCGACGAGAACAACCAGGGATCGATCCGGACGCTCGAGCGGGTCGGCTTCTCGCGCACCGGGCGGGTCGAGAGCCAGCTGCGGTGGCGATATCCATAGGCCGAGCCGGGGCCCCGGCTCGGTTCGCACGGAGCGCCTGCGCTTAACTGTTGAGTTCGCCGCGGCGGTCCCGTCTCAGTCGGCAACGGGCAATCAACCAGAAGGACGCAACGACCGTTCCCTATTCGCGCCCGGGCGCCTCGGGGGCGCTTTTCGCTCAAGCGTTCTGGCGCGGCGCGAGGTAACGAACGACCAGGAGATCCATGATGAGGTTTCTGCTCACTTCGGCCGGCATCAAGAACCCGAGCATCCACGAAACGCTGGTCGACCTACTCGGCAAACCGGTCGCAGAGTCCAACGCCCTCTGTATTCCCACCGCGACGTATGCCATGCCCGGCGGCGCCGGATCGGCCTGGCGATTCATCAGCGGGCGAGCTTCCACCCCTCTGTGCGAATTGGGTTGGAAGTCGTTGGGAGTGCTCGAGCTTACGGCGCTGCCCAGCATCGATAAAGAGCACTGGATCCCGTGGGTCCAGGAGACGGACGCCCTGCTCGTGGGAGGCGGCGACGCCTTGTATCTGTGCCACTGGATGCGGCAGTCCGGACTGGCCGACCTATTCCCGTCGCTGCGCGACACGGTCTACGTCGGAGTGAGCGGCGGACGATCGTTGGGTAGCGGCGGCCGTACTTGGTGTGGTAGGCGGCGTCGATCTCCGCCGCGGCCTTGTCGGTCTCGATGAGGCTGACGTCCTTCCCGATGCCGCCGGCGCGGATACGCGCCTCATGCCGGGTCCGCGCGCCGCGGAACCACGAGGACTCGCGCCCGTTGACCGACCGCACGTAGACGACCTCGCCAATGCGGACCACCCATATCGTTACCGGACGCCGCAGCGTGCCGTCCCCGCGTGCCGAGGCGAGGGTCAGCTCCTGCGCCGCGTCGATCCTGTCGAGTTCGTCGTCTGTCCAGCGCAACGTCACACCGTTCCGACCCGAAGCAGCGACTTGATCACGCGACGCTCGTCCATCGCCGCGTACGCCTCGGCGACCCCGTCCAGATCGGTCGCGAAATCGAACACCCGGCCCGGGTTGACTCGGCCCTCGAGCACATCGGGAAGAAGCTGCGCGATGTACGCGCGCACCGGGGCGGAGCCGCCGCGGACGCCGACGTTACGGAAGAACATGTCGCCAATCGGAAGCTCGACGCCGTGCGGAACGCCAACGTCGCCGACCATCGATCCCGGCCGGGCGATCGAGATCGCCGTGAGCATCGCCTGACCGGTGCCCACGCATTCCATCACCGCGCCGGCGCCCACCCCATTCGTTAGATCTTTGACCGCCTCGATGGCCTCCCCGCCGCGCGTCACGAGCCGCCGCGCCAGGGTGACACCGGAGCAGGCCGGGCCACAAACCCAGTCCCGCCCGGGCGCCGGCGCGCGGCCGTGCAACGTGTCCGGCCGGTGGTGCTGCGGATCCTCGAGTCGATCACAGCGCCGGCAATCGTGCGCGACAGCCGCGTCGACTACCTGGCCGCCAACCGGCTCGGCCGCGCACTGTACGCGCCGCTGTTCGAGAGCCGCGAGCAGCCGCCCAACAGCGCCCGCTTCGCCTTCCTGGATCCCCCCGCCCACGAGTTCTACGTAGATTGGCAACGCACCGCCAAGGACCTTGTCGCGCACCTGAGCTCCGATACGAGGTAATGGACGTCTCCGCCGATGACGGGCTGACGATCAGCGTCTACAGCGCCGAAGCCGGCAGCCGCTCGGCCGAGGCCCTCGACCTGCTCCCCAGCTGGATCGCCACCCCCGAACGCTTACCAACGACCGCCGAGCGTTAAACCTCACACGTAACCGTGTCCTGCAACGCCAGGCGCAACCTCACGGTTACGTTTCCGCGGAAACGTCTGCCCCGGCTTTCGATCGTTCACTCGCAACGGTTAGGAACGCGAGCTCACGGGAGCTCGCTCCAGGTCTCAGGGCGCTCGTGCCGCCAGTCGTCTCGGAACTGCGCGTTTGCCTCGGCACTGGAACTCGTGTCCGTCTCCACACTCGGCGCGGCGACCGGCTGCTCGAGCGGGTCGTGGTTGGCACTCGCCAAGCGCAGCGCAGCGCCGCGCCCGCGTCCTGCTCCCCGGCACGGGCGGCCAGATAGGTCTTTCGGATCCACAGACCAGGTCCGGAAGGCCCCTACCAGCTCGTACTGTCGTTGCGCATGCTCGCGCCGCCACCGCTCGCCATCTGGCTCGCGATCGAGCAGCTCTGAGGCTAGCTGACGCAGCGCGAGCTCCTCGAGCATGCTCACCCCGTCCCCGGACAGCACGCGCTCTAGCTCGTCGGGCTCCACCGGTCCGGCGAATGCGCCCATCCGAACGAACAGCATCCGGGCCGACGGGTCTAGCAACGCGAGCGTCGAGTCCAGCACCGCACGCAGCGATCGCTGCCGCGCCGGACGGCCACCGCGGGCCTCGCCGAACACATCGATCGACGCGCAGCCGATCGAGCAGCCGCACAATCTCCCGCAACGCGTCACCGTCAGCGCCGCTCAGCGCGGGCTGCAGACCCCGCTGCCCGACCGACCGCGCAATCAACGCCAGCGCCGAGCGCTCATCCAAACCGTCCAACGCGACCACCCGCTCGGGATCGACCCGCAGCGGCAGCCGCGAGCTCACCAACACCCGCAGATCCGGCAGCAGATCCAAAAGCCCACACACGACACCAGCAGCCGCCAGCACGTCCTCCACGTTGTCCAACACAACACAACGTCGCATGGAACCGGGAGCTGCCCACGATAGGTGCTCCAGCTAGTCTCTAACTGTGGAGATCCAAGCCGCCCGGCGGCGGGTCGCGCTTTTGCGTGTTCCGCCGATCAGGGTCATTTGGCCGGTCCTGGCCTTGGTGGTGGCGCTTTTCGCCGCGCACGGGTCCCTTGGACTTGGTGGGCGCGGTGCGGACGGTCTCTTCGATCATTGGATTAACGACGGACTGCTGTGGTGCGCCGCGATCGCCTGCGCCGCAGGAGCGTCGCGCGCAACCCGGAGCCGCGCGGCGTGGCTGCTGGTTGCCCTCGCGCTGGCGAGCTGGGCTGCCGGCGACACGATCTGGAGCGTTCGATTCGGCGACGCCGCTGCGCCACCGCAGACGAGCATCTCCGATGTGTTCTGGTTGGCCTGGTACCCGCTGATCGTCGCGGCGCTCGCCCTCCTGGTTCGAGACCGGATCCCGGGCTTCGAGCTTGATCGATGGATTGACGGCGTCACGGTGATGCTGCTCGTCGCGACGCCTTGGGTGGCTCTATTCCTTGAGCCTGTCGTGGAGCACTCGAGCGCATCTGGGCTGGCCATTGTGCTCAATTTTGCCTACCCGTTGGGAGACGCCGTGCTCGTTGGGAGTGTCCTCGGGTTGTTTGTCCTGATGGATTGGCGGCCGGGTAAGATGTGGCTGGCGCTCGGGGTCGGGCTGATGGCGATTGCGGTCGCCGATGCGGTCTCTTCGGTTCAAGCTCTCGAGCACACTCATGACCGGGGTATCTACGACGCGGCGTGGGCGGGCGCCGCAGTGCTCGTCGCCTACGCGGCATGGCAACCGTACCCGGGTCGACTCGAGCGGCGGGAGGTGACAGGGTGGCGAGCGATCGCCCTGGCGGTCGCGGCCCAAGTTCTCGCAATATCGATCCAGACGTTCGCGTTCTTCCACGAGGTCCCAAGGGGCGAGCGCATCCTGACCGTGATTGTCCTGGTGATGGCGACCATCCAGATCGTGGTCAGCCGGCCTCGCCCGAGATCCAACTCCCGTGCAGAGCAGGACCCTTCCGAGCTCGGGTGCGGTCAGGGTTCATCTGCGCTGCACCCCGAACAACGCGGCGAGCAGCACGAACCTGCTGGCCGTGCCGCAACTTCGCCCCGTCAAGCCGTACCGAGCGAGTAGCTGGTCGTTCGCCTCCTGGGTGATTGGTCTCGCCGGAGGTAGTCCGCGCCGGGAGCGGCCCGCAGCCCAACGCGTTCTGGAGGCGGGTACGCGCTGGCCGACAGTCGATAGAGCTCGCCACGCCCATCTATCGGTACTCCGCCGATATTCCCCCGCGACCCGCTCCGAAGCCCGACGCATTGGGCTAGCAGCATCGGCGTCGACGCGAGCGTGACCGCCCCTGTCCGCTACGGAGCAGTCAGCCTCCGCTGATCAGCCGTGCTGCACCCGCGTGGTTCGGGCGGCGCCGTGTCCGACCGCTGGGCGGGCGCCGCCGTTTCTGCTTTGTCGATCGGCCGCCGGATCGCCGCACGGGTGCACTGCACGGATGCGGTAGGCGCGTCGGCTGAATGGTCGTCACCGCCGACGATCGCGGAATTGTGCCCTCTGCTCGTAGGCGTGAGCTCCGCCTCCTCGCTAGAGAGATACGACCGGGTGGTCGAGCGTCGCCGCGCCGTCGCAGTTGCGGGCCACCTCCGCGAGTTCGAAGAGCTGTCAGCCCATCCGCACGCAACGCCCGCCCTGCCGAGTCGTGGCCGCCGCCGCGGGCCGAGACCGGGAGGTGATGATCGTTGGCGGTGCGGATCGCGGCCTGCACCTCGGCCGGCATTGTGGGCGCACGATTAGTGCGGGCCGTTGGTCCACGGCCCCGTTCCATATCCGCCGAGCCTGGTCATAGGAGGCGCCGGGCGTCAGAACTCGCTCCCGGGAAAGCCGCGCGCGCAGTTCGGTGGCCGCGGCGGTCAACTGAAGAATCCGTTGTCATGTTTTCTGCTCCCTTTCGATGTGCGGTTATGACGAAACGGCCTGCCGGCCGACGAGCAGGCCTGCTGCTGGTCCGTCCAGGCCGGTGTTGGGTTCTCGGGTGCGCTGTTCTTCGCGCATCGACAGCACTCGGCGAACCGACCTCGCGAGCGCCGTCTCGTCCGGGCGATCCTTCACGGCTGCGGCGAGCAGCGCGTGGCCTCCAAGGGTGTGACGACTCGAACTATTCGGGTCCGTGGCGATGATCGCGTGCAGCTAACGCACGATCCACAGGACCCTGACGATCATAAGTGAGACGTGGAGTAAGCCCGTGAACGTGCCGGCCAGCAGCACCGGCGGTGTGAGTCTGCGGACGGTCATGGGTCCCATCGACCCCCGTCGGTCCGAGCTGGGAGACAGAATCAAGGTTACGAGCTCTCCTGCGCAGACGGGAGAGGTGGATAGGAGTCTCCGGTTGCTTGTTCTCGACTGTCATGGACAGACGTGCTGTATCACCCCAGGCGGCTGAGTCGGTGCTCGCATCGGTCAGGTGATCGGGCCGGTCGTGCCGATACCGCCCGACTTCAGGCAGCGGATCTCCAGCAGTTGCAGGCCGAGTGCCTCGAGCTGGTGGATGAGGCCGTACAGGGCGGACTGGTCCGAGGGCGAGCCAGTGAGCAGCGTGTCCTGACCGCTTCGGCTCACGGTCAGCGTCGGGAACGCTTGCATCATCGTCGGGCCGATCGGGCCGCGGACGCGGATTTCGTAGCACCCGCGCTCACGACCCCCAGCCACTGTCTTCTTGGCTGCCATGCGATCAGGATCGGCGTCGGGCGGGTGAGCGCGCATCGCATTGTTCGCGTGAATCGGAGGGTCTGGTCGAGCCCTGGCCGGGGTGCAACCATGTGCGTCGTGGCCGAGTCGGGAGCAGCCGTCGAACACGCTGGCCCTGGTGTGAGGGGGTGGTTGGTTCCTCGGCGCGGCCTGGTTGAGCGGCTGGGCGC
>Ga0335073_10004372_pt1 | contig 19766 bp, 20 predicted proteins | sample Lox_Sample_22_FD_207093 | JGI IMG/M metagenome (GOLD analysis project Ga0335073, IMG submission 207093) | Soil microbial communities from Loxahatchee National Wildlife Refuge, Florida, United States - Lox_Sample_2.2 | ecosystem: Environmental > Terrestrial > Soil > Wetlands | place: USA...
TAAATGTGGTGCGCCGACTTGTCGAGGATTTATTGGAAAGAGGAAGGCCATCCCACCTCCTCCGAAAGTGGCTTCCCCGAAATCGAGTCCAAAGAAAAGCAAGGGAAAGTCTAGTTTCTCAAAAGTGACTCGAGTGGTCAAAGGACGCATTACAAAGGTGAAAAAGACCCAAGTCAAGGCTCAAGTGAAGAAGGGCAGAGTCGTAAAGGTGGCAGTTGTAAAATCCAAGGCAAAGGTGGCCAAAGTAAAGCCGTCGACGCGCAAACCATTGAAACCGGTGAAACAAGTCACAAAGGCCACGATTACTAAGAAATCGACTGTCCTCGGGAAACGTAAACGTCCAAGCAGCTCGTCAAACGCAGTAAAGAAATCCAGCCTTGCGAAGAAGACGTCATCACCAGGAAAGGCTGTGACGACGATCGTACAAACGCCAATAAAGACGTTGAAAGGTGTGTCCGATCGACTGATTTACGATACTGTTAGAAACCGGCCCCGAAAGAGGAAGATCGCTGACAGGTTGCTAGATTGAAGTTCAATATTGATCCACGTGCGGTCGCAGACTCTGTATGGAACGGTAACATTCTCGCTTCATTGAGTACGTGGGTGAATAGGGGACGAGGAGAGGTTCGAACATTGTAATGGCGATGTACATTAATCTGTCAACAAATAGAGACCGACAAAGATTATATTTATCTCATGCCTTATCTCAATGACTGTGCACTCGGGAGTATGATACGTCCATCGAAAGATAGTTTTACAAGACCAACTTATGACTAGGAATAATCGGCTGGGTGGCCTCAGAACAGTGGTTATCAAGCTGAGTGTTGCCCAAGGAATCATATTCGCACAAGAATAGGATGCTACTTTGTACGAAACCATTCAGAGTCATCAGCACCGGTTCCGATACCTACCTCCATCAGCTTTTCAATATCTTGACCCCGCATTTTCTCGTTCAAATCATCCCAATTTCCGAGTGCTTCCAATTCTTCTTCGGGTTCAGGCTCTTCGAACACAGTGTCTGCTAAGATTGCGCTCTGTCCCTCCTCAAAAAAGCGGACTATCTTCTCAAGAGTACGAGTTGCCATGTACTCATAGTATTCACAGGCTATTGTCAGTCAGAGGTCTAAGAAGGGGTCGAATACACGGTCCGAGTGAGATGTTGGGACATCCAATGTTAGCGTTCGTGAGTAGAACGTTGGCGCCGACATTTGCAGCAAAAAGGTAATTGATGGCATGTTCTGCGAGGAAAACTCGGAATTTTGCTGACGTTATGTTCTCCATGTGAAAGGTTCCTTGAGCCATCCCAATGGACTTGAGGATTGAAGACCATTTTTCGTTGTCTGCAATCAGATTTATAAGTTACGGGAGCGACAAGTATTATTGAGGTATTCAAGAACCTCTCCGCAGGAACCCCAATGTGCAAAGATATAAATTCCATTTGCGGGCGAAAGTGGCACAACGTTATCCATCACATATTGAATGTGAGATGCCAAGTTTTCATTTTCTAATTGTCAACGTTAACCAAAGAAATATACCTGGGATCTGCTGAAATCTCCTTCTGCTGAATCTCATTTCTGTGTGAGACTGTCATCAGACTTTTCTATGTCAGGAAGGCAACCAATTGAATTTTTCGCACTGGATCCCAATAATTCTGTTTCGGATTGAGCGCAAGAACGGCGTACCCTTTATCTGAGAGTGCTTTGGTGGCATCCTCGAGTGAACCAGCCTGGCATGTTAGACGGATGGCCGAGTTGTGATTTTACGTGAACTGTCTCTTCGTCCATGACACGACAAGCCCACATGCCCAATTCTTCTTCATATGGGATCTGAATCAGCCAGTATATTGAGACAATTACCAAGATTGCAAGTTTATCTTTGTTCGTTTCAAAATCTGCGCTGACCATGACTACTGTATGAGGTTGGTCTTCAGGAGTACCCAGCGGAACTCTCAATTTGGTCATCCCCAATTTCTGGAGCCTCCCGATGGCCAGATTGCAAAGCACACCTATTGTCAATCGCCATATGAGTAAGATTGAATACGTCTGAAGGCAGCAAGACGCCTGTCATTATATTCCCATGAGGTTGTGATGCGATAGACCATCCCCTCTTCCGGTTTGGAGATGAGCCGAATTTGATCGTCCGCATTGAGGAAAGTTCCAAATCCTTCGAGCGTAGTTGGCCATTCCTCAATCTCTTTAAGGCGATTTTTGGGCTTCCTGCGAAACATCCTCAATTGTCTATGGGAAGCTTAAGACAGTCGACAAGAGGGCACTGTGAGAGAAGGAAGGAGCATGCCTATTGGAAGGCAGGACGAAATTTCAAGACGCGCTCAGGCCCACCCACCCTGTCGATCAATTTCCTTTCACCCGTCCAATTGAGTTTGACTAGAACCATGATTCCAAATCTCTGGTTCGCACGGCGGAGCGCGCAAATCTAGTACGGCCATATCCAACCCTTCTCAGATGTATCCAGAAGTATAAGAAAAGCGACAAGGCTCTTAGACTAGGGAAGTGAAGGACAAAGGGAACCATCTCAATGAAAGATTGGACTTGGATGTTGCATAAGATAGATCCTGTAGAGATGCTTAATTGGGCGCATTTTGATTGCAACTGATTAGGATTTTTTGGAATTTTTGGTTCTCCTTTAATCTTGCTAAGAATCGGATCTCCATCTCGTGACGGATGTGACAAGTAGACTGGACAACTCAGGACTGTTCAAGTAAATTTGTTACTCCCTCCGTCTCTGTGACCAAAACACCCTCTGTCATTTGCATATTTTTCAGTCACTATTGGATAAGGGAATTTGACCAAATATGGCAAATCGCGATGGGCCCGAGGGCATTCATTCAATCTTGGACACAGATTTGTACAAATTGACGATGCAAGCTGCGTTGCTTCAGCATTTCCCTAATATAGGTTGCAACAGTCCTATGATCCATTTCTTACTCTTCAGAGGCGTCATATATCTTTATAAACAGAACCAAAAGTATGAAACTTACACACGAAGCCTTTTTATGGCTTCGAGATCAAATCGTTGGTATGCTACTTTCCACGAATTGCTCTGTGCTAACAAGTAGCGCTCGAAAATTTGCGTGTGAAGGAGGAAGAAATTGCTTGGCTCCGCAAAAAGTGTACCTATTTGCCAGACGGATATCTGGATTTCCTACAATCATTCAGACTCTACCCCAGAAAGCAAGTCGATTTACAATGGCACGATGACGAGCAAGATATTTCAATTATCATGCATGGCAAATGGATAGATACCATTCTATACGAGATCCCCATCCTGGCGTTAGTCAGTGAAGCATATTTTCGATTTGTCGACACCGATTGGGATTATGTGGGCCAATATGGTACAGTACCAGATTGGCTGTGTTAATATCCAGAGCGGGCTTTTGTAAAGGCAGAACGACTCATACGGGGAGGATGCATGTTTTCAGAGTTCGGATCTCGTAGACGAAGAGACTACCATACTCATGAACTGGTCCTCAAGGGATTAGTTGAAGCATCCAAACAGCTTGACGGCCCTGGTAAATTGTCTGGGACTTCGAATGTTCATTTTGCTATGAAATATGATCTCAATCCCATTGGCACCGTGGCACATGAGGTACCCAGATTTCCCTTGATTGTTTAGCTTATATTCAGTGGTTCATGGGCATCGCTGCTATAACACAGGATTATATGCACGCAAACTCACATGCTCTCAACCTTTGGCGAGATACATATAAGACTTCATTAGGTAGTTACCCTAACGACTCCGCTCAAACCAGGCATTGCGCTAACTGATACCTTCTCAACCGAAACATTTTTGAAAGACTTCGATGAAGATCTCGCTCGCAAATGTTCTGGTGTAAGACAGGATTCCGGAGATCCAATTGCCTTTGTACCGCGCATAGTAAGGCACTATAAAGACCATAATGTGGATCCAAAAGACAAAACGATTGTATTCAGTGACAGTCTAGATGTAGAAAGGTGCTTGGAGCTTAAGAAGTGGTCAGATAAGCACGGCATTGGCTCAAGCTTTGGGATTGGAACATTTCTGACAAGTACAAGCCTGTCAATGAGATTAAGCTAATTCTCGCAGATGACTTTTTGAAGAAAGCGGAGGTGGAGAAGTCGAAACCAATGAATATTGTTATCAAGATACGGTCGGCAGATGGTCAGCCTTGCGTCAAGATTTCCGATGATCTGAATAAGAACACCGGGCTTGAAGATCAGGTCAGATTGGTCAAGGAACAGTTAGGATTGCTGCCGCGAAATAGAAAAAGTATTGACTATGGCGAGAAATTGCCTGGTAGAGGTTGAGTGAATGGGAACATTGGGAGTTCGCTGCAATTGGCGTTTTGGATGTTGGTTATCTCCAGGTCATACATTCCCGATAGGCATCTTCTTCGTGCACTGTTAATTCAAGGAGGCACAATCGTCTTCTTCAATTGATACCCGTCTCCGACCAAGTATTTCATCATGGTGCGTGAACTTGCACATCAACTCGAATTCATGATAGAATGCAACCCTCCCATCCGAAATAGGACGGCATCGAAGAGAATGAACGGGCCTGCAGACTAGAATATTTATTATTAAAGATTAAAGTATGCCTGAAATAAATACTTTCCAATCACCCTCGACTCCAAGCCTAATCGGCATCTTATACCGTTTAATTACGTGCGATCTGTGTCATTGGAACATCAATCGCTGGTGCCATTTCATCATTCCCGGTATCATCCCATGCCCCTTCCCCCACCATTGGTAACTTATCGAATCGATGATCATCAAGTTGAAAATATGCTCGGGGTTGCACATATCTAGATATTAGACACATCAAGCTAGTACAATACGTAATAGGTTTTGGCCAACAAAGAACGGCAAGAAAGTTAATTAAAGCATTCCCCTTGTTATACGGTTTTTCCCTGTCTCTTGGGGGAAGATTCTTATTTCGTAACTAGGGTAAGCATGGCCACCAAAAGGAAGATACATATTCATGTGTATTTTGACCCGAAAACACCAGATAAAAGTGGTATACAACTAATGCAAAAGGATACAAAGAACCCAATAGACCATAGCAAGCTAATGCCAAACTAACGCCAGGGCCGACCCCCGAAAGAGCCTGGCTTAGACTACCTTCTCGGTGACTAACGAGAACAATATAAAAAATGCATTGCCCAACGAGATAGCATCCCATGAGACAAGCGGTGAAAATGAATGTGAAAAAGTATCGGTAATTTCGTCTTCCAACGCAATTGTTAAGCCAGATACAGTGATGATCGCAATATTCTATGCAGCTGTCGCACACTCGACAATGAGATGAACGAGGAGGACGCCAAATACGGCATGTACTGCAGTACTTGCTGGATACGTACATGGCGCTATCGACGCGTCGTTTGTTAGACCGGATCGCCACATCTCGCGGTGAGGGCAATAGGTGCCATCGTTCTGTTGGTTCGGACGGAAGAATATGAATATTACGAGGCAGAATCTATGTCAACAGCGTCATGCAAGAATCATACCCCTGGATCAGAAGTACTTGCCTTGGCAAATGAAGAAAGACACAATAGTACTAGATAGGCATAGGTAGCGGGTAATGCCGGGGAATATTCTGTCCATAAATAGCGACCGCTAAGTGTTAACTTCGAGTTAACAGAAGGAAATACGTGAAAGCGAAGTATAATCCAGTAGGGATTAACATTAAAGTTAATGTAGCAAGAGGTGCCAGATATTGGGACCCAAATTGAACTCTTCCTCCCAGATAGTAATTAGTTTTGCCAGGGAAGTGCTGCCAGTTTCTCGTCCTCGAAGACTTGATCCCATTTTTCTCGCGATGTGTTTCTGGAGGTGGTGCCTCGGTAGCAAGTGGTCTCATTAGATGCGCAGACAGCATACTTGTCCTATTTGAAGTCGTTTCTGGCACGGGATTCAACGGGCTAACTTGTTTTAAAGAGGCGGGCTTGGGCAGTAAAGGCTCAGTGGATGGTTTTCCATGAACTGAAGAAACTTCTTCGGGCTGATTTGTTATAGTTGGCATTTCGCTAGCCGCTTCTGCCGTTGCGTGAGCCAATTGCTGTTCGCCTGCAGCACTGGCTACAGCAGGTGGTTTTAAGGGATGGTAAAACGAATAGGCTGGCATTATAGCGGGTACATGAGAACGCGAAGGAGGTCGTCTTGGTCCCATGGTGGAAGAGAAATTTGTGCGAGCAGCTGTTGATCGAGATATAAGACTCTCGTTGTCATTGTCAGTCGGTCGCTTCATGGGGAGGTTTGCATAGAATTGGTGATTAGGCTTATCTGTTGTCGATGGCCGGGGGGTGAAACCACGGCTTACTACGTTGACCTGTGTCTGATTCGATCCACCGAGACTGGGGGTGGCTGTTTCAACCGAGTCGGCGACACTGTCAGGCACGATACTTTCCTGTAGAGAAGCGGATGAGCCTGGAGGTTGAGGAGTGGAAATCCTGGTCGATTCATCGGCATCGGACGCGGGTTCCGGATTGGGAGGGGCTTCTGTGATGGGGGATTCATGGGACACTGTATCGAGTCTTTCCGGATCATCAAGAGGAGGTGATGCAAGTTCGTTTTCTGGTTGATAATCAGCCATGATAGGTATTTATGGTTTGGAAGGAGCGTAAAGAATGTCGAGGCAAAAAGAGAGCGACTTGAAAGTGAAGTTTCTCAGGTAAACGTGGGAATCAATTCGTCATGAACGGTGTTCCAGCTGTTGCGGATAGCATCGAAGAAGAATGATAGAAAGAAAGCGAAGAGAGTAATCTGCCCTCAAGAGGCGATTGAAGAAGATAGACCAAGAACGAGACCGTAATCAATGAATGGCAGCTAACTCTTGGGAGATTTCTTTTTTGTCTTTTATTTTTTTCGAGTGTGCGTGGTGTGTGGTGGTGGTGGGTGCGTGTTTAGGGTGCGCACAAACCTCCTCTCAAAGCTGCTCCAAAGTTGATCGACGCTTTGATCGCTTCTCGAAATTTAAAATTAGGACAAGCCCAGCCAGTCAATTTCCACATCGCAAGCGAATCTTGTCAATCAAAAATTGATTTTCAGGAGTAACCCACACGTGCCAAATTGTCAGACTCCTCTCAGCAAAATTTGGTTACTTCGCGACATCGATATCTACAAATAATGCCGGTGTTCGCATAGTTCAAGGAAACCACCATGCTTTACCAACAGTAGTCCTTGAGGCCGCCTATAAACATGAGACTTTTGCACATTAATTATACCTAGAGATTGGGGGGGGGGAAACCTAAAGACCCTTCAAATTATCATCTGAACTCGTAATATCCTGCGACCGTCTTAGAGAAAAGCAAGGACTGCTTGCTGGAATTATGACGTGAATGGATTGATGACTTATTACTCAGGATCAAGAGAAGTATATTACCGGATGGCCTACTCAAAATCATGGTCAGTGCTCTCATCTCCGTCCTCTGCGACGCCATCATCATGATTTGACGCTTGCCATCTTCCCATTTGTTCCCATGCATACAACATCATCGCTCTCAATTGTAAAACATCCTCCGTCTTCCCCCCCTTTACATTTGCCAGTCGTCTTGTGTCTTGGAGCAAACCTCCACATCTCTTAACACAAAAAGGCGACACAAAGTCGACGGCAACTTTTATGCAGGCAGTTAAATTACACACCTAACATTAATCAAGGAAAGTACCACCTCTACCTGATGGGCGCATCCCGCAGGAATGAAGACAGCATCGCCAGGGTTCTGGTATACCCTCCACGGTCGAACCTTATGTTTCTCCTGTAGCTTTTTAAGTTGTGGCGTAGTGATATACGTATTTTGACGCATAATTGGATCATCCAATCCTTTCTGCTTCGGTGACTGCGGTGATTCATTGCGCAGGAACTCACGAATAGTATTAGCTGTTTCAGCAGGGAATATGTCCCAGACTGCTGCACCACGAAGTTCGGAGCGGCCATTTGGGGTGGCGTACACCATGATATTTACCTTGTTGTTAGCTCTCGATCGCTAGGTATAGTACGGCATCCGTCATATCTAGATGCAATCTCGTTGTTCCATGACCGAGATACCCATCGTCCGAGGCATACGCGTTATACATCTTTGGTCCAAGATCTGGAGTGACAAGGTCCGGTGGAAATCGCGACGCCAGATTCATAAACCCGTGTCGCCGCGTAAATCGAGGGAAGGGCAGTGCATTTTCGAAGTCTTGGAACAATTCAGGAAATACAGTGGCAAAGTCATCTGCTGGAGGCCAATCCTAAAATCAACTTAGCCTCAGAAAGGGTCAAACTTTCAATTTTAGCGGTTTAATACATTTCCCAGCCGGGAATTGCTCAAAGAATGACTTTACCGTACTAGAAGTGGCTTTGTCAGTGTCGGTATCAACCACCATACAACGTTGTTCTCCGTAGTTTTCAATAAAGTATTCTGGAGTCCAAGGCATCTTGAATCTTGGGCGGCATCCTGTAACAACAAGCGGCTCTCCAAAAGCCCAAACATCTCGAAATATTTTTTCTTTTAAATTATCAATTGAAATTTTTCGACAGGGCAGACACTCCTCGACTGCCTGTTTCGGAAATCCGGGGATTGCTATTTGCCGCTGATAGACTTCATAACCTTTGACATCGTTTATTAGTCTGTCCACTTCTCCTTTTGGAAATAGCGAGAAAGGCACCATTTGTTGTTTAGTATGCCGTCGTTTCTTAGAACATGAATCAATGTTTTCAACACCACCCTCAAATGTATCGTCCCATTCTGCGTAGCATTCCAGACAAATTTCACGTCCGCAACAGCAGCATATGAAATGGCCAGCAAATATTGTGGTACCACATCCATCACAAAGAGGTCTCATCTCCGCCTCTCGAGGTCGCCGCACCAATTGATCCTGAAAAGCCACTTCGTGAGCTAATTCCATCTCGAGTACAGGTAAGACGTTTGGTGCAATGCATGATTTCATCAATCGAATATCCTCCTTAGTCCCCGGCGTCGAGAATTGGATTTCAGGATCTAGAATCGCTTCACGTTGGTTTTTGCGAAGCGGGGCGGAATTAACAAACATGACTCGATCCAAGTCGCCAATACGACTTGAGTCGTCCTGAGATGCCGGAAAGGCCCGAAGGTGAGTGAATTTGCATAGTCCAGAAGCAGGTGTTCGCATAATGCAAGCCGTACAGCAAGGGAAATCTGGGAATTTGGCACGGTATGGGACACATGTTCCCTGAACGACAAAAGGGTCAGTCAAAGGTTGAGGTGTTACGTCGGTGAGAGTTCGCCTTGCAGAAGAAGTTTTCCCATTTGGCGATGAATTGGTCTTTCTACGACTACTGCGAAGGATTGTTGTAGGAATGTCTGATTCGGGAACCGGTTCAGGGTCGCTAGCTAGATAAACTTCAATTGCTTCTGGTACTTCGCCATGTTTTTGTGGAGGATCTTCGTCCGCATCAACATTTTCAGGGGCACCAGGACCATTCGCTTGTGTAGTGGAGTGCTCAATCTTTCGACGTTTCGGAGCCTTGTCCTGCATTTCGGGAGAGTAGCATTGTCGTTTTGATGTTGATGGCGTGTTACCCATACAAACCAAAGAGTACTTTGCTGAATACAAATGTTCTGCCGGCGACGAACGACTGGTTTGGCGCTGTGATCACGGAACAAATTATTTACATTAGATATTTATGTAACTATCTAAAATAAATTTGCAACAGCGGCAGACTACCCAACTCACAACTCGGCACTCGCTAGGTATCTTCGTGATGGAAGCAAAGCTAATTGCTTTCATTGCTTCTACTAGTTGCCAAGTCTTTTGAAGGCGCCATGTCCCGCCGTCCATCGTTACCTTCGACGCCAGTAGGAGGAACGACGCCGACTCTTCGGGTGCCTTCGCCCGCTCGAACGCCGTCACCGCTGCCTCTGTTTTCGACAAGCGGACCCTACTCCTACACCGGTCAGATAACACGAAAATATGCAGCGCGATTCAGCGAAATACACCAGACGAAGAATGCAATTAAAGATGCCGAACAAGCTTGGGAAAAGGAAGCTCAAGAAAAGGGAATGCAGATGGACGATCTTGTAAAGACTATGGAGAAGGATTCGAATACACCGTGGGAAGATCAAGCTGCGCCAAGTCTGGGAGCAACACGGATACCTGAAGATCTACGGAACGGTCATAAAGAGGAGGAAGCAATTGAGGCGGAATCTGATAAACGGGCGAGTATGGAAGAAGAGTTTGTTGATGCGCCTACGAGTCCACTGGAGAAACCCAAGGATTGGGGTGATGTAAATGATGAGATTGATTGACACATCAATTTGTACTCGAAAAGTAGGGATACAAGGATCGCGAGAACGTGGATTCAGTCAGTCTTGGATATTTATATTATATATTAGGGAATTGTTAGAATATGATATAAGTAACGTTCAATACCGCTATGATTACACTCTCCATCGTAACTCCAAACAAAGTAGTTACAATATCCTTGAATTAAGGACCGCCAATCCAATAGCTCTTTGTTCATCTCCACCAGCCTGCTTCAGAGCTTCCGCCAACTTATCCTTCCGGATATGAGGCAATACATCTTCCATCTTCTCGAGCTTAACTTCCCAATCCGAGGCATTTTCGTCATACACAATAGGTTGAGCAGGTATATGAGTAGGTTCTTGCCCTCGTCTTCGCGCAGCCGCAATTCGCTCCTCCTCACTCATTCCAGTTAGATCGCGTTTATTCAAATCCGATAAAAATTTCCCAAAAGAGCCAGATGGTTTGTTCTGCCCACTGGATTTCTGTACTCCTGCACTAGCAACTCGGTCTGAGGCTGGCTTCCCTGTGATATCTCGAGAATTCAAATCTGAAAAGAAGCCCTTCAAGCGAGAGGAGCCTTCTGATGTAGAACGATTTTGAGGCTTTTCCGGGGGAGGTGGTGCTATTTGAGATGCTTGTGACCTACCCCATCCAGAGTGAGATGGCTGCACAGGCTTAGTGCCAGTTAGGGAGGACTGCGACAGGTCGTTCATGAATTTCGAGAACTTCGACTTTTTAGGGGAAGAAGGACCTGTAGCTTGGTATTGAGGTTGCTGATATGAAGAAGAATCGCTCAAGTGTTTCGATTTCGGATCAGGAAAAGTAGAGCTCGACCCAGGGTATCCTGACATAGAAGCGCTGACGGCATGACGTCCACCTGATGGTGTAGCCTCTTTCTTTGATATGACGGGACTAGGGCTAGTTGGTGAATAAGGGAGAGCCTCCGGATAGGAATAGGAAGTCGAAGGGTCTGGATAAATTTCGGAGGGATAGACCAGGCCAGATGGTTGAGAAGGCGGGGGCCTTTCCATGGGAGGATACTGCTGCAATACATTTGACACACCGAGACCTACTGGTTCTTCTCCAAAGGAATTTCCGCGAAATTCTGAAGGATAAGGATTCCTCGTTGAAAGCTCAGGTTCCACATATGTATCTTGTCTGAATTCTCCTTGCGGGAGAGGTTCAGTTCGAGATGTCATTGGGCTGATGCCAGAATTTATTTGATTATCGGTAGGTCCGCGGAATCCTTCACTGCTAATCCTTCTGTCATTGGGGTCTGCCGAGCCTCGTCGATCACCATTTGAATTACCAAGTTTATCCAACTTATCCATTGTGTTTTTAGTTGCATTGCCCAGTATTTTCCCTCCGATTTTCATCTTCGAAATCACTTTGCGGCCAACTTTCTTTGTTTGGGCGACCGCTGCTGGAGTAGGAGAAGGCTGACGATCAGACGATCCTCTCGAGAGACGGACAATTTCTGGAGGTTCTAAATCAGTGATCACTCTTGAAAGGTTTTACCTTGAAGAATAGCTGGTGGATGATTCTGTTGAATGTGCAATAGCCAACCACGCAAACCGGTATCAGCTCGGATCATTTGCTCCCGTCTACCTTGGTAGGCTCCAATGCGCTGCGCTGTAGTACTCATATCTGGTATATCCTTTCCAAACATATACTGAGGCAAATGGTCTAATTTCATTACTCGTGCTGTCGCCGGGTTAGGAATAGGTTGAGTTTGTATCGGAGGAAGAATTTGTTTGGGTATTTGCGGCCTTGGCGACTCTCGTATGACTTCTGCTTCAGAGGCGAGGAAAGAAGTGACGTCTCGATCGATAAATTTGTTTCGCGCAGTGGGTATTGGATAGACGTCGGGAGAAGTTTCTAGTTCTGGGAAAGTGGGGACCGGCGGGTGATATATTTCTGGCTCTTTTCCTTTATCTAGTCGGGGTGCCGGGACTTCCTCTTCTTCGTCTTCAGCATGCTCTTCGACAGGTTCTTCCTCGGTCACTGTATTGACTTGATCTTGATCAATATTTGATGATGGATCTTCATCTTCAATTTGAGCGGGAAGGTCGCTATGTCTTCCCGTATCGCCGTCAACTTGTTGGGCCGAATCAGGAGCAATGGGCTCATCATCAGCACCATCCTCCCAGTCGGACTCCTCTTCTACCTGCTCCATAGGAGACTTAATTTCTGGTCCTTCACTTCCGAAACTCAGTGGTCCCCAGGTCATCCGCTTCGAGACATCCAACTCTGGCAATTGGATGGCAGGCGACTCGTCGCTGGTGGTCATTGATGGTGGCGATGAGTGCAACGGACGATCATCGCTAGTTGTTGCAGCTAGGTTTTCAGCCACAACTGGGGCAACCACGTGACTCAGGTTTTCAGGGGCATTGGCTCTCCTGGCCGGTTGCTCGACAGATACAGGAGACTGTTGCGGAATAACTTTATCGTCGTCAGAATCGTCATCCTTGGATTCCACCAGTTTGCTTTTGAGAACCGGCGCCGCTGGAGAAGGAATTAAAGGACTTTGAGCTTCTTCGAAGTTTTTCATTAATTTTTCGACAGGATGTTCAGATCGTTTCGCCGTTGCACTCGGCGGATCTTGTGATGGGGGTGGTGGAGGAGGTGCTTCAGGAGGCAATGGTGGCAGGGCTTGAGATTCTTTGCGTCTTCCTGCAGCTTGAAGGAATACAGTTGTTCGTTTATCAGTAGGCGATAGCTCATCGTTTCCGGCCAACTCTGATTCTCGTGACGGTGATATCGGGTCGATGTTGTCGTTCCTTGACGGTGGAATATTAATTGCTGGGACTGTCGGGAAGGAAAATTTCTTCTCAGGGCGAGGAGATAGAGGATGATCGTGCTGAGTTTGACTGACAGACGAAGGATCTGGGGAACTGGATGTTGCAGGAAGACTGATGTCTTTGGGAGGAACTTCGGGTTGCACAGGAAGACTATCTTGAATGCCAGTGATGCCTGGCACTGACTCCTTTGGACTTTGAGTGCGATCTTGTTGTGGAAGAGATACATCCTTCTGCTGTAGGGGAAATGAGGTTTTCAATGGACTTGGAGTGCGAGCTTTTTGTTCTGGACTCGGGCCCGTGCTAAGAGAAGGGCCACGAGCAGGAGATTTTGATCTACCACTAGGACTTTGTGGTCTGGGCTGCTTTGAACTACCTCCAGGAGACATGCTCCGTACAGGACTTTGAGGCCGACTTCCAGGTCGTGGTGGTTGACGCGAAGATGGGCCAGGAGACATACTTCTTACAGGACTTTGTGGACGGCTTCCGGGACGTGGCTGACGCGAAGAAGGCCCGGGTGACATTGGTCGTGGAGGTCTTCCGGAAGGACTTTGGGGTCTTCCCTGTCTCTCACCAGTTCCGCGCATTTCAGGGAATGGACCTCTGGGTGCAAACACAGGTAGAGGCAACTTCGAAATATCTTCTTCTCGATTTCTATTGCGTGATGATGGTCGACTGCCAGATTGACCTTGATTCGAGAATGGCATTGATCCGACTACAGGAGAACCTGACGTGGACCGTTTCCCGTTATTTCTTGAATCTGAGAACGATCTGGTCCGAGGTTGTTCCGCTGATGCATGCCGCACTCCGGTATCTATTGATGGTCTGGGTGGACGTCCATATGGGATCACTGGACTCGACAATCCGGGAGTTGAGGGGCGACGAGTATCCGGGAATTTGGGGATATGGGTATAGCTTGTGAATGAGCCTGAGCGTCCGTCTGTTGCCGGTGTCATTGCAGAACGAGAAGATTCATTGGAGGATCGTGTGGCAGAAGATGAAGATTTGGTGCTTTCATCATTTAACGAGACTGAATCTGCAGGCTTGTTTGACTGTGCGCGTGGTTCGGTCCTCTTTTCTTTAAGATTTGCCCGCATTTGAGCCCAGTAGTTGGAAGAGGCATAATTCCCGCCAGATGTCGCCGATGGTCCTGAATTTGTGACCTTAGGTTCTGATGTAGATTCTTGGGTACGGCTGTTTATAGAGGGAGGGTTTTCAGTGGTTGTAGTGACCGCCGACGACTTCGGGTTTTCAAGGGTATCAAGGGATTTCAGCACATCTGTAGCAAACGAACTAGCGTCGTCGTCCTTCGCCGGCTGAGGGGTGGACTGAATTGGCTGAGAAGTTGGAATTACGGTGGGTTCCTTAGCAGCTGTAGCATCCACATCCATTCTACGGATGTTGGTGACATTTGGCGTATAGATAGATGAGGTGGCCGGATCTTCGGATTCAGGAGGTGATTTGGATTCCAAGGTCTGCGGCGCAAAACGGGCTGTTGGCGAGGCAGGGGTTGTTGGTTGCGAGGTATACCCATAGTCATTCAGAAGATCATCTAAAGCGCCGGACTCGGTGTCGTTTAAGATGCTCTCAGGTCTAGTCAGCCGACCCTCAGCGATTACTCCATCGTCCTTCCTCGGGACCAAAGGGAGTTGCGATTGAGGAGGATGAGAATTCGTCGACGGCTCCGCTGAGTTTATGGGAATTGGATCTTCAAATTGACTAGTCTTTCCGATCTTGTTCTCTTCATGAATTGCGGTCGAGACATTTACAGGCTTCGCATCTGAAAACATAAGTTAGTCAAGGACCGATCGACATTCACGCAAAGTGTAGCGCATTCAGGTACCTTCTTGATCGTGCTCTAGTATTGGATCGTTTTGAGGAGACTCATCTTCAAGTTCATCTTGATCACTTTCAAAATAGTCCTTCCCTTCATAGTCCGGCAAAGACATTGTCGAATAGGTTGACTTGACACGTAGAGAAGCGGTAGGGACGAGAGGAAATTTCCTGAGTTGAATTCATTCCCTCTATTAATTTCGTTTAATTATAGCAAGTCACCCTGCCGCGGTTCCTTGGCGAGTGGCGCTGCACTTGAACACCCAATTCCAACGTGTGATTTCCTTCCCCTTCTCCGGCGTCAGGTTGGTTCGAAATATTATGAATGCAACTGGCCCAAATTCCTTGAGTGCAAAAACTCCGTCATCTTCATTCTTCATCCTTCGTCGTCACTTGTCAACATCCCTCCAAGATGGGCGACTATTATCGGAGGGATCGCTACGATGACGACAGAAGATACTACAGAGACGACCATGATAGAAGATATGACAGATACAACGACAGAGAGAGGGATGATCGATACCCTCCAACACATCGACGTTCGCCTGACCTATATTATGATCGGGATCGAGACCGTGGTGATAGCAGCTACAGAGAAAGAGAAAGAGACAGATCATGGGAGCGAGACAGAGATGATAGGGATCGATATCACGACTATCCACCACGAGACCACTCGCGATCTGCAGGTCGAGACGAGTTCGTGGAACGTTCTCGTTCGCCTCCAGAAGAACGAGACCTTGAACCACAACATCCTCCAACAGGCCCTCGATCAGACAAAAATCGAGGCCCTCATGACGTCCACTACGACGCAGGAAAGCCAAATAGTCATCTTATTTTCCGCGGTCTAGACAAAGATATTGCAGAAACACACGTATCAGAATTCTTGTTACTTAGATCAATCACTAATTTCCGTAGTTGCAACAATTTCTTTACAATCAAGGCGCTGCAGTTGAATCTGTGATCATCATTCGAGATAAAGAAACACGTATGGCACATACAAATTTCCCATACTTGCCCATTTGACATATCACTTACCTTGCTGAAGGAGAATCTCGTGGATTCGCTTTTGTCAAATTCTTCGCAACGGAAGCTGCCCAGGATTACATGGAGAAATATTATCCCGTCGTTGTGATGGGTGAAAACAAAGTCAAGATTGCCTATAGTCTTGGCAGAGGCGATGAGGATAACGGCTGGACTTGTGACAAGGTTGACTTGATAATTCATCTGTGTTTTGTGCGTTGGCTCAATGTTTTTTGTGTTTAGTGTTCTTTGGTCAATTTTCCTCGACGAGAAGCTTGTTATCGATGCGGCTTCCCTCGGAGCGGTAGAACATACAACTGCAGCTGTGTTGACCGTAGATGCCATCCCCTCCTCACCACCAAAATCTTTAACTCAGAAACCGTGGGTCTATAACGACGGAACCGGAGATATCGGCGACATTCCTTCCCAATTTCTGCTTATTCGAAATCTCGACACGATGATACAGGAGGAAAGTATTGCCAAAGGATTGGCTAAACTTGAAACCCCTGTGAAAAGAATACTACTGATAAGAGATCGAAAAACAAAAATTTCTTGGGGATTTGCCTTTGTCGAATATCCCGATTCCTCTTTAGCTAAAAAGGCTTTCGAAAAGTACGAAGCATACAAAGCGTTTAAAATCGAAAAGTCAAAGGTGAAAATGTCGTATTGCCATCCAGGCGTCTTTGTCCCGGTCTACGACGATGCTGTTAAGTATGCTTTCAAGACGGCAGGTGGTATTCCCATTGCATACTGGGACGAACATGGGTATGCCTCAGAATGGGTTCCACCCTCAGAAGAAAGTATCTATCTCTATTAGACCATGTTCTAATTTGTAGAACCTGTGGATGAAGAAATAGCCAAGTTCCAAAACGAGCTCAAGGCGGCCGAAGCTGCACATGCGGCAGCTGCTAGCATTATTTCCGGTAAAAGAAAACAACTACTGGTTTCTGATATTCTAGAACCTGTCATCCATGTGAAACCTGTAGAGAATGATTCTTCTAAGAGAGAATCAACGGCGTCTTCCGACCAACAGAAGAAGAAGCGGAAAGTTGAAACAGTAACAGTATCAGCAAAAGCCCCATCTGCTCAGCTCGAAAAATGGGCCAACAAACGTGAGGAATTAAAATCTACAACTGTAGAAGCTGAAAGCACCTCGGTTTCCGAATTTGCAGATCTAAATCAGATGTGTTGTCTTTTGTGCAAAAGGAAGTTCAAGACCGTCGAAGAGATTCAAAGGCACGAGCGTCTCTCACAGTTACATAAGGTACCTCCATCTTTGTTCTGGACTCACTGTAGACTAATCTCGCTGATGATGCCGTGAGAAATGCGTGCTTAGAAACAATTGGAAAACAACAGACAGAGTCGGCATATCGAGATCGCGCGCGCGAACGACGGATTCAGTTTAACCAGCCTCATCATCCTGATCTTCCTCATCCGAATCCGCGAATTGCTGCCAAGCAAGCAGCTGTCAAAGCTGCCGCCAAACAGCCATCTCCTGAACCAGAACCTGTACCAAACAAAGGTGCTAAATTGCTTGCTGCCATGGGATGGTCGGAGGGTACTGGTTTGGGTGCAGAAGGAACTGGAATTGTGGAGCCAGTCAAGGCTCAGAGTTATGCCGAAGGTGTGGGATTGGGAGCTGGAACTGCTAAAGTTGTGGGTGAAGATATTGGAGGAAAGGACGATGATGGAAGTTATCGTGCATATGTGAATAAAGTGAAAGCAGTGGCGCGAGGAAGATATGAAAATGAACTTAGCGGTGACCGTTGAAAGTAATAATAATTACATCTTTAGCTAGTTCGTGGCAATCTGAGCAAAGTAAGTGTGGGAAATTTGCGCGTGTTCCAGCATAAGATCGCCGAGTCACGAAACGCGTCGTATCAACAAACCAACCATGGCAGCTGCAACATACTATCCTCAGGCATCCGGCAACCAACCCTCTTCATCAGGTTTACTTGCCCTTCAAGGTTGTGTCTCGTCATTGAACGCGTCCCTATCTACTGTAATGCTCTGTGTCCTCCCCGCTAATACCTCAGTTGGGAACCAGTCTCGCAACTCTTGAAAGTGGCATAAGCGACTTTCCTCGAATGCAAAAGCTTTTAACAGTCAACAGAGTAATAACCCACCGGAGATGTACTAATCTATAGCATTTTGAATTGATTACGGAGGCGGAGGTGAAAGAAGCACAGAAAGACCTTGCCGATGAAGTCACCCCGCAAATCGCAGAACTCCTAAAACGCGCCGAACAGTCACTCGCCAAACTGGAGAGAAAGCAGAATGCGCTAAAGTCAAAGGTGCCCTTATACTTCAAAACTTTCTCTAATTAAAGGCCGACCTACAAGCAGTGCGCTTATCGCAGAAGCTGACAAGACCTAAAGCTGTGAGTTCTGCTGAAGTCGATCAAGGCTTGAAAGAAAAGTGGAAGGTCGCACGTGGCAGAAGGGAACGATTAGAGTACACTGCTGAACGTTTAGGACTCGAAATCGAGCAAAAGGTGATTTCTCCATTTACATTGCTAACGAGTAGGAGAGGCAATTACGAATGAGTCTCAGTCGGGCGTCTTTAGCTTAAAGGGGGATCAATACTATAGTTAAGTCGAATTGTACTAATAGAGAACTACGCTATCGGAATACAAAGATGCAAACTGGCTACAACAGAGCGGCCTTTTCTCATCCATCGACACCCTGTATAATATGAAACTGTTTAACTGAAGCTGCCGTCTGAACAAAGATTAACACAATGCCTATAATCATAAGCACCCCAACACTGAGGCCCACCCAAAACGCCAATCTTCCAACGGGATCAACTCCTCCATAACCTTGATACCTCATTTCCATAACCGTCTTTGGCTTCCATTCCTTCAACATTTTGTACAACTTGACCTGACGTTCATGAAAAGGCATACAAGCATCAAGTAGACTTCCCCAATCTTCTGACTGTTGTCCAACAAACCCGTCTGCAAGTTCCGAAACCTCAGTATTCGTGAGATCCAGCCCTAGGCGCCGGCCAATTTTCTCGCTAGCTGTTTTTTTCCTCCATCTTTCGAATTCCGGGAGGGTGGTGGCTAGGAAATGGCTTACTCGGCTCGGCCGACAGAATGGATTCGAGAGATCATGAAGAGCACTTTGATGGAAAAACAGGATGTTGGTAACTAGAATATCTTGACTAACTCGTAATAATGCTGCAGCGTAATGGAACTCTCGATTACGTACTCGACCTTTGTTGACTAGGGTGTCGAAGGAAACATTATTACCGAATCGATTTACTTTGTCCGCACACCGAAGGACACGGTGACAGGCTAGAAAGGACCACCGGCGCCAATGAGGATAGTAGTAAATTGTATGACCACTGACAATAAGATGCATGGAAAGGCAATTAGTCGCTTTAAACCGAAATGGACCAAGCGATTGAATTCTCGCCGCATCGAGCTCACGATAATCGAATGGGAAATCTCTCGTTCTCTCAGCGGCCATATCAGGGGTACAAATTCTTCGAACACATCCACAAGCGCCACGAACTCCGTTATGTTGTCCAACGATATCTCGATGAAACAGGGCGTTACCAGGTGCCGGCCATAAACCAAAAATAGCATCACAGAGACCACATGTGTATTGCTCCCAGACAGCTTCTAATTTGACCATTGATACTTTTGAAGAGCCCTCCCATCGGTCTTTCCACGACTGCAATCTTCGACGTTCTAGCTCCTTCAGCGGATGCGTGTCCGCGTAGACTTTTGATATGGTTTGCGATGGAGTGGTTAAGATGTCGAGTAGTTCAAAAACGTCTCTGACAAAGGGCTCGACATTGTTCAGCCTCAAAGGTATATCGGTATCTAGTACACGCCACAACATGG
>Ga0335073_10004373_pt1 | contig 19761 bp, 15 predicted proteins | sample Lox_Sample_22_FD_207093 | JGI IMG/M metagenome (GOLD analysis project Ga0335073, IMG submission 207093) | Soil microbial communities from Loxahatchee National Wildlife Refuge, Florida, United States - Lox_Sample_2.2 | ecosystem: Environmental > Terrestrial > Soil > Wetlands | place: USA...
TTCAGCCCTTCACCGAAGGCCGCCATCATGCCGTACTCGATCCCGTTGTGGACCATCTTGACGAAGTGGCCGGCCCCGTTCGGGCCGCAGTGCAGCCAGCCCTGCTCAGCCGGGCTGGGGGCGCCGGTCCGGCCCGGGGTCCGCTCCGCCGCGGTCACGCCCGGCGCGATCGTCGCGAAGATCGAGGACAGGTTCGCCACCGCGTCGTCGTCGCCGCCGATCATCAGGCAGTAGCCGCGGTCCAGGCCCCAGACCCCGCCGCTGGTCCCGCAGTCGATCAGCCGGATCCCGCGCTCGGCCAGCTTGGCCGCGCGCGCGATGTCGTCGCGGTAATACGAGTTGCCGCCGTCGATGATCATGTCGCCCGGCTCCATGCGCTTCGCCAGCTCGTCGATCGTGTTCCCGGTGATCTCGCCCGCTGGCACCATCACCCACGCCGCCCGCGGCTTGTCCAGCGCGGCGACGAAGTCGTCCAGCGTGGACGCCCCGGTCGCGCCCTCACCCGACAGCGCCTGGATCGGCCCCGGGCTCCGGTCGTAGACGACGCACGGATGGCCGCCGCGCATGAGCCGGCGCACCAGGTTCGCGCCCATCCGGCCCAGGCCGACCATGCCGAGCTGCCGCTTATCGGAAGCGTCAGACGCTGCCATGGTGTCCTCCTTGTATGACTTTGTCTGAGTGAGGCCTAATGTGAACCGTCCGTGGCGGGCAGCCACGGCTGATGCCAGTCGGGATAGCCGCGCAGCAGTACGTTCGCCTGTTTCGGTCCCCACGATCCCCGCTCGTAGTGGTGCACCGGCGGGGCGTGATCCATCAGCGGCTGGACGATCCGCCAGGTCTCCTCCACCGAGTCCTCGCGGGTGAACAAGTGATTGTCGCCCTCGATCGCGGAGCCCAGCAGCCGCTCGTAGGCGTCCATGGCCGGGCCGAGCTCGCGGTCGAAAGACATGTCCAGGTGCACCGTCTTCCAGTGGTTCTGGTTCGCCAGCGACACGATCTCGAACTGCATCCCCGGGTCGGGCTCGACGCGCAACACGATCTGGTTCGGCTCGCCGTGCCGCTCGCCGCCGAGGAACCGCAGCTTGGGTGGCCGCCGGTACACCAGGCGGACCTCGGTGACCTTGCTGGGCATCGTCTTGCCCGCGCGGATGAAGAACGGCACCCCGGCCCAGCGCCAGTTATCCACCTCCAGCCGCAGGGCGACGAAGGTCTCCGTGCTGGAGTTTTCCGCGACCCCGGGCACCTCGAGGTAGCCCTCGTACTGGCCGCGCACGTACTGCGCCGGGTCCGCGTCCGGCATGGATTTGAAGATCTCGGCCTTCCGGTCCCGCAGGTCGTCGGCGCTATTGCCGACCGGCGGGTCCATGGCGACCAGGGACAGCACCTGGAGCAGGTGGTTCTGCACCACGTCGCGCAGGGCACCGACCGGGTCGTAGAAGTTCCCGCGGTCCTCGACCCCGACCGACTCTGCCATCGTGATCAGCACGGCGGCGACGTGCTGCCGGCTCCAGACCGGCTCGAGAAGCTCGTTGGCGAACCGGAGGTACTGCAGGTCCAGCACCGGCTCCTTGCCGAGGAAGTGGTCGACCCGGAGGATCTGATCCTCGCTGAGATAACGGTGCAGGTCGGCGTTGAGCTCGCGGGCCGAGGCCAGGTCGTGGCCGAACGGCTTCTCCACCGCCACCCGGGCGCCCTTGGTGAGCCCGGCACCGGCCAGGCGCTCGACCACCATCGCGAACAGGCTGGGCGGGATCTCCAGGTAGAACAGCGGGTTGGCCACGCCCTGCAGGGCCTGGTCCAGGCGCTTGTAGGTGTCCGCGCTGTCGAAGTCGCCGGCCAGGTAGGACAGGCGCCGGGCGAACCTGTCGAACACCTTCTCCTCGATGTGCTGGCCGCTGGCCTCGATCGCGTCCCGGGCGTGCTGGATGAGATCCTTGTCCGACCACGCCTGCCGGGCGACTCCGATCACCTTGCAGGTCAGGCGATGATGAAGCTCTAGCCGGTACAGGGCACGGAAGGTCTGCTTCTCGGCCAGGTCACCGGTGATCCCGAAGATCACCAGCGCACCCGCGTGCCATTCGCTGGTTTGCGGTTCCACGGTGCCCTCCTACCCCGATCTGGTGAGGTCAGCCCAACCCGCGGCACGACGCTACACCGACTGGCCGTCGCGCCCGTGAACCAGGGCCGAACGGGCCTAGTGCAACTGCGCGTTCAGCTCGCCCCAGATCCGGCTACGTACCCGGGCCTCGACCGTCCCGGTCACGCTGTTGCGCAGGAACAGCAGCCCGCGCTGCCCGCTGAGCTCGCGCGCCTTGACCTGCCGCCCGTCTTCGAGCGTCACGATCGTGCCCGCGGTCAGGTACAGCCCGGCCTCGATCACGCAATCGTCGCCCAGCGAGATGCCGAGCCCGGAGTTGGAGCCGAGCAGGCACCGCTCGCCGACCGTGATGCGCTCCTTGCCGCCGCCGGACAGCGTGCCCATGATCGCGGCGCCGCCGCCGACGTCGGTGCCCGCGCCGACCACCACGCCCTGACTGATCCGGCCCTCGACCATGCAGGCGCCGAGCGTGCCCGCGTTGTAGTTGACGAACCCCTCGTGCATGACCACGGTGCCCTCGGCCAGGTGCGCGCCAAGCCGGACCCGGCTGGCGTCCGCGACCCTCGCCCCGGACGGAACGACGTAGTCGAGCATCCGCGGGAACTTGTCCACCGACTGGACCTCGAGCGGCCGGCCCGCGGCCCGGGCCCGCAACTGGGCGGCAACCGCCTCGGCGGCGGCCACCGGTCCCGCCGTCGTCCAGCAGACCGTTGGCAGCGCGCCGAAGATGCCGTCGAAGCTGATGCTGTTCGGCGGGGCCAGCCGGTGCGACACCAGATGCAGCCGCAGGTACGCATCGCCCACGTCACCAGGCGGCGCATCAAGGTCCGCGATCTCCACGCGACGGTGCGTTATGCGAACTCCCCTGATGGAGTCGGTCCGGTCGGGGCTGGCGCTGTATTGGTGCGGGCCTCCGGGCGGGCCGAGCCTCGGGTCAGGGAAGAAGAAATCGAGCGGCGCCCCGTCGGGCTCGGTCACCGTGACGACCGCGTCGCCCCATGCCTGTCTGCTCACCCGACGAACCTACCGGGTTACCACGTTGACGATGCGCCCAGGCACGATCACGAGCCGGTCGACCGCCGCCTCGGCCAGGTAGCCGGCCAGCTCCGGGTGCCCGGTCAGCAGCCGGGCGATCTGCTCCTCGCCGGCGTCGGCCGGCACCTCGAGCCGCAGCCTGGTCCTGCCGTTGACCTGGACCGGGATCACGACCGTCGACTCGGCGGCCAGCGCCGGGTCGGCCTGCGGGAACGGCGCATCGGTCAGGGACTCGTCGTGACCGAGCCGCGCCCAGAGTTCCTCAGCAATATGTGGGGCGAGCGGCGCGACCATCAGCACCAGCGGCTCCGCGATCTCCCGGGGCAAGGCTCCTCGCGCGGACGAAACCCGCGCCACGTCGCTGACCAGCTCCTGCAGCCGCGCGATCGCGATATTGAACCGCAGCCCGGCGTAATGCCCGCCGACCGCGCTGATCGTCCGGTGCAGCAGCCGCCGGGTGCCGGAGTCCGCGTCGCCGTCGTCCACCAGCAGGTCGCCGGTGCGCTCGTCCACCATGCTGCGCCAGAGCCGCTGCAGGAACCGGTGCACGCCCGCGATGTCGTCGGTCTGCCACGGCCGGTCGGCGTTCAGCGGGCCGGCCGCCATCTCATACAGCCGCAGCGTGTCCGCGCCGTACTCGGCGAACATCTCGTCCGGCGTCACGCTGTTTTTCAGGCTCTTGCCCATCTTGCCCAGCCGGCGCGTCACCGGCTCGCCGCGGTACAGGTAGGCACCGTCCTGACTGACCACCTCGTCGGCGGACACGTACATCCCGCGCGCGTCGGTGAACGCCTCCGCGGTGATGTATCCCTGGTTGACCAGCCGCCGGAACGGCTCCCTGGTCGAGACGTAACCGAGGTCGAACAGCACCTTCTGCCAGAACCGCGCGTACAGCAGGTGCAGCACCGCGTGCTCGACGCCGCCGACGTACAGGTCGACCCCGCCCTCGCCGAAAGACGCGCCATCCGGCACCATCCAGTACCGCTCGTTGCGCGGGTCGGCGAACGCCTCGTGGTTGTCCGGGTCCAGGTAGCGCAGGTAGTACCAGCAGGACCCGGCCCACTGCGGCATCGTGTTCAGCTCCCGCCGGTACCGCCGCGGGCCGTCGCCCAGATCCAGCTCGACGTCGGCCCAGCCCTGCGCCCGGGCCAGCGGCGGCACCGGATCGGCGTCCTCGTCAGCGGGCCCCGCGGCGGTGAAATCGGTCATCTCCGGCAGCGTGACCGGCAGCATCGACTCGGGCAGCGCGACCGGCAGCCCGTCGCCGTCATAAACGACCGGGAACGGCTCGCCCCAGTACCGTTGCCGGGAAAACAGCCAGTCCCGCAGCCGGTAGGTGCGCTCACCCCGGCCGTGGCCGGTGCGCTCCAGCCAGCCGACCGGGTCGTGCAGCGGCTCGTACCCGATCACCGGCAGGCCGAGGGCGTCCGCGAACTCCCGGTCCCGCTCGTCATCGGCCGGCACCGCCATGATCGCCCCGGTCCCGTAGCCCATCAGCACGTAGTCGGCCAGGAACACAGGGACCGGCCCCCCCGTCGCCGGGTTGACCGCGTAGCAGCCCGTGAACACCCCGGTCTTGTCCCTGGCGGCCACCCGCTGCCGGTCGCCCATGGTCGCCGCGCGCTCCTGGTAGGCCGCCACCGCCTCGGCGGGCGTCGGCGCGCCGCCATGCCGCCACGCGTCCGGGATGCCCGGCGGCCACGCGCCCGCGGCCAGCGCGAGCGCCTCGGCCAGCGGGTGCTCGGGCGCCAGCACCAGGTAGGTGGCTCCGGGCAGGGTGTCAGGCCGCGTCGAGAACGCCTCGATGCTCACGTTCCCCCCGCTGTCCCCGCCGCCCAGCCCCGCCACCTCGAACGAGATGATCGCGCCGTCACTCGGCCCGATCCAGTTCCGCTGGAGCTGCTTGATCGGCTCCGGCCAGTCCAGGTCGTCCAGGTCCGCCAGCAGCCGCTCGGCGTACGCGGTGATCCGCAGCAGCCACTGCCGCAGCGGCCGCCGGAACACCGGGTAGTTCCCGACGTCGCTGCGTCCCTCGGCGGTGACCTCCTCGTTCGCCAGCACCGTGCCCAGCCCGGGCGCCCAGTTGACCAGCTCATCGGCCACGTACGCCAGCCGCCAGCCGTCGACCACCCGGCGCCGGGTCAGCTCGTCCAGCTCCGCCCAGGGCCGCCCCTCCGGGTTCGCCTCGCCGGCAGGAGCCCGGGTACCGGCCTCGAACTCGGCGATCAGCTCGGCGACCGGCCGGGCCCGCTGCTGCTCCTCGTCGAACCAGGAGCCGAAGATCTGCAGGAAGATCCACTGTGTCCAGCGGTAGAACTCCGGGTCGCTGGTCGCGAACTCGCGCCGGGTGTCGTAACCCAGCCCAAGCCGCAGCAGCTGGCCGCGGATGTTCTCGATGTTGGCCGCCGTGGTCACCGCCGGATGCTGGCCGGTGTTGATCGCGTACTGCTCGGCGGGCAGCCCGAACGCGTCGTAGCCGAACGCGTGCAGCACCGAGTGCCCGGTCATCCGCAGGTACCGGCACAGCACGTCGGTGGCGATGTACCCCAGCGGGTGCCCGACGTGCAGGCCGACGCCGCTCGGGTGCGGGAAAAAGTCAAGGACATACGCCTTGGGCTTGCCCGCCGTCTGCTCGAAGCCGTCCGAGAGTGAGCCCACCGGATTCGGGATATTGAACGCCCCGTCTCTCCCCCATCTGGCCTGCCACGCAAGCTCGATCTCGTTGGCCAGCTTCGCGTCGTACCGAAACGGCACCGGGTTGTCTGGCTCGTGGCTGGTCATCGGCCCTTCCTCGCTGGATCGGCTCGGGAATCTGGTCGGGAAATGAAAAAGCCCCTCAAACCATGAGGGGCTGCCGCGCGGACCGGAACGGGTCAGCGCGGCACAGGGAGGAGCAGGCTGCGATACGCCATGCCCATAAGCTACCCCCCGATGAACGAACACACCATGCCGCCCGGCCTGCTGGCCCGGTTGCCAACGCCCTGCCTGCTGGTCGATCTGGCCGCGGCCGACCGCAACATCGCCGCCGCTGACCGCCTGCTGCGCGGCACCGGGGTCCGGCTCCGGCCGCACTTCAAGGCGCACAAGTGCACCGAGCTGATGCGGCGCCAGCTCGCGGCTCAGCCCTTCCGGGGCGTCACCTGCCAGACACCCGGTGAAGCCTTGGCGCTGGCGGCGGCCGGGTTCGACGACATCCTGGTCGCGAACGAGGTCGTGGACGCCAGCGCGCTGGACGATCTCGGCCGCGCCGCGCAGGCGGCCAGGATCGCCGTCGCGGCCGACTGCCAGCAGCACGTGCGGCTGCTGGACGCCGCGGCGGCCCGCGCCGGGGTCACGTTCGACGTGCTCGTGGAGCTGGACGTCGGCGCCGGCCGGTGCGGGCTCCCGGCCGGCAGCCCGGACCTGGTGCCGCTGGCCGCGTCGATCGAAGGCGCGCAGCGGCTGCGCCTGGCCGGCCTGCAGGCCTACGCCGGACAGGTCGTGCACGCCGAGGGCCCGCAGCTTCGCCGCACGCTCTGCTATCAGGTGGAGCTCCAGGTCGCGGCCGAGCTGGATCGCCTCAGGAAATCTGGTCTGGGGTGCCCGGTGGTCTCCGGCTACGGAACCGGCACCCTCGAGTGCGTGCCGCAGGACACGGTCTACACCGAGGCCCAGGCCGGCTCGTACGTGCTGATGGACGGCGGCTACGGCCGGCTCGGGCTCGGCTTCGACCAGGCCGTGTACTGCGTCGCTACCGTGGTCAGCCGGGCCGAGCCAGCCCGGGCGGTGCTGGACGCGGGGCTGAAGGCGCTGGCCGTCGACGACGGCCCGCCGATCCCGGTCACGCCCGGCCTGCGGGTGCTGGGCATGTCCGACGAGCACGCCCGCCTCGCCGTCGCTCCCGGCACGGAGCTGGCGGTCGGCGACAAGGTGCTGCTGATCCCGTCGCACGTCGACCCGACCCTGAACCTGCACGACGCGCTGTTTGTTTACGACGGCGACGGCGACGGCGACGGCGAGGGACTAAAGCGATGGCCGGTCGATGGACGCCGGGTCACCGCTCCGGCAACCCGGCCGGCCACTCCAGCGCCACCCCCACCGGAGGAACCGTGATCGCCAGGATCTGGACCGGCGCTACCGGCAGCGGCCTGGCCGGGCCAGGAGAACCGCGATGAGCATCGGCAGCCCGGCCGCCGCGAAGCCCGCCGGATACCCGGTCATGCGCGCGAACAGCCCGAAGGCGGCCGGGCCGGCCCCGTATCCCGCGTCGTAGGCCAGGCTCCAGATCGCGCTGGCCGTCCCGGCGGCCGACACCGGCCCGCGCTCGATCATCAGCACGAACGTCGAGTTCTGCAGGAAGCCAAAGCCGGTCCCGAACAGGCACATGCCCGCGATCACCGCTGCGGGGCAGCCGAGCCAGATCAGCGCGGTCATGCCGGCGGTCGCGATAACCAGCCCGGGAATCAGCAGCCGCGCATGACCATGCCGGTCCCCGTACCGCCCGGCCCACCACTGGCCGGCCGCCGCGGTCAGCGCCTGCGCCAGCAGGCCGACGGCGGCCACGTTACGCGAGACGCCGGCGGCCAGCGGCAGGAACGAGACCACGATGCCCGCCGCCAGCGTGCTCGCCGCGAAGATCAGCGCGAGCCGCCGCTGGCCCGCGTCGCGAAGGGCTGCCAGCATGCCGGGAGCCGGGTCGCCCGATGACGCGGCGCCCGGACCGGTCCCGGCGTCTGCCCGGCCGGCCCGGCCGGCCCGGCCCGGCAGCCACGCCACGGCGGCGACCGGTGCCAGGGCCATCACGGCGGCCAGCGTCACCGCCAGCGGATACCCGCCGTGTGCCGCGATCCAGACTCCGGACGGCAGCGCCACGACGGCGGGCGCGGCGTCCGCGATGCCGAACAAGCCAATCCCCTCGCCGCGACGGTCCGCCGGGACCACCACCGCCGTCAACGCGCCCAGCACGACCGTGCTCAGGCCGAACCCGAACCCGCGGACCACGCTCGCGGCGATCAGGACGCCGTAACCGGTGAGTCCCAGCAGCCACAGCGACGGGACGCCGAGCATGATCGCGCCGGCGGCCAGAACGCCCCGCAGCCCGCATCGGCGCATCAGCGCCGGTGACGCCAGTTCCGCCAGCACGGTTCCGGCCAGCATGGTGCCGGTGAGCAGCCCCGCGCCCGCCGTCCCAGCCCCGGCCGAGCTCGCGTACATCGGCGTCACCGACACCAGCAGGTAGAAGCTGCAGAGCAGGCAGAAGTTCGATGCGAGGACGAGCATCGCCTGACCGTTGATCAGACGGCTCTGCCGGACGGCATCGGTCCGGGTACGGGCGGGACGCTGGCATGTTGTCGTGCTCATGGCTGTGACACTAGGAGCCAACTGGAGCGCTGCTAAGGTCCAATTTCATGGCGATTAAGTGGTCCGGTTTGGGTCCGGAGCTGCTCGTGGAGCTCGACCGCGCCAGCCCCAGGTCGCTGCGCTCGCAGCTCGAGACCGCGCTGCGAGAGGCGATCCGAACCGGCCGGATCGGCGGCGATGAGAAGCTGCCCTCGTCCCGCGAGCTCGCGCGCGAGCTGAGCCTGTCCCGCGGCCTGGTGCAGGAGTGCTACGGCCAGCTGATCTCCGAGGGCTATCTGACCAGTCATCCCGGCTCGGCCACCCGGGTGGCGCCCGGCGCCCGGCCGGCTCCCTCCCGCCCGGCGGCGCCCGCCGCCTCTCCCCGGCCGCAGCGGCTGATCGCGGACTTCCGCCACGGCGTCCCCGACCTGGCCAGCTTCCCGCGCGGCGACTGGGCGTGGGCGGTCCGCGAGGCCTGCCGCACCGCGCCGACGGCCGAGTTCGACTATGGCGACCCGCGCGGCAGCGGTCACCTGCGCCGGGTGCTCGCCGGGTATCTGCGCCGGGTCCGTGCCGCCGAGGCCGACCCCGGCGCCATGACGATCAGCACCGGATTCGCGCAGGGCCTGATCCTGGTCTTGCAGGCGCTCGCCAGGACGGGCGTGCGCCGCGCCGCGTTCGAGGATCCCGGCTACGGCCGGACCGATGCCAGCGAGGTGCTGCGCGCCGTGGCCGCGCAGGGCGGCCTGACAATCGTGCACGTGCCGGTCGACGGTTCCGGTCTGGATGTCGCGGCGCTGGCGGCCAGCGGCGCACAGGTCGTGGTCGTGACCCCCGCACACCAATCCCCGACCGGCGTGGTGATGTCGGCTGCCCGACGGCAGGCGCTTGTCGACTGGGCCAGGGACCGCGATGGCTTCATCGTCGAGGACGACTACGACTCAGAGTTCCGCTACGACCGGGAGCCGGTCGGCGTCCTGCAAGGACTCGCGCCAGCGCGGGTGTTCACGATCGGCACCGCGAGCAAGGCACTGGCGCCAGCGGTGCGGCTGGGCTGGGTGCTGGCTCCGCCGCAGTTCGCCGAGGCGGTGGCGGCCGAGAAGCTGATCAGCGACCGCGGCTCATGCGTGCTGGACCAGCTCGCGCTGGCCGCGCTGCTGGAGTCGGGCCGCTATGACCGGCACCTGCGCCGGATGCGCGGTGTGTACTCGCGGCGGCGCGCCCGGCTCATCGAGGCCTTGGACCGGCATGCGCCGAGCGTCTCGCTGACCGGGCTGGCCGCCGGTTTTCACGCCGTCGCCCACCTGCCGGAGGGCACCGACGAGCGGGCACTCGTTGCGGCCGCCGCAGACCGCCGCGTCGGGCTCTACGCCATGAGCGACCTGCGCGCCACCGACGCCGCGGCGCCGCCGCAGCTCGTGCTGGGGTTCGGAGACGTCGCCGAACGGGCCATCGAGCCGGGCATCGCCGCGGTCGCCGACCTGCTGACCGGCACGCTCAGATCAACTTCCCCGGGTTGAGCAGCCCGGCCGGGTCCAGCGCGGCCTTGATCGCGCGGTGCACGGCCATCGACTCCTCGCCGAGTTCCTCGGCCAGCCAGCGCCGCTTGATCACGCCGACGCCGTGCTCCCCGGTCAGCGTGCCGCCGAGGTCGAGCGCGGCACGGAACACCTCGTCCGCAGCGGCCCACACGTTCTCCGGCACCCCGGCCCGCGCCTGCTCGCGGTCGAAGACGAACACCGGGTGCAGGTTGCCGTCCCCGGCGTGGGCCACGGTGGCGATCAGCACGCCGTGCCGGGCGGCGGCCCGCTCGATGCGGTCGACCATGTCGGGAAGCTTGGAGCGCGGCACGCACACGTCCTCGACCAGCGTGGCCCCGAGCCGCTCGGTCGCCGCGTGCGCCATCCGGCGGATGTCGAGCAACTGCTGGGACTCGGTGTCATTGCCCGACACGTCGGCCAGCAGCGCGCCCTGCTCCAGGCACGCCGCCCGCATGATGTCCACCCGGCTCTCGGAGTCGTCGCTGTCGGTCTGCGCGATCAGCAGCGCCTTGACCTGGTCGCCGAACCCGAGGTGCTTCCAGTCGTCGATCGCGCGCAGCGTGACCTCGTCGAGCAGCTCGAGCAGGCTGGGCTGCAGCCGGGCGGTCACGATGTCGGTCACCGCCCGGGCCGCGGCGGCGAAGCTGGGGAAGCTCGCGGCCAAGGTGGCCGGCGGCTCGGCCGGCCGGGGCCGCAGCCGCAGGGTCGCGGAGGTGATCACGCCGAGCGTGCCCTCGGAGCCGACGAACAGGCTGGTGAGGTCGTAGCCGGCCACGCCCTTGATGGTCCGCCGCCCGGTGCGCAGGATCCGGCCGTCGGCGAGCACGACCTCCAGCCCGAGCACGGAGTCCCGGGTCACGCCGTACTTCACGCAGCGCAGGCCGCCCGCGTTGGTGGCCAGGTTCCCGCCGATGGTGGAGATTTCGTAGCTGGAGGGGTCGGGCGGGTACATCAGCCCGTGCGCCGCGGCCGCGCGATCCAGGTCGGCGTTGAGCACGCCTGGCTCGGCCACCGCGAGCTCGTTGTCCGGGTCGATCTCGACGATCGCGTTCATCCGGGCCAGCGAGACGATCACGCACCCGTCGACAGCGGCCGCGCCGCCGGCCAGCCCGGTCCCGCCGCCGCGCGGCACGACCGGCACGCCGGTCCGGCTGGCCCAGCGCATGGTCGCGGCCACCTCGTCCGCTGTGCGCGCCAAGACCACGGCCCGGGCCCGGCCGGGCGGGACCACCGCCGCCGCCTCGTCCCTGGCGTAAGAGTCGATGATGTCGGGATCGGTGATCACCCGGCCATCGGGCAGCTCGGCGGCAAGCTCGAGAACGTCATCGGCCACACCGCCACCCTAACCAGCTGTGCAGTCGGCACCCAGCCGGGCACCTGCTCATCCGGCTCGGCGGCGCGAAAGACGATCAGCTATACGGGTGGATCGGAACGGGCCACCGGAATACCGCCGGAGACGGGTTGCTGGAGTGGCAACTGAACCCAGAACCCGATCTCTTCGTTTACGTCCTCCATCGAGAGCTGCCACAAGTACCGACGTCTGGGCGCCGGAATCCACAGAGACCCTGCAGGAAGATCGACGAACACCGTTGCTAGGCCGGGCGTTCCGTTCGGCGCACCCGGGACTGGCGCAACAACGACAGCCTGTTGAATACGCACCGCCGAGCCGCCCCGTGCCGGACCGGGCATGAAATAGGCCGGCCCCCCCTCATCATCGACCAGCGTCATCACGAGCGTGTGCAGCCTGTTGAGCTGGTCCCAGGGCGCCTCAATAAAGACCGTCAGAGCCTGCGCGGGTACGGTCCAGCCATCGATGTCACCAGGCAGTGCGGTTGCAGTGGTGGCTGACCAGCCTGCGTTGAGGAGATTTACGGATGACGATCCCGGAATCGGGCGCCCCGTATCGGCGAGGACCGGCCAGAGCTTCACGCCTGCTGAGCGTAGCGGCTGTTGGATCCAATCGCCGTTACCTCGGGAAGCAAGTCTTCGCGTATGCGGCTATACAGTCCGCTCGCCACGACTCGCGCGACCTCCTCAGCAGATGACGGCTGCTGGATTGCGGCAGGGCGGGCCGTAACCCCGTGCGACTCAGCGTCGAACCAAGCGAAAACCTCGCGCGGATCTTCGTCTTCCTCGTAGAAGTTGGCCGCCTCTTCCGGTGTCATACCTGTCATCATGCCCTCCATCCGACGAGGCAGCCAGACTGATTGACGTCCCGTTCGGTAAACGTCTCGGGTGCGCGGTTCTATCCCGCCTGCAACCCGCGGGGTTCTTGATAGACACTACCAAGAGCGTATATATCGCCCATAGGATGATTAACTGGGTAAAGCACGGCAAGCAGGCGGTCGCCTAACACGGAGAGTTCCACATACACGCGCGGGCCACGCGGTAGGTCCGTGCGCCACTTGTACCTGAGCCCCTGAACAGCCACGATTGCCTGACGGACGTCATCGGCATCCACGTGATGGCTGGCGGAGACCTTCGCCCGCACCGCCGGGCTGATGATCAACTCCGCGACCCAGAGGGACTCGGGCACACAGAGACTGTAGGCGAGATAACCGTCGTGATGGATCCTGATCAACGCCTAGTGAAACGCCTTAGTGTCGGACTATTCGCACTACCTGCCGGAGGACACGCCCCGTCGCGGACGTTCTGGTACACCTACGCGGGCTCGGCCGTCGGCGCCTGCTGGTTCATGATCATCGGCGCTCGGCGGCGTGCTGGCCCCGGCGCAGATCTCCGCGAACACCGCTGGCTACTTCGCCGGGCTGTTCCCGGCCGCCCGGCCGGCCGGGTCGGGTCGGGTCGGCGCCGCTGACGCGCTTCCTGGCCGCTCCGGACGCCGCCGCAGCGACCAGATGCCTGTGCGCCGGGACGCGGACCCCATGAGCTAAACAGTGAGCGGCGGAGACACTAGCGTGCCTCCGCCGCCATTCCCGTTCGCCGGCTCAGGGGAGGGCGGGGAGTGCGGAGATTGCCGCACCGATGGTGCTCACGCCTGCCGCCCAGAAGGTTTCCAGTGCGGCACTACCAGCTAGTTTTGCTGTCACTGTGACCTCCCTTCGGCGCGATCGGCTCTTGATCCTCTGCCTGGCCTTCTCCAGATCCGTGCTCACGGTCTTGGCGGAGACGAGCAATACGGCGATCAGGGCCGAGAACCACCAGTTACCCCCGCCGGGCCTCAACCGGCGACCTAACCAATCATACGGCTCGTACCCGGCGTTCTTGCGCCACGCGGGCCGCCCTTAAAGCCGGCCAGAAAACCCCGCGCCGGGGCGTAAAAAACGGCGGTTGTTTATCGGCGCGGTGTGACCATCCGAACTCTGCTCGGCGCCCCGGGCGGGCCGCCGGCGGTGGATCGGTAGGCCGGCACGCCCACGCAGGTGAACAGCAGGGCGTCGAGCGGCTCGCCCAGCAGCTCCGGCACCTCGCTGTCGATGAACGTCATCCCGGACGCGCTCGCGCCGAGCGCGTAGGCGGCCAGGTGCAGCCGGCCCTCGGCCAGGCCGGCGGCGAGCTGCGCCTCGCGGTACTCGCGGTCGTCCAGCCGGCCGACGTCGGCCGCGGCGATCGTGACGAACGCGGCGTCGCGCGCGAGGAACTGGCGCAGGCACACCCGGTGCAGCTCGTCGCGCAGCGCGCCGGGCCGCGTGGGAGCTTCCAGGTCCGGCCAACGGTAGATCCCCGCGGCCAGGTCCTCGACGTCGTGGACGGCGACCCAGTGCGGCACGCCGATGCCGCGCAGCGCGACGCTCATGCTGGTGCGCAGCAGCTCCTGCGGCAGGCCGCGGGTGTCGTCCATGCGCCGCTGCGACCCGCGCGCGGCGACAACGGCGTCCACCGTCGCCGAGGCGTGAACGGGGACGTCCGCCGGGGCACCCCGGTCCCATGGCTCGCCGAGCCGGTCGCGCTCTCCTGCCCGCTGCGCGGCGGTGACGAGCGGAAACTCGACGGGCGCGGCGTCGAGCGCGCCCGCCGCTGCCGGGCCGGCCGGGTCGAGCGCGGGCGGGCCGTCCCCGAGCGAGACCACCGCCACCGGCGCCTCGTGAACCCGGTCCGCCCCGGTCAGCGTGGCCACCGCCGCATCGGGAAAGCGGGTGTAGAGCGCGGCTGGCACGCCAGCGGAGTCGGCGAGCGCGAGCAACTGGGCCAGCATCGTGCCCGCGTCCCAGTACACGTGCCGCCAGCCGCGTTCGCGGTAACGCCAGCCGGTCCGCCACGGAACGCCGGTCACGATCACGGCCGGGGCGACGCCGCGCGGCGCCGGGCCGGCCTGGACCAGCGCGTGCTGCATCGGGTCGTACCAGTGCACGCCCGGCGGCAGCGACGTGCCGTCCGGCACCGCGACGTACACCTCCAGCGGGAACCGCCCGCCCGCCGAGCCCGCGGCGCGGAACGGGTGGGTCCCGTGCGAGCCCTCGATCGTGCGCACCACTCCCGCCGACAGGTGCAGGCGGCTCGGGGTACCGCTTGAAGAACCACGGGAACCGTTCCGGGTCGTTGACCTCGAGATCCTGCACCACGCGGGGGTCGTCGGGCGGATCGGTCCAGGCCCGGCCGGGCTCGTAAGAGGTCAGCCGGTGCAGCGTCTGGGTCGCGGTCTCCCGCCCTTTTGTCGTCATATGAACGGAGGCTATGTCCAGGAGCGGGCTCTAAGGCAAGCCTGCTTGGCGACGGCCAGGCGTCAGTCGCTGCGCAGCCCGGCGACCAGGACCCGGACCAGCGCCTCGAGCAGGTGCCCGTAGTCCGCGGGCGCGTCGGCGCTGGATTCCAGTCCCCGGGCGGATGCGATCAGCAGTTCGGCGGCGGTGTCCGGCGTGAGGCCGGCCGCCCCGAGGTCGAGTTCACCTGCGCCGGCGGCCTCGGCGACGACATCCCGGACCAGTTGCTTGTACCGGCTCGAGGCCCGGGCGACGAGCTCGGCCGACAGCCGCTGCTTGGCATCCATCAGCTCGGCCGCGTGCGGCGAGCGCCAGATCGTCTCGACGTAGGTCCCGAACCACGCGGCGCTCATCGCGGCCAGCCGGTCCGCGGTGGTTCCGGGCTCGTGCCGGGCGGCCTCGGCGCCGGCCAGCATCCGTTCGGACAGCATCTGGCTCAGCGCCTGGAACACCTCGTCCTTGCCGGAGAAGCTCAGGTAGATCGTGCCCTTGCCGATTCCGGCCTCGCGGGCGATGTCGTCCATCGAGGTGCGGCGGTACCCGTACTGGCCGAACACCCGCAGCGCCGCGTCGAGAATCGCGGCCCGACGGCCGTCGGCGTCGCCGCGCGGCGGGCTCACGCCGGGATCGCCAGGCGCCTGGCCGGCTGGACGGCGATCTCGGCGACGCTCATCTCGATGGGCTGGGTGACCGCGAACAGCACCGCCCGCGCCACGTCGTCGGCTTGGGCCAAGATCGGCCCGCCGGCGGCTGCCGCCCGATCCAGAACCTCCGGGGGAAACAGCTCTCCCGAGGCTGCCCCGCTCTCCTCGCCAAGCAACGTGGCCAGCCCGCGCAGCAGCTCCGGCTGATGCCGGGCGAAGTTGGTCGCCGTCGGTCCGGGGATCACGTTGACCACGCGGATCGTCTCGTTCTCCAGTTCCTGCCGCAGCGATGCGGTGATCGCGTTGACCGCCGTCTTGGTGGCCCCGTAGAAGCCCGGCGCCTCCCGGCGGGTGGAGCTGGAGGAGATGTTCACGATGTGACCCTCGGCCTGGCAGGCCCGCATGGCGCGGACCGCCGCCCGCGACCCGACGGCCAGTGCCAGGACGTTGACTTCGAGCATCTCCCGCCACTGCTGCGGGTCGCCGTCTACGAGCGCGCCGCCGAACGACACGCCGGCGTTGTTGACCATCACGTCCAGGCGCCCCGTGTCGGCCATGGCCCGGTCGACGAGTCCCTCGACCGCCCCGCCGTCCCGCAGGTCGGCAGCCACCGCGGTGGCCGCGCCGCCGGCCGCTGTCACCGCCGCAACGGTTCCCTTGAGCGCCTCTGCCCGTCGTCCGGCCGCGAAGACGTGCGCCCCGGCCTCGCCCAGTCGTAGCGCGACCGCCCGGCCGATCCCGCTGGACGCGCCGGTGACGACGGCGGTCCTCCCAAGGAGTGCTGGCATGCCCGTGTACCTCCATGATTTGACTAGTTGACTCAAAAAACCAATCTAGTCAGTTAGTCCGGGGACGCACAAGTCACCCGCCGGGCCGGTCCGCGGCAGGATCAGACGTGCCGCGCTCGCGCTGGTGATAGCCGGCTGTCATGCCGCCGTCGACGAGCAGCGACGTGCCGGTGATGAAGTCCGCCTCGTCGCTGGCGTAGAAAACCGCTGCCGCGGCAACGTCTCGGGACTGCCCGAGCCTGCCGATCGGCGGGACCGGCCAGTCGCCGCTCTCGGGCCGGTCCTCCTCGCCGGGCGGGGCCATGTGCCGCATCCCCGGCCAGGTGTCGCCGGGGCACAGCACGTTCGAGCGCACGCCGGCCGCGCCCGCGTCGAGGGCGAGCATCTTGCCGAGCATGAGGACCGCCGCCTTCGACACCGAGTACAGCCCTATGGACTGCTCGCCCCACACGCCGGCATCGGAGGCGATGTGGATCATGGAGCCGCGGGTGCGGGCCAGGTGCGGGTAGGCGGCCTGGGCGTACAGGAAGTAACCCCGTACGTTCACGTTCATCAACCTGTCGTAGTCGGCGAGTGGCGTGTCGAGCAGGCTGGCCAGGGTTCCGATCCCGGCGTTGTTGACCAGCACATCCAGGCCCCCGAGTTGGCCGGCCGCCAGGTCAACCGAGCGGGCCACCGCGTCAGGATCGGCGGCGTCGGCCGGCACGAACCCCGCCTGTCCTGCCGCTCGCAGCGCCGCCTCGGCGCTGCCGCCCAGCGCTTGGTCCCGACCGGTTATCACCACGGCCGCGCCCTCGCGCAGGAATCTGTCCGCGATCGCATAGCCGATCCCGCTCGTGCCGCCGGTGACCAGCGCGCGCTTGCCCTCTAGCCGTCCCATGGCACCGTAGTCTGCCCGACGGCCCGCACCGATCGCCCTGTTCCACGCCGGTCCCGGCGCGTTCGGCCGGCCCGCGTCGTCCCAGGTCCGCAAGGGTCCCGCCGACGAGGCCCGTCGGCCGCTCGGCTAGCGTGCAGAGCTGTGGTGAGCCGTGCGGAGCGTTCGATGTCGTTCGGAGCAGTCGCAGACGATTACGACCGGCTCCGCCCGCCGCCGCCCGGGAACGCGATCGACTGGCTGGTGCCTGACGGCTGCCAGGTCGCCGTCGACGTGGCGGCCGGTACCGGGCTCTTGTCGCGGGCACTGGCCAGGAAGGTGCCGCAGGTCGTGGCCGTCGAGCCGGACGACAGGATGGCGGACGTGCTGCGATCCCGGGCAACCGATGCCGGGCCGGGACGCATCAGGGTTGCCCGGGGCACGGGCGAGTCGATCCCGCTGCCGGACGCCAGCGCCGACGGCGTGTTCATCTCCTCCGCGTGGCACTGGCTCGACCCGGAGCGGGCCGCCGCGGAGATCGCGCGGGTGCTCCGCGACGGCGGGCGCCTCGGCCTGATCTGGACCGGCCGCGACCGCGAGACCGACTGGATCCGCGACCTGGACACGCTCGTCCGCGATGCCGCCGGGCCGGGCGATCCCGGACGCGACGGCCAAGGCGGCGGGCGCCGCCGCGAGATTCTCCTGCCCGACGAGTTGTTCGGCAACGCCCAGACCGCGTCGTTCACCTATGCCCGCGCGATGAGGATCGACGACGTCGTCGGCATGCTGGCCACCTACAGCCGGGTCATCACCGCAAGCCCGCAGGACCGGGCGGACGGCCTGGCCATGGCGCGGGCCGCGCTGGAGCGGCGGTTCCCTGGCCGCAGCGAGATCGACGTGCCCATGCGCTCCTGGTGCTGGCGCGCCGACCGGGTGGCCCGAGCCTCGGCCTGACCTTTACCGGTCAGCCCCCGGGCCCGGGCCCCCGTGCCGGGTCTGCGGGCCTGTCCCTCCCCTGCAGGCCCGCAGACCCGTTCCTTCAGGGCGCCTGAAGGCCCGCCCCCCGCCGGCGGGCCTGCAGGCGCCAGCTCATGTGCGGGCCGGGCGGCCGAGCCGCGCCCTGGCCTCCTGGACGTCCATGCCGTGCAGCCGCAGCAGGTTCTCGCCGAGGATCTTGCGCTTGGCCTGCTCGGTGAGCTGCGGGTAGCCGTATCCCGCGCACAGGTCCTCGGGAATCTCGAAGTCCATGAACGCCCGCAGCGCCCACTGCGGATGGAAGATCGGCGCCTCGGACCCGTAAATGATCTTGTCTTCGCCACACCAGAACAGCAGCTTCCCGATGATCTCGGCGAACATCCGCGGCGCGCGGACCAGGAAGTTGATGGTCGCGGCCAGTGAGGCGTACAGGTTCGGGTAGCGGATGAGCTGCCAGCAGGTTTCGTCCAGGAACGGCAACCCGACGTGGAAGATCACGAAGTTGATGTCGGGGAAGTTGGCCGCCGCGCCGTCCATGTCCCAGGTCTGCGTGTGCTCGATCGGCTGCGGCCCGAGCGGCACGCCCTTGTGCACGCCGATCAGGTTGACACCGAGCTCCCGCGCCTTCTCGAACACCGGGAATGCCACCTGCGGGTCGTCCATGCGCCAGGGATAAGGCGTCCCGTAGTCGTAGCGCACGTTATAGAACTTGAACGCCCTGGCTCCGAACTCGCCGACCTGCCGCTCCATCAGGTCAAGTGCTTTACGGCCCTCCAGCGGGTTGACCGAGCCCCAGAAGATGGTCCGGTCGGGGTCACGACTGGCCAGGTCGGCGCATTCCTCCCAGGGCGACAGGCCGTCGCGGAAAAGATCGGTCAGCGGCAGCGGCATCGCCACCAGCATGTCGGTGTCGGACTCCTCGTAGACCATCTTCCGGATGTCCGGCACGGTCCACTGGCGCAGGAACTCCTCGGGCGGCAGCTTCGGCTGGTCGTCGGGGGTGAGCGCGTTGTGGAAAGCGTAGAGATGGTTGTCGAACATCAGGCCCGGCTGGCCGAACGCGTTCTTCGGGTCGAAGTTGAAGATGTGCGCGACACAATCGAACACGAACGCGTCATCGATCATGGCTGTCTAACCTTTCGCGGGCTGGTGGGCGGCCACGTACGCGCCGCGGTCCGGCACACTTGACGGCGGCGGCAGGAACCGCAGCAGGCCGGCGGCCCTGGGCGAAAGCCGGTCGGTGGTCCACGCCTCGTCCCAGACGATCTCCACGTCGGCCGAGGTCACACCCGGCTGCGCCGCGATCCGGTCTTTGACCTCGGTCAGCACCCGAGCCGCGAACGGGCACCAGCCCGAGGTGAGCAGCAACTCCACCCGGACCGCGCCGCCGTTCCTCTGCACCGAGCGCACCAGGCCCATGTCGACGACGGATATGCCCTTCTCTCGGCAGCACGGGTCGTAGACATCGCTCAGGGCGTCAAGGGCCCACTCCGGTACTCCGGACATGCGGACATCGTGTCTTGCAGCCGCGCGGCCCGGATAGCCCCCGAAATTTCACATGCTGAATGCCAGCGAGCATGCGTGAGGCGGTTCCCTCCCGCGGTGCAGCGCGGCATTCTTGAAAGGGTGAGAAACCAGGGCGAGGAGCCCACCGACCTCATCCGCAGCGTGTCGCGCGCCCTGCGGATCATTGAGGAGGTGTCCGGCTCGCCCCGGCCGCTGCCGGTGAAGGTCATCGCCCGCCGCTGCGAGATCAACTTGTCCACGGCCTATCACCTGGTCCGGACGCTGTGTTACGAGGGTTACCTGGTGCGCCTGCCCAGCGGCGGCTACGTGGCCGGGTC
>Ga0335073_10004374_pt1 | contig 19760 bp, 18 predicted proteins | sample Lox_Sample_22_FD_207093 | JGI IMG/M metagenome (GOLD analysis project Ga0335073, IMG submission 207093) | Soil microbial communities from Loxahatchee National Wildlife Refuge, Florida, United States - Lox_Sample_2.2 | ecosystem: Environmental > Terrestrial > Soil > Wetlands | place: USA...
CGGCCGCTCCCACTGCAGGGAAACCAAACCCGTAAGGTGCGCGGCGCGGCCACCACCCCAGACCAGCGCACCAGTTCACCGGGCAGGCACGCCTAGCTTGTTCCGGGCCAACCTCGCCCCACCTCACCAGGTTCGCGTCACAGCCTCAGCGCGGCGGCCAGGCGGCCCCCGAACCCAATGACCGCCCCTACTTGGTCAGGTCGCTGACCGCGGCGACTCGCAGGGCGTTGGCGGCGATGGTGAGAGCCGGGTTGAGCGCGGCCGAGGATGGGAAGCAAGCGCTGTCGACGACCCAGAGGTTGTCGACGTCGTGAGCGCGGCAGCCCGGGTCCAGAACGCTGCGGGCTGGGTCGGTCCCCATCACGACGGTGCCGCACTGGTGTGAGTTGGTGTCGATGCTCATCCGTTGGGTGAAGATCATTGGGTAGCCAGCGCGGTCCGGGCGGGGACCCTGGGCCTGCCCATGGTCCTGGGCCTGATCGGCGGGACTTTCGCCAGCGCCGCGCCGGTCGTGGAGCTCTACCGCCAGGCCGGTGCGGCGGCCGGGCATCCCGCAGACTCGTTGCGGCTGGGCCTGACCAGCCACTTCTTCACTGGGCCGACCTCACAGGGCAGCCGCGAGGTGTTCTATCCCTACTACCGCGAGTACCTGCGGCCCAAGACCCCCGGCGGCCGGGGCTGGGCGGTCAGCCCGGACGATTTCAAGCAGATAGCCAGCCCGGCCGGTGCCCTCATGATCGGCAGCCCGCAGGAAATCAACCGGAATAGATCGTCCAGATAACCCGAGTACCAGCCCTGCACCCGAACACCACTGCCGCCTGCCGATCGCGCCCAATCAGCGGATTGTGCCGTATGACGTAGGCCGGAACTGCCCGCAAGGCAGGCCGCTCGCCCAGGCGCGGATCGGAAGCCTGCCCACTGTCCTGCCCCGAATGCCTGTCGACAGCCGGAAGTACGGGCGGCGGAGCGGCGCGCACCGGTCACCGCCCAGCGCCAGTTATTGAGCGGGCCCCGGGTACCGGTGCAGCCGCACAGTGGATGGCGCTATGCCGGCCTGGCCGTTCTCTTCATGTGCTGTGGGACTGCATATCTGCCCGTTCGGCAGGGCAATTGCGATCACGCTGCATAAAGCGGCAGGCCGCGCCGATCGGCGGCTCGGTGTGCGTTCTTCGTAGCGTCCTGTCAGGCGGCCAACTCCCGCCCTTCGATTCAAGGCGTACGGCGGGTCAGCTCAGCTGGGTCCAGTTCGACCGGGAAAGGCCGGGTGATACGCCCTACGGTGCCCGCATCAAGCGTTGTGCGGGTGACATACCGGCCACGGTTCAGGGAGCAGGCCACGATCCTCGGCGTACCGTGCAGCTCCACCCGCCAGTAGACAGGGATCCCCGCTTCGGCGTACAGAACCGGTTTGACAGCCCGGTCGATCGACACCGTGGACGGGGACACAACCTCAACCACGGCCCGGACCGCGTCAGACGGGAGCCTGGTGACCGTCTCACTGACCACTGCGGCGTCGATGACTACAACGTCGGGAACCAGCAGCTTCCCGCCGGGCAGGGCCACGTTGACCGCTTCCAGCACCTCAACGTCGGCGCCCGCGGCAACGGCAGCCTGGGCGAGAGCGCGGTGCAGCCGGTAGGACGCTCGCTGATGGCCCACGCCCGGCGCCGGGCTCACGACAAGTACGCCACCCTCGTAGACCTCGTAACGGGCATGATCACCAGCGTCCGGCAGCGCCTCGACATCATCAGGTGTCCAGGGCCCGGTGTGCTCCACCAGCGCGGTGCTCATGGTCTCACCTCCCGCTGCCATCCAGTCTGACATCCGGGAGGCTTCGCCGGAACGACCCGGACCACCGCAGGTCCTGGCCACTGAGACACGTTCAACGGGCTTACCGGCGCGCCGCCCTGGCCTGCCAGCAAAAGCCGTTCCGTGCCAACTGCTACCAACTACCACCGCCCATATCGACGGTCAGATGACGGTCAAACGATCTTGCGACCCACCCAGGAGACTTAGAATCGGCCTGCTACCAGGGACTTCTTGTGGAGCTAAGGAGATTCGAACTCCTGACCTCTTGCATGCCATATCCAGCCTACTCGTCCAGGGCCGGGGCTGACCTCGTCACGCTTCTCGGCACCGTCCGTCGCGAGCCGCAGCGAACCCGACGCGTTGGTGTCAGCTGCGGGTGTCATCCCATGATCGGGCTCGGGCCTCCACGCTAGCGGCGAGGGCTGTCGCGGTCGCGTGCGGTCGGTGGAGCTCGCCGTGGCTGCTGCACTTGAATGCTGCACGGGATGATCGGCTCGACCGTCGCGCCGAACGATCTGAGCAACTCGGTGGCAAGCTGACCCGGAGCGCAGGACGCACTGTGTCCGAGCCTTGGGAGCGCACGGCAGCAGTGTCTTCCGTGCTCCCGGGAGTCGATAGCCTTGTACCGGTACGTTCTTTGAGTTAGTCTGCGTGGTTGATCTGGGGGGATAGATGGTGGAACATGTGCGCTGGCTAGTGGGCACACTCATTGCCCTCGCTGGATTAGTGATAGCTTTGTTGGCCTGGCAATTTCCAAAGGATCGGCAGGCTGCCCCGGCGGCTTCAAGCTCTTCCCCCGCAGCTACGAGTTCGCCAAGGACTACCCCGAAATCGGCTGTGAAGAACGTGGCGCTCACTCGGGTTCGAGTTGGAGAGTGCCTAAGCGGACCAAGCTTGGTCAAAATGATAGCTACTAACTTTAAAGACTGGCCGGATTCTGTCGAAGTTGTTCCATGCAACGTAAGCCATATTGCAGAAGTTTTCTTTGCAGGGACTGGTCTTAGGAGATCTCAGGTAAGTTCCAATACGGACTGCGATGATGCCTATAGGTCTTATATTGGCATCTCGTCCTATTATTCTAAATACAACTGGTGGTCGCAGTGGGACCAGACTTCAAATGGGTATTCCCTTCAGTGCTTTGCATATTATCAGATATGGGTGAAGCCGAAGTACAAGCCTCTGGATCGATCCCTTAAAGGGATCAAAAAGTAGGCGGGACGCAAGCCATACCTGTTGGTCAACCTGTACCGCTTCAAAACTAGCCGTATGGCGTCTGACCTGGTGTTCATGAGATCATCTACGCCGCGTGGAAGTACTCGTTGATCATGCCGCCGAGCACCTTCCGCCGCTGGACCCGGCAGGTCCGGCGGCGTGCTCGCTTGGCCGTCGTGGTCGGGTGGTCGTTGCTGGCGGGACTGGTGCGGGCGGTGGCCGTTGTAATGGCCGGCATACTCGCCGATTACCGATCGCAGGTGCCGTTCGCTGTAGATGAGCATCCGGTCGGTGCACTCTGCTCGTGCGGTGCGTACCCATCTCTCGGCATAACAGTTCGCGCGAGGGGTCCGCGGCGGGGTCTTCACTACGGTCACGCCCTGATCGGCGAAGATCGCGTCGAAGGTACTGGTGAACTTGGCGTCGCGGTCCCGGATGAGGAAGCGGCACTGCGAGATCCGGTCGCCGAGGTCCATAAGCAGGTTGCGGGCTTGCTGGGCAGTCCACGCGCCGTCCGGGTGGGCGGTCACGCCCATGACGTGCACGTGCCGGGTCTTCACCTCCATGACGAACAGCACGTACAGGCGCCTGAGGAAGATCGTGTCCACCTGGAAGAAATCACACGCCAGCAGCCCATCAGCTTGAGCGCGCAGGAACGTCCGCCAGGAAGTGTCCACGTTCCGCTGGGCCGGCCCGCACCGCCGGGCGCGCAGGATCCGCCGCACTGTCGCTGCGCTGATCTGGTGGCCGAGCCGGCGCAGTTCACCGTGCACCCTGCGGTATCCCCAAGCCGGGTTCTCCCGCGCCAGCCGCAATATCAGGTCGCGGATGTCCTGGCTGGTCCGCGGGCGGCCGGGCCGGTTCGCGTACGTCCACTTGCGGGTGATCAGCCGACGGTGCCATGCCAGCAGCGTGCCCGGGCTGACCAGCCGGCTGGCACGGAGCACGGCGGGCAGCAGCCGGGCCAGCACCGCCAGTATCGCCCGGTCGGCCCAGTCCGGCTTCGGGCGGGCGACCTGCCGCCGCAGCACAGCGACTTCATGACGGAGCAACATTATCTCCGCGTCCTTGGACGCCTCGCTGCGGCCGAGCAGCACCAGCCAGCCGAAGACCCGGATCATGATCAGGTAAAGCAGGCGAAGGGACACAGGCCGCGATCTTGCCGCAACCAGCTCATCCGGCCAAACCGCAGGTCACAGTATCTATGTCAGTTTTGAAGCGGTACAAGACGTCAGGCGTCGCTGCCGGCGACGAAGAGGCCAGCTGAGCGCTGGACGGCCGGCAGGGTCGCGTCCACGTGCAAGATGTCCAGGAGCCTCTGCACCTGCCGGGACAGCGCCAGCAGCGACAGGCCGCCTCCCGTTGCCCGGGCCCGGTTAGCCGCGGCGACGAAGACGCCGATCCCGGCGGCGTCGATGAAGGTGACGCCGGACATATCGACCGCCAGATGGACGCCCCCGCCGTCGATCGCCGCCATCAGGGAGCGCCGGATGGCCGGGCAGTTGGAGATGTCGGTCTCCCCGTCGACAGCGACGGTAGCTGTGGGTGGGTTCGAAACGACGGTCGTGGTCATGGGCGCCCCCGCTTCCCATGAAGATGCGAACGGCGAGGTCCAGACCGCGTGTGTCGGCGAGTCTACGCCTGGAGGCCGGAACCTAGCTACGCCCGCGGCTGCACCGGGCCCCTGGCGGGTATCGCCAACCACCTCGCCAGGCTCTGCTAACCGTCAGAAGGGTGAGGAGACCCTGCCTCTGTGCCCGGCGTCTGGTGGGCCGGTCCCCCTTCAGGTGTTCAACGACTGTCACCGTGGTGCCGGCCGAGTCTGTCACCGGCGGCCAAACCCATGCCGCTGGGTGCCGTCGGTCGGGGTTCAATGTCAAGTTCCAGTACCTGGGCGACAGGCCACGGCCATCCGGCGCCGGCAACAGTAACACGCATCACCGGGCTGGGCCCCGGTCGGCAAGGGTCATCACGCCGCTCGCGACGGCGTCCATCATGCGGGGCCAGGCTGACGGCGGGACCTTCGCCTCTGGCATGGCTACCGGCGCCTACCTTGGCTGAGCGTCAGAGCCGGCGCCAAGGGGGGAAGGCCAGATGGAGACGATTGAACGGCTGCTTCGCCGCCACACATTCTTCGAGGATCTCGACCCTGGTTACCTGGCACTGCTGGTGGGCTGCGCCACCAATGTCCGGTTCAGCGAACGGGCCCTTCTGATGCGGGAAGGCGAGCAGGCCGACCGGTTCTACCTGATCCGGCGCGGCAAGGTCGCGGTGGAGATCGCGCAGCCCGCCGGGGACCCGATCGTCGTGGAGACCCTTGCCGACGGTGACGTGGCCGGCTTTTCGTGGCTGTTCGGGCCGCACGCATACGAATTCGACGTACGGGCGCTGACCCCGGTCCAGGCCTTCGCGCTGGACGGGGTGTGCCTGCGCGGCAAGTGCGAGCAAGACCCCCGGCTGGGCTATGAACTCATGCAGCGCTTCGCCCAGATCGCGGTGCAGCGGCTGCAGGCCACCCGGTTGCGGCTGCTCGACATGTACGGGGTCACTGCCCGCTGAGGCCGCCAGACCGAAGGAAGGAAGGAAGGGCACCTGTGTGAACATATGTGAGGTCGGCATGGGTCGCCGGGGACGGTGTTCGGGCCGTTGGTCCCTGCCGTGGAGCTCCCAGGCGTCATTACGGTGCGCTCATGGCGGTGGGCGGCGAGTTCGGGCTGGCCGACGGGCGTGCGGTGGCGCTGCGCCTGGCCGGCCCGGCCGACGTGCCGGCGATCACCCGGCTGTACCGGGATCTGTCGCCCGGATCCTTCTATGGCCGCTTCCACGGCGGGCAGATGGCGCCGTCCCTGCTGGCACGGTTCGCCAGTATCGGCGGCGGCACTGTCTGCCTGGTGGCCGGGCCGCTAGCCGAGCCTGGCCGCCTGGCCGCCGAGGCCCGCTACGTGCGTGTGGGATCGGGGACGGCGGAACTGGCGCTGACCGTCGGAGACGGCTATCAGGGTGCCGGGATGGGGCGCCTGCTGCTGGGGGCGCTGGTGGAGCGCGCCCGCGCGGACGGGTTTGAACGCCTGCGTGCCGTCGTCTTGCTGTCCAACACCGCGATGCGGCGCCTGCTGCAGCGCTATGGGTGGGTGCTGGCCGCCCCGGTCGAAGAGTTCTCCGTGGCCTGCCTGGAGATTTCGGTGACCGGCGGGATGCCCGGCTGGCCCGCGGGCAGCACGGGCCAGCGGGTCCTGGTGGAACGGCGCGGCTGGTTTGACGACCAGCAGGTCGCCGCGCTGCGTTCGGCCGGGAACGACGTCCGCCAGTGCACCGGGCCGCTGCGCCAGCTCCGGACCTGCCCGCTGGTCAGCTCCGGTCAGTGCCGGCTTGCCGAACAAGCAGACCAGATCGTGAGCCTGCTCCCGCAGGACGAGCCCGACTGCGCGGCAGTGCTGGCCGCTCACCGGCGGAACTGGCCGCACCGCCTTGCCCAGTGACCGCACGCCCCCCGCCAGCCAGACGCTGACAGTCAGCTCGCGAACCGCCTAATAGAGACTTGATGCAGGCGTTGCGGATGATGCCGTAGCGATCTGTATGTCAGAGAGTTGTTCGGCGCTGAATGGCAGGTCCACACAGATCAGGTCGATCTGCGTGTCGCGTTCTGGCGGCGAGGGAGATACAGAGACGTTTCGGTCAGGAGTCACCTTGGCCGGACGGCGACCGCCCCGAAGTGGCCGGTCGGCGCGTCGCGTCCCTGATTGCCGGACATTGCGCACAGGGCCGCCAGCCGGGTGGGCCGGTTAGTGTTAGCAGGCCAAGCTGCCGAGTTCCCGGCGCAGGGCGGCGGCTGGCACGGCGACGCCCGGATCGCACCGGGCAGCGCGCCGGGGTCCGCCGCCCGGCACCGCAGGACATGCCAGCGGCACGTTCTGCCTGGCCCGGAGATCCTCCTGCACTCATTCTCCCCCCGGTATCCACGGGCATCCTCCCCTGGCGCAGCCCGAGGGAAGCCACCCGGCCTTGCCACCTCCCGCGGCCCACCGACGGACTCCGGTCACCCTGCGACCAGGAAGCCCAAGGCGATGCTGGCCGCAACCTCGGAAGCGGCCGCGTACAAGTGGCCCTTGCCGCAGCGTTCTGGTGCAGGAGAGGGTGACGGTTACTGGCTGGGCTGGTCGCTGTCGTGGTGTGTGTGGTTGCGTCGCGGCCGGGCTGGCCGGCGGCGGGCCGGTGCGCCGGTGGCCCAGCGCGCGAGCAGCAGCGCGCCCACTGGCAGCACTACCCACAGGAACCACGGGCCGCCGCTGGCCCCGCTGGCCAGCCAGATCACCACCAGGAACAAGCTGAGACCGAGCCAGGACCCCCAGGCGGCCCGCCATGCTGGGGAGAACCGGCCCTTCCCGGCCCCGGCCGGCCGGGACGAGTCCCGCGATGCCAGCGGCTGGCTTGTCGGGGAGCGGGCCAGCGAGGCGCCTGGCAGGGGGCCGGGGCCGGTCGCTGGCAGGTCCGCCATGAGGGTGTCAAGCTCGCCCAGGGTCTTTGCCGCGTACGCCTTGTCCAGCCGCTCATCGAATTCGTCGGTGGTCAGCCGGCCCGCGGCCAGGTTCTCCCGCAACGCGGCGGCGGCCTGATCGCGGTCTGCGTCGGAGGCGCGGATCCTCCCATCACCGGTCATCGGCCTCCTCCTCACTTGCGGCCGGGCCAGCCCCGGCTAGGCCGCCCGCTGCTCACCCTCGGCCGGCGGGCCCGGTTGCGGTTCGTTCGCTGCGGGGAGCTTGGCCGGGGTGGCGCCGCGCAGCGCCCGGGACCGCACCGCCAGGCTGCCGGTCCTGGTCAGCACCATCGCCAGGGCCAGGAAGATAAACGCGTCGATCAGCGCGCTGGAGGTCAGCTGGTGAGCGAACATCCAGGTGCCGAGCGGGACCCGGATATCGTGGCCGGAGGCGTAGGCAAACCACAGCCGGGCCCCCACCACCGCGACCCACAGCAGCGCGTAGGGGATCCAGGCGTAGCTGTAGGGGCGGCCCTCGTCACTGGCGTAGACGCGCATCAGCGCGGCGGCGGCAAGGCCCAGGACGATCCCGGCGCCGATGCCGGCCGCCTCCACCCACAGCCCGGTCCCCGACCAGGCGACGCCTTTGATCCAGAAGGCGGCGATGACGGCGGCGATGACCAGCGGGCGGGTCAGCCGGAACCGGGTGATCTTCCGGTGGCCCAGGTCGGCTTCCAGCACCGCGGCCAGCACGACGAGGTTGATGATCCAGACACTGGCGGACATGGTCTCTCCTGTCCCGGCTCGCGCCGGCCGGCGGTGCCGGAGCGCGCCTGATGCACCGTGGGCCGCCGGGCCGCGGGGGATGACGCCTGCCCGCCTGCTCCGCCGGCGCAGGAAGCGGGACATCAGGTAAACCGGGCGCTCTAACGGCCCATTTTCAACCTAGGCCGGCCGCCGCGGGCCGGTGAGAGGCGTTAGGCCCGATCCCCCGGGCCTCCGGTCCTAGGGGACTCCCTGGCCGACCTCTCCTCATCTGGGAATGGGCTAGCCCGGTTCACGATCACCGGGCCCGGCCGGTCAGTGCCGCAGGCATGTCTGCCTGGGTGTCCCGGTCCCAGGCGGGATCCTCCGCGGCCAGCACGCCAGCTCGCCGGACCCGGCCCCGCGCCGCCGGGCACCGCAGCGGCGCCGGGCTACGTGCCCGGGGTGCCCGGCGCGGCGCTACTGCGTGCGGCAGTGCGGGCAGACCAGCGATTCGCCGCCCACGGAGCGACCGCGATCAGGAGCCAGCACCACTTGGCGGCGCTGGTGTTCACCCACGCCAGGCCGGCCGAGGCGGCGACGGCGATCACCATGATCGTGACCCGCACCCGGCGCGCCCGCGCCTCCGCAGCATCCAGCCCGACCACGACATCGCGGCGGCGGCCATAGGCCAGGGTCGCCTGCGTCGCAAGGGTGGCCAGCAGCAGGTTGACCGCGAAGATGTCCACCGCGAGCGGGTTGTTGCCGTACTCGCCGAGCAGGTTGCTGGTGAACGGCATCGCGGTGATAGTGAACAAGAAGGCGAAGTTCCACCAGGCCAGGCCCTCATGGTGGCCGGCCACGTGGCGGAAGACCCGGTGATGGGCCAGCCAGAACTGGGCCACCACGTAGAACGCGACCACATAACTGATCAGCGCGTCGGCCTCCTTGGCCAGCTGGCTGGCCAGATCGGCGGCCGAGCCGGGATTGGCGACCTGGGCGGTGGGCGGCACCTTGAGCTGCAGGACCAGCAGCGTCAAAGCGATCGCCACCACACTGTCGGACAAGGTGAGCAGGCGCGCCACGCTCGGCAGGTCATCGCGTGAGCGGGCGGGATGCAAATTGGCAGACATCGTCTCGATGAGCCTCCCCGGACTTCGTGCTGCGTGACCCGAGATCTCGCAGCCTCATTGAAAGACTGAAGGCGGCCCCGCAACAGCGAACTCCGCCGCCGTGGGATGGCGTTAGCGTGCTTATCCGCCAAAGCCGGGCAACAGTACTGCGACCGCTGAGGTGACGCCGATGGCGACCGCGAGGACCCCGAAGGTCACCAGGTAGGCCTTGCCCCGGCCGAGCTCGGGGGTTGCGGCGCTCGGCGATCGCGATTCCCAGGGCCAGGGCCAGCGAGGTGACCAAGGCCGCCAGGCCGTGCATGACGAAGAACGGAACTGCCACCACCATCACGCCGAAGATGGACGCGACGCCCATGACTACCGCCCGCGGCGCCAGGTCGGAGCCCTCGCCCGATGCCGCCTCGCCGCCGCCCATCCCGGCGGCGGAGGCGATCGCCAGCCCGGTGATGGGGGCGACGAACGCGGCGGGGTGCTGGTGCTGGGCGAACATGGCGAAGGTCACCCCGTAGCTGGAGGTGGCCCCGTCGAAGGTGCCGAAGGTCGCGGCCTCGATTCTTTCCCGGGTGCGGTGCAGTGCCGACCAGGGGCTTGCCAGCAGGGTGACCGCTTTCACTGGGTATCACCACCTTGCGAAGACTGGGCTCGGGCGCGGTACCGGTGATTCCCGCGCCGATGGGGCGAGGGCGGGAGCTGAGCCCGCCGGGAGCCCGGGCGGGTGCGCCATCCCGCGGCAGGCTGTCTGCCAGGCTGGGTGGCTAGGTCGCAGCGGACTGTGCCGGTGCGGGCCGGGTTGTCCGGGCCAGGCATGCTTGCGCCTTCCGCCTGCGTTCGCGGCTCAGCCGATAGCAGGTCCCCGCGACGGCGGTGTCGAGCGGGATGATGACATTGCGTGCCAGCGCGGAGCCGGGCTGCAGCCAGCCGCCGAAGCTGGGCTGGGGCTGGTAGTGCTTGCGGCCAGGGTCCACGACCGCGCCCGCCACTACGACACCCTCCTGTTCGGCCAGTTCGGCGAGCACCGAACCGTCGGGGTCGATGATCCGTGACTGGCCGCGCAGCCGGTAGATCTTGGGGCTCATCAGCCGGCCAAGCAGGCCGCCCATCGGGGCCAGCGGGCCGACCTGGTTGGTGAATACCACCGGCACCCCCAGCGCCCGCGCGTACAAGACGGGCAGTTCGGTCATCCGGGCCTGCTGGGCGGCGACGTCGGCCTCCTTGACCGGGCCACCTGCCTTAGCCGGGGTCGGCCAGGCGTGCGGCATGAGGACCAGGTCGGCCTGCAGCTGGTGCATCAAGTCCAGGTGAGCGGCGTACTGGTTGTCGGCACAGATGCCGACCCCGATCCGCCCGATAGGGGTAATGATCAGGTGCTCGTGACGGCCCCGCCGGAACACATTCGCCTCGGCGTTGGCCTTGCATACGCGGCCGACGACCCGCCCGTCCGGGCCGGCCAGCACGAACGTGTCGAAAAAGTCGGTCCCGTCGGTTTCGGCGACCCCGGCACCCAGATAGATGCCCAGCCGGGCGGCGGTGGCGGCCAGCCACCGGGCGGTGCCGCCCCCACGAGCCTCGGCCATGTCCCAGACGGACCGGTTGGCCACATAGCCGCAGCTGAACAGCTCCGGCAAGACCACCAGGCTGGCTCCCTGCGCGGCGGCCCGCTCAATGAACGGAGCCGCATGCTCCCAGTTGGCGGCTGCCCGGCCCGGCCCGGACCGTACCTGAACCGCGGCAAGCTTGACCGTTGTCACGCTCTCCCCGCCAGCCATCGCACCCCCAGCCGACCGCGAGTCCTTCTCGTGATCAAGCGTGCCGGCAGCCGGGCCTGCCGCGGAAGAGCCGCAAGCCCCCAGGCACCAGGCCAGAAGGCCCCAGCCCCGCGTCACCCTCCGCTACAGCCGGGACACCTTCCCGCAGGCCATGCCCGCCAGCCTGAGGCTGAACCGGTGCACATCACGTGCGCGGGCCAACCGCGCCCACGAGCCCGGAATTTCCACAGCAGCGCCCGGGCCGAGCGCCCCACCCAAGGGCCAACCAAGGCCATCGCCACCTCAGCCGTCAAACCACCCCGAACCGGCTGATCTGCATCCCCGGCCACACCACAATCCAGCTGTCCAAGACCGCGCCTACTCAGCGATGTGTGTGCCTGTGGCCCTGGCAGCAGGACGGTCGCAATCACCGTCTGTATCCAGCGTGACCGTGACACAGCAGAAGCAGGACCCTGGCCGGTGTCGGCCGTGTTGAAGGCGGCGCGGGCGCGCATCGCGCCTGGAGCCGCGTTGGCGCACGCCGACTCCATGAACTGGCGATCCCAGGGGGGCGACGAGGCGGTCGCAGCGTGAACGGGCCAGTCCACCGCGGCGCGCCGGTCCCCAGCGGGCGCCGCAGCGCGCGCCAGGTGGCTGCGCCAGAATGCGCCTCAGCGCAGCCCGGCGCCTGGGCGGCACAACGCACCGGCTCGCCGGCGCCATCCGGCGCAACGACCGAGGCCCCGGGCGTGATGCGCGAACTCGCAGCCCTGTATGACCGGCGCGGGCTCCGGGTGTGGATGGGGATGCCGGGGCCTAGCGCGGAGACCACCTGCAACCACGGCAACAGTCACGGCCCGGCTGACCGGTCGCACCTGCCGGGCAGCGACTAGGCGGCAAGTGTCACAGATCCCGAGGAGCGAGAGTTTGCCCAGGTGGCACGCCTGAAGGCAGCGGAGCAGTGACTGAAATCCGCGGCCTTGCCAGCAGACCGCGCGAGTGGCGCGACGCCGATCCGAACACACGTACGGCGGCTCATCGGGCCGCCGTTGCGGTATTTTGCTGCTGTACTGCCCTGTTCGATCTGTTCGAATTTTGCTTCTGACCTGGGTGGAGCTAAGGAGATTCGAACTCCTGACCTCTTGCATGCCATCTGGCGGCAGCACGTCCACTCGCGTCCATCCGCGCAGGTCACCGTCCTCCCACGTCCCCATGCGTGCGCCCGCGTCCGGGTGAGTTGCTGTACTTCCGTGCTGTACTCACCCCCCGCCGACAGCGCCCGGCGGCATCGCGGACAGCATGCCCTTCTACCTCCTCACCGCGACGTTCCCCGCGACCTCTCCCCCGGAGAAACCCTGCTGTGCCGCTGCGCCACCAGTCTCTGTCGCCCCGGCGGCTCCGGCCAACTGTTAATCGCAAGACCTCTTGCTCCGTGAGCTCACTCATCTGGCTCCCGTCTGTGTCAAGAGGGGCATCCCGGCCTGGATAGTGTGCCCCGGTCTCGCTGTCGTCAAGCAGACTGCGCTTGACGTCGTCTGCGGTCCGACGCCGACGGAGAGTGCCGGGAGCGGCCGGAGAATGGGCTGGCTTTCCTGGCGTAAGGTCGTCGGTGGCGGGTCCGGGAAGTGACTTCTCCGAAGTGCCGACGCTGGGGTGCAAGCCGACCGCGCTGGAGCCAGTAGCCGTCCCAGGCCCGTCATCCGGGGGCGGCCAGCGCCACCGAATGCGCATCGGTGGCCTCTGTCTTGCGGCCCGGCCGCGTGGCGAACACCCGGGTCCGGGCGGACAGCTTGGGTGGCACGTCTACGACGCGCCCGCCATCGGCGAGCAGCCGGTTCGCCAGGTGCCAGCCGGTGCCCTGGCAGCCCCCGATCGCCCAGGTCCGTTCCGGCCAGCGCCGCACGGCCCGGCGCATCGCCCGGTACCCAGAGGGGCTGGTCTCATACCGGCCACCCCCCAGCACGGTGTCATCGCTGGTCATGGCCTCGATCGTGGCCGAGCGCTTGTGCGCGTCCATCCGATGATCACCTGGCTCATCTCCAGCCCCTCCTACTCGATCATGCTGTTCTCGGCGAGCCAGGAGGGCACCACTACTTCGAGCTGGGCAAACCCCTCTTGAGCCTCTCCCCGTCCACCGCGGCACCCGGTCCGCGCAGGCCAGATGAGAGCCACACGACCAGCGCGGGCAGCCGAAAAGAGAGCGACGAACCGGGCGCCTGGACCGAGCCTGGCCGGGCACCGGTCCCTACCGCAAATCAACAAGTAGCCGAAAGTAGTGCATTGCTCCGCAAACCAGCTATCCACGGCCTCGTATGTTCATGCGCGACACCGCTGATCAACACACAGTCCTCAGTCTCGAGATAGAGACGCTCCTGCCGAATATGACTGAAATGTCTGGCTAAGTGCCTCAAGAAGTGCGTGCACAGCCAGCACCCGATCCCGTCTCAGACGCTGAGGGCCGGGTTGCCGCTAAGGTACGTTCCGTCAAGTTAGGCGAACTTTGCCCTGGTTTGTGAGATTGCGGGCCGAGCTTCTGTTGTCCCGTCTCACTGAACTGGTCCGTCTCTCACTGAATCTGGTCCGACCCAGCCAGTTTGTCTCACTGAATCTGGCCCGCGGTTGCGGCTTGTCTCAGCCGATCTGGTCCGATGTCCGGTCAGGCTCGGCCTGATGCCTTCCTGTTGCCGGGTTTCGTTTTGTGGGGCACGCGGTGGCGGCCTGGGCGACCCGGAGAGTGTCCGCAGCTAGATGTATGTCGGCCAGCATAGGAGTATTGTCAGGAGGCCACCGCAGGTCATGGATGAGGCTAGGCACGGTAAAGCTGATGCCAAGGGGGAAACGCGTCGTTGCGGCCATGCTGGTGCTGGCCGCCACCGGCTGCACGGGGGGCAACAGCACCCGAGTCGGCCAGACGCCCGTGCGCGGCGGTACCGCGGCGTACGCGCTGCCTTCCGGGGGCGCGCCCGACTACATCTTCCCGTTCTTTAACATCCAGCACTACAGCATCCCCAACGTCCTGTACTTCACTCAGCTGATGTACCGGCCGCTGTACTGGTTCGGCACCGGCGGCCGGCCAGTGCTCAACCGGGCGCTGAGCCTGGCTGACCCGCCGACGTTCCACGGCCGGACCGTGACGATCACGCTGAAGCACTACCGGTGGTCCAACGGCACCCCGGTGACGGCCCAGGACGTGGTGTTCTGGCTGCACATGATGCTGGCCGTGCCGGAGGACTGGGGCGCGGGTACCGGCTTCCCGCAGAACGTGACCGGCATCCGGGCGGCCAGCCCGGCCACGGTGACCATGACCATGGACAAGGCGTATTCGCCGGCCTGGTTCCTGTACAACGAGCTGAGCCAGGTCACACCGATGCCGGCCGCCTGGGACCGCACCGCCCAGGGGCCATCGGCCTGCACCGTGACGGTCCGGGACTGCGCCGCGGTGTATCACTACCTCGACGCTCAGGCCGAGGACCAGCACAGCTACGTGGGCTCGCCGATCTGGTCGATCGTGGACGGGCCGTGGCGGCTGAGCGCGTTCAACCCTGACGGGCACGACACGTTCGCGCCGAACAAGGCCTACTCCGGACCCGTCAAGCCGAAACTGGCCGCCTTCCAGGAGGTACCGTTCGCCAGCGACACAGCCGAGTACTACACGCTGCAATCGCCGCGGGCCGGCCACATCGACGTCGGGTACCTGCCGTTCGTGGATGCCCCAGTCAAGCCGGCCGGGGCGGCGGCCGGGCCCAATCCGCTGGCTGGCCGGGGGTACACCCTGCACCCGTTCTACGCCTGGGGCATCAACTACTACGTGATGAACTTCCACAGCACCACCGGCAACGGGCCGGTGATCAGGCAGCTCTACTTCCGCCAGGCGATGGCCTACCTGATGGACCAGGCCGCGGTGATCAAGGGTCCGCTGCGCGGCTACGGCGTGCCCACGGTGGGCCCGGTGCCCAGCACGCCGGCCACGCCGTTCCTGTCCCCGATGGGCAGGCACGGTGACCCGTTCCCGTACAACCCGGCCAAGGCCGGGGCGCTGCTGGCCGGCCACGGCTGGACGGTGCGGCCGGGTGGCGTGACCACGTGCGCGGTGCCGGCCCGGTGCGGCGCGGGCATCCGGAAGGGCCAGGGGCTGGAGTTCGGGTTTGCCTACTCGCCAGGCAGCGCACACGGCGACTGGCTCACCCAGGAGATGACCGCGCTGCAGTCTCACGCGGCCGCGCTGGGCATCCGGCTGACCCTGAAACCCATGGCGTTCAGCAACGTGCTCGAGCTGGCCGGGGGCAACTGCGTGGTTACCAAGAGCCCCTGCGACTGGGACATGGCCAACTGGGGCGGCGGCTGGGCCTTCGGGCCCGACTACCTGCCGACCGGCGAGGCGATTTTCGAGTGCGGCGTGCCCGCCAACTCGGGCGGGTACTGCGACAAGACGAACGACGCGCTGATCAGCAAGACGCTGATCAGCAGCAACCTCCACGAGCTGTACCGCTGGCAGGACTACCTGGCGACCAGGCTGCCGGTCATGTGGCAACCCAACAACCCCGCCACACTGACCGAAATCGCGGACAACCTCAAGGGCGTCACCCCGCAGAGCGCGACCCTGGCCATCACTCCGGAGGACTGGTACTTCGTCAAATAGCCGGGCTGCCCGCCCGGGCCTCGGCCGCCGCCTGGCCGCCGTCGTCGTGCAGCGCCTGGCGGACCCGCGCGGCGGCCGGATCTCCCAGGCGCTGGTAGATGCCCAGCGCCTGGCACAGGTCAGCCTTGCCCCCGCTGAGGTCACCGGCCTGGATGTGGCAGCGGCCGAGGCCTTCCCGGGCCCGCGCCTCCTCGGCCGGCGCGCCGAGATCACACGCGATGGCCAGCGCCGCCGTGTGGTACTCCGCCGCCTCCCGGCCAGCCTCGCACCGGAACCGCAGCTCACCCAGCGTGTTCAGAACGGCCGCCTCGATGACCCGAGTGCCGATCGCCCGGGCTATCTCCAGGGCCTCCCCGAGGCAGTCCGCGGCAGCGGGGTAATCCCCGGTCAGCACGTGCAGCTGGCCCAGCTGGCCGCCCATGTCGGCCTGGTTGCCCCGGTCATCCAGGTCACGGGCCAGCCTCAGGGCCTGGCCGAGGCAGTCCGCCGCGGCGGCGTAGTCCCCGGTCAGCCGGTGCACGATACCGATCTCGCCCAGCAGAGCCGCATGATTGCCCCGGTCGCCGATCGCGCCGAAAATCTCCCGGGCCTGCCGCAGGCTGGCCATAGCGGCCGGGTAGTCCCCAGTCAGCCGCTGCACGACACCGAGCCCCGCGATCTGCAGGGCCTCGCCGAACCGGTCCCCCATGTCGTGAAACAGCTCCCGAGCCTGCCGCATGCCCGTGACAGCAGCCGGGTACTCGCCGGTCGGGATCCGCAGGATCGAAAGGCCGCCGAGGCATATTGCCTGGCCGTACCGGTCGCCGGCCTCCCGGAACAGGGCCAGGGCCCGCCGCAGGCTGGCGCCGGCCGCTGGGTAGCCGTCAGCGAACTCCTGCACCCCGGCCAGATCGAGCATCGCGTCGCCTTGCCCGATCCGGTCACCGGCCTCCCGGTACCGGGTGAGAGCCTGCCCGAAGCTGGCCGCCGCGGCCGGGAAATCGGCCGCCATTTGCTGCACATATCCCTGGGTGTGCAGCGCGTCGCCCTGGCCGAGCCGGTCACCGAGCTCGCGGTACAGCGCCAGCGCCTGCCGCTGGTTCGCGGCCCCGGCCGCGAAGTCGCCGGTTCCCGTCTGGAAGATGGCCAAGCGGTTGAGTGCATCCGCCTGGCCGTGCCGGTCACCCGCCTCGCGTGCCGCGGCCAGCGCGGTCCGGTGCAACCCGATCGCCTGGTCCCAGAAGCCTCCGCCGTCCAGGAAGTTGCTGATCGCGGCCGGGATCTGAATCGCGTGCTGGTGGTATCCGCGGGCGGCGGCGTAGTCGGTGGCCGCCTGCAGGTTGCCGCGCTCGGCGGCCAGCCAGGCCATGGCCTGCTCAGCTGAGGACAGCCGGGGTGCGCAGGCGGGTGGGCGGGCCTGTGCAGGCGCGCGGCGGGCGCCCGGGGTGCGTACGGCGATGTGGCGGCTGGCGGCAAGAGCGGTGTGCAGGTAATAGTCCAGCAGCCGCCCGGCGGCGGCTGTCTCGTCGGCTGGCTTGCCGGCGGCGAGGGCCCGGGCGTGCTCGCGGATCAGGTCGTGGAACCGGTACCGGCCGCGGCCGGGCTGGCCGAGCAGATGCTGGTCGTGGAGGTTATCGAGGTGGCGGCGGGCCTCGGCCAGGCTGGTCCCATCCAGCGCGGCGGCGGCGTGCGCGTCGATGTCCGGGCCCGGATGCAGGCCCAGGCGGCGGAACAGCCGCTGCTGGGCGGCGTCCAGGTCGCGGTAGGACAGGTCGAAGGCGGCGGCCACGGACACATCCTCGGCCCGCATCGGCTCCAGCCGGTCCCGGGCCGCGGCCAGCTCGGTGGCCAGGTCCGCCGCCGCCCAGGCCGGGTGATGGGCCAGCTGCCGGCCCACCAGGCCGATGGCCAGTGGCAGGTACCCGCACAGCCGGGCGAGCTGACTGGCCGGGCCGGGCTCCAGATCAGGACGGCCCGCCAGCCGGGTCAGCAGCGCGGCGGCCTCGTCGGGCGGGAGGGTGTCCAGGCTCAGCGGCACCGCGTCTTCCAGCGCGGCCAGCCGCCGGCGGCTGGTGATCAGCACCAGGCTGCCCGCCGTGCCAGGCAGCAACGGCCGCACCTGCTCATGCCCGGTGGCATCATCGAGCACCAGCAGGACCTTCTGACCAGCCACATGATCCCGCCACAGACCGGCCCGGGCGTCCAGGTCAGCCGGGATATGGCTGGCCCGCAGCCCAGCGGTCAGCAACAGGGTGACCAGCGCATCAGCCGGCTGAACAGGGGGCTGGCCCGGGGTATGGCCATGCAACGGCAGGAAATACTGCCCGTCCGGGAAGCTGCCCGCCAGCCGGTGGGCGGCATGCACCGCAAGGGCCGTCTTCCCCACTCCGGCCATCCCGCCGATCGCGTGGATCGACACCACCCCGCCGCCGCTGGCCGCCTCACCCACGGCCGCCGTCAGCTGCCTGAGCTCGCCCCTCCGCCCAGTGAAGCTGGCGATATCGCGCGGCAGCGTGCGGACGGCCGTCGCCCCGCCGGACCGGCGGCTGGCCGCCAGCGTCTGCACCGCGGTGGCCTGCCCGCCCGCCGCCGCCTCGAACAGCTCCCGCTCCGGCCCGGTCAGGCCCAGCGCATCGGCCAGCAGCCGGGCCGTCTGCTTGCGCGCGGTCCGGTTGACCCCGCGCTCCAGATCACTGACCGACCGCGGGCTCAAGGACGCCGCGTGCGCCAGCTCTTCCTGCGTCAGCCCGGCTTCGACCCGGAGCTGGCGCAGCAGGCCAGCGAAACTCAATGCGGGCTGCTCCCCCACCGGCGCATCGCCCCTTCACCACCCCGCCCGGCGGCCAATCCAGCTGACCGTCAGCAACCCGCCACGCGCGGTTAAATTCAAGGGTAACAACCCTCCGCGGATCCTGTGGGACTCCTGTGCGCCGGCGCGTGTGGTGAACTCCGCCGCCCAACCCGATGGTGAAAAGGAAAGGAACACCGCCACCTGCACCATCCCGGAGGCCGCAATGCATCCCACCATCAGCCACGACGTGAACCGGGCCCGGACCGCCGAACTACGCGACCAGGCCCAGCGCGACCACCTCGCCCACGCCGCCCGCCGGGCCCAGCGCCCACGACGGCACCCGCTCACCGATCACCTACCCATAACCCCGGTCATGGCCGCGCGCCGCCTGCTCACCGCGACCAGCACCCGCACACCCTGACCACCCACCCGCGCGCGCTGGCGACCGCCACGAACCCACAGCCAGCAACCGCACACAGTTCCCAACCACGGTGGGCCCCGCCTCCATAACAGCCCGCGGCCGCGGACTTCTGCCGCCGCCACCCACATCACCGGAGGTTGCCATGACCGGCATCCGACCCATACGCATCATCCGCCGCATGGCCTACGCCCTGGCCGGGCTCACCGCCGCCGTGCTGGCTCCCACCACCGTCGCGCCTTCCGCCTTCGCCATAGACGTGCCAGCCCCAGGTGGCTCAGGCGCCCCCGCCCGCGCCGCACCGCACATTCACACCATCACCACCGGCGGCATGCCCGGCTGGCAGATCACCCTCGTCGCCCTCGGCGCCGCCCTGGTCGCCGCCACACTGGCAGTTGTCCTCGACCGGGCGATCATGGCGCGGCGGCGTGGCCTAGCACACCCAGCCTGACCCGCCCGCAGGCAGCCCACTACCCCGGCGCCACACTCCGCCAGGACACCGATTGTCCTGGCGGAGTGCACGTCCAGACCAGCCAGGTCAGCTACAGTAACCAGCAGCGCGCGCCTGTTCAGGCTGGCCGCCGCGGACCGTGAGGCGGCCGCCCGGCGGCAAAATAGCCACAGTGATCGCAGTGAGCAGGGCCACGGCGGCAGTGCAGAGCGGTCCGGCACCGCGGTGAGACTCACACCCCCTTACCTTCTTGGATGTGCCCGGGCAACTACGGTTCTCCGGGTTGGGAAGTCCGGCGGTGCCGGTATGGCTCATTGCCCCCTGCAGCTGGTATGGCCTGGGGGGTGTTGCCCCCGGCACGGTCG
>Ga0335073_10004375_pt1 | contig 19759 bp, 14 predicted proteins | sample Lox_Sample_22_FD_207093 | JGI IMG/M metagenome (GOLD analysis project Ga0335073, IMG submission 207093) | Soil microbial communities from Loxahatchee National Wildlife Refuge, Florida, United States - Lox_Sample_2.2 | ecosystem: Environmental > Terrestrial > Soil > Wetlands | place: USA...
CGCAGAATCCGTGCCCGCCGCTACGAATCCGCCGGCCTTTGAAAAAAACGTCGATGTCGTCCCAATGCCGGAACGCCTCAGTGATCGAGGCGTGCGTCTGCGGATCGGCGTCCTTGAATCCGCTCATGGTTTTGTCGGAAAAAACAACTCCCCACCCGAACGTTGCGTCGTAACGATTGCGTTCGATCACCGTCACGCGCCAGCTCGGATTGGCCTTCTTCACCAGAACCGCGAAATACAAACCCGCCGGACCCCCGCCGAGGCAGACGATTTTCATCCGTTCACCTCGCTGAGCGCCTCGCGCAATTTTTGTCCCGTTTCATCGGCCAGCGCCGTTTCCCGCAACCGCCTCACCGCGCCTGCATCGCCCCGCAGCTTCGGCACGGCCGCCAGGATCGCATCGAAATTCCGCTCTCCGAGCTCGTGCGTGTCGCCATAGCCCTTAATCAATCGCGGGCATTTTGCCACTTCCACGGCCAGCTCATAATCCTCCCGGGCCAATTCCAAAACCGTTTGAAGCCACTCGCCGATCCGCCGCTGTTCCCGCGCGAAGCGCAGCGATTTTCGCCGCAGCGGCCGCATCCGCGCCAGAAGATAAAGCTGCAAAAATCCGCGAATCGACGTCGTGTGAACAATTCGCCCGTTGCGCGTAAGCCACTTCACGATTCCACTCGCCAGAACCCTCCGCCCCATCGCGGCCGGCAGAATATCGGCGATCTCCTGCGCACGCGGATGCAAAAACTCGCGAATCTGAAGCAACTGCCCCGGCGCCACGCGCGTATCCTTATAAACGCGCTCAAACCGCGACCGCCGGATCTTCAAATCCGCCACGCGAATCGCATCTTCGTACGCCATCCACAACGCCAGGTACCGCGCCGTTTCCTTTAGCAGCGAAAAATCCCCGCGATCCACGTCACGAATCGCCTCCAGGCGCTTCAAATATTCCGCCGCGTATTCCTCATCCTGATAATCGATCAGCCGGCGGACACCGGCGAGAACCATCTCCTGACTCGGTGCCGGAAAACCCTCCACCTTTCGCGCCGAAACATCCCGTGCCGCAATTGGTTTTTCCGCGCGAAGCTCTTTTCCCTCGAACCCGCCCGCAAACGCCGCCAGGCTCGCCTCCACGCCAACCCCGCCGCGCCGGATCGCTTCTTCAAATTGCCCGCGCTCAAATGGCAATACCCGAGCCGCCGCGAGCGCCCCAAACAGCGCCGCGCTGATCACGCTCCCGTTCTCTTCCGCGATGCGCGCGAAATCCCGCGCCACGAAAACGCGAGCCGCGCCCGAGCACGCCGCCACAATCTTCGACGAATCGGCGCGCCCGTCGCCCATCGCGGTCTTCTCCGTCATCGCATAAACGCGATGAGTGGACGCGATCAGCGTGGTTCGATCCGCCGTCACCAGTCCGCGTTCGACCGCCCGCCCGGCTTCCATCAGCTCCGACGCGATCACCACGTCGACCTCGCCCGGCACCGGCATCAGCGCCAGCACCGGCTGCCGACCTTGCACCCGCGGCAGAATCTCCAGGTAATAAATGGTCGACCCAGTGCGCTGCGCCACGCCCGGCACCGACGTCGCCTGTACATCAAAACCCGCATGCTCGGCCACATCCACGATCCAATCGGAAAGCACGCCGCCGCCTTCGCCGCCCATCGCGACAATCGCAATCGTGATCGCCTTCACGCGCGCTTCCATTCACGCCGCCATTCGCCGCTGCAAGAACGCGATCACCGCGCCGCGAATCCGCGCCCGGAATTTTTCCCACGCCGTCGGATTCGAGATAATTTCCGCGCGGAAAAACGACGGGCACAGCACCGCGGCGTGCGCCACTTCGCCGCACAGCCCGCAGCCAATGCAACTGTCGATCACCGTCGCCACCGGATCTTCGCGCAGCGGATCGGGATTATCGGCGATGGTCAGCGACGGGCAGCCGGAAAGACGGATGCACGAATGATCGCCGGTGCAGGTATCCGCATCCACGCCGAATCGCTCTCTCACCACGCGCCGGCCTTCCTTCGCCCACTTGCGCCGCAGAGGTTTTTCGCGCCGCTCGCGGTTCAGCGCGCACTCGCTCTGTGCCACGATCACCTTCGGCCCACGCTCGGCCGTCGTCAGCGCCTCGCGCAGCGTGTCCCGCATTTGGGCGACGTCGTAAGTTCGCGTGATCGTCCGCACCCACTTCACGCCCACGCCGCGCACCGCGTCGGCAATCGATTGCCGCGTGGTGCGAATCGGATTCGCCGCCTGTGACGAAAGAAGATCCTGCCCGCCCGTCGCCGCCGTGTAGCTGTTATCCACCACCACCAGCACGCTGTCGCTTTGATTGAAAACCGCGTTGCCCACGCCGCTGGTCAGCCCGTTATGCCAGAACCCGCCGTCGCCCATGAACGCAATGGTGCGCTTGTTCGTTTCGTGCGTATGGAACGCCGCCGCGCTGGCCCAGCCGAGGCCGTAGCCCATCGTCGTCGCGCCGGTGTTGAACGGCGGCAAAATCGAAAAAAGATGGCAGCCGATGTCGCAGCTCACGTGATGCCGGCCCAACTCGCGCTCCACCAGTTTGAGCGCCGAAAAAATCGGCCGCTCCGGGCAGCCGGTGCAAAACGACGGTGGCCGCGGATGAACCGCCGGCGCAACCGGAGGCAGCTTCGCCGGCTTCGTCACCGCCGGCAAACGCTCGCGATCGATCAAATGCGGCGCATACGCTTCGATGAATTTCAAAATGCCGCGCGTCACCACGGCCGCCGTGTATTCTCCGGCCATCGCCAGAAAATCCTTGCCATGGATTCTCGTCTTCAAATCGGCCTTGCGCAGGATCGCATGCAGGTTCTGCTCGATAAAATCCGGCTGACCCTCCTCGATCACCAGGACCACCCCTTTGCCGTCGCAGAACCGCTGCACCTCTTCGTCGCAAAGGGGATAAGTTACGTTTAAAACATACAGCGGAATCTTTGTGTCGCCAAAAACATCCGACAATCCGAGCAGTTCCAGCGCGCGAATCGTCGTGTTATACATTCCGCCTTGCAAAATAATCCCGAAATCCCGCGCATTTTCGGCAAAAAACTCGTTCAACCCGCGATCCTGGATAAACCGCTGCGCCGCCGGCCAGCGCTTCTGGATTTTTTCCTGCTCATGCAGATAACTCGACGGCGGCAGCACGATCCGGCTCGCGTCGCGCACCGGATTCTCGATCGCGTCCTTCAGCGTGAACTTCGGCCGCACATTATTTTTCGCGATAAATCGCCCATGCACGTGGCACGCGCGAATGCGCAGCTCCAGCATCACCGGAGTATTGGTCGCTTCGGAAAAATCGAACCCGTCTTCCACCGCGCGCACAATCGACGGCAGATTCGGCCGCGGATCGAGCAGCCACATCTGCGATTTCATCGCAAACGCGTGCGACCGCTCCTGCATGATGCTCGACCCTTCGCCATAATCCTCGCCGACGATAATCAGCGCACCGCCCGTCACGCCGCCCGAAGCCAGATTTGCCAGCGCATCCGACGCGACGTTCGTTCCCACCGTCGATTTGAACGTCACCGCGCCGCGCAGCGGATAATTCACCGAAGCGGCCAGCGTCGCCGCGGCGGTCGCCTCCGACGCGCTGTGCTCAAAATGCACGCCGAGCTCCTGCAAAATGTCATTAGCGTCGGTCAGAACATCCATCAGGTGCGAAATCGGCGCGCCCTGATACCCCGCGACGTAGGAAACTCCGGACTCCAGCAGCGCCTTGGTGACCGCCAGAATCCCCTCGCCGCGAAACTCCTCGCCCGCGCCGAGCCGCAGCTTCTCAACTTCTTTTTTGAACGACCGCTCCGCCATTCGCTTTCATTATGCGCTGACCAGCGCGAGCACGCGGCACGGGCTCCCCGATCCGTTCACAATCTTCAGCGGCGCCGTGATCAGAATCGCGCCCTTCGGCGGCAACTCTTCGAGATTGGTCAAACTCGCGAGCCCAAACTTATTCGCTCCGTGCATCCCGCTGTGACACGGAAACGGCGGGTCGAAGCGGAACGCCTGCCCCGCATCCGTGCCGACGCCCTCTGATCCGAACCCGATCACGTCGCGTTCTTTGGCCAGGAACGGAATCAATTCCGGATGCGGACCCGGCACGTGCGACCCATCCTTCTTGATGTTCAGAAAATCCTCGGCCTTCTTGCGCGACCAATCGGTTCGCATCAGCACCCACGATCCCGCTTCGATGCGCCCATGTTCCAGCTCCCACGTTTCCACATGCGCCCGCGTCAGCAGAAAATCCGGATCGTCGGCGACTTTCGGCGAAACATCGATCACGCACGCCGGCGCCAGGAATTGTTTTGGCGGAATCGAATCGGTCGCGTTTTTCTCGTAATCTTTCCCGGTCACCCAATGAACCGGCGCGTCGAAATGCGTGCCGGTATGCTCGCCGCAGGAAAAATTATTCCAGTACCATGCCGGACCGCGGCCGTCATACTTCGAAATTTCCTCGAGCCGAAACGGCCGCGATTGTCCAAACTCCGCCGGAAGCTGAATCACCGGCGTCCTCGCGTCCAACGGCTGCGTCAGGTCCACCACGCGAACCGTTCCTTGCACGATCGCTTCCGCAAACTGCGCCAGCAAATTCTGCGCCATCATTTCGATCCTTTCGATTTTTAATTCGCCTGTTCCGCTCGCCGTCTTCTTACGGCTAAATACGCGATCGTAATCGCCAATAGCCACGGCACTCCCGCGATCAGCGTCACCCGCATTCCCTCCACAAACCAAGTCGTCGCCAGAATCGCCGCGATCGACAGCGCCCCGACGATCGTGGTGTACGGATATCCGGCCATCCGCACCGCCAGCCGCGCCCCGCGCCATTTCCGCCGAAAGTAAAAATGCGTGACAAAAATCACCAGCCACGCAAACAACCCCCCGAACAGCGAAATTCCGAACAAATAAACGTACGCGCTATCGGGATAAACAAACGCCGTCACCGTCGCGACCGCCAACCCCGCCGCGCTCGCCAGCAGCGCCGCCAGCGGCACACCGCGCGACGACACTCGCCCGAACATCGCGGGCGCATACCCTCCGCAAGCCAGCGAAAAAATCATCCGCGAGCATAAATAAAGGTTGCAATTCATGCTCGACGCCGCCGCCGTGATCACCACGAAATTCACCACGTGCGCCGCCGCCGGAATCCCGATCAGCCGGAAAACCTTGACGAACGGACTCGCCGTCACATCGGCGCCCGGCTGGATCTGGTTCCACGGCACAATGCTGATCAGCACGATCATCGACCCCAGATAAAACAGAATCAGCCGCGCCACCATGCTGCGCATCGCGCGCGGAACCGCGACTTCCGGATCTTTGGCCTCGCCCGCCGTCACCGCGACGACTTCGGTTCCCAGGTAGCTGAAAATGACGAACACCATCGCCATCCACACGCCGCGCCATCCCGTCGCCAGAAATCCGCCGTGCGCCGTGAAATTCCGGAACCCCACCGCCGGCGCCGGCCCGAAGCCGAACACCAGCGCGACCCCCAGCACAACAAACGCGACAATCGCCACCACCTTGATCATCGCGAACCAGTATTCAAACGCCCCGAAATTGGCGACGCTGCGCGCGTTCACGTACACCAGCGCGACCGAAAACGCCAGCACCCAGACCCATTTCGGTGTGTTCGGAAACCACCACTGGCAATAGATCGCGATGGCCGTCGCTTCGCTGCCGATGGCGATGCACTGCGCCGCCCAATAGGTATAGCGCACCGCGAACCCGGCCCACGGATTCAAATACAACTCGGCATACACGCCGAAAGATCCCGCCGTCGGATGCGCCACCGCCATCTCCGATAGCGCGCCCATGAACAGCAGCGCGATCGCCGCGCCGATCAGATAACTTACGATCACGCCCGGCCCCGCCACGCGCACTGCTAGCGCGCTGCCCAAAAATAATCCCGTCCCGATCGCGCCGCCGATGGCGATCATCGCGAGCTGCGCCGACGTAAGCTGCCGCGAAAGCGCCTCGCGGCCCTCTACGGTTTCAGCGGTCTTCATACGCGGCGCCCGGACTTCCCGAAGGATAAAACGCGCCGAGCAGTTTAATCATTCCGCCGCCCGGATTTTCCACGCAATGCCGCACGCCGATCGGAAAATAAACGCTGCTCCCGGCGGTGAACTCGCCCTCGCCGCCGTCCACGTGCACCATCCCGCGACCCTCCAGAATGTAGATCGCCTCTTCATAAGTGTGATAGTGAAACGGCGCCTTGCCCGGCGGAATCCATCCGGCAAATTGCGTGATCTCGCGGCAGCCGAGATCGGTATGCACCAGATACCGAAACACGCGATCCTTCCCCGCGCGAATCGGCTCACGCTCATCTTCGTGAACCATCAAACGCGGCCCATCGCCCGACCGCGCAGCCGGCGCGTCGATCATCCGCCGCCCCGCATCCTCCGGGCAACACGAGCTCACCACGCGCAATTTCTCTGGCCCGAAATTTTCGATGGTATAAACCGCACCCGGCGGAACAAACACCGCGCAGCCCGCGCGCAGCGGATAGGCGAATCCATTGACACGCACCGCGCCCGCGCCCGCCGCGACGTACAGCACCTCTTCCGCCCTCGGATTCACCACGCCCGGCGAAACGCCCGCCGAATATTCGCTCATCGTCTGCGTGATCCGCTCCGCGCCGGCTTCCCGCGAAACCACGCTTCGCGCCGACCACGTCCCCTCCACCGAAATTCGTCCATCCTCCGGCGAATAAACGCGGCACCCTCCGAGAATTTTCACATCCGCTCCATCAGGTCGAGATTTTCTTCCAGCGCCCGCAGCGTCGCCGCGACATCCTCCAGTGAATTGTACACGTGAAATGAAAACCGCACGCCATCCCGCCGCGCCGATACCACGAACCCGCGCGCCGCCAGCCGTGCAACCATTTCCGCCGCATTCTTCGACCGCAGCACAATCAGCGGCCCTACGCTTCCCGCGTGCGTCTTCGATTCAATCCGCAAATCCCGCGCGCCTTCCTGAAACGCCCGCGCCAGCGTCGCGATCCGCGCCGCGACATTCTCCATCCCGACCCGCGTCAGCAACTCAATCGCCGGCCGAGCCATATAAATGTTCGGAATCGCCGGCGACCCTCCTTCGAACCGCCGCGCTTCCAGCGCCGGATCGAACCGCTTCGTGTCATACGCGAACACGTCGCGCTGCGCCATCCAGCTCGAAACCGGCGGCGTCAGCGATTCGATCAACTCCCGCCGAACGTACAAAAAACCCAGCCCCGCCGGGCCCAGCAAATATTTCAGCGTTCCGGTCACATAAAAATCCACGCCCAGCGCCTTCACATCGATGGGACGCGTCCCGCAATCCTGAAACCCGTCGAGAAAAACCAGCGCCCCACGCTCATGCGCGATCCGCGTAATTTCGGAAACATCGCAGCGAAACCCGTTCAGAAACGAAACCTGCGTCAGCGCGACCACCGCCGTCCGCTCATCGATCGCCGCCGCGTAGCGCTCCACCGGAACCGTATGGTTGACTCCGTCAACAAAGTGAATTTTCGCCCCGCGCGCCTGCTGCGCCAGCCAGATGTGACCCATGGTCGGAAACTCATACTCGCCCATCACCACCCGATCGCGCCGCGAAAACGAAATCGCCGACGCAATCGGATTGATTCCCGCCGACGCGCTGGTCACAATCGCGACTTCTTCCGGCGCCGCGTTGATAAATCGCGCAAACTCGCGCCGCAAATTCTCGTACGCGCCGACCCACTCCTCCCACGGATTCGAAGACGTGCGCCAGCTACACGCGTACTGCCGCATCCCCTCTTCCACCGCATCCGACAGCGCGCCTTGCGAGCAGCTATACAGATAAACCTTCTCTCGCAGAATCGGAAAATGCGACCGCACATCCTCCACCATCACCGCTCTCCAATCGGCTCGCGCTTCACGCCATACTGCGCGCCCCACGCGTCCGTCATCTGATTGCGAATCTCCCACAGCTCCGGAAAAAACTGCACTTTCAGCCCATTTTCCAGCAATTCCACCGATCGCCCTTTCAGCGACTTCGCCCCCAGCCCGATGGTCCGATGAATCAACTGCAAATGATGATAGCGGAATTTCTGAAACAGCTCATCGAATTCCGCCAGCGCCTCCGCCACCACGTACCCGTCGCCATGGTTGTATTGGGAATTATAGATTTTTTCGACCGTCAGCCCGTGCGCCTCTAAATAATGACGCCGAAACGACTCCCACAGCGGATATGGCATCTTCAGCAGCACCCGAAATCCCGGCGACTCCTGCCCGCTCCCGTGCCCCAATTGCAGCCGGATTTCCTGATACTCCTTGGGCGACATCGTCTCCAGCAATCCGAGCTGTTCCGTCATCAGCCGCAGCGCCAGGTGGACCCGCCGGAACAGCGTCACCACGCGATTCGTATTCTCCTGCTGCAAATACTCATCGATATCGAGCAGCGTATACGCGATCATCTTCATCCACAGTTCTTCCACCTGGTGCACGATCTGGAATTGCAGCTCATCGCGATTGCAAAACGCGTCAAAATCCTTCTGGCACCCGAGCAGCGTTTTGGTATTGAGATAGAGCTCGTAATCGAACGCGCCCTCCCCGTTCATCATTTCATAGAAATGTTTCCGGTCCATATTTTTCATTGTGGGGCAGGCTCGCAGCCTGCGGCGGCCTCTTAGCAGGGTACTGAAAAAGGGGACAGACTACTCTGTCCCCGCCTGTAAGTTATTCATGCCGCGTGCGACCATAGCCGTGGACAGAGCGGTCTGTCCCCTTTTTCAGCACCCTCTTAGGCCGCCTGGCCGTCGCGCAGGTCTATTTCCCGATGCAAAACGTCGAAAAAATCCGATTCAGAATATCGTCCGCCGTCGTCGCGCCGGTGATCGCATCAATCGGCCGCAGCGCCGCGTACAAATCGAGCAGCAGCATCTCATGCGGAATCCCCAGCTCCGCCGCCCGCCGCGCCTGGTCCAGCGCTTCGCCCGATTCCTTCAGCAAATGTTCGTGCCGCACGCTGGTGATAAATCCGCCGTCCTGTTCAAAGCGCCCCGCCGGAGCAATCAAATCGACCATGGCGCGCCGCAATTCGCCGACGCCTTCCCCCGTCAGCGCCGAAACCCGAACGCCTTCGATCTCCGCCGCCACCCCCAGATCGCGCTTGTTCCCGGCAATCAGATGCTTGCCCTGTTCTCTCGCGCGACCCACCAAAGCCGCATCCTCGCGCGTCAGCGGAGCGGAAATATCCACCACCACCACCGTCAAATCCGCATCCGCCATCGCCTGATAACTGCGCTCGATCCCCAATTTTTCGACGGCGTCCGTAGCCTCGCGAATCCCCGCCGTATCCACGAACTTCACCGGAATTCCCTCGAGCGAAGCGGTCTCGGAAACCGAATCGCGGGTGGTCCCCGGAATCTCCGTCACGATCGCGCGATTCTGGTCGAGCAGCCGGTTGAACAAACTGCTTTTCCCGACGTTCGGCCGTCCCACGATCGCCAGCGTGAACCCCTCATGCACCAGTTTCCCGTAAGCGAAACTCGCCGCCAGCTCCGCCACGCCCGCGCGAATCGGATCCAACCGCCGCAAAATCTCCGCGGCCGGCGCCACGCTGATATCGTCCTCGGCAAAATCGATCCCCGCTTCGAGCAGCGCGATCAATTCGAGCATCTGTTCCTTCACCGGCTTCAATCGCCGCGAAACTGACCCCTCCACCTGCTGCGCCGCCACGCGAGCCTGATACAGCGTCGTCGCCTCGATCAAATCCCGCACCGCCTCCGCGCGCGGCAAATCGATTCGACCATTCACAAACGCGCGCAGGGTAAACTCGCCCGGCTCCGCCAGCCGCGCACCCGCCGCGCAGGCGCGCTCCAGCGCATGCCGCAGCACCACCGGCGACCCATGGCAGGAAATTTCGACGACATCTTCCGCCGTATAAGATCGCGGCGCCGCAAAATACGTCACCACCACCTGATCGATCGAGCATCCCGCATCGTCAATCAATTCCGCCAGCGATGCCGTCCAGGCCCGCCACGAAAAATCCTCCGCGAGCCGCAAAATTGTCCCCGCAATCGCGCGCGCGTCCTCGCCCGATAAGCGCACCACTCCGATCCCGCCCCGTCCCGGCGGAGTCGAAACCGCAACAATCGTATCTTTGATTTGAATGTGGGGCAGGCTCCCGGCCTGCGGCGGATTCTTGAATCCGCCTCTGCGCGTGCCAGTTACCTTCGCCGGTCCCGGTCCCTTCGCGGCGGACCACCCCGCCGGTCCCGATCCCCGTGCCCCCGCCCAAACGGTCGCCGCGGACGATCCTCTTCCGGCCTCGGCCGCGGCGGACGAATCGGCTCCGGCAGCGTCTTCATATCCGACGGCACCACCACCACCTGGCGAATCGATCCCATGCCCACGCTCTCGCTCCGCACCTCGGTCTGATCGCGCAGCGCCAGGTGCAGGATCCGCCGCTCCCGGCTGTTCATCGGACTAAAATGAAACGGCGCCCGCGTCTTCTTCACCCGCTCGGCCGCCGCCAGCGCGCTCATTCGCAACTCTTCGATGCGCAGCACGCGATAATCGTTGGCGTCGAAGCACAGCCGCGAATGCTCCTCGGCCGCCATCCCCAGCGCTTCCATGGTCAACTGCTCCAGCGCCAGAAGCAGCTCCGCTTTATTGGCCAGAAGCAAGTCCACATCCGCGCCGCTGAACCGCACCAGCAAATCCGGATTCTCAAAATCCGGATGCGGCGTCTCGCCTTCCACCACCGAATAATCCAGATCGAACCCGGCCAGCCGGAACACGTTTCCCAGGAATTGATCAATGCGAGGCTTGGCTTCGCTCAGCGTATACTTCGCGGACACAGATCCTATTTCTTCCTTTTCGGAGCCGGCCTGGCCTCGACTACCGCCGCCGGCGGCGGCGTGGCGCCGCGATTCAAAAGCCATTGCTGAAAGATAGCCACAAGGTTGCTAGTCAGGTAGTATAACACCAGCCCGCTCGGCAGGTAATAGAACATGTACCCCAGAACCAGCGGCATGAACATCATCATTTTCTGCTGATTTGGATCGGTGCCCGGCGTCGGCGTCATCTTCTGCGTCAAGAACTGCGTGATGATCAGGATCACCGGCAGCATGCGGATGGGCAGCGTCTCCGGCTGCGACAGATCGTGCACCCACAGCCAGTTCGCGCCGCGCAGCGAAATGGAAACCGACAGCACCCGGTAAAACGCATAGATTAACGGGAGCTGCAACAGCATCGGCACGCATCCGCCCACCGGATTCACACCCTCGCGCTTGTACAGCGCCATCAGCTCTTCGTTTTGTTCCTGCTTGCGCGGATCGTTCAGCTTGATGTTCTTGTATCTCTCGTTGATCGCCTTGATCTGCGGCTGAAGCAACTGCATCTTCTTGGCCGACTTCATGCTCGTAATGCGCAGCGGGAACAGCACCATGGTGATCACCACCGTCACCAGCACGATGGTCCAGCCCCAGTTGTGAACCAGGTGATCCGCCGTCCAGTTCATCACCACGAACAGCGGTTTCGCGATAATCCCGAACCATCCCCAGTCGATCAGCGATTCCAGCTTCTTGTCCACCTTGCCCAGCATCTCGCTGTCCTTCGGCCCCACGAAGAACGAAAACGTGTTGACGCCCTCGCCGCCCACCGCGGCGCCCACGCGCTGCTGGTCGCCCCCGGTCATCCCCGGAACCTCGTCCGAATAAACCGTCAGCTCCATCGGCTCCGGTTTCACCGGCATGAACACACCCGCGAAAAATTGATCCTCTATGCCCGCATACGAAAACTCTCCGCTGAAGCTCGCCGGGCCATTCTTCGCTGTCTTCGCGTCCTTCTCGTACAGTTTCCCGGCCGATTGATCGTAGTAGACCGCGTGTTCCGTGGTCGCCGCGTTCGAGATGGTCTGGTCGCCGAATCCTCCCCGCCACTCGATTGAGTGCGGCGCCAGCGATCCGTTCTCCGTCACCTCCGACTTCACCCGGACCAGATAACTTTTTTCCTCGAACTCAAAGGACTTCTTCACCAGCATCCGGCCGTCGGAAAACTCGAAATCGACGTTCAAGCCATCCCGTTTCACCGTGAACAGCGCGTTGTTCGGATCGTTTTCCGGCGCATTCTTGAACCCCAGCGAAAACGCTCCCGGCACTTTCCCGAGCGCCCGCTCATTCACCAAGTTCAGCGGTTTCCCGTCGTGATCTTTATAAGCCTTCAAAATCCAACTCTGCACTACCGCGCCTTTGTTGGAAAATACCACGTGATAGTAGCCGGTATCGACGGCCAACGTTTCTTCCCGGTCGGCGTGAATCTGCCCCGGCATTTCCGCCGTAACCGGAGCAGCCTTGGGAACGCTCGCGGGCGCTGCCGGCGTGGCCGGCGCAACGTTAGACCTGGCCACTTGCGCCGTCTGCGCCGGAGTTGTCTTGGGCGGCGGCGGGGGCGGCTTATAAAGGAACTGCGTGGCGAACAGCACCAGCCCCATCAGCAGAAACGCGAGCAATAGCCGCGTTTCCATCGTCATTTCTTTTTTTTCCATACTTCTTAAAGCTGTCGGCGATCAGCCTTCGGCGATCAGCAGGCGGAAAGCTGACCGCGGAAGGCTGAAAATTTCAGTGAACCGGATCAAACCCTCCCGCATGAAACGGATGGCACCGCGCCAGCCGCTTCAAACCCATCCACACCCCGCGCACGACACCGTGCATTTCGATTGCCTGGAGCATGTATTCCGAACACGTCGGATAGTACCGGCACGCCGACGGCAGCAGCGGCGAGATCCACCGCTTGTAGATACGCAACGCTCCCATCGTCAGTGCGCGCATTTTTCTATAACTTTCTGAAGCGAACGTTCGATTTCGCCGAACGGGGCCCGAAGCGCGGCCCTCCGCGGGTTAATAACCACGTCCCATTGAGCGCCAAACTCCTGGCGATGCAGCCGGAACGCTTCCCGCAATCGCCGCTTGATCCGATTTCGCACCACCGCCTTGCCGATCGCACGCGGCACGGTGAGCCCCAGTCGCGCGCCCGCGTCATTCGTCCGCGCCAGACAAAACGCGGCGAACAGCGGACACGAAACCCGGATGCCGTGGTCATAGACAAGTCGAAAGTCGGCCGAGCGCCGGATCGACGATGCAGCCTTAGCTCGCTTTGGCAGACCGGACGGCTCTCTCGTCGCTCACCGTCAGCTTGTGGCGTCCTCGTGCGCGGCGCCGCGCGAGCACCGCTCGCCCGTCTTTCGACTTCATCCGCGCCCGGAATCCGTGAGTCTTGGCGCGCTTTCGATTATTCGGCTGAAATGTGCGTTTAGGCATGTAATTGATCGGCCGGGCAGGCGAAGACACACCCGTGCTTTCGGAATATTTACTTGCACTGTTATTGTAGCACGCCGGAATGAACAGCTTACCGTCGGAATCTGCGGGATTAGGAAGACCCAAGGTTTTTTGAAATCAGAAAAATGAAGCCCGGCCCCGGGCCCCTGCTCCCGGAACTCTCTTCCCCGTCATTTTTCCCCAAGAAATCCCCGCTCTCTCGCAACCTGATTCGGAAAGGCAGGGTCATCGAGAGAAGCCCTTCGCGGATCACTCCTGCCGCAGCGCCTGCACCGGATCCACCCGCGATGCCCGCCGCGCCGGCATCCAGCAGGCCGCGACCATCACCACGGCGAGAATCGCGGTCACGCTGAGCAGCACAAACGGATCATGCGTACTCGTTCCGACAGCGAAGTTCTGCAAAAAATTCCCCGCCGCCGACGCAATCCCGATCCCCACCACCACGCCGGCCGCCGTCATCATCATGCCTTGCCCCAGCACCATGCGCAGCACATCCGCCGGCCGCGCCCCGATCGCCATGCGAATCCCGATTTCCCGCGTCCTTCGCCGCACCGCGTACGCCACCACCCCATACAACCCGATCACCGCCAGCATCAAACCGATCACTCCAATTCCCGTCACCATCTGCGCCAGCAACCGCGGCCCCAGCAGAAACCGGTCATGATAAAACGTCGCCATGGTGCTGACTCGAATCACCGGCATATCCGGATCGAGCGCCCGCACCTGTGCCCGCGCCACCGCTGCCATCGCTGCCGGATCGCCCTCGGTTCGCATCTCGATAAACAGGTGCGATTTGAAATTCTGCGAAAACGGGATGTACGCCGCCATCAGCGGCGGCTCCGCCCAATACTCATATTTTTCATTTTTCGCCACGCCGATCACCTGCAATTCCGGCGAATCCGCGCGTCCCAACCGCAGCGTCTGCCCGATCGCGTCTCGTCCCGGCCACATCCGCCGAGCCAATTCTTCATTGACGATCGCCACCCGCGGCGACGACTTCGTATCGCGTGAATCGAACCCGCGCCCGCGCGCCAGCGGAGCTTCCATCAGCGAAAAATAATGATCGTCCACGGTATCGACCCACGCCGACGGATACTCCTCACCGGCCCGCACCTGATAGCCATCCACAATGACGCCCGAAAACTGCTGCTCGCCGGCGGTAAACGGAATCGTCCACGACGCCGACGCATCCGTGATCCCCGGTTGATCGCGCAACCGGTCCTCCAGCTTCTTTACGAAATCGCGCCCCTTGGCCTCGTCGTAGCGAACCAGACTCGTATCGATCGAAAAAAACAAGGTGTGATCCACGCGAAAACCCGGATTCATCGACCGCGCCGCCGCGAATCCCTTCACGAAAAACGCCGAAAGCACCAATAACACGGCCGAAAACGTGAGCTGCGCCATCACCAGCAAATTTCGTCCGGAGAACATCCCGCGCCACAAGCGGGCTTTCCCCGGACCCTGATCGCTCGCCTTCAGCGTCCGCGAAAGGTCGCCGCTGGTCACGCGAAACGCCGGAATCAATCCGAAAATCAGCCCGGTGGCGATCGCCGTCGCCAGGCTGAACAGCAGCAGCCGCGTATCCATCCGCACTCCGAGCGAGATCGGAAAATCCGACGGCAACGGGACCGAATTGAAAAGCTGTTCGCCCGCGTAAGCGATGCCCAATCCCGCCGCGCCGCCGATCAGCGCCAACAGCAGACTCTCGGTGAAAAGCTGCCGCACCAGTTGCCAGCGGCTGCCGCCGATGGCCATGCGAATGGCGATCTCTTTGGCCCGCGCCGCGCCGCGCTCCAGCACCAGATTCGCCACGTTGGCGCAGGCGATCACCAGCACCAGCGCCGCGATTCCCAGCAGCATCAGCGCCGAAATCGCGTCACTCGGATCGTTCTCGTAGCGCGCTTGCAGATAGTTCATCACCGCCACGCTGCGATCGCGATTGGTCGCCGGATACTGCTCGGCGAGGCGCCGCGCGATCGTCGTCATTTCCGCCTGCGCCTGTGCCACGCTCACGCCCGGCTTCAGCCGCCCGAAAACGTTCATCGGACGCCGCGCCCGCCCCGTCAAGAAATCGGCGTCGGCCAGCGGAATCGCCTGCGCGTAAGCGTGCACCGGCACATACACATCGGGAAGAACAAACGCCTCCGGACCGCTGAAATCCGCCGGCGCGACGCCGATAATCGTAAATTCGGCGCCGCTCAGCCGCACTTTTTTTCCTTCGATATTCGGATCGGATCCATACATCCGCTGCCACAACGAATGGCTGATCACGGCGACCAAATCGCGTCCCGGAACCGAATCCTCCTCCGCGCGGAATCCCCGCCCAATCGGGATCTCAATGCCCAGGCCCGAGAAAAAATTCCCGCTGACCATCACCCCCAGCGTCATCTGTGCCACCGCATCGCGGCTCGCGCTGATGCCGATGGGCGTGAATTCCCAGCAGACCAGCGCAGAAAGCGCCCGGGCCTGATCGCGCAGATCGACGTAATCGGGATACGAAATGCCGCCCATTCGCGTGCCCGGAGCCGTCGATACCACCTGCACAATTCGCCCCGGATCGGGCGCCGGTAGCGGACGCAGCAGCACCGCGTCGACATAGCTGAACATCGCCGCGTTCAACCCCACTCCGAGCGCGACGGAAAGAACCGCGATCAGCGCGAATCCGGGGCTGTGCACGATTCCCCGCCACGCGTAGCGCAAATCGGCAAAAAGTCGCATATCAGACCTACGCCGCGCGCAACCGCAAAGTTCCTTTCAGTGGCATAAGCCGCCAGGCTTGTGCTGCCCGCACCCGCCGAACGCAAGCCTGGCGGCTTACGCCACTCTTAATTCCCCCCGCGAGGATCCGGTTTCAACGTCACCGGCTGCGTATACGTCCGCCCATCCACGGTCAGCCGGACCGTATAACTTCCCGCCGCCAATCCTCCGCCGCCGCGGCCGCCGCGACCCCGCCCCGCGCCCGGCATCGGCTGCACCAACCCGGTGCACGAATCCCGCGGAGGCGGCGCCGCGCCGCGCCCGCCGAATCCTCCACCGCGGCCCGCCGGCGCACCCAGCGACACGCGATGCATCCCCACGCCCGCCGAGGGCGGCTGCTTCGGTTCTTCCCAATACGCCTGCACGTTGATCGTCTCCGTGTTCACCGGACGCACCGGCGTATCGCTCGCCTCGCAGGCGCGCACCGCGCCGCCGCGATCCACCAGCTCGATTTTCAGCGGCTGCGACGCCGGCTGCTTCAGCCAGTAATAAGCGACCACCCCGCCCGGCGGATTCTGCTCCTGCGGCTCCTCGTGCGGCAGCGGCGTGCCGTTCTGCCCGCCTTGCCGGATCGCGTACGTCTCGCCCGGCTTGAACAGATACGCCGTCGACGATTCGATATCCGCGCCGTGCGCGGCCAGCTCGCGCAGCGGCGTCATCTGATCCATCACCCAGAATCCGCGGCCGTGCGTGGCGATGTCCAGATCGTCGCCGTGCACCACGATGTCGCGAATCGAGGTCACCGGCATATTATTCTGAAGCGGCTGCCACTGCGCGCCGTCGTTGAAGGAAACATAAACGCGCAATTCCGTGGCGGCGTAAAGCAACCCGCGCTGCTGCGGATCTTCCTTCACCGAATTGACGTAGGCGCCGTCCGGAATCCCGGCCACCGCGTTCTGCCACGTCTTTCCGCCGTCGTGCGTGCGATAAATGTACGGCTTGTTGTCCGCCAGCCGGTGCCGGTCGACGGAAGCATACGCTGTCTCGGCGCCAAAGTGTCCGGCCTCGACCTGCGAAACCTTGCTCCACGGCGTCATGCCCTGCGGCGTCACGTCCTGCCACGATTGTCCGTCGTCGCGCGTCACCCAGATCAGGCCGTCGTCGGTTCCGGCCCACACCATGGTCGCTTGCAGCGGCGACGGCGACAGCGTGTACACCACGCCGAAACGATCGAGCATCGGCTGATCGATATCCACGGCCGTCACCGCGTCCAGCGTTTTCGGCGCGCCCGGACGCACCCGCGATAGATCCGGGCTGATTTTATGCCACGTCTCCCCGCGATCGCGCGAGCGGAACACGAACTGGTTCGAATAATAGAGCGCTTGATCGGCCGGCGAAAAAACCTCCGGCAGCGTCCACGTTTTGCGATTGGGATCCTGCGGATCGGGCGGCGGCAATTCGCCTTCGCGCAGCGAAATATTCAAATGCTGATCGCATTTTCCGTTGCCGTTGCCGTACAGAATATTTCCGTCCTTCGGGTCGGGAACCACGGTCATCGATTCGCCGGCTTCGCAGCTCGGAAACCAGTTTCGAAAATCCAAGGTGCCTTCTTTCGACCACGTGCTGACCGTCACTCCGCCGCTATCCTGCTGCGCGCCGTACAGCCAGTACGGAAAACGATTATCCGCGGCGACGTGATAAATCTGCGCCGTCGGCTGGTTGTACCAGGTGCTCCAGGTTTTCCCGCCGTCGACGCTCACCACCGTTCCCTGATCGCTCGACAGCACCATGCGATTGCCGTCCCTGGGATTCACCCACATCTGGTGATAATCGTCGCCGCCCGGCGCGCCTTTGATCGGCACCCAGGTTCGGCCGCCGTTGGTGGTCATGTAGGTCGCGGTATTGATGACGTACGCCCGGTCGGGATTGCCGGGATCGACGGCGATGCCGCCGAAATACCAGCCGCGTCCCCACAAACGCTGTTCGTTGTTCACCAGCCGCCAGTTTGCGCCGGCGTCGTCGGAAACGTAAACTCCGCCGCTTCCGCTGGGCCGTTCGGCCCCAGCGCCGCGTCCGCGCGTCGGCGCCACGCCCGAGCCGACATCATCCACCACGGCCCACAACCGGTTCGGATTGCTCGGCGCCACCGCGATTCCGATTTTTCCCACGTAATTGTCGTTGGGCAATCCGTTGGACAATTTGATCCAGGTATCGCCGCCGTCGGTGGATTTATAAAGCCCGCTGCCCGGCATGTACGACGGCGCGTACACCGACCAGGGCGGACGCCGCGTCGCCCACAACGACGCGTAGACGATCCGCGGATTTTGCGGATCGAGCGCCACGTCGATCGCGCCGACGTTTTCCTGATCGTCGGCCTTGAACAAAACTTTCTTCCAGGTAGTGCCGCCGTCGGTGCTCCGATACAGGCCGCGATAGGGACTGGCGTTATAAATATGTCCCAGCGCGGCGACGAAAACCCGATTCGAATTGCTCGGATCAACCACTACGCGGCCGATATGCCTGGTTTCCTCAAGCCCGATATGCCTCCACGTTTTGCCGCCGTCGACCGATTTGAACATGCCGATGCCGTAGGAATTCTGGCTGCGAATATCCGGCTCGCCCGTGCCGACGTAAATAATGTTGTCGTTCGACGGCGCCACCGCGATCGCGCCAATGGAGCCGATGGGAATGCCCTGATCGGAAATGGGCGCCCAGGTGCGCCCGGAATTTTCCGTCTTCCAGACTCCGCCGCCGACCGAGCCCATGTAAAACGTATCCGGCCGCCCGGCGACGCCGGCGACGGCGAAGGTTCGTCCGCCGCGCATCGGTCCCACGTCGCGCCACATCAGTCCGTCGACCATCGCCGCGCGGAACTCCCCATCCTGCGCGAAAATTTCCAACGCGGCAAAGGCGGACAGAAACAGCGCGGCGAAAAGAATCAGCCAACGAGGTCGCAAGATCATGAATGAATGGCTCCTGAGCACGTTTAGATTTTTACTTTATCACTGTGTGAGAAGGCGATTCGTCCGCGCATCACGTTTAAGGAATCGAGCTATCATTCCCTTTGGTGGGCGCCCGGCCCCGCTGGCGGGGTGCTGAAAAAGGGGACAGACATACTTGATCCAACCAGTTGCTTCGGTCCGTTGGTGGCGCACGCACTCCTGCGTGCGACCATGGTCGTGGACAGAGCGTGGGAGGCGTAATGAACGATAGTGTGGATTTTGAGACTGTTTGCCCGAACAATCACGATCAGACCATTTCATTCCGGCGAGACGAATTTGAGGCCGCGCTCAAATCCGACACCTTGATTTTCCATTGCAATACCTGTGACGCGAACTGGCCTCCTTCGCGCCAGGATATTGCAAAAATTCGAAGGCAGTTCTCGAAAGAATAGTTTCGTCGAGCCGGCGTTTACCGCAAGGTGCGGACTGAAGTTCGAACGTCTCTGCTCCGGGAGTCCACCGAATCCTGCGGTTCCCGCCAGCCGCTGCCGTTGGCAAATTCCAGACCGATTTCGTACTTGCGCCTGGTGAAATTGCAGTATCGGATGGAAGCGGAGCCGTAAATTCCCAGTTTCATATCGCTGCAAAGCACCAGCGCCCGAACGGGCAACCGCTCGTCAACCAGCAGTTTGACACCGGTGGCCGAAACATTCAGCACCGTCGCCTTGAGAATACGCTCCTGTTTTCCGTCGTCCCACAGGAGGCGCAGCATCCCGCCGGCCACGGGGTATCGCGGATGACGCCGCATTTCGGT
>Ga0335073_10004377_pt1 | contig 19757 bp, 11 predicted proteins | sample Lox_Sample_22_FD_207093 | JGI IMG/M metagenome (GOLD analysis project Ga0335073, IMG submission 207093) | Soil microbial communities from Loxahatchee National Wildlife Refuge, Florida, United States - Lox_Sample_2.2 | ecosystem: Environmental > Terrestrial > Soil > Wetlands | place: USA...
GGGCCGGTGAGGCCGACTTCATCGTGGCCAAGCACCGAAACGGCCCGACCGCCACCGTAACGGTGGCCTTCCAAGGCCATTATTCGCGGTTCGCCGACATGGCAGCGATCTGACCAACGCGACTGTAGGGCCTCACGTTGCGTGTCTTAATCTCACAGCCAATGTCGTACGGCTGTCGTATACGACATTTTCGTGAGACAAACCATCGCGTTTCCTCGCAACAACTGTCAGACGGCTGTGGGACCGTAGTCGCGGTGCCGCCTGTAGTAGCAGACGTCGCGACCCAGGTGGCATCAGTTAGGCGGTGCCATGTCAGCCAAGTTGGCAACGGTGAGCTTCCGGACAGAGTCCGGCGTAGCCGAGGACGAGTCATGGACGGTTGTCGATTGCACCGTGCTGTCGAACACCGTGCCGTGGAGGACGTTCCGCTGGTACAAGGGCCATACACATTACTCGGGCGTGTACTGGAGCGCGACCATGCGCGACCACGTCGTCTACGAGTCGCGCCTTGAACTGGCCCGGCTGATCTTCGCTGACTTCGACCGGTCAGTGCATCGCATCTTGGCCCAGCCCTTCCTGCTGAAGGCGAAGGTCGACGGAAAGATCCGTAAGCACGTCCCGGATTACTTCCTGGTTACCGATGACGGTCCTGTGGTCGTGGACGTCAAGCCTGAGCACCTGCTGGCCAAGCCGACCGTTGCCTACACGTTCACATGGACCCGTCGCCTGGTGGAGGCGCGGGGATGGCAGTACGAGGTCTGGAGCGGGGCATCGTCTCCTGAACTGGAGAACCTGCGGTTCCTCGCTGGCTACCGGCGCCCTTGGCTATTCGACGCTGCCTTGCTCGACGAGGTGCGTGGCGCGGACGTGGATCGCCGGACATTCGGGGAGGTGGTGCGTGGCTTGGTCGGCTGCGATCCCGCGACGGCCCGGGCTGCGGTCCTGCATCTGCTCTGGGTTGGTGAGCTGAAGACGGACCTGAGCACGGCCCTGAGCGACCGCCACGAACTCGGGAGGTCGGCGTGAGCAGCGCTGGCGCGCGCGTGGGTGTGGGAACCCGGTTCCGGTATGACGGTGAGACCGTCGAGGTGATCGAGATGGCGATAACCGCGATGGGCAACGAGGTCGTGCTGAAGGACCATCATGGCCGCGTAATGCGGTTGGCGGTCAAGGAACTGCTGTCCGACCGGGCTCAGGTGATCCCGGATGGCCCGGGGCCGTCCGGCGACGACGATGAAGACCTCGCGAGCGTGGTTCTTGCCCAACTGTCCCATGGGCAGCGGAAGGCATTGCTGGGAAGGGCAGCCCACATTCGGGAGGTGCTCACCGGGTACCGCTCGGGGTCTCCCGAGATGGCGGAGGAAGGAGAGCCGCGACCGCAGTATGCGCCTGACCGGCCGCTCTACGAACGTTACGCCGACAAGGCGGCCGAAGTGGGCGTCACTCCCCGCACCATCCAGCGCTGGGTGCAGGGCTTCCAGCGACGCGGCGAGGCGGGGCTGGTCGGTGGCGATCAGCTCTCCTACCGGCAAGGCCCGAAGGTCGATGACCGGTGGGTGGAAACCGCGCTGGAGGTGATGGCGGAGCACACCGGGGAGTCCAAGCCGTCGCGCACACTGGTGATCGAGCGGACCCGGGCGAGGGTGATCGCCCGGTTCGGCCTGGACGCTGTCGCGCAGCCGAGCCGGGCCACGGCGTTCCGGGTGCTGGAGGACCTGGAGCGTCGGCATCCCCTTTTCCGGCTGAGCACGAAACGCAACCGGGATATCGCCGACCGGCCGAAGCGAGTCTATGGCAAGCTGCGGCCCACGCGGCCTGGCGAGTACCTGCTGATGGATACCACGCGGTTGGACGTGTTTGCGTTCGACCCGTTCACCTTGAGATGGGTGCAGGCTGAACTGACCGTCAGCATGGACTGGTACGACCGCTGCATCTGCGGACTGCGGCTTACCTCGGCAACTGGTTGGGCAAGGAACGGTATTCATGCTCAAGGTCGCCGGGGACTCAATGATCGGCGCCGCGATCACAGATGGCGATCTGGTGGTCATCCGCCAGCAGTCGACCGCCGACAACGGCGAGATCGTGGCCGCGCAGCTTGGCGGAACCGAGGCTGAAGCCACAGTCAAGACCCTGCAGCGAGCAGACGGCCATGCCTGGCTCCTATCCCACAACCCGCACTATGCTCCGATTCCTGCGGACGACGCAACCATCCTCGGCAAAGTAACCGCTGTACTGCGCCGACTCTCATGAGAGCTCGTAGCGGCCTCATAATGGGTTACGCCGCCGGGCGCGGATGCGGTTCCCGCCCGAAGCGCACGGAATTGCGAACGGCCCCGAAGCCAGCCAGAGGACCGATGCCGAAGGTCTAGGTCAGCTCTGCGTTTCTGGCAATTGTCATCCGTTGTTGGCTCACGTGCGTCAAGATTTCGAGGGGGTTGCAGGTTGCACCGCTTCGGGTGCCGCTTTCCGGCATTGATGGTTCGCGGCTGGATGACCCGCGCTCGCACTGGGTCAGGGGAGGGGATCGGTTGACTGATAACGGGTTGCTCGGCGCGACGGTGCTGCCTCAGGATGCGGGGGGACGAACGAGCAAGCGCGCCGGGTTGGTCCAGCGGGCCGCTGCCGACTGGAGAAACGCGCTTATCGATCTTGGCGGCCGCAACAACCTGCTGCATTACCGTGATCTGAAGCTCGGAACCCTTGACCTGACGACGGCAGATAGCGACGTTGTCAGCGGCTTGCTGCTGGGCAAGGCCATCAGGGTCTCCGCGCTGTTCAGGGATCCCGACCAGCGTGACCAGATGTTGCGGAGGGTCCGCACGGTCCATAACAAGGCGAAGGAGAACTTCGAGGAACGCGGCCTGGAGACACTCTCGATCGGGTGCGGCCTGGCGACCTGGGAGAACAAGCGGGCGGCCTGGCAGCCGTGCGCGCCGGTTCTGCTGCAGCGTGCGGCGCTGCGTCCGGTTGGCGCGGCGCAGGATGAGTTCGAGCTCTCCCTCACCGGAGAGATGGAGGTCAACCCGACCCTCCTGCACGTGCTCAAAGTCGACTTCGGCTGCAACGTCAACCACGCGGCACTCGCCGCGCGTATCCCTGATGGCAGCATCGATGAACTGTGGGAGCTGCAGGAGACGTATCGGTGGCTGAGCGAGCAGGCCCTGACCGTTCCTGACTTCAGGGTCGATGGGCGCATCGTGCTGGCGAACTTTGCCTACGCAAAGCTCGCAATGGTCAATGACCTTGACGGCGCGCTGGACGAGCTCGTCGGGCATGAGCTGATCGCGGCGCTGGCGGGCGATGAAGAAGCCCGCGAGGCGATCCGTACCCGAGGGCCTGGGCCGGACACGATCCCGGGCCCCGACCAGGTGCCGCTCGCGGACGAGTTCTTGGTGCTGGATGCCGACTCAAGCCAGAACTACGCCATCAACGCGGTGCTCGCAGGTCAGAGCCTGATTGTCAAGGGGCCGCCGGGCACAGGCAAGAGCCAGACGATCGCGAACCTGATCGCGTCTCTGATCGCCCGCGGCAAGAAAGTGCTGTTCGTGGCCGAAAAGCGCGCCGCGATCGATGCCGTGACCAAGCGCCTTACCCAGCAGAACCTCGGCGAGCTCGTGCTTGACCTGCACGACGGCGTCAGCTCCCGCCGGGCGTTCGCCCGGACGATCGGGCAGGCGCTTGACGCCAGCCGCAACGCGCCGCGCTTGGACAACGGCGTGGAACTCCAGCGTGTCGAGAGACGACGCGACCAGCTCAATACATATGTCCGCGCACTGCATGGCAAACGGGAACCGTGGGGGCTGTCGGTATACGACGTCAGGGCACAGCTTCTAGGTCTTGAGCCAGCACGAACGGAATTCCGCTTCCGCGGCGCGGCGATTGAGGCCATCAACCAGGCGATCGCGCGCCAGGCCGCAGAAGACCTCGCGGACTTCGCCCGGCTGGGTGGGTTGACGTTGACAGCGAGTGGCGGCCCGTGGGCCACATCCCCGATCGTCAGCAGCGAGGAAGTGCGCCAGGCGGACGAAGCGCTCGATGAGGTCCGCCGCCACGCGCTGCCGACGACTCGTGCATTGCTCGAACGGGCCAGCAGGGACACCACCCTGCCTGAACCAAGGATGCTCGCCGGCTGGGCCTCGCTAATCGACGCGTGGTTGAAGATCGGCACGACCCTGTCGGCCATGACGCCGACGATCTACGAGTTCGACCTTCAGACCATCTGCGAGTCGCTTGCCCCCGCAGGTCGCGGTAGCTTGCCCAGCCTGTGGGCCGCCATGACCTCTGCCCGGTACCGGCAAGCCCGGGCGAAGCTACACACCGCGTTGCTACGCGGCCGACAGCTAGACGACCGGGAACTATACTCGTCGGCCGTTGCCGGGCGTGACAGCACTTACATGTGGTCCAGCCTCGGTGGTACCGGGATTCCGTGTGCCCCGCGTACGTTGACCGAATGCCAGGCGTCCTACACCCACCTGCTCGGCCAACTCGCCAGGCTCGAAGCATGGTCAGGACAACCCGGCCTGGCCGAGATGCCGGCCGAGGATTGCGAGCACGCGCTGAACAGGCTCGACGCCGACCGGGGAACTCTCATCAGACTCCCTGAGCTCCACCGGCTGCGCACCTCGTTGAGTGCTGTCGGGCTCGCGCAGTTCGTTGCCGAGATCGGAACTCGGCAGGTATCCGAAGACTTCGCGGTCCGGGCGTTCTGGTATGCCTGGCTTGCCTCGATCCTTGACCACCTCTCACTGAGAGACCTATCGGTCGGAAGCTTCGCGCTTGAGGCACACCAGAAAGCGGTCCAGGAGTTCAGCGACGGAGATCGCCGCCACATCGAAACGACCTCGGCACGCGTCCGCCGCGCCTACGCCGAAAACGCGGTACGAGCACGCGACCAGTTCAAGGACCAGGCCGCGCTCGTCCAGCACCAGGCCGGGCTGAAGCGACGACATCTGCCCGTTAGAGACTTTGTCCGTAACGCCCCAGACGTCTTGCTGGCACTCAAGCCCTGCTGGGCGATGAGCCCGCTTGTGGTCAGCCAGCTCCTGCCACCCCAGCCCTACTTCGACGTCGTCGTCTTCGACGAAGCCTCTCAGATCACGCCTGCGGACGCGGTCACCTCGATCCTGCGCGGCAGGCAGCTGGTGGTCGCGGGTGATGACAAGCAGCTGCCGCCAACGGCCTTCTTTGTCTCTGACAGCGGTGAAGACGAAACAGAGCAGCCCGACGAGGAGACGCCTGCAACCTTGCTAGCGGGTACGGCCGGGTTCGAATCGATCCTCGACGCGCTCGGTTCGCTGCTCAGCTTCCGGATGCTGCTGTGGCACTACAGGAGCCGGGACGAGCGGCTCATCGCCTTCTCGAACGCGCACATCTACAACCGCACGCTGACAACGTTCCCCGGAATCGGCGGGGACCGCATCCTGCACTACGTACCTGTGCCATGGCATCCAGGCGCCGATACAAACGGCCCGGCGCCAGAGGTAGATGCTGTCGTCGACGTCATTCTCCGGCATGCCCGGGAAAGGCCCGAGGAGTCACTGGGCGTTATCACAATGGGCATCAGGCACCGCGACCGGATCGAAGAGCGGCTCCGCCAGCGCCTAAGCCATAGTCCGGAGCTGGCCGACGAGTTCGCCGGGTTCTTCGACGAGAGCCGCGAGGAGCGATTCTTCGTCAAGAACCTCGAGCGCGTCCAAGGCGACGAGCGCGACGCGATCATCCTGTCCATTGGGTACGGCAAGAACGCCCGTGGCGACCTTCCCTATCGGTTCGGGCCCCTGCTCACTGAGGGCGGAGAACGACGCCTCAACGTTGCCGTCACCAGGGCCAAGAACAGGATCACCCTCGTCTCGTCCTTCTCCTCCCGGGATATGGACCCCGAGCGGTCGACCGCAGAAGGCGTCAAGCTGCTGCGGCAGTACCTCCAGTACGTCGAATCGGACGGGGCGAATCTAGGCGATCATGTCCTCGACAAGCCAAAGCTGAACCCGTTCGAGATCGACGTCCGCGACACCCTGCTACGGCATGACCTGAAGCTGACCGCCCAATACGGCACATCGGGCTACTGGATCGACTTCGCCGTTCAGCACCCACTCCAGCCAGGCCGCTACGTCCTCGCCATCGAATGCGACGGCGCTAGCTACCACTCATCCCAAAGCGCACGAGACCGCGACCGGCTCCGCCAGGAACAACTCGAACGGCAGGGCTGGCGGTTCCACCGGATCTGGTCCCCTGAGTGGTTCCATGACAAGGACACCTGCGCAAGGAAGGTAGTCGCGGACTACCACCGCGCCCTGGACGAAGCCGACAACGGCTGGCCCACCGAGAGTGTCCAGCGGCAGGCTTCTATCACGCCAGGGCACTATGAGCGTGATCCGTCCACGAGATTGAAATCCGCATACGAAGCCGCCCTACCACCCCCTGCGCTAACGCAGCCCAGCCAACGAGCACTCCCGCGCCCTCTGATCACCCGTGGGCTCGCGGTCGACGCCTACACCGAGGCCGAACTGCTCAGCCTTGCGCGATGGATCAGATCTGACGACGGTCTTCGTACAGAAGACGAGCTACTTCAGGAAATGATGCGAGAACTCGGCTTCCAGCGGCGCGGCAAGAACGTCGTAGCCCGACTCAGAGGCGCCATCGCGCGGTCAGCAGTGAGTCCACCCGGTCGCACCGTCTGACACCACCGTCAACAGCGACAATGTGGCTGGGGTGCGGGGTCTATCACCTGGATCGGCTTATTCTCGAACTGCCGCGACCGATCGCGCCGATTTCGGCGGGCGACATCCCTGCCACGGAGTGCCCGCATCCTCCGAGCATCTATGTCCAGTTTTCCTGGACATAGATGCTAGGGTGGCTATCATGGTTTCGACCGCCGACATGCTCCAGACGACGCTCGGAACTACGGCCTACAACGCCTTGAAGATCTTGGCGGCCAGCCCGAGGCCCATGTCCGGCCGAATGGTGGCTACCTCAATGGGGGTTGCTCCGACTACGGCCACGGCGGCGTTGGGGAAACTCCGTGAGGCCGGTTTCGCGACATCGAGCCGGGAGGGACGAGCCGACCGGTGGCACCTCAACACGGACAACACCGTGATCCGCTCCTGGCTGGAAGAAACACGAGGCGAATCAAGGATGGCCAACGCCTCAGGTGGGATGAGCCCGTACCCTACGGGTGGCGGCGGCGTCACCTTCGAGCGCAAGGTCGCAGTCCAGTACCTCGCTCACCTCCTGATCGGCGATGGGGCCGTGGAGTTGGGCGATGGCCGGGTCATCGTCAGCGTGGCCTTCCAGCAGGCGCCGGAGCACTCGGTCGACGATCTGGTCATCCGCGCAGCCCGCGCCGGCGAATTGGAGCCGTCACTTGTGCTCGCGGTCGGAGTGCGCCGCTCACCCGATCTCGTCCAAAGCGACGAGTCGACCAGGAAACTCATCCGCGCCTTCATCCACGAGGTCATTAATGCGCCCGTCGGCGGCCCGGAGCATCGTGTGGCGCTCGTCGTCGCCGGCGCACAGGACCATGCCAACCAACTGGCGTCGCTCGCTGATATTGCTTCCATGCAGATGGACGCGCCGAGGTTTTCCCGCCTCGTTCGCGGGCAAGGCAAATTCCCCGCGAGTGTCCGGAGGCGTCTGGACCAGGTCGAAGCGCTTGTCAGGCTTGCGCTCATGGATCTTGGCGTCGCCGATCCTGGCGCGCAGATCGTTCAGCAACACACTTGGGAACTGCTATCGCGGCTTAGTGTGCTGATGCTGCGACTTGAGACGCCTGACGAGGCTGACTGGGCTGCCCTGACGAATGCGTTGATCCCAGTTGCCCGCGGTGCGGACCTTTATGGTGCTACGCGGTTGCGTGATCGCCTCGTCGCTCTCGCTGATGAGTACCCACCTAAGGCTGCGACGGTCGATCTCAGTCTTCTGCGGCGCCACGCACATCAGGCCCTCGACTCCGCCACGCGTCGCCACCGGCACGGGTGGCAGGCACTCGCCCACCTCCACACGCGGGCAACCGCGTCGGTGCGCGACGAAATCGCGTCTGGCGATGGCAGTCGAAGCAGTCACCTCGACCGCAGCGACGCGGCCGCCGAGCTGCTCGCCGTCGCCGCATCCGCCACGGCTGCGGTTGTCGCGCACGGCGACTCCGGCGTTGGCAAGAGCGCACTGGCTATCGGCGCCGCCACGGGTGCGGCGAACACCGACCCCGACACCACCCAGGCGCTGTGCGTCAACCTGCGACACCTTCCTTCGACGACTCTGGCGCTTGAGTCTTTCCTCGGTGCGCCGCTCGCAACGCTCCTCTCGGAACTCAGCGCGCCTCAACGCTTTCTGATAATCGACGGCGCGGACGCGATCTCCGAGGGCATGCTCGAACCCCTCCGGTACCTTGCCGAGGCAGGCCTCCAAGCTGACGTGACGGTGATCGCCGTCGCAGCGAACGACACCAGACAGCTTGTACGAGACGCTATCGCCGAACGCTCTGGCGGGGATGTCACCGAACATCTAATACCACCGCTGACAGACCCTGAGGTCGACGATGTCATCGCGGTGTTCGGCGAACTGGCCGCACTTGCGGCTAACCCACGTTCACGTGAGCTGCTCCGCAGGCCCGTTGTTGTGGACCTGCTTGTCCGTGGCGGCCTCGCGGGCATGCCCCTTAGCGATGCCGACGCCATGCAGCAGGTTTGGTCGGGGCTGGTTCGCCGTCACGGCCAGTCCGACCGCGGCACGCCGGGCGCGCGCGAGCTTGCGCTTCTGCGTCTGGCTGACCTCGCACTCTGCGGGGGCGACCCCCTCGACGTCGTTGAGGGGATCGATCCCACCGCCCTCGATGGACTCCACCATGACGGGTTGTTGCGGACGTCGCCTGACGATCCTTTCAAGATCGGGCCGGAGTTCGCGCACGACGAGGTGCGGCGCTACTCGGTCGCTCGTCTGCTCCTTGCAGCTGGAAACCCCACCTCTAAGCTGGTCGCTGCCGGTGTACCCCGCTGGTCGCTCGGCGCGGCACGACTTGCATGCCAAGCGCTCCTCGCTGCGCCCGACACACCCAGAAACCCCTTGGGCGGCAGGTTCGCTCGTCTGCAGAGACTGTTCGACGACCTGGTCGAGGCCGGTCACGGCGATCGCTGGGGCGACGTGCCGGGCGAAGCCCTTCTGACTCTCGGGGATCCTGATCCGGTACTGCGTGACGCTTGGCCGGCGTTGCGTGCGGAACCCGGTGCGGGTCTCCAGCGCCTCAGTCGTCTTGTGGATCAGAGGCTTCGCGACGAGAAGGGCCTGGTCCGAGCGGTTGCGGTGGAACCGCTCATAAATCTGTTGCTCGACGACGAGACGCCGTGGCGCTTTGGCGAGCACACGCAGGACCTATTGCGGGACTGGCTGCGCGCTCTGATCATCGCCGGGACACCGGCCGGGTATCCACTCCGCATTCGCTTGCGCGCCCGGCTTGTGGCCGCGTGCGCCGCGGCGGACCGCCGCCTGCAAGCCGAGCGCGACACCGAGGCTGCGGCGCGGGCAGCGCGGTCACCCGAAGAGATCCAGGAAGACCGCAAGTTCATCGAAAGCCGGCGTGCTCTCTTTACCGAGATCGGCTACCCGCGCAGCCGGCGTCATCCACGCCCAGAGGTTCCCCGTGAGGTCACCGACAACGTGATGGTCGAGTTGCTTGCACTAGTTGGCCCTGATCTCGGCGACGAAGGTGAATTCGTCCTCTGCCGCGTAGCGCAGGACGCACCATCATGGCTAGCCCCAGCAGTGGAGGAGCTGGTCACCGGTCGTGCGCTCGCGGAGTACCGGCGTGGCTTCCTCGCTGAGCTCACCGAGGCCTACTACCTTGACGATGAAGAAGACGGGTCAGGCTGGCTCGAGGACGGCATCAGGCACCATCACGCGCGCACTTTGGGTGTGACACCCCTCGCCGCGTGGTACCGCGGGCCGTTCATGGCGTTGTTCCAGTCAGACTTCCGCAATGGCGTCGCCGTACTTAATCGCCTGCTCAACCACGCCGCCCTCGCGCGTGCACATTCACTGGCTGGCCTTGACTACCACGGTGCTCCGATAGAAGACAACGCGCTCGATGCCTACCGGACCGAGCTTCATATTACTGGCACTCGCCGTGTCTACCTCGGTGATAGCCACGTGTGGATCTGGTACCGCGGCACCGGGGTCGGTCCCTACCCTTGTATGAGCGCCTTGCAGGCCCTTGAGCGTGTCTGTGACCAGCTGATCGAGATCGGTATCCCTCTCGCGGACATTGTCGCCACGCTGCTCGACGGTTGCGAGAGTCTCGCCATGGCCGGCCTTGTCGTCGGACTGCTGGTGCGCCATCTCGAAGATGCTGGCCGGTTGCTCGACCCCTATCTGGCAGAGCCCATGATCTGGCACTTCGAGTTTGAGCGACTGGTCCATGAGAGCAGCGGACTGGCGGCGTCTTCCGAAGGCAACGTCCAGGCAGAACGCCGCCGATGGTCCATGCGCGAGGCCGCGATGCTGCTCGTGCTGGGCGCTGACGAGACGCGGGCCGATGAGTTCCGCGCGATTGGTCAGCAACTTGTTGCGAGTGCACGCCGATTGGTCGTGGAAGCGATTGGCGACGAACGCGACGAGGCAGGGGTCGAGCAGCAACTAGCCACCGTGCGAGCCTGGGCGAGCGGACTCGATCGAGCCACCTACGAAGCCCACCAGGCAGAGGACCGCATATACGTTCAAAGCACGCCACCCGACGACGTTGTCGTGGCCATGCAACGCGACAACGAAGAATTGCAGCGCGCACACGAGGCAACACGGCTCACGGTCCGCTACCACATACAGCCAAGACAGGGCACCGCCGAGCCTGTGAGCGCCGAAGATCTCGCCGCCGATCTAGCCGTCGCTCAGGAACTCTTCGACAACCCGCCTGCACTTACCCCCAGCGGACAGTGGGATGCACCGGTTGCCGTCGCCGCAGCCGCACTCGAAGCCAACCTGATTCATGGCGTGAATCTGCCCAACGAAAGACTATGTTTCGCTGCCGGCGCCGTGCTCCGCGTGGGAGCGGGGGAAGCTTCCCCGCACCAGTTCGAGTCCGAGGAGTCGTACTTCGAGCAAGGTGCCGACCGGAGCGCGGCGCGGGTGCTTCCGCTACTCCTATCGCCAGCTGCAGCGGTGTTTCGCGCCATTCTGGACGGTGAGGACGGCTCCAGTACTTACCAACGTGCCGCCGCCGCGGGGGCCAACCTGGCACGCTCCGTCGCAAATGAAGTTCGCGTGCACCTGGCCCGGGGCCTCGATCGCCTATGGGAGGTCCCATGCTCGGCGAGCGGCAGCTGTCATCACGAAACGGCATTGCAGCTGGCGATCGAGACGACGCGCGACTGCGTATTCAGTGGTTGGGATCCACAGAGCGGCCGACGGCGAGTAGCCGACCTCGGCGACCCCATCGTGGAGTCGCTTACGCAAACGATGGACGGCGACATCTACTTTCCCCGCCTCGATGGTGCGATCCGGGCGCTCGCGCCGGTGTCGATAGCACAAATCTGCGTCTCGACGCGCGCTCGCGATCTTCTTGCGGCGCTACTAGCCGCGCACCGCCGCTCGCTGCTCGCATACGAGCAGGACATGGATCACCGGGGGACCCATGCCTTGATCGCGGCGCGCGCGCTGCTGACTCTGGCAGGCGAAGGGGAGGACGCACCGATCTTCGAGCACATCGACGCATATGCCGACAACGCGACGCTGCTGAGCAGCTTCCTGCGCGCACTGTCGGCCGCCGCCGAGGAATCACCAGATCGGGCCGCGACTGCACTGCGAATATGGCCGGCCGTGATAGCACACGTAGTCGGCCTGCACGAGTCAGGACACACGCCGTTTGGAGACAGGCACCATGATGACTACGCACTGGCCACGCTAATCCCGAACCCTGCTGGCGAGGTCGCCTACCTCTACCCGGAGGTGGCGAACGAGCCGATCGTGTGGTGGGAGCCAATGACCTGGCAGTCCACCATCGAGCGCTGGCTGCCGTTCGCACGAGGCAACCCCAGGTGCGTAGATCAGCTCATCAGTTTTCTGGGATCGCTGGCACCTGAGGACCAGGCGCGCGTCGGCCTGCCGTGGGTGGCGAGTCTCATCCTCGCCGATCCCAGCCGAGTTGCGAACCGGACCTTTCTGCTGTCGTCATGGCTGATCGAGGTCCGCCAGGCCGCTTCTGACGCTGGCTTGCTATCCAACTGGCAACGTGTCGTCGATGCCCTCGTCGTGGCCGGGGTGTCCCGGCTCGCGCCTTACTCAGAGTAGGGCTACACCGGCATTTCCGGTGGTTGCCCATTCACAGATCTAACTATTGCGGTGGACAAGGATATGAATACAGGTTGTGACGAAATGCCAGCTCTAGTGGAATGCGTGCTGGGACGTCCATGAACGAGATCGAGCTGGCGATCGGGCCGGGTGAGGTCAAAGGGACGTATCGCGTGGAGGTGACACAGTCTCCTGCGGGGGAGGCCTTTGCTGCAGTTCAGTTAGACGTCGAAGCACTGCTGGCGCGCCGCGAGCAGTTGCAGAACGCAGTGCTCGCCTCGGCGTCTGGGAACCGCTCCATGTTGACTGCCACCGAACGGCCAGTCCGGGAGGCCGGGCTGGCGCTGTTCTCGGCCCTTTTGGGCTCAGGTGAAGTCTCCGGGCGGTATCGCGCAAGCGCGGCGCTCGCAGCCAGTTCCGGTCAAGGACTACGAGTAATCCTGCGGATCGCGACTCCAGCGCTGGCCGGGCTGCCCTGGGAGGCGATGTACGACGAAGCGGCGGGCGCGTATGTGTGTCGGCGAGATCACCTAGTCCGGACTGTGCCGGTGGCCTCAGTGGCGGCCTCGCTCATGGTGCGCCCGCCGCTGCGAGTCCTTGGAGTCATCTCGTCCCCGCAAGGACTGACTTCCCTGGATGTGGAGCAGGAACAGGATCATCTGGCCCGTGCCCTGTCGCGGCTCTCGAGTCAGGGCCTGATCGAGGTGCACTGGGCGCCGGAGGCGACTTGGGCGAGCTTGCACGAGATACTGCTCAGCGGTGAATGGCACGTGGTCCACTTCATCGGCCATGGGAACTTCGACGCCGAGCAGGACGAGGGAACGCTGGCTCTGACCGGCGAGAACGGCCGCGCCGAGTGGGTCGAGGCGGATCGGCTCGTGGACCTGTTGCGCCAGGCACGCCCAATGCCTCGCCTGGTAGTGCTGAACACCTGTTATGGCGCAGCAAGCGGAGCGCAGGACCTGTTCGCGGGTATCGCTGCGGCCCTCGTGCGTGGCGGGGTCACTGCTGTCGCTGCCATGCAATACGCGATTTCCGACGCGGCAGCAGTGGCGTTTGCCCGCGGCTTTTATGCGGCCATCGCTCACGGCCGCGGTGTAGATGATGCCATCTCCAGTGGCCGGGTTGCCATTCTGGGCACCCGTGCCAGGACCCTCGAATGGGTTACGCCCGTAATGTACCTACGCGGCCATGACCCGCGCCTGTTCGTCCTACCTCCCCGGCCGCCATCTGCCACTGAGCTTTGGCCAGAGCTAGCAGGGGACGGACCAGTAGTTCCCGCTTCACACTACGAAGCGTTGAGGGACAGGATCGCTCAGCAACGCCGTCTGCAGAAGAGACCGCCATGGGTTGCCGACGAGCCGACGGTGGAGCGACGGGTCGCTGAGGCCTTGTTCCGGACAGAGGCGGTCCGATGGCGGGTAACCGAGCTGGAACGCCTTGTCCACGACCGGCCGCGCCCGCCGTCCGGGTATAGGCACCGGATTGAAGAGATCTTTATCACCGAAGGCCCGGACGCGTTCGTCGCTGCTCTTCAGCGAGCCCTTGCCACTTCTGTCTATCCCGAAGGCCTGCAGAGTTCGTGCCGGACAGCATACCGGCCAGATTTCCGCGAGCTGGTAATGGAGTATGAGCTCCCACGCCCAGACGTGGTGCCCAAGGTGGCGGGCTACCGGTATGTGCCGGAGAACGACCTCATGGAGGAGGAGCCGCGCCCGGAGGGTGAGATCAAGAAACGATACACGCAGCTTATCGCCAGCATGACCCTGCGGGCACTGGCTGAAGTCTTCGACGCGGCACCAGTCGCGGTTGTCCAGGACATCCTCTTCAACGGCCAAGTCGCTACCGAGGCCCCCGTGACGGACCTGGTCCGGCCGTGCCTGATCAGTCTCCGCGTCTCCCGGGCCGCCTTCGCTGGAGTAAGGCTTGATGAGGTCGAGCCTGTTGCCTGCCTGCGTCATTACCTTAGGGCCATAATGTCGCCGCATGCTTACGAGCTGGAACCGGTCCGCCCGGTCGCCGAGTTCGATCTTTCCGGTTCCAGGTCCGTGGAGATGGATCTCGTCGCTGGCCTAGGCCGCAGCCCGGACTTGTTTGCTGTTGAGCCCGTCGAGTTCGAGTTCCTCATCCGGCGGCTCTTCGAGGCGATGGGGCTAACATCGTGGGTCACTCAGACAATCCGCGACGGAGGTGTCGAGGGCGTTGCTGTCAATGCCGATGCCGTCTTCGGAGGACTCTGCATCATTCAGGCGAAACAGGCGAGCAAGGTGCTGCGAGTGGAAGCGGTGCGCGCGCTGGCCGGTGTCGTGGAGGACACGCGCGCGGTCAAGGGCATCCTCGTGACCACCTCCTGGGTCGGCAAATCAGGCAGAGACCTCGCTGCCCGCCTCGGCAGGATTGAGATCATCGAGGGTCGGCAACTGAAATCACTGTTCCGCGAACATCTCGGACTGGACGTACGCGTCAGCCTGCCGAGGCCCGGCGCGGCCCACATTTGATTCTCTGCGACCACTGCAGCCAGGGCTCTAACTATGAGTCCTGAAGGCCGGGATAATCATTGCCGTTCTGCTGGAAGTGGGCTGCAAAACGTTGCGCAATTGCGTCGCGTCGGTAGGCGTACTCCAGAGCCATGCTCGTCCTGCCTGTCCCGCCTAAGCCGCACAACGCCACTACCTGCGGCCCAGGCTTGCCAGTTCCTCCAGTCAGCCCCGCTCCTGCACTGGCCCGTCTGGCCTAGCTGATCGGCGTGCGTCCCAAGGTGGCCGCCCAGGCCGCCAACGCCAGTGACGAACGGGTAGCCGCGATCATGGCCGAGGCAGCCCGCCGCAGCGCCGAGGATCGCGCGACGCGACTGCCTAGGCCGCCGAGTCCGAGCCCAAGCCGCAGATCGCGGCCGGAACGATGCCGTAGCCATACCTCAACGAAGCTGCTATGGCCGAAGAAGTGACACAGGCCTGAGACTGATCTTGGTGACATAGTCGTGAGACAGACGAGAACTCGCAGCCCGAACAAGATCAACATGTCACGCGAAGTGAGACCCTACAGGCCTCACGTTGCGCGTTGTAGGTTCTCAATAAAGATGTCCCTTTCTCAAAAGACCTGTCCGGGGCTTGTCCTTTAGGACATTTCCTTGAGAAGGGAACGGCGCGACTTGTCCGGTCCCAGTGAAGGTGGCCTGGCCGCAGTCTTCGGGCCGATCATCGCTCTGTCTCGGTGATCGTGGCCTGTAAGGCGGGAGGACCGCCTACAGGAATGGCTCCGTCAACCTGGATGTACGTGGGAGGCTTGGTCAGCGTTCCCTCCGCACCCGTGGTCGTGGCGCGCCGCCGACGGGCCAGTTTCCGGTGAGACCTTGGCGCCTACCGGGCAGAGCTGTCTTGGCCCGCACGGTTCACGGTTTCGATGCCGGCGAGGATGAGATCGATGCCGGCGAGGAACTGCTCGCGGTCGTCGTGTTCGCGCAGTTGCGTCCTGGTTTTGTACACGGATGGGTATTTGGCGGTGTCGAGCTGCGCCCACTGTGCGGCGACGGTGGCGAGGAAAGTTGATCGGTCCATCTTGCTGTTGGCGAGCGCACGGGCGTTGGCGGCGTTCTGGCCGGCGACGCCGAGGATGTAGTTCACGAGCACGCCGGCGGAGTCGGGCAACGCTTGCTGGGGCACGCCGAGCGCCTGGAGTTGCTCGCTGAGGCTCTCGTAGATGTCCAGCAGTGCCGGCCGCCACGGCTCTCGGGTGAGCTGGGCGCCGACCCAGGGGTGGGCGACGATCGCATCGAACAGGCCAAGCGCAAGGGCACGCAGCGCTTGCTGGGGCTCGGCGTCGGCGGCTAGGTCGGTCACGATGCGAGCGATGACGTGGTCGGTGGCCGTCGCGAGCAGGTCATTCCTGTCCGCGACGTGGTGATATATCGCCCCGTACCCGGTGGCCAGGCGCACGGTGAGTGCCCGCAAGGTCAGGGCATCCTCGCCCTCGGCGTCAAGTATCTCGGTAGCGGCCTGGACGATCACGTCCCTGGACAGCGCCTCCGTCCGCCGGGGAGCACGCCGGGACTTGGTCGCCATGAGCCCCATTCTGCCACGAATGGATCGCCGCTCCAAACCTGTGCTAGCGTCATTGGAGTAGCAATCCAAAACGTTTTCGGAGGACCACGATGACTACACCGGTCACCGTCGTCGGAGCTGGCCTCGGCGGTCTCGTCCTGGCTCGCGTCCTGCACTTGAACGGCATCCCGGTCACGGTCCATGAAGCGGAGGCCTCGGCGGCCGCGCGCACCCAGGGTGGGCTGCTGGACATCCACCCCTGGAACGGCCAGCCAGCGCTCGAGGCGGCCGGCTTGACCGGGAAGTTCCGCGGCCTCGTCCTGCCCGGCCGCGAGTCCTACCGGGTCCTGGATCGGGCCGGGACTGTTCTGCTCGACCGGCCCGACGACGGCACGGGCGAACGTCCCGAGGTGCCGCGCGGCGAGCTGCGGCAGATGCTGCTGGACTCGCTTCCGGACGGCATCGTGCAATGGGGGCGCAAGGCCGGCGGCGTGCAGGCCCTCGGCCAGGGCCGCCATGAGCTGTACTTCACCGACGGCTCAACCGTCCGCACGAGCTTGCTGATCGGGGCAGACGGGGCGTGGTCGCGGATCCGTCCGCTGCTGTCCGACGCCACTCCGGAGTACATCGGCTTCACGTCCGTCGAGACCTTCCTGTTCGACGGCGACACCCGCCATCGCGCCACCGCGGAGGCGGTCGGCGCCGGGTCCTTGTTCGCGCTCGCACCGGGGAAAGGCTTCCTGGCCCACCGGGAAAGAGGCGGCACCCTGCACACATACGTCCAGCTTAAGAAGCCACAGGACTGGTTCACCGGCACCGAGGTGGCCGATGGCGCATCGGTGTCGGCGCGGGTCGCCGCCGAATTCGACAGATGGGCGCCCGAGCTCACCGCGCTGATCACCGACAGCGACACCGCACCGGTCGTGCGGCCCCTCTACACCCTGCCGGCCGGGCACCGCTGGGCGCGGGTGCCGGGGGTGACCCTGATCGGCGACGCTGCCCACCTCGCGCCCCCGAACGGCGAAGGCGCGAACCTGGCCATGCTGGACGGAGCCGAACTCGGCCAGGCCATCGCCGCGCACCCCGGCGACCTCGAGGTCGGGCTGGCCGAGTATGAGCAGGCCACGTTCCCGCGCGCCGCCGAAGCAAGGGATGAGGACACTTACGACCTCATGCTCGGCGACGACGCGCCCCACAGCTGGATCGCCATGATGAACGGCGGCGAGGAGGCATCGCTGTGGGACAGCCGGGAACCCGCAGGTCACGCAAGATCAACATGTCACGCGAAGTGAGACCCTACACGGCCGGTGGTGCTCCCCTGCCTGGATCTTGTTCCCGAGTTCGGGTGTCCCCCGCAACTTCGACGAAGAACCACTGGCTTCCCCGAGGACTTCAGCGCGATCCTGCCGAACACCTCGCCAGCTGCCATCTTCTGGTGAGCCAGCCCGGCTTGCTCCAGGGGCAGCAGCTCATGCACAACGGCGTGCAGCTCGCCGCGGCCCGCAGCAGCGAACAACCCTGCGGTCACGGCGCGTCGGTCGGATTCGGTCACGGTGGCCGCGCTGAAGGTCGCGAACGACATCGACTTCTGAAACGCCGTGAACATCTCCATGGCGAAGTCCGCCGGCGGGTTGCCCCCGACTGCGCCGACGGCCACCATGCGACCGTTTGGCTCGAGCTTGGCGAAGAACGCAGGCAAGTCCGCGCCGGCGACGATGTCAATGATGACGTCGTAGCCCGCGGGAGCGTCCTCGCCCCCCTCGCCAGCGCGGTCCAGCACGTGGGTCGCGCCGAGTTCGCGCAGCCGATCACCGCGGTCGGCCGACGACGTCGTGACGGCCACAGCACTGGCACCACCACGAGCCGCGAGCTGGACCGTCATGATCCCGATGCCGCCGGCCGCGCCGCGCACCAGCACTGACTCGCCGGGAGTGAAGTGGGCATGGGCAAGGCCGAAGTGGGCCACCGCTCCGGAGCTCCCGAGCGTCACCGCGTCAACGGCCGACACGTTCGCTGGGAGGGGGATGAGTGCCACGGCTGGAGCGATCGCTTGCTCGGCGTAGCCGCCGCCCACGCCGGTGAACGCCCACACGCGCTGACCAACCCACGACGTGTCGACGCCATCACCGACTGCGGCCACGGTGCCCGCTATCTCGCCGCCGAGGATGTGACCTTCCCTGAAGCCGTAGGCGGCGAGGGCACCGCTTTGGATCATGGCGTCGACGCCGCCGACGCCGATCGCCTCGGTGGCGATCAGCACCTGCCCGGCAGCGGGAGCCGGGTCAGGGAGGTCGATGACTGCCAGGCCCTCGGGGCTTCCGAACGCATGGATTGCAACTGCCTTCAATGTCGTCTCCTTGCTCTGGGACCGTCGGGACTGGTTCGGGCACCGCGCGCCCGGACGCGCATTGCCGCAGACACTAACGGACGCTGCCGTCCGTTTGGCTAAAGTGAGAGCGTGACCGACCGTTTGCCTCAGGCCCTGCGCTCCGACGCCCGGGACAACCGCGAGCTGATCCTCGGGGCGGCCCGCGTGGTGTTCGCCACGGAAGGCCTGAACGCGCCGATGCGGGAGGTCGCCCGGCGCGCCGGGGTCGGCCCAGCCACCCTGTACCGCCACTTCCCGACCAAGGAGATGCTGGCCGCCGAGGCCTTCAGGGACCAGATGAACGCCTGCCGCGCCATCGCCGACGAAGGGCTCGCCGACCCGGATCCGTGGCACGGCTTCTGCTTCGTGATCGAGAAGATCTGCGAGCTGCACGCGCGCGACTGGGGCTTCACCGCAGCCTTCATGTCTACTTTCCCCAACGCGATGGATTTCGCCGCAGGCCGCGAGCACGCGCTGAGCTCGATGGCTGAACTGGCCCGCCGCGCCAAGGACGCCGGCCGCCTGCGCCCCGACTTCGTCCTGGACGACCTAGTCCTCGTGCTCATGGCCAACCACGGCATCCGCGCCACCTCGCCGACCGCGGCGGCGGCGGCCTCCCGGCGCTTTGCCGCGCTCACGATCCAGGCATTCCGAGCCTCCCCGGAGGCCTCTCCGCTGCCGCCAGCGGCTCGGTTGGCGCTCGCGATCGGCGGCTCCAGCTTAGGAAATGACACGGATCTGAGACTGATCTTGATGACATCGCCGTGAGACAACCGCGAACCCGCAGGTCACACAAGATCGACATGTCACGCGAACTGAGACCCTACATCGCCTCGTCTTCGGTCATGCCCCGGCTCATCAGGTAGAACAGCTGGTCTTCGGAGATCTTCGACACCGTGGCCTCGTGGCCCATCTCCACGTCGTCCTCGCGGACGTCCACGTAGGGATAGGTGTCGGAGCGGCTGACCGTGTCGACCAGCAGCGCGTTGCCGGGCCCTGCCGTGGCTGGTGTCATCTGGCCTGTGACTTGCGCCGGTCGCGGCGCATGATCCTTCGCAGCTCAGCGATCCGGGCGGTTC
>Ga0335073_10004378_pt1 | contig 19755 bp, 15 predicted proteins | sample Lox_Sample_22_FD_207093 | JGI IMG/M metagenome (GOLD analysis project Ga0335073, IMG submission 207093) | Soil microbial communities from Loxahatchee National Wildlife Refuge, Florida, United States - Lox_Sample_2.2 | ecosystem: Environmental > Terrestrial > Soil > Wetlands | place: USA...
CATTACCCAAGTTCTACCAATTGGGGTCGTCGCCTGGACACGCATCACCAACTAGCAACCTTGTACATCGCGGCGACATGAGGACGGAATGGACAGAAATTTGGTCTACCCCGGTGCCATACCGCTGGACACCGATTTGCTATCCCTCAACCGGAATATCATGATAGCCGTCGGCTATCTCGCTCAAGCGACGCTTGGTGCTTCGCCGGTGGTCGACGGGCTGGTTTGTCTCCCTACTGTGCCGCCGTCTATGACTGTCATCGTCGGGCCCGGTATTGTGTCTCAACTGGCTGTCATAGACGCAATGCCGTACGGCTCGCTTCCAGCAGACGCGACAGACCCACTATTGAAGATAGGCATAAATACCGAATCGACGGCATTCAGCTTGATCGCGCCAACTACATCTGGCCAGTCCACGAACTATCTGATCGAGGTAACCTTTCAAGAAGCTGATATTAACCCCGTGGTGCTGCCCTATTACAATGCGTCAATGCCGTCGCAGCCTTACAGTGGGCCGACCAATTCCGGCGTGGCTCAAAATACCTTACGGACACAATGCGTGCAGTTGCAGATGAAGTCCGGAACGCCCGCGATCACCGGTGCGCAGCTTACCCCGCCGGTGGATAATGGGTGGTTCGGATTGTATGTCATCACCGTTTCATATGGACAGACGGCCATATCGGCCGCCAATATAGCAACACTCCCGGCTGCCCCGTTCATCGCCTGGAAATTGCCCTACCTACGCCCCGGCTTTGGATCGGGGGTTCAAACTTTCACCCAGTCCGGCATTTTTGTCGTTCCATCAGGCGTGGCGCAGGTTGAAGTCGAGGTGTGGGGTGGGGGCTCTGGCAGCTTCGCTTCAATCTCCGGGATGCCTACTTATGGTGGTTCGGGTGGTGGGTCTGGAGGCGGCTACGCCCGAAAGCGAATTACCGGCTTAGCGCCAGGGCAATCTATTTCGGTCGTTGTTGGCGCCGGTGGTATTGGCGGAACCGTCCAAGGCGGTGCCGCTACCGCTGGCGGCAGTTCCAGTTTCGGAGCTTACGTCAGTGCCACCGGAGGTTGTCTGAACTACCTCTCGTCGCCAACAAGTCCACAGAATGGGGCGACACCATCCGGCAATGGTATCGGGGGCGACGTCAATCTCGCCGGTTCGGCCGGCCAAGTTGCCATTTTGAACGCGGGAGGTATGGGTGGAGCCGCACCCATGGGTGGCAGCCAAAACAGTGGTACGTCAGGTGTAGCAGGCATTTTCCCGGGAGGGGGCGCTGCCGGGGCAGGCACGGGCACCAACGGTACAACGCCTTACGCTGGCGCGGCTGGCGCATCAGGATTGGTAGTAGTGAGGTGGTAAGATGAAGAAATTCGCCCGAATTCAAGACGGCCGAGTGGTCGAGCTAACGACCTGCGTTGGCGACATCACCGAAATGTTCCACCCGGGGCTTACGTGGGTAGATATTTCGATACAAAATGACGGCGTCGCTGAAGGCTGGAATTACGATGGGGCTTTGTTTTCGCCACCTACATATCCTACAGCTTTGGTGCCATCCATGGCTATGGGGGATATTCAGGCTCAGATTGCATTACTCTCGGCTCAGCTCGAGGCAATTGGTCGATGTTGTGGCAAGAACGAGGATCCGATTACTGCCTGATTGAGGTCCTTTGCCACACTAACTGTTCCTGGCTTTTCTTACAATAGTCAGTGCATTGCGGTAACGTCACTGATAGGCGAGCCGAACAGCTAATCCATCTGATCGCAGAGATGATTGACAAACTCATGCCAACGCCTGCTACCCATGTTCAGAAGCCAAGCACCGCGCGAACCGTGGTATTGGACGCGTTCATCCCTGTCCCACGGGGATCTGCCGCGGTTGCCCCACCCCCGCTGAGCTGGCCCATAAAGGATCCGAGCGATGTCTTGGACTACAGATTCAACATCGCCCCAGCGCTCATCGGCAACGAAGGGGACTCGATCTCGACGCTGGATATCTCTGTCAGCCCCGACAACCCGGGTGATCTCACGGTGGATCTGGTCGAGGCGGACGGCGCCACCGTGGTGCTATGGCTGTCCGCTGGTCAGGCAGGCACCGTTTATACGGTTACGATCTTGATCTCTACAACTAATGGCAGGACACTTCAGCGCAGCGTCTTATTGCCAGTTCTTCCGTTGTCGACGCCGCAGGTTGCGGCGGATGCCATCGATATCTCTGCTGGGGTCGTGTTAACCGATCAAAACGGTAACCCCATTCTCACATAACCGGCGTCGAGCCGATGGCAGCGCAAAAGCCCGTGCGCAGCGGGCCGGCCGTGCCGTCAGTAGATGGAGTATTGTAGGATATGCCTACGATTGATCAATTGGCTCCGGCGACCGCTGCGGCCGATACGGACGAGCACGTTGTCAGTCAATCCGGCACAGCATTGAAGATGACGCGGGCCCAGATACTCGCGGGGATGCAACCGCAGCTTGCACTTCCAAGCGGCGTCGTGCTGGGGCGCTGCAGCGCGGGCACAGGCTCCCCCGAAACACTATCGTTAGGCAGCAATCTAGTTTTAGCGAATGGAACATTATCGGCCACCGCGGCGCCGTATCTCATCGCGGCACTGCCAGTCGGTACGGTCCCGGGCCAGAGTGATCTGGTACCGCTGAGCCAAAGCGGTACCAACACAGCGGTACCATTCAGCCAGTTTGTCAGCGGGTTACCGCACGTGCCTAACGTGGACGGCTCCCAACTGCTTGTCACCCCCACCGGTGCAGTGACGGCCGAAAAGTTAGCGGACCTTGCCGCCGGAACCTTGCCGCTGACCGGTGGCACTATGACTGGCGGCCTGACTCTGGCCGCGAACCCCACGACTTCGTTCCAGGCAGCGACCAAGGGGTACGTTGATAATCAGGTCGGCACGGTTCTGCCGAAATCGGGCGGCGTCCTTACCGGCCCCCTCACCCTTGCAAGCGATCCGACAATATCGTCCCAGGCGGCGACCAAAAACTATGTCGATACGCAGGCGGCAAACCTGCTGCCAAAAACTGGTGGAACGCTGTCGGGGTCACTGACGCTTGCTGCTGATCCGACCTCGGCACTACAAGCAGCAACCAGAGAGTACGTCGATACGAGAGTGCTACGGTCTGGCGATACGCTAAGCGGTCCCCTGATCCTGGCCAGCAATCCGGCATCCACACTCCAAGCGGCAACGAAGGGATATGTTGATTCCCAGGTGGCCACTGCACTGCCGCTGACAGGAGGTTCCCTAGCGGGGGCACTCACACTTGTAGCTGATCCAACCTCGTCTCCGCAGGCAGCAACAAAGCATTATGTTGATGCCCAGGTTGCCACCGCTCTGCCACTTGCAGGCGGTACGTTGACGGGAGCCCTGGCGCTCGCCGCCAATCCGAATTCGGCCATGCAGGCCGTCCCGAAACAATATGTCGACGGTCAGGTCAGTACGGCCCTGCCTCTCAGCGGAGGCACGCTGACTGGCGCGCTGACTTTGGCAAGCAGCCCAACCAATCCACTCAATGCGGCCACCAAGCAATATGTCGATTTTAGTCCCGGCAATGCGACCGGGGTGATCAATGTCATGTCACCACCCTACAATGCTAAGCTCAATGGAGTGACAGACGACACCGCGGCGTTTATCGCGGCATACCAGGCGGCTCCGGTCGGTTCGGTCATCTATGTCCCCAATGGTGTGACAAACCTGCAGAATCCGACTTCATGGGGCATCTCTCTGACGAAGTGGATAAAGTGGATTGTCGATGGCACGATACTGGCAAATGGGACTTCTCTTGCAGATGCCATCCCTAATGGAACAGGGCCGGCCAGCCTTACCCTGCCGGGCGTGGTTGTAGGCAACAATCAGCAGAGCGCTGAAATCTCTCAAGGCTCATCTCAGCCCACCGATTTCTCAACATTCCGTTCGGCATATATAGTAAACCATACCGGAGGGCCAACGACGGGCGTGGTATCCTGCAACGCTCGGACCGATACGATCATCTATAATAGTCCGAACAATTTCATCTGGAATGCCCTAGATCGGCTGCTTTGGTGCGGTACGCAGACCGGGTCTGCCAGCTCGCCCGCTCAGCACGTCGGTCGATATGTGCAGACGTTACGGCAATCGGTAGGCATGAATTCGAGCGGGACAGCATTGCCGCAACCGCAGCTTTGGGCGTCATGTCTGGAATATCGTGATACAACGGCCCAACCTTCCAGCATAACCAACGCCGGTATTACCTGCGAGATGGATTGGTTTGGGAATGGCCCTGATGACGGTCATAGCCGCCAAATCCAATCGCTCGTGGTAGGCCAAAACAATGTCGCCGGCGCGCCCGTGGAAATCTCGACAGTTGTCGGGATCTACCTCGCCGCAGGCCACACTGGCCACGCCTATACCGTCCTTGGGATAAATATTCCGTTCTCGACCTCGGGATTGGATACCACCAGCGCAACACAAATGACTGGCGCGGCGGCCATAAGAATGGCTGCGGGTCACGTCATCGCGTTCGAACCAACGGTCACGTACCGACTGGGGTTCGATACCGCAACCAACGTACTGCGATGGTACCAAGGTACGTTGTCATATGTTGTTGGAAAGGGAATCTCCGTCGGGTTCCAAAATATCTGCACCAGCAACACGACCCTTCCCAGCTACGATGCTGGCAATATTGTATTCCTTGCAGGATCAGGCAGCTACACGATTACTCTCCCCGCCGCCGCTACTGTTGCCGCGGGAACGGGCTTTACGTTTTCAGCGTCAGGTACAGGTGTTGCTACCATCAACCCAGCCGGCACTGACGCGATTGACAATGGACCCATCACCCTGCGTCAAAACGATCGTTATCAAATCATCTCCGATGGAAGCTCGTCTTGGCGGGAAGTGTTTCGCACGAACTCGGTGAGCCCTAGATTCACCGGAACGCCGGTACTTCCGTCTTACACGGTCGCAAGCCTGCCGTCCGCTGCCGTTGCCGGCGCCACAGCGTTTGCCACGAATGGCCGCAAGCCCAGCGAGGCGGCTGGCGCCGGCACTGGGGTCGAGGTTTTCAGTGACGGCGTACACTGGATTTCGGTCTGCGCGGGGTCCCAGGTTTTGGCCTGAGGCCATACAGGCAGGAGCGGCCAAATGCGGAGCATCTGATGCCAACAATCTCGCAACTTCCTGCCGCGGCCCAGATAACGCCGGCCGATCAGGTCCCAATCAGCCAGAGTGGCTCTGCCTGTTCGGTCAACGTCGGTACGCTTCTCGCTGGTACTCAACCAGCGATCATGATCCAGACAGGGAGCCTGTTCGGGCGTACCAGCCTTGGCCCTGGGGGGCCGGAGCCCGTAGCAGTCGGAACCGGGTTGTCCCTCAGCGCAGCCACGTTGGCGGCCACCGGAGCCGACCATGCCACATTCGTGCTAGAAGGATCGCTCACACTCACCGATCAGGCCGTGCTGAGCAGTCAGGGCGGCCCCAGGCTGCTGCCTTTGGCGCTGCTACGAGGGCTGTTCTCTCCAGGTCCAAATGTCGCGATCGACCAAAACGGGACGATTTCCGCGTCTGTCGCCGGGAATAGCGCAGGCGGTTTGGATGGGTATTCTATTTCCACCCTTCCAACGGTGAGTTCGATCGGGGCCAACGACCTCGTAGCCATCAGCCAATCGGGGACGGATCATACGATCCCCTATGCAGACTTCGTCGATGGCCAGACAATCGATGAGCTCCCAGCCGCGGCGTCGGGATCCGACACCGATACATTCCTCGTTGCCCAGAATGGCAATGTTCTGGTGCGTCAGACCATGAGCGAGGTGTGGCTCTGGATGAGCGGGAAGCTCGCCACGTATCAGATCCCAACATTGGAGATAACAACCAACACGACGCTGAATGCTGCGAGCCATAATGGGCATCTTCTGATTTGTAGTCAACCCGTCACGGTAACGGCGGCGCCCACGGCAATGGGCAGTGGATTTTCGTGTTCCGTGGTGAACGTTAGTTCCGGCAACGTGACCCTTGCGGGTGGCATCGCTACCTCATCAGGAAATCCCACTTTGACTGTTGGGCAATCCGCAAGGGTGATTTGTGCCGACTACTCAGGCGGAACCCTTGTCTATGCCTCGACCAGTGAGCCCAATTCGGCAGCCTCCGCCCCGGGCCAGATCAATGGTTTGACAATTGGTACTGTCACCTCCAACAGTGTCGCATTGTCGTGGACGCCACTGTCACCTTCGCCAACCAGTTACGTCATTCAGTATAGAATAACCGGAACATCCTCGTGGTCCCAAGGCCCCTCCGTCAGTGGTTCGGACTGCGTCGTTGGGAGCCTTTCGGCCGCAACAAGTTACGATTTCTTCGTGGCTGGAGTAAACTCGGCGGGTGCGGGGACAGCATCGGCGATAGTAACCGCCGCTACCAACGGGACACTCAGCGCGCCCGGCCAGGTCACCGGCCTGACCGCGGGCAACCTGACGAACTCTAGCATATTGTTGGGATGGTCAGCGCCGGCCTCGGGGGGCGAAGTCGGGAGCTATACTGTACAATACCGCATCTCGGGCAATACTTCCTGGCAACAGGCGGCTTTGGGTCTCACCGACACCTCATTCACGATGGTTGGCCTTATGGCCGCCACCAGCTACGACTTCGAAGTGCTGGCGGCGAACGCCGCCGGAACCGGGGCTGCCTCACCCGCCGTTACAGCCAGCACAACTGCCGCAGGTAATTCGGTGACAGCTATTACTTGGAACATGGTCCCTTCCGGCAGCTACACACATGCAGTTGGCGCCATAGGGGTCAACATTCAGGTTACCCCCAGCAATGCCCCAGTCCAGTTTGGTTTCTCGACTTCAAATTCGATCCCTCCCACCGGTTGGACCGCTGGAACCTATGTGAATACCAATCTATGGGGTGCGTACGTAAATACACCGTCGACTGCGGGCACCTGGTATGCGTGGGCTGAAGGAGTAGATGGAAGCCACACGACCGTCTATCCTAGCGCATTTACGGTGACATGATCTCTGAAGGGCGTTGATCTCTCAAACCGTGATACATTGACCTACCGCAATCTATCCCGGCCGATGCAACTCAGTCCTCTGCCGCGTGACGGTACGTCGCCCCCGCTTGAAAGCCGCGAGCGGAGGACAGATCTCCGCCACTGCTTGCTCCGGCGTCTTGGCGTCGATGACAACCAGGTCGGCCGGATTGCCGGCCTGTATCCCGTAGTCCCGCAGGTTCAGTAGTCGTGCCGATCCTTCTGTCAGCATGGAGAAACAGTCGCGGAGGCGCCCAGCGTGGCTGATTTGGCAGACGTTTGCCTGCAGGTTCGCCATCCGAAGCAGCGAACAGTCACCCAGCGGGGTAAAGGGGTTGAGTACGTTATTGGTCGAGATTGAACAATTTACGCCGTGTTCCAATAGAGTGTTAACGTCCGCGACACCGCGCCTGACGCTATGTTCCTGATCACGCCCCATCATGAACAGGTCGGTTGCCGGCAGAACAGTGACCGCGACACCTGCGTCTGCAATCCGTTTGGCCAAGCCCGCCAATCGTTCCGGCGACAACAACGCATATTTGCAGGCATGCCCGACCGCAACTCGGCCGCCCATTTTGTATTTTTCAGTAAGTTCGCAAACCAGGTGAATGTCCATTTCGTCCGGCGAATTGCCGGAATCGAGATGCATGTCGATATCGACGTCAAACTGATGTGATAATTCGAAGATCCGTCTGATCTGCCCTGCGTGATCAGGATCATAGTTAGGAGCGGCACCCACTACTCTCGCGCCTCTCTTCAGCGCTTCGACCAATAGTTCATCTGCTCGAGGATTGTTGGTCAATCCCTCTTGCGGGAATACGCAGAGTTCGATGTCGATGGCCCAGGCATAATCACGGCGCAATGCCTCGATTGCGTCGAAGCTCCGCATCTCGACGCCGGCGTCCACTTCCAAATGAGTGCGCATGCGGGTCGCACCATGCTTAATGCACTTCTCTAGCGTGCGCGACGCCCGCTGATACACATCCTCGACTGTAAAGGTGTGCTTGATCGCGGCGACCCGCGGCACCGCGTTCGCCTGGCGGCCCTCCTCCGGTTTGCATCGGTCAATGATGCACGATTTGTCCAGGTGAATGTGCGTTTCAACAAAACCTGGGCAGACCAGGCACCCTTCGGCATCGAAGACGTTAGCTTCAGCGCTTAGCCGCGGCGCGACAGCAGCGATACGCCCGCCCTCTACCCCAATATCAAGAAGTGGACCTTCCGGGTCCGTGGACATGCGAGCATTGCGTACAATCAACTCCATATCGCTTCTCCGTACCTAGCCATCTGCTTATGCACATAAGCTGATGGTCAATTCGTTTCTCTTGAAACTGTCTGAGAACGCCAAACGAAATCTGACTCGTACAGTCAGGCGAGCGATGGGTGCTGCGCATGCGAAGCCACTGCCCGCTCGTACGCTGCGGCTGCCCGCAACAGCGTCGACTCATCGAAATATCTGCCGATGAACTGCACTGACAATGGCAGTCCATTCTTTGCAAGACCGGCCATCATCGCCACCGCCGGATGCCCAGTTACGTTGAATGGCGTGCGGGCCTGCCGCGAATAGGTGCGTTGGGTTTCCACAGCATCATCGATTCGACTGGCGGGATCCATGGAGCTGGCACAAAGTAGGATATCCACGTCTCGCAACGCCTCCTCCACTGCCGCAATCATCTGCAGTCGACGCCGCTGGGCTCCGATGTAATCGCCCGCTGCGATGAACGCTCCCGGCAGCAAACGGCGCCGCGCAAGCTGGCCATAATCGCCAGGACGCGATCGCAGCCATGACATATGGACGGACCATGCCTCACTACAAAGGATCACGCGGTTGACCGCGGCAAATTCGTTAAGCGACGGCAGTGTGATGCTGCGCACGAGCGCGCCTTCCGCGAGCAATACGCGCGCTACGTCCTCCAGTGCGGCCGCCACTTCCGGATGCGCCGGTATGTCAGTCTCATGAAAATGCCGCACGAAACCGATCCTCAGCCCTCGCGCGCCGCGATCGATCGAACGCTTGAAACCCCACGAGTTGCTTGCCGCGCTGCCAGGGTCCGCGGCATCGTACCCAGCGATTGCATCCAGCATAAGTGCAGCGTCAGGAACGCTTCGTGTCAGCGGGCCCACGTGATCGAGCGTGAAAGACAATGGGAACACGCCGCGCCGTGACACCAATCCATAAGTAGGCTTAAGCCCAACAATGCCGCATGCGCTGGCGGGGTTACGAACCGAGCCGCCGGTATCTGTCCCCAATGCGCCAGGGAACAACCCGGCACCAACGCCGGCACCCGAGCCCGACGACGAGCCTCCAGGATGATGGTCGGGATTCCACGGATTACGTGCTGGCGGAAACGGCAGATCGAAACTAGGGCCACCTATGGCAAACTCATGCGTTGAAAGTTTGCCAAGGATGACCGCTCCGGCCTGGCGCAATCGTGCAACGACCGCAGCGTCCTGTTCGGCAATATTGTCCAGCAGGATTTTCGAATGACATGTGGTTGGCAACCCGACGACATCAATGATGTCCTTCACGCCGACCGGCACGCCATGCAGTGGACCACGCATGCGCCCAGCAGCGATCTCCTTCTCCGCCGCGCGTGCGGCATCCATCGCCGCGTCCGCGTCCAATCGGGTGAAGGCATGAAGCTGGCGATCGAGTCGATCGATCCGCGCCAATAGGCAGGACAGCAGCTCTACGGGTGACAGTCTCTTCGTGGCAAAAGCCTGCGCCGCGTCCGCGATGCCAAGCCAGTGCAGATCTGTCATAGTCCCGTTCCGGCACGCATCGGCGGCCATGGCTCCGCCGCAGCATCCTCCGGCATTTGAATGGCCCCGGCATTGCTCCACGCCTGGGCCGCGGCGGCGGCCACGTCCTCCGGGAACTCGGCCAGCGCCTTCTCCAGGCCGGCCAGGCTGGCCAACGCGGCAACGAGTTGCTGATCCATCCTCACCCAAATTCCCTTCTGCGTAATGATGCAACGCCCGGCTTGCCGCGGAACGGGAAGCCGGAATGCCGACGGATCAGTCGGTTGCCCGTACGAAGGGGCTACGCAACACCCCGAGCCCAGTGATCTCCACCTCCACCACGTCACCGTGCCTCAAGTCAGGTGAGGTCCCGTCGGTGCCCATCCAGATCACGTCGCCCGGATAAAGCGTCAGGTAGCGCGTCATTGCCGCGATATACGTCGGGATGTCGAAGATCATGTCGTTGGTCTTGAACCGTAGGCTCTCGGCGCTGTTGACCCTCACGATGGTGGTCATTGCGTCGAGGTCGGCGTCCGTGTCAATCCACGGCCCCATCGGCTTGAACGTGTCGGCGTTCTTGCCCCGCCAGAACGTGCGGTCGCCGCGCTGCCAGGTGCGCTCGCTCACGTCGTTGCCGATTGTGTAGCCGAATACGCAGGACATCGCATCGGCCTTGGACAGGTGTTTCACCTGCTTGCCGATTACCACCACCAATTCGCCTTCGTAGTTCACCTTCTCCGTCGCGTCGGCAGGGATCACCACGTTCCGCCCATGCGCGATCAGGGCATTGTTGGCGCGATAGCCGATGTCCGGCTTCTCGGGAAAGACGGGCTGCACGCCGCGTTTCTCTGCCATCTCCCGAATATGCGTCGTGTAGTTGATGCCGGCGCAATAGAATGTGCGCGGGATGACGGGAACCTCCAGCGTCACGTCGCTCAACCGATGCGTATTGCCGGTTGGGGCGTGTGCTCCCCATGGCTCGCCGCTGACCTCCGTCACGGTCTCGCCGTCGAGCGAGCCGAACGACGTGCGTCCGGCAATGGTAAATCTGATCCACCGCATTGCTCAGTTTGCCTCCACCATGGCCAGTTCCTGCACTGGGCGCAGGAAGGCCGGGTCGAACACCTTGGTCGCCATCACCTGGCAACGCCGGATCAGCCGGATCTCGTCAGGCCCATAATCGGCGATTGCACGATGGATCGTGCCCAGGTGATCCCAGATCAGCAGGTCATTCTCCGTCCATTGATGCGTCCAGCGGAAGCGCGGCTGGAGCTGGAAATCGAACAGAAACGACAGCATTGCCTCGCTTTCGGTTTGCGATAGCTGGTTGATACGGGTGGTGTAGCCGGGGTTGGCATACAGCACCTTCCTCCCGGTGATTGGGTGGGTCAGGAACACCGGATGCACGACCGCCGGACGCAACCGCCGTTGCTCCTCGGTTAGCGCCGGACGACTACTGCCGTGATTCTGTCGCATGTTTTCCCAGAACTTCTCGAAATCGTGGGAAGCAGTCATGCCGTCCAGCCGGGTCTGAATGTCCGGCGGCAGTGCATCGTAGACGGCGTGCATGTTGGCGAACTCGGTGCCGCCCAGCGGCTTCCCGTTGCGCCGTGGAATCCGAATGCCGTACAGCACATTCACGAAGCCCATCACATCGCGATACGACATATCCGTGTGCCAGTCCTGACCGGCATCGGGACTGCCAATGTATTTCCCGTCCTGCTTCAGGTTGGACAAGATGCCGACATTCGGGTGCTCTACTTTGTCGGGATCGGGCCGGCGGCTGATCGACCCTTGGATCTCTCCGAACAATTCGGAAAACCGCCGCACGTCGCCGACGCTGAGCTGCTGCTCCGGAAAGCGCAACACCCCGTAATGGCCGAGCGCGTGCAGGAGCCGGGCGAAAACCGGTTCGGCCAGGTCTTCCCGAAGGTCGACCCCATGGACAGTGGCGCCGAGCACTGCGCCGGTTGGCTCGATTGTCAGCATCGCGCTTCCTCCGGAACCGTTTGACCGGATGCTAATTGCGGGCGCCTGAGACGTCCACCGCACTCCCAGCTTTGAGGCACAGGCATCCCCCTGCAGGCGAAAAATTTTTGTCCGAAATTTGGTAGCGCTACCAGATGGAGCGTTGCTACCAACGAGCGCAGCGAGCCGCCAACCTATACCACCAGCCTGACGGTAACCCCACCCACAATCGCGATCGCCCGTATCCTGGCGTTCGGTCCGATGCGGTTTCTCAACAGAATGGGGACGGCCCGCATACCGCGCCAATGCGTCACGCCCTGGCCCTGGCAAACGGTCTTGCCGCATCGAGTATCCGCGGCGTCGGAGCGAGCCGCGGCCCATCGCCGTCGTCCGCGGGTGGCACAACAATGACGTTCCACGTCGGCAGCGTGCGCAATGACGCCTGTGCGACCGGGTGTGCCAACAACGGCGCGTTCAACGACGGGGCGACAATGACCGGGGTGCCGCGTCCGATTGCTTCCGCAACGACTGACAAGGCAAGGTTGTCCGCGACGCCATGCGCCAGTTTGTTCAACGAATTGAAGCTGCATGGTGCGAGCAGGACCACCCCGCGCGGAGGCCGCGGTCGGATGGCCAAATCGAAATACGATTCCACTACTTGTGCGCCCGCCACATCAGCCAGCTCGCGCGGCGCGAGGACGCGCGATGCATTGGGCGTCGGGATCGCAATAACCGTTGCAAAACCGAGGCCAAGCAGTCCGCGCAGCAGTTCCGGTCCACGCGCGGAAGTGGTGGTGCCGCTCAGCACCAGGTAGGCAACCTCGAAGCTCTCCGTGTCCCTCATGCCAGGCCTCCAACGTTTGCCATTGTCGCCGCAACGGGCTGATACTGCCCAGATCGGCGAGGAACCGAAGGGGACGCCCAATGACAGGCACACCGCAACTCCGCCCGCTCGGCGTGGCGCTTGGCACCGAAGCCTTCGGCATTGACCTTGCGCAGCCGCTCGACGACGCAACCTTCGCCTGGATTGTCGGCGCCTTCGCGGAGCACCCCGTGCTGGTCTTCCGCGACCAGGATCTGGGCGCCGCTGAACTGGCCGCGTTCGGCCGCCGCTTCGGCACACCGCGCAAGCATGCATTGATCAAATACCGGCACGCGGCGCATCCCGACGTGTCCTGGCTGACGAACGTGGACGCGAGCGGCAATGTCGATTGGTACGGAGTGAAGCGCGCGACAGATTGGCACAGCGATTCAACGTATGAGGACGCCCTGCCAATCCTCGCCATTCTACACGCGAAGGAGGTGCCTGCGGACAAAGGCGGGACGATGTTCGCCGACATGCGCGCGGCGTACGATGGACTCTCCGCCGAACGAAAGGCGCAGCTTGCCGGGCTCACGGCGCTGCATGGTCGTCATTCCGGGCCGGCCGGCGAGCAGCTGTACGGAAATGATAAGGGCGTCACGGAAAAGCGGTACATCGAAGTCCCCTGGCCCGCGATCGTGTCCCACCCCGTCACTGGCCGCTCGATCCTGTTCGTTAATCCGATGCATACGCATGGGTTCGTCGGCATGACACGTGAACAAGCGTGGCCGCTGATCGACGAGCTGGCCGCACACGCAACGCAGGAGCGCTTCGTCTACTATCATCGTTGGCGGGTCGGAGACGTGCTGATCTGGGATGAGCGCGCTACAATGCACCGCGGTGCCGGAGATTCACGACCTGACGAACGGCGTATTATGCTCAGGACGATTGTCTATCCGCGTGATAGCTGAACCCTACCGTCGCATTACTGTTATTCTACCTCAACGAGGGGCGGCTCTGGACCGGGGGATTCTCCTGGCGTTAATCGCTTCCCAGCCGCTTACGCGTAATCCTCGGCAGCGGTCACGTCCTGGTCGCGGTCAGACGCAACGCGATTCAGGTACAGCGAGACCAGCCAAGCGACCGCAAGGTTGACTACCAGCGAGACGAGCGCCACGTAGCAGGGGAACCCGACGCCGAAAATCTTCAGCGGATAGATCGGAGCAAAATTATTGCTGGCCACCATCCAGGTGCCCAGACCGAACCCGACAATCCAACCCAGAACCAGCGCCCAGCCATTGAAGAACCGTGTGTAGAGGCCCAACACCACGGCTGGCGCGGTCTGGATGATCCAGATCCCTCCGAGCAACTGCAGATAGAGCGCAAATTGCAGTGGCAGCGCGAAGATGAACACCAGTGCGCCGGCCTTGATGACCAGCGACACAATCTTTGCCACCTGGCTCTCTTGTGCATCGGTGCAGCCGGGGTGCAGGAACTCGCGATAGATGTTGCGTGTGAACGTGTTGGCGGTGGCGATCGACATGATCGCCGCCGGCACCAGTGCGCCAATCGCAATGGCGGCGAAGGCGACGCCGACGAACCAGCTCGGGAACAACGCCAGGAACAATGATGGCACCGCAAAATTAGCTTTGTAACGAGCGAAACCATCGGTGAATTCCGGCATCTTCTGCACGCCGATAGCGATCGCCATGAAGCCGACCAGCGCCAACAGGCCAAGCATCAGCGAGTACGCCGGCAGCATCGCCGCGTTGCGTCGCACGACGCGGGCGCTGGAGGAGCTCAGGATGCCGGTGATGGAGTGCGGATACAAGAACAGTGCGAAGGCTGAACCAAGTGCCAGGGTCGCATAGGCACTGAAGGAGCCATAGGTGCCCGCGGGAGGATGCGCCAGCAGCAGCCTCGGAGCCGGGATGGCGGCGAACACCTTATCGTATCCGCCAAGGTGGATCGGCACGGCGATGATGGCCGCAAATACCGTGATATAGATCAGCAGGTCCTTCACCACAGCGATCATCGCGGGCGCGCGCAGCCCGGAGGTATAGGTGAATGCCGCCAGGATCACGAAGGCTATGATCAGCGGCACGTCGCCGGAGAAGCCGGACGTCTCCACGCCCATTGCGCCAATCACCACTTGAATGCCGACGAGCTGCAACGCGATGTAGGGCATCGTTGCGAGGATGCCGGTTAGGGCGATTGCCAGTGCCAGCCATCGATTGCCATAGCGTCCGCGCACGAAATCCGCCGAGGTGACGTAGCCGTGCTTGTGGGCAACCGACCACAGTCGCGGGAATACAATATAGAGTATCGGATAGATCATGACCGTATACGGCACGGCGAAGAAGCCCAGGGCGCCGGCACCGAACATCAATGCCGGGACGGCTATGAAAGTGTAGGCGGTATAGAGATCGCCGCCGATCAGGAACCACGTCACGACGGTGCCAAAGCGGCGCCCGCCAAGTCCCCACTCGTGCAACAGGTCCAGGTCGCCCTTGCGCCAATGTGCCGCGATGAAGCCCAGCCAGGTGATGAAGCCAAACAGAAGAATGAAGATAATCAGCGCGGTCCAGTTCATCGGATCAGCGCTCCACCAGATAGACAACGGCGATGATCGCCGCGCCGACCATCACCCACACGAGCTGGTACCAGTAGAAGAATGGTATACCGGCCCACATCGGCTCGACACTGTCGTACGATGAAACCCAGAGCATGGCGATGAACGGCAGGATCAGCAGGAGCCGCGCCCAAACCACGGCTCGTACCGGCCGGTGTTCGTTGCTGTCGCCGGACATGGTTTCCCCCGCATTGAGACAGATTCTTGACTATCTCAGAGTGGTCATGAAGTAAATCCAGCGGCAAGCGGCTCAACGGAGTAGGGAGAGCATGCGCTCCACTCAAGTGCCCTCCCGGCGCCACGCACCCACTATCAGACCCAGCATCAGGGGCAGTGCGATCCACGAAGGCAGCAGAGCCAGCGCGGCGATGCCGGTCACCAGATGATCGTGTCGCCGCTCCAGCCCGATCCAGGCACTGCCGGACGCGTCGCGATCCGGCTCGGTCCGACGTAGCTCCGGGATGTCCGGGTCGGCGGCAGTGCCCAGCCAATGCACGCCGCCGCCTGATGCGCGTGCGAGTTTTCCCACGGCCGAGGCGGTGGCGCGGAGATCCGCGAGTTCCAACGGGTTGGCAGCGCCGGCCGCAGCGTACGCTGCGCGTTCGCCATCGCTCACCTGCCAGACGCCCGGTGTTGCCGCCGCCACGCTGGCAGCAGCGCGGCCCGGGCCAGTCTCGGTCAGTTTCAGCGTCTGAGTGTTCCCGTCCGGGTCAGTAACGGTCACACTTCCCGGTGGCGCCGGATCGGTGGACCGCCGCTCGATCGTGAGCCTTCCGCTGCTTACCTGCGCTGTCAGGGCATTCTCCTCCAGCGCCGGTTCCTTCATCAACCAGTGCGCGATGCGGCGCAGCAGTTCCGCCTGCGGGCCACCGCCATCATGGCCGCGCGACCACAGCCAAATCTGATCGGATAGCAGCATCGCTACCCGCCCCTTTCCCACCCGGTTCAGGATCAGCAGCGGGGAGCCATCCGGCGTTCGCAACAGTACTTCGCCGTTTATGTCGGTGGGGTCGATATGGCGGTACCAAGGACCCCAGGTAGGCGGTACATTCGGGCTGGCCGCGGGATTGCTGCCGGCCAAGCCCTCGGTGACCGGATGCCGCTGCCCCAAAGCTGTGACGCTAGGGCGGAACCGCCCATCAGCCACGGCATCGAATGGCGCCGGGGCGGCCGGCAGGATCGAGCCGAGCGGTGTCGCCGCCAGGCTCGCGGGACCGGAGAACTCCGGCCCGACCGACATCAGCAGGGCGCCCCCATCGCGCACCCGCTCGGCAATATTGGTAAGGTACGGCAGTGGCAGGAGGCCGCGGTTCTGAAACCGATCCAGGATGATCAGGTCGAACTCGCCGATCTTGTCGAGGAATAGTTCACGCACCGGGAAGGCGATCAAGGCGAGCTCGTTCAGCGGCGTCAGGTCGTCCTTTTCCGGTGGCCGCAGGATGGTGAAGTGCACCAGATCAACGGAGGGATCCGATTTCAGCAGCCGCCGCCACGTCCGTTCGCCGGGATTGGGTTCGCCGGAGATCAGCAGCACCCGCAACCTGTCGCGCACGCCATTGATCTCGACGACGGCCCGATTGTTCAGCGTGGAAACCTCGCCTGGCAGTTTGTCGGCGGACATTTCTACGATCGTCGGTCCCGCACGCGTGATCGGAACTTCAATCTGCTGCGGCACGCCAACCGGCACGTTCTCTACCCGCGGCGGATCTCCATCGCGACGGATCGTCAGGGTGGCGGTGCCGGGGTGCGCGACGCCATAATCCTCGACCGCGACACGAAGCGTCACCGATTTGCCGACAACCCCGTAGCTTGGTGCCTCGATAACGCGCAGGCTACGATCGGTTTCTTCGCCTTTCGCGGGGATCAGCACATTCAGCGGCGCGCCACCTGGGGCAGCCTTCGGCACGTCATTGATCTCGCCATCGGTGATGGCGATGGTGCCGGCCAGGCGCGAGCGCGGAATATCCGCCAGCACGCCATCCATGGCCGAGAACAATCGGGTGCCCTCGTCGCCATGCTCGGGCACCGTGACGGTACGCAGCTCAAGGTCCGGCAGCTTAGCCGCTTGCTCCACGATCGCGGCGCGGGCCTTCTCTGCCAGTTGCGCACGGTCACCGACCTGCATGGATGCGGTATGGTCCACCACCAGCAACCCGATATCTGGCAGTGTGTCGCGTGTTTCCTGGACCAGACGCGGGCCCGCCAGCCAAAGCAGCAGGATTGCAAAGGCGCCGAGCCGCAGCGCTGTCCCGCGCGCGCGACGCACCGCAGCCGCCGCCACGATCAGCAGCGCGATAATGCCAAGAGCTGCAATGGCCCAGATCGGAATCAGCGGGTCAAATCGCAACGCGGCAATAGCCTGTTCGGGATGCATGCCGACTCCTAGCCTCGCACGCCGCCGCAGCGCAGTGGCGAAGGGGCTCCCACAGCGGCATCAGCGATTTGGTCGCGCCGTTCTGTCGCAATGCGGCTGCCAAAAGCACAGCAAACGATCGATGGCATCAACAGCATTGCCGGCGACGCCCCATACGGTGCGGGAGAGCATGACTCTTGTCTGCGGCTCGGCGCGACGAGCACCGCGATGCTCGGGCTGGCTGCCCCGACGGCCAGAGGTTCCCGCTGGTTCTGACCGGCGCAGCCCGACAGGGAGTTGCGCGACGGTCTCATTGGCCCAACCGCTCGAGGATCTGCGGCACGTGCACCTGATCTGCCTTGTAGTTTCCTGTCAGCGCATACATCACCAGGTTCACGCCGAAGCGATAGGCCATGACGCGCTGGCGCTCGCCGCCGGGGATTACCGCGTAGGGATAGCGTCCGTCGGCGTTCACCGCCCAGGCCGCCGCCCAGTCGTTGCCGCCGATGACCACAGGGCTGACGCTGTCGTTGGTCAGATCCTCTCCCCGTTGGACCCATATCGTCGCACCTGTGTACCGCCCAGGGAAATCGCGCAGCAGATAGAACGAGCGCGCCAGCACATGCTCTGTCGTCAGCGGCGCGAGCGGCGGGACCACCAATCCCTTGGCGACGCGTCGCAAGGCCGCGCCCGTCCCCGGAGCAAAACCTTCTCCGGAGCCCGAATCGCGCGTGTCGATCAGGATGATGCCGCCCCGACTCATATAGTCGTTGAGCGTGGCGACGGCCTCGGGTGAAAGGGCCGGCGCGTCCGGAGTGATCGGCCAATAGAGCAACGGATAGAAGCTCAGGTCCGTGTTGCCCGGAGTGACCGGATCGGGTTCCACCAGGGTCGCTGCCGTGCGCTCATCGACGTATTCGGACAGTCCCTCCAGCCCCTGCTTCGAAACACCGTCGACCTGCGGATCGCCCGTGACGATGTAACCCAGTCTGGTGGCGAGGGCCGGAAATATGCCGGTCTGCAAGGATGCGGCGTGCGTCGCGCCGCTGCCCAGCACCAGCGCGATCACCACCGCCGCACCGACCAACCGCAGTCGCAGCAATCCGCGCAGCCCGAGCGCGACCAGCATGTCGATGGCGAGCAACAGCACGGCTGCTGCCAGCAATGGCGGCCCGAGCGCGCGCTCCGGGACCACCCCGGCCAATCGCTCCACCCGTGCGCCTGCGATCATCGGCGCCGGTTCCGGCGGAGGCACCGCTGCACTCAGGTTCAGTGCCCGCCTACCATTCTCCGGTCCGTACAGTCCGGGAGGATGATGCGGCGACGCCGGCGTGTCGTTGAAGGCGTCGGCCGCGAGGCCGGCAGCAGCCGGCGGCGGTGCAGTTAGTAAGCCAAACCCATCCAATGTTTCGGCCGGCATCAGAATGGCATGGCCAGGCGGGGTGGTCACGCCGACCGACAAGGTCACCAGCCGGCGCAACATCTCAACATACAGCCCGGAGAGCGGCAAATTCGACCAGTCGGCATTCGCCGTGACGTGGAACAATACGATCCGGCCCGCGCCCATGGCGGTCTCGGTGACCAGCGGCGTGCCGTCCGCCAGCGTTGCCCAGGTATGAGCAGAGAGTTCAGTGCTCGGTTCGGCCAGTACCTGGCGGTTCACCGTGACATCGTCCGGGACGGCCAGGCCGGCAAATGGCGAGCTGGACGGGAAGGGCGCCAGTCCCGCGGGCTTGCTCCAGGACATGGCGCCACCCAGTTCCCGGTCTCCGCCAATCAGCTTCACCGGCATCAACGGGTCGACCTCGCCGATTGGTTGCTCCGCGGTACGTGGTCCGGCGAAGCGGATCAACGTGCCGCCTTTCTCCACCCACTTGGTAACGGTGTCGCGGTCGGGGCCGGCGGGAAGCGGGTCATCGGCCAGGACCAGCACGGAAAGCTGGCGGTCCAGCAAGTTCGCGATGGAGCCTTGGCGAATTTCGGCAAAGGGGCCGAGCGCGCGGCGCAGGAAGAACAACGGTCCCCAGAATGGAATGTCGGCGTTGGCGTCATCCCCGGCGACCAGTCCGACCGGACGCCGACGCCAGCGTTCATCCAGCAGCACGGTCGAGCCGGCGGATGGCGGCCCCTCTACGACCAGCCGCGCCAACTGGTTGCGCAACTCTGGCGGCAGGACAATGGCCGCGGAGCCGGTCGTGGCGCCAGCCGGCAGCGCGATGGCGGTCCGGGCAAGCGTACGACCATCACCCGTC
>Ga0335073_10004379_pt1 | contig 19754 bp, 16 predicted proteins | sample Lox_Sample_22_FD_207093 | JGI IMG/M metagenome (GOLD analysis project Ga0335073, IMG submission 207093) | Soil microbial communities from Loxahatchee National Wildlife Refuge, Florida, United States - Lox_Sample_2.2 | ecosystem: Environmental > Terrestrial > Soil > Wetlands | place: USA...
GCACCGAGGGCAGGTCATGCAGAAAATGAAGGCCAACTCGGTTGCAGATCTGGTGAAAATGGCCGAAAAGCTCCACCTCACAGCTTTGTCGTAAGCCTTCAAAGAGTTTTTGGGAGCCGCGCCGAACCACAGCTCCCCTGCGTGTGGTAATGGCAGAGTCCAAGTCAATGTTCCTAATCCTTCTTACGATATTCTGGAATAGGCACCTGAATCTTCAGTGCCACCCAACCCATTGGACAAAAAAAAACGCGCTATTCGCACAAGTGCTGCAGCGCGCTACAACGGTTTCAAACACCGTTGCGGCCGACCAAAATTTTCCGGACGACGGTTCCCTAGACCGTTGTCTTCATGCGGTAGTGCCAAGCTGACCCAGCAATGGCGGTCTTATTCAGCGTGTATTGGCTGTGTTTGTCCCCTGAGACGCCAACTGCATGTGCCGACTTCTGGAGTGGGCGATGGGAAATAAAATTAACCTCCAGATCGCATGTCGACAGTCTCCATCGAAAGTCTCCGCTGAATTGGGCGCAACTTGGGCGCAAAACTCCGTCTATGCGCTGCGAAATCAGGGAGTCTTGGCGAGTAAGGCCAACGGATTCAACGGGACTTATGGTAGGGGCGGTGGGGATCGAACCCACGACCTTCGGCTTAAAAGGCCGCTGCTCTACCACTGAGCTACGCCCCTGTAACGTGAATTTCTCATTGTAACATGAGCTCTCGCTCCGCCAACCTGGCAGCTGGCGGGCCATTTTCGAGGACGCGGACGCGTCACATGCGATCATTCACAGCGGCACGCACTGCAGCGCAGGAGCAGCGTTTTTTTCACCGGCTTTCGGCGGCACGCGGCCAATACTTCGGTGCCGCCTCGCGTATGATTTTTTCGCCGACCAATCGCCACCGCGGAGGAGAATCTCGCGGCCTCTACGACATCGCCGCCGCCGGAGAGGACGTGCGCGGGCGCTTCCGCTTCCATTCGTAGTCTCTGCGCAGGCGCGACTGGTGCTTCTTCACCTGCGTCTGCAATTCGCTGAACGCCTGCTTACATGCGGTCAATGTGTTGCCTCCCGCCCCAGTCGCATGCAACGTGACCGTGGGCAGTGTGAGTGTCAGCGACAAGGAGTATTCATCCGGCGGCGGGGTCTTCGCCAGCACGCCGTGCAGCTGTACCAGATCCGGTTCATACGCTTTCAACAAACGATTCACTTTTCCCCTGCCAGTCTCGATTTCTTTTTCCACTGCTTTGTGCGGCTCGACGTGCTTGTAGCTCATGGAAAGTTTCATGGATGCACCTATAGGGTATTTTTTGGAAGAGGCGGGTGACGCGGATTTGCTTCTTGCACCGCATCTTGTTTACAGCCTACTACCGCGCATTGCGGCCAGCAAGCGCTTCGACGATTATGTAGCTATGACGGAAACGGAATCACCATCACGCGACTCATCGCCCACCGCGAAAAGCGCTTTGCCAACTGCTCCCGTCGCACCGCGGGCTAAAAGTATCATTCGTGTCGGCCCCGCTGGCTGGTCCTATCCGGACTGGTTCGGTTATGTCTATCCCACGCCGAAACGTAAAGGCTTTCACGAGGCGTCCTACCTCGCCCAGTTTTTCGACACCATCGAAATCAACACGTCGTTTTACAGCCCAATTCGTCCCGAGCACGCTGCCCAATGGATCGAGCGCGTCGCTTTCAACCCCCGCTTCGCCTTCACCGCCAAACTGCTCAAGAAATTCACCCACGACCTGATCCCCGCGGCTCCTGCTCCCGGAGCCAAATCCTCCATGGCCGAGGACGAAAAACTCGTGCGCGCCGGTTTCGACGTTCTGCGCCACGCAGGAAAACTTCACGCCGTGCTGCTTCAGTTCCCTTTTTCCTTCCACCGTAATCCGGAAACAACCCGCTACCTCAAGGACTTATTGCAACGTTTCGGGGACTATCCCCTGGTCGTCGAAGTTCGCCACGCTTCCTGGCAAATTACCGACACGTTCGACTTGCTCGCTCGACTCAACGTCGGCTTCTGCAACATCGATCAGCCGATTATTGGCAAGTCCGTTGTTCCTTCGGCAAAAATAACTTCTCCCGTCGGCTACATCCGCTTGCACGGCCGCCGCTACGACACCTGGTTTTCTGACGACGAAGTGGTCCCCGCACATGAACGTTACAACTACCTTTACTCCGTTGACGAACTGAAGCCCTGGGCGCAACGCATAGAAAAAGTTGCCGAGCAATCTCAAGAAGTCTTCGTGATCACCAACAACCACTTCAACGGCAAAGCCGCCGTCAGTGCATTGCAGCTCATCAACCTACTCAGCAGCGACAAGGTCAAAGTCCCCGAACCGCTCCGCGAAAAATATCCGCAGCTCGACGCCATTGCCGATGCTCCGCCCGAAAAACCAAGCCTGTTCCGGTAGAGAAATCGGCCCCTGATTTCCGGTCTGATTTTATCTATCTGGTTTCGGGCAGTATTCGCGAGGAAAGGATCGTCGATGCTGCGCGTCGCAACATATTGCGCTACCATCCTGGCGAGCCAGCGGTGGGGGGTGGTTATGGTTGAGGCGCGCCGTGCTTTTCTGAAAGACTTTTCCGGCTTTTCTGGAGGACTGCTGCTCTTTCAAGGCTGCCCGCCGATTCCAGAGCCGCGGCGCAGGACGCCCGTAGACCCTCCCGAGCCGGCGGAGAAGCAAACACCCGCTTTCGACCCCAACGCCGTCGTCGTCCAGCGGCACACCCAGGAAAAGCAACTGCGGCAAACTCTCGATGAACTCTTCGTCCGGGTCCGGGACCTGAAAACCGAACTCGACCACACGCCGACTGCCGACGTTTTTTCCGTGGACATCTTCAAGCGCACTCAGGAGATCGAAAAGCTCGCCAAGCACCTGCGAAGCTACGCCAAGTTGTGAAAACGCATCAGGGGTTGACACGTATCAGCGAACTTTGCGAAGAATAGCGAAACTCGGGCTTCTTGAATCTGCTTACATCACCGACCAGAAAATCGCGTTAAACAGCATCGGCATGGTTCCTTCCATCTGCGCACGATGCTGCACGCGGAAGCCGAACATCACTACTTTGCCCTTGCCGCGCTGAAAGGCCACCGCGGCAGCTTTGCGTTGTAAACGCTCCGCTCCATGGGCATATCCGGAGACTAGAATGTCTTTGGCGTCCTCCGGGTACCAGGCCAGAATCGTCCGCTGCACATCCGGCGGTGGCGGCGACGTCTGAAACGCGATCGGCGAATCCACAAACGCCGCAATTTCGCTCGGCATCCCCGCCGCAATCGGATGCGCCGTATCCACGTACACGCGCAGCAAGGAACCCGGCACATTGAAATCCGCCGAAGTCGTCGCGGCTCGGCCCGCCGTCGCGCTTGGACTCGCGAGCGCATTCCGTACTGGCAAACCAAAGTCCTCACCGATCAGCACGTCGCTTGCATTCGCCAGCGCAATCACCGTTCCGCCTTTGTCCACAAACTCGCGCAGCGCGTGCAACCCTTCCTTCCCGATGCCACCCGTATACTCCGGCGGATATTCTTCCCCGCCCCCAAATCGCGATTCCCTGCCCTCCAGAATCGCCTCCTTCGATTCATCCGGCAGAATGATCACGTCGCACGCGCCGTTCAGATTTCCGGCGCGCACGTCTTTATTTTCCAGGCTCTTGTATTTGAAGCCGTACTGATCCAGCAAAAATCGCGTCCATCCTTCATCGATCGGTCCGGTAAACGACTTGTACAGCCCAATGCGCGGCTGCTTCAGCGCCACCGCCCCTTTCGGCACATCTCCGCGCGGCACAAGTTGCACGTGCAACTTCTCCGCCTCGCTGCGGAGCTTCGCGTTCGCCGCAAACACGTATTGCGGCGCATCGGTACTCTTCGCCGCTGGCGCAAAGTAGACTTCCCCGCCCGCGCTCTGCATCGCATTCGCTAACGCGAAGACATTATTCTCATGTGCCGCGATCGAAAAATACTTCCCGTTCGCGTTGGCCAATCCGCCCTTCGGCCACTCCGGTTCCTTGATCAGTCGCGCCGAATTCAGAATATCCGGCCGAATCGTCGCTCGCTCCGCCTTCACTCCCATCATCAACGGCAACGACCAGGCCGCCACGTCATATGGCTCCAAAATCCCGCTGCCCGCCGCGGGCCGCACTTCCGGGTACCGCTGAATGCCCATCATTTCATCCACAAATCGTCCATACGGCTGGGCCGTCGGCACTAAATATACTTTCGCATCCGCATTGATTCGCACTTCCACGCCATGCTCCAGCAGTAGCGCTATTAATCGCGCTGCCGTCACCGGATCGCGCTGGTCCTCCATCGGAATCCGCCAGCACACCTTGGGATCGGCCGTCGCCACCGCTGTTTGCGCCATACTCGCCACGCCGCGCAACAGCTCCGCGCGATACTTGCTCACCGTTTCCAGCGCCGCGCTCGACACAATCAGCTCGTAATCCATGATGTCTCGCAGCCGCCACGTCCCTCCCGGCCACGGATTCGGAAAATTAATCTGCTGCTCGTACGTAATCAGTCCCTTCGTCCCACCCTGCAACTCGTCCAGAGTAATATCGATCGGCGAAGCCACCCGCGCCGACGCCACTTCCGTCAGCACGCCATACATGTTTTTCCACCATCCGGTGTTCCGCGTCCCGCCTGGCCAGTACGCATCAAACGAATAGTTGTAAATCACGCCGGACTTCCCCGCCTCTTCCAATCTCCACCCCATATCCGCGCCCATCAAATTATTTCCGCGATGCACCAGCGGATTTACGAGCTTCGCCACCGGATCAGCGTTCGGCGGAATGTAAATCCGCGGCCCCGTCTCGCCCATCTGATGTTCATCCAGCCAAAATTGCGGATACCAGTCGTGGTACACCATCTGGTTCACGTTCTTGGTTTCGATTTGCGTCAACATAAACCAGTCGCGGTTGTCGTCGTGTCCCACATAGTGGTGATACAAATACGGCATCGGCCCGCCTTCGTATTTCGTCCCCACATACTTGCGGTACCACTCCGTCACCATCGTCTCGCCGTCCGGATTTAACGACGGCACCAGCAACACAATCGCATCATTCAGCCGCCGCAAATATTCCGGATCTTGCGTCGTGGCCAGCTGATGCGCCCACTCCATCGCCATCTGCGACGACCCAATCTCCGTCGAGTGAATATTGCACGTAATGAGTAGAATCGTCTTTCCCTGCGCCACGAGCGCATCAATCTGCTGCTGCGTCATCCCGCGCGGGTCCGCCAACTTCTTCGCAATCTCTTTGTACTTCGCTTTGTTCGCCAGATTTTCCGGCGCGGAAATCACCGCCATGAACATCTCTTCGCCCAACGTAGTCTTGCCCAGCACTTCGTACTGCACCCGCGGCGACGCCGCCGCCAGCGCCTTGAAGTACGACGCAATCTGCTTGTAATCCGCCAGCTGCTTGTCCGCGCCAACTTCGAATCCCAGCACCTCCGAAGGCGTCGGCACATGCCCGCCCGCCTTCGGCGCCTGTGCGCGCGCCAGCGAACACACCAGCAGCAACGAAGCCATCAGCGTAATCACACCACCACGTTTCACCATCGGGGCGCTCCTCCTCGACCGTCAAAAAGCTCCACAGTATGCATCTGACGGCCCTCTTTGGCGAGCGGTTACATGCGCGATTCGCTTGTTCGTGACCTCTATGCTCTTCCCTTTGTGCGCTCTGTGTTAAATTCTTCTCTCAGCGATCGAAGAGCCGCCGCGGTTCAGGAGGTGCCCCATCCTCACCCTTCTTCAAGACCTGCGTTACGCCTTCCGCATGCTCCGCCAATCTCCGCTCTTTGCCGCAGTCTCCATCCTCACGCTAGCTCTCGGCATCGGTGCCAACACCGCCCTCTTCTCCGTCATTAACGGTGTCCTCCTCAACCCGCTCGCCTACCCAAAATCCGGCCAGCTCGTCGCCATCTACAACACCGTACCCGGTATCGCGCGCGCTCCCATCAACTACCCCAACTTCCTCGACTGGCAGCGCGACAACCAAACCTTCACCTCTCTCGCCATGTACCGCAACGAAGACTACAACCTCTTCGGTACCGGCGAGGCTGCCGAACGCGTCACCGGCCACATGGTCTCCGCCGAATTCTTCGAAACCCTCGGCGTCCATCCCATTGTCGGCCGCCTCTTCAATCACGCCGACGATCAACTCGGCGCCGCTCCCGTCGTCATGCTCGGGGGCGGCTTCTGGCGCCGCAAATTTGGCGCCGCTCTCGACGTCGCTGGCAAGACCATCACCCTCAACGGTTCGAACTACACCGTCATCGGCGTCGTCCCTCCTGGCTTCACCTTTTACGGCCAGAGCCGCGACGTCTACACCCTCTGCGGCCAGTGGACCGACGTCTCCTTCCGCGATCGTCGTGTGGACCTCAGCGCTCACGTTGTCGGCCGCCTCAAACCCGGCGTAACCGTCGCCCAAGCGCAATCCGATATGGACGCCGTCGCGCAGCATCTCGCGCAGGAATATCCCGAAACCGACAAAAATGAAGGCATCGTCCTTATCCCTCTGAAGGACGACATCGTTGGCAACGTACAGCCTCTGCTCATCGTTCTTCTCGCCGCTGTCGGTTTCCTCCTTCTCATCGCTTGCGCCAATGTCGCCAATCTTCTCCTCGCTCGCGCCATGAGCCGCTCTCGCGAATTTGCCATCCGCGTTTCACTCGGCGCTGGCCGCCTGCGCGTGCTTCGCCAGCTCCTCACCGAAAGTCTGCTTCTCGCCGGCATCGGCGGCGCACTCGGCCTGCTGCTCGCTGTCTACAGCACCAAAGCTGTCGTCGCCACTCTTCCCAAAGCTCTCCCTCGCGCTGGCGAAGTCGCTCTTGACTCTCGCGTCCTCCTTTTCACTCTCGCTATTTCGCTTCTCGCTGGAATCCTTTTCGGTCTTGTCCCCGCGCTTAAAAGCTCCCGCGCCGACCTCAACGAAATCCTCAAAGAATCCGGCCGCGGCGCCAGCGGCGCGCGTCATCGCCTGCAAGGCGTTTTCGTCGCCGGCGAAGTCGCTCTCGCTCTCGTCCTTCTCGTCGGCGCCGGACTCATGGTTCGCAGCCTCGTCGCGCTCTGGCGTGCCAACCCTGGCTTCACCCCTGACCACGCCATCACCTTCGTCCTCTCCCTTCCTGCCAACGCCCACACCACTTCGGACGAAACGCGCGCCCGTCTCCGCCAATTCGACGCCAAAATGCAATCCATTCCCGGCGTGCAAGCCGTTTCCGTCACGCTCGGCTCCCGCCCCATGATTCACATGTCGTCCGAGCGCTTCTGGATCGAAGGCCAACCCAAACCCGCCACGCAGCAAGACATGCCGCAAGCTCTGTTCTATCTTGCCGAAGCCGGTTTCCAGCCCGCCATGGGCGTTCCTCTGGAACGCGGCCGCTATCTCACTCCCCAGGACGACGAGCACTCGCCCACCGTCGTCGTTATTGACGATTTCTTCGCCCGCACCTATTTCCCCCACGAAAATCCTATCGGCAAACACCTCCATCTCGTCACCTTCGGCATGGAAGCCGAAATCGTTGGCGTCCGCGGCCACGTCAAGCAATGGGGCCTCGAACCCGAATCCGCCTCCGTGATTCAGGCCCAGATGGACTATCCCTTCATGCAGCTCCCCGAAAAACTCATGCCCCTCGTCGCTGATGCCGTCGCCGTCGTTCTTCGCACGCAAGGCGATCCCACCGCCGTCATGGACGACGTTCGCAAAGCTGTCGCCGAAGTCGATCCGCGCGAAGTCGTCTTCAACGTCATGACTATGAACGACGTCGTATCCAGCTCCTTCGCCGCGCGCCGCCTCTCCATGATTCTGCTCAGCGTCTTTGCCGCGTTAGCGTTGCTCTTAGCCTGTGTGGGAATTTACGGTGTGATTTCCTATTTGGTGGGCCAGCGCACCCATGAAATCGGCGTCCGCGTCGCGCTAGGCGCGCAATCTCGCGATGTCTTCCAACTCATCCTCGGCCACGGCGCAAAAATGGCCCTCCTCGGCATTGCCATTGGTCTCGCCGCCGCTCTTGGCCTCACGCGCCTCATGGCCAATCAACTCTTCGGCGTCACCGCCCACGATCCGCTTACCTTCGCCGCCGTTGCTGCCCTGCTGCTCCTCGTCGCCCTGGCCGCCTGCTACTTCCCCGCCCGCCGCGCTACCCAAGTCGACCCCCTAACCGCCCTCCGCCACGAATGACCATTTCGCCGCCTCTTGTAGGGCGCGATTCATCGCGCCCGTTTGCAACGCGATGGCTCCCTCCTTTCCCCGTCATGCTGACCGCAGCTGCCCCGGGTTCGGCTTTTTCAAACCTGGATCTTGGGTTGCGAGTGCTGCGGAACGGTGGCGTATTCTCACTCATATCGCAGCGCGACGATGGGATCCACGCGTGTCGCCCGCCGAGACGCTGGCAGTGTGGCGGGCAGAGCGATTGCAAGAAACAAAAGGGACGCACCTAAGAACGAAACGCTGTCCACGAGGTGCACTCCGTAGAGCACGGCGCGCAGTAGATACGATGATCCAACCGCTAGAAGCATTCCTACAGCGAGCCCCGCGAGGACCGGCCGCGTGCTGTCTCGCATCATTAGCCCGAAGATGTCACGCTTTTGAGCTCCGATGGCCATCCGTATTCCAACTTCACGTGTCCGGAGTACGGCGATGTAACTGATCGTCCCGTAGATGCCCATTGCGGCCAGCACTAGCCCGAACAAACCAACAGTGCAAGCAACCAGCGCCGCAAAAAGCGAGCCTAAAAATGGTGGGGTCTCCCGAAGCATCTCCTGTAGTGTGGAAGTCGACACGATCAGGTCAGCATCCACCGCCGCGACGGCGTCATCGACCGCACGACTTACCAGCATCGGGTCGATGTCCGTACGCAAGAGGATTGGGTAATCCTGAACGCGATCTTCGGGCAGCGGCAGATAAACCTGCGCGGCATCGCTTCCGTCCATCTGAACGCCCCGCGTATCGTGAGCCACACCGATCACTTGCCAGGTGGGTCCATCGGGAAGAAGATCACCTTTATTGTGAAACTGCTCGCCCGTGCCCAGACGCAAGCTGCGCCCAATCGGGTTTCGCCCGGGCCATAGTTGTCGGGCGGCAGATTCGCTCAGCACGACCGAGTGCTCGCCATTTTGTGTGTCGTTGGCGAAGCCTTCGCCAAGCAGTATCGCAACACCCAATGTGCTGAAGTAATTTGGCTGCACCCACGTGTAGTAGAGGACGCCCTGCTTGTTCTTAGAGGTAGGATTTTCCCCGTTGAGCGATACCGCAGCCGAACGCACGTTGCTGTCGTCTGGCGCGCGGGCCGTTGTGATTGCTACAACTGCGGGCACGGCCGCGACTCGGCTACGAAGTTCGCGGACGATAGCTAGCTTTTGCTCGGCTGTGTATTTCGATCCTTCGGGGAATCGGAAGTCGAGATCTACGACGTGGTTGCCGTCGTAGCCCGTCGGCATCCCGAGCGTGTGCAGCGAACTGCGGATCAACATGCTTCCCGCGATCATCAAAACGAGGCAGGCGGCGACCTGGGATGCGATCAGTAGTTCGCGAAGACGCCGGCTGCGGACCGGTGCGCTTCCCGCCTTGCCCCTGACCGCGGGGAAAAGCGCCGAACGGGAACTCTCCAGCGCCGGCGTGAGACCGAACAACAAGCCGGCGAACACGGAAATCGCCAGCACGTAAGCGAAGATCTCGAAATCTGGCGCTACGTGCAGCACCAGTGTGCCAGCTTCGACAGGGAAAGCCTGCGTGAACAAATTGCCGCCAACCTTCAAAATGGCCCAAGTACTGGGAAGCGCGATCAGCCCTGCGCACAGTCCCTGCAACGTGCTTTCCGTAAGTAGCTGCTGCACCAAGCGCCCTCGGCTGGCCCCCATTGACAGCCGGGTGCTCAACTCGCTCTGCCGAGCGGTCGCTCGAGCTAATTGCAGACTGGCGACATTCGCGCATGCAATCAACAAAACCATGATCACAGCAACCATGATGAGCAAAATCGTGAACCTGAGCGCAGGCGGCATTTTGCCGGGCAATGGCGAGCCGGGAGTGATGAGCGCGGCTGCGGGCCTGCTCCATTCGGAATTGGCATCATGCAGGGCGCGCAGGCGCGAAGCCACCAGATTAGTCTCGGCTTGGGCCTGCTGCATGCTGACACCAGGTGCCAGCCTGCCGAACAATCGCAGGTGGAGATCTTCGCGATCATGAAGCGGGTCTGCGTCGGGATGGACCAATGGTTCGAGGCTGAGCGGCAGCCAAAAGTCCGACGCTTCCATGCTAGTCCCGACAAAATCATGGGGCGTCACCCCTATGATCGTAAAGGGTGCGGCATTCAAACGGATGGTTTTGCCGAGCACCGCAGGATCCCTGCCGAACCGACGCTGCCAGTAGTTTTCGCTGATGAGAACCGCGGGCGAGCCGGCAAGCTCGTGAGCGCCGATCGACTCAAACGTCGTACCTCGTAGGGGCGCGACGCCCAGCACCGAGAAATAATTCTCGGAGACAATCAGCGTATCGGCGACTTCGCCGCTCTTGAATCCTGGCGGTAACAGCCCCAAACGCCCAAAAAGAGAGCCCGCGGCGCTAGAGCGTCCGCTCAGAACACCGCCAGCCTCAGTGAGCTTCAACAGATCGTGCGAGCTTGCGATCACACCGCTGAAGCAATGCAGCTGATCGCGATACGCCTCGTAGTCGGGATAGCTAAACTGCGAAGCGCTGGCGTCGGACTGCAGCGTGAGCGCGAGGTTCACCATTTGACCGGGATCACGCGCATCCAGAGGTCGTTTCACTAACGCTTTGTATGCTGTGAAAGCGGCAGTGTTGATGCCGATGCCGAGCGCCAGTGCCAAAACCGAAACTGCGGTGAATGCCGCGTCACGGAAAAGCATCCGACCGCCGTAGCGAAGGTCCTGGAGCAAATTTTCAACCAGCATCATGATGCTCTTCGGCGGTGCCGCCTGCGGCGCAGCGCACTAGAATCGAAGACGCTATCCCTCCGCGATTATTACACCCAGGCCCGACTTCCCCGGCGTTTCGTCTCACGCGCCTCATGGCCAATCAACTCTTCGGCGTCACCGCCCACGATCCGCTTACCTTCGCCGCCGTTGCGGCCCTGCTGCTCCTCGTCGCCCTGGCCGCCTGCTACTTCCCCGCCCGCCGCGCCACCCAAGTCGACCCCCTAACCGCCCTCCGCCACGAATAATCGTCGCATCAACAAAATTGAACGGGCGATTTGCCCCACTATTCAACGCGTCCTAAATACTTATCCAGCCAGGCCAGCACTTCCTTCACCAGTTGCGGCTTGTCCGCAGTAACATCGTGCGGCGTCTCCATCAGCACCCGTTTCTTATCCGCTTCCGGCGTGGCCAGCATGCGAAATAGGGGCAACTGGGCTTTGTCCGGTGAAAACGAAAAATCGTATTTGCCGTTAACCATCAGCACCGGTATTTTTATGCGCGGCGCAAAATCTGCCTGGTCCCGTCCTGGCGTGGGCGGAGCGATGAAAAAGCCCCCGTCCAGGAACACCGCAGTTTTCAAACGATCTCCAAGCAGGGCGGTGTAAATCACGCCCTCCGCCGCACCCATGCTTACGCCCATGTAGCCAAGTTTTCCGCTGTCAATGTCCGTGCGCGTTGCCAGATAGTCAAGCGACCTTCCGACGTCCTTATAGCGTAATACAGCAATCTCTCTTCCGTCGCCTTCCCCTGGCAGGGTGTAGCGGACGCGACGTTCATACGTGTCCTGGTAGACGGGATACAGGACCGCACGCCCGCTCTGCACCACGTAATCGAAAAACTTTACGTCGCCCAACGTGCGACTGTCCGGGATGTCCAGGACGCGTGCGCTCGGAAAGAAAATTATTGTCTGGTACGGCGGCCGGACATTTGTAGGCAAGAACAGGTAGGCCGGTATGCGCTCGCCTCCATAAGCCGCGTCGTAACCAACCTTCTGCACCGTCCAATCCTTGGTATGTTGCACTACGCCTTCGACTCTGGCGTTCAGCGGCGTCTTCTCGTATCCATACATGGTCTGATACGCGCGAAACACTTCATCGGAAACCGGCTTGGTCTTCGAATAGTCGCGCACCTGTTGTTTGACTGCAGCGGCTGCTTCTGCCGGAACCGGCTCGGTATTCTTCACGCAGCGGAAGCCATTACTCGGTGATCGGTCGAACGGCGAAAGTGCCTCTGGGTCCACGTACACGTAGGTCTGTGAGTGCGATCCTCCCCCGAGGAGCAATCGCAGATTGGGGCCGACTGTGTTGGCCACCCACTCTTTGGCATTCCCGGCCATGTCGTAGGTCCCGTATGCTCCCAGGCCCTGATAGCTTCCTACGGCGGCCATTCCCGCGCGTCCAATATTGCTCTCCTGAACGGTGTAGCGCGCGACGTCCGGCGGCGCTGCCTCAAACCATTGCGCAAAAACGGGCAGGCTCTTGCCGCGAAACGCCGCATAGGCGGCCGCTTCAAACCAGCTCACCCCGCCCACCGGATACTGTGCCTGCCCTTCGGGATAGTGCCCACCCTCCCATGTGGCAGGCCCGGCTCGCCCCGTGCTGTCGCGAAACCGCGTCATCGCTTCGCCCCACCGCAGTTCTTTGCCATCTTCCAAGAATTCCTCGCGCCAGTATTCGGGTTTGGCGTATCCACCGGCGTCCACAAACTCCTGATATTCACGGTTACTGACCTCGAATTTATCCATGTAGGTCGCCGGCATCTTATAGGGGCCAACCCACCCTACGAAGCCCACGTAGTCCCCATAAGTTTGCTCCGGCAGCCAAACCATCCGGTCCGGCGCGACTGCCGCCTTATCGAGCGCAAAGTCCATTTTTTCTTTGGTCAACGGCGCAGCCAAATACTCCGGCATGCCCTGCTTGGTCAACCGCCAGCGAAAATAGCCGTCCGGAACTTTCGTTTGCAGCGGCGTTGTGCCTAGGGTGCGCCAGGCGCTCTGCGGCGTCAGGTAGTCTTGCACTTCCACGGTCGCGCCGCTTGGGGACGAGGTTACCGAAACGGTCCGCGTATCCGCGTTCGCAAGCTCCGTCAGTTGCGAATCCTCTGGAGCATAGCGCTCGGCCTTCTCAAGCAACTGCAACGCCGCCAACGGCTGGTCCGCGGCTCGAAGTCTCGCGACCTCTGGGGGAGCCTCCTCCCTCGCCCATTGCCGCCTCTTCATTCCCTGGTACAGCCACATCCCCCCTGCCGTAGCCGCAGCGATCGCCAGCAGCGCTCCCAGCGCGTACGCTCGTACAATCTTCCCTTCGTGTTTTTCGATCGCAACTTCTTGCGAGCTCAGCTTTAGCAGCAGTTGCCGCAAGTCGCGGCACACCTCCGGGGCGGTCTGATATCGCCGCCCCGGGCTCTTCTCCATCGCTCGCGCGACGATGTGCGCTGCCTCAGCCGGCACGTCTGGCCGCGCGTCCCGCAGCGGCTTGGCGTCTTCTTCGGTCACCGCCCGAAACAACCCGGCTCCGCCTGAAGCCTCGAACGGCGCCACTCCTGCCAGCATTTCGTACAGCACGACACCGAGCCCCCACAAATCGGCTCGTGCGTCCACCGGCTCTCCTCGCGCCTGCTCCGGAGACATGTAGAGTGGCGTGCCTACCGCGCCGCGGGTTTCCGCAAAGGATAGCGTCGCTTCCGCGCTCTGAGCCGGCGCTAGGGTCTTGGCCAATCCAAAGTCCAGCACTTTGGCGTGCCCCTTTGGCGTGACCATGATGTTGCTGGGCTTCAAATCCCGGTGAACCACTCCGCGCTCGTGCGCTTCCTCCAGGGCTTCTGCAATCTCGGCCGCCAGCGCGATCGCCTCTTTTATTTTCAGTGGGCCGGCCTTGAGCTTTTCCGTGAGTGAAGCCCCTGCAACACACTCCATCACGATGTAATCCAGCCCCGCGTCCTCGCCAACGTCATACACCGCGGCGATGTTGGGATGGCTCAGCTTGGCCAGCGCCAGCGCCTCCCTGCGAAATCGGCTGCGCTCCCGCCCATCCGCCAGCGCGCCCGCCGGCAGTACCTTGATCGCCACCTCTCGCTCGAGGCGTCCATCACGTGCCTGGTAGACCACGCCCATGCCGCCTGCGCCCAAGCGCGCCAGGATCTCATACGGCCCCAACTTTTCGCCGCCGCGCAGACTCATATTCGGTCCGGACTACATGCCACCTGCACGAACTTCCGTTCCACCAGCGAAAGGAGCCCTCCCGCATTCCTCGCCTTCGTGCGGCAACTCCTTTTCCACTGCTTCCCGGTTCGATCGTCGAGCATGCAGGGTGCCTCACCCTTCGCATTTAACGGTGCGGTTTTGGCTGGCTCTCGACCATCAACTTTTCTCTCTAACTTCTAATCGCCCACTTCTAGCGTAGCCCCGCCGCTACGTCCGAATTCTGCCGGGTAAACCGCAGATCCCACACTCGGCCCTCGCCCAAGCTGAGCGCGATAACCTTTCCGCTTGCATCCCTCACAAAACGCACACTACCAATCGGGCTTTCAAACGCGTCGGTGTACGTAGGCTTCAGTGCAAAAGAAGCATCTGGCCGGCGATGAATCACTAAATTTCCGTTTTCTAGAACGACGCGCAGCACCGTCTCCGCTTCCTCGCTGACATACACCCCGGCGAATCCGTTTAAATTCGCTGGCGTCCACTGTTCCACGCGCTCCCAAACGTCTTCTCCGTAAACCGGATCGGACAGAAACATCTTACCGTCGGCGAACCGCACCACGCTTTGCACCGGACGGCCATCGAAGGTGAGGGCGCCCTTGGCGTTTTCCACCTTCATGGTCACGTGGTCGCGCACACTGCGGTACAGACCGCTTGGCGCATCCTTCGGAGGAACAGGCACCTCCGGAGCCGGAAGGCCAAGATATAATCGCGCCATCTTGTATCCATAAGCGGTCGGATTTGCTGAACCCGCGTTGCAAAGCACAGCCACGGAGAGGCCTTTGGCCGGGATGCGTCCCAGCCACGCGCGATAACCAGCCGTCGCACCCGAGTGGCTGACCTCATCGAGCTTTTCGAACTTCAGCAGGAACAGCCCAAAACCATAATTGATGGATTGACCGTTGGTCAAAGAGTTGTGCTGCTGCATCAGCGCAAATACCGACGGATGCACCTTGCCGCTCGCGAGATTGTTGTTCCATTTCAGCAGGTCGCCGACGGTCGTCAGCAGCCCTCCATTTCCGTAAATGTCTTCAAACGGCATGTCCTGGCGCCATTCCGAGTCGCGCTTTGAATACGCAATTGCCCGGTTCGGTACGATTCGCCGAAAGTCGTCGCGCCACTGCGTCGAGTTCATGCCCAGTGGCTCGAAGAATTCCTTGCGGCAGAATGCTCGCAGCGTCATCCCGCTCACGCGTTCCACCAGCATCGCCGAAAGGTTGTAGCCGCTGTTGGTGTACGACCACGCATCGCCCGGCGGATAATTCAGCACGTGTTGCCGGCTGAGCACCTCGAGCACATGCGCGTGCGTGTACACTCGCGTAGTGCGCGGCCAACCGGCGATCGCCTCTACTTCCCCCCAGTCCCGCAAACCGCTCGTGTGATTCAAAAGTTGCCTGACCGTAATCGGCCGCTCATATTCTGGAATTTCCGGAAAATATTTGCGGATGTTATCGTCCAACGAAACTTGCCCCCGCTCGACCAGCAACAGCACCGCCGCCGCGGTGAACTGCTTGCTCACGGAGCCCGCTTCAAAGACCGTTGTGGATGTATTGGCAACCGCATGTTCCAGATCGGCCATGCCATAGGCCGCCGTCCACGTGTCGTGCCCGGGAGCCTCGACTCCCGCAGCACAACCGGGCGTGTCCGTGTGCTGATACGCGGCGAAAACCCCCGCCAGTTGTGCAGGATCAGGTGCTTGCGCCAACAGCGGGGCAGGCAAAGCCAGCACCGCCGCGAGCATCCCGCCAAGAATGCCAGCCACCGCCGCAACGCGCACCGCCGAAACTATTCGAAACATGCCGCGCAGTATAACGGCGCCCAGCCGAGTCGTAAAGCGATGGCGGAAACATCTTTTTTTATGGAGGACTACGCGATGGCGTGATGGACTATTTCACCGACGAAACTCCCCAAGCCAACGGACCCAAGCTGAAGCGCCACTTGCAATTCTTCAACCGCGGACCAGACAAGGTCCGGCAATTTAGCCAAGGCTCTTCCGACGGCGGCAAAACCTGGCAAGTCGAATACGACTTCACTTACAACCGCAAAAAAATAACCTGATCGCGACACTCTTGACGCGCGGAGTGTCGCACCCTTCGTTGTTAACGGTGCGGACTTTCGTTCTGCGTATATTCGCTACTCGCTATTTCACTGCTCACTATTGCCTACTCACTCTTCTCTTACTCCTGCCGCAGCGCTTTCAGCGGGTCGATCTCGGCCGCTTTTCGCGCCGGCACATAACACGCCAGCAACGCTACCGCCGCCAGCAGCAGCGGCGCGCCCACCAGCAACAGCGGATCCCGTGTCCCGTACTTCAGCGCATCCGCAAACAAGTTCGCCAAGGCTTGAGCAATTCTCGCCAAACCCACCGCGCCCAAAAATCCGATCACCGTTCCCACCGCCACCAGCGCCGTTCCTTCTCGCAACACCAGTCCCAGCACTTGCCGCTTGCGCGCGCCGAGGGCCATGCGAATTCCAATCTCCTTGCGCCTTTGCGCCACGGAGTATGCCGTCACACCGGCCAACCCAATTCCCGCCAGCACCAACCCAAACAATCCAATCGCTCCGTAGCTCTGCACGGAAAATTCCAGCGCCGCCCGGCTGCGCGCCAGATACGCCACAAAGGTTTGTGCATGAAACACATTCAGATTCGGATCGATCAAGGCAATCTCGCTCTCGATCTCTTTCAACGCATCCACTCCCGCGTCGCCTCGCACGATCACCGTGATCCCTCCTGCCGGGGGCCGCGCAAAATCGCGCGCCGTCAGCGGCAGATACAGGATCGGCTGGCTGAGTCCGTCCACGTCTTTCAGATCCCGCACCACTCCCACCACTTCATACGCCTGCTCGTCGTCCCGCACACGCTTCCCAAGCGCACTCGCATTCCCAAAGAATCCGCGCGCCGCCTTTTCATTCAACACCGCCGGCAAAGCGTTTGCTGCATCCGCATGCGCGCGTTGATCCGCTTCCGCGAATTCCCGCCCCGCCAACACCGGCTCATCGATCGCCGCAAAATATCCCGCGCCCACTTTTTCTTCCAACGATGGTTGCACCACTTCGGCCGAACCGGCTGCGCCTGGCGCGGACACCTGCACTCGCTCCAGTTCGCTGGTGAACGGCGCTTGCGCCGCCATCGTCACACTGCGCACCTCCGGCACACTCTTCAGCCTCTCAGGCAGCTTCTCAAACAGCGCCTGCGTTTTCTCCGGCGCGTATCCATCGCGTACCGGATCGAGCGACAACAAATACATCGTGTGTGGATCGAATTTGGTTTCCACGCTGCTCGATCGGCTCAATCCGATCACCAAAAATCCCGTCAGCAACAGCAACATAAGCGACGCCGCCACCTGCGCCACCATCAACAAGTTTCGCAAACCAATCCGCCGGTAGCCTGGCAATTGCAGCGCCGAGCCCTCTTTCATCGCCATCGCCAAATCCGTTTTTGTCGTTTGCAGCGCCGGCGCCAAACTGAAACCAATGCCGCACACAATCGCCACTCCCAGCGCGAACAGCGTCGCGTGCCAATCCAGCGCCGCGTAATATTCCGTCGGTATCGTCTCGGGCGGCGTGAAGTGTCCATTCAGCGTGTCCAGCACGTACGCGACGCCCAGCCCTACCGCGCCACCCAGCAACGACAAGACCATGCCTTCGCTGATCATCTGCCGCACCAGACGGAAACGGCTCGCGCCCACCGCCAACCGGATCGCCAGTTCCTTCCGACGATTCGCGCCGCGCGCCATCAACATATTCGCCAGATTTATGCACGCCAGCGTGATCACCAGGCCCATCAACGCCAGAAAAAAACCAATCAACGCCGGCTTCAGCTTTCGCGGCAGCGGCACGCTCGTTCCCGCCCCCAGCAACGAGACGCGCCGGCCCTTTTCTTCGCGCACCGGCGTCTCCGCCTCTTGCTCATCCAGTTGCCTGGTCACGCTGTCCAGCGCGGCCTCCGCCGTTTCTACCGTCACGCCCGGCGCCAAACACAGGATTGGCAAAAACTCTTTCGCCTTGCGTTGATGCAACACGTCGTTGGCAAGCTCCGGCGCCACCGTTGCCGGAGCGGTAAACGGCACAAACAGCTCCGCCGCATTGATGCCCACTGCGCCGCGAAAGCCTTTCGGCGTGATGCCCACAATCGTTGCCGGGTGCCCATTGAGGTGCAGCGTTTGCCCCACGGCATCGAGAGAGCTGTTCAACCGCTTGCGCCAAAAGCGGTCGCTGATCACCACCATCGCCGCGTCTCCCGGCTTGTCCAGTTCCGGACTGAAGACGCGTCCTCGTTGCGGCTCGACACCGAGCACCGCAAAATAATCCGGCGACACCAGTTGTCCAAAAATCCGCTCGGGCTTGGCATTCAAATCCCCCGGCAGATTCACGTTGAAGGGAACGCCCATCTCGAAGGCGGCCACGCCGCTGAACAAACTCTTTTGCTCCCGGTATTGCTCCACGTAGTAATAGGAGACCGGCTGGAGATCACCGTCCGCCGACTGCTGCAGCATCACCAGACGCTTGGCATTCGCCGCGCCCGGCATCTCGCGAAACAGCGTCGTCCATTTCGAGCTGTACACGTTGGTGGTCAGCCCAATGCCCAAGCCCATCGAGATGATCCCGACCAGCGCGAATCCCGGCGACTTCAGCAAGCCGCGCACCGCGTAGCGCAAATCCCGCCGCATCTCGCTCGCGTATTCCACCGGCACCCGCACCGCGATGTCCGCGAGCAACCGCACCAGGCCCATGGCTCCGTGGCGCTTCGCGATGTCGGGAATCGCGTCTTCCCCGGCTTGCAGCACGTCCGCGCCGTACTCGACTTTGAATTCGTGCGGAAACGCTCGCGCCAGTCGCCGGTACAACCAAAGTGCGAAGTTCATGCGGTCACTCCGTTTCTCTTGCCAGTTCTTTTTTCCCGAGTCCTTGCTTCACGCGAATCGTACGCACCAATTCCTCGAGCCGCGCGCGTTCCGCATCCAACACACGGCGGCCCAGCGCGGTCAGCCGGTAGTAGCGCCGCCGCGCATCATCCAGCTCCGGCGCTGGCCGCTCATCCGACTCCTCAATCAGCTCGGCCTCAATGAGCCGCTTGATCGAACCGTACAAGGTCGCCGGCCAGAGCCGCACCTTGCCACGGGTCAGCTGCAGCACGTCCTGCATAATTCCGTACCCGTGCTGCTCGCCCCCGGCCAGTGCCAACAAAATGTGGAACCACTGCGATTTGAGGGGCAAAAACCGCCGCACGTCCGTATTAGTCCGCTTCATATCTATATTCCTGAATATATATACGGCCCTAGACCAGAAACTGTTTCAGCCGGGGCGCATTTTTTACGACTGCCTGCGTCCGCATCGGTCGCTGCCCTTACCTCACGTCTCTGGAAATTCGTGAACCGTTGGGGAAATAGCCGCCGAAAGTCAACGTGTCACTCATCTACCGGACGAGTATCGGACGTGTGCTCGTTCAGAATGATTGGTGACACTCGGTAGAGTGTCAGGATGAGCCACATCAGGTGGGATGAGCTTTCCGGGGCGCGCCAGTTAGCGCGCCGCGGAAAGCGTTTGAGCCGGGCCGGACGAGCAAGGCTGCACTGGATGCTCTTTTATCTCTTCAACGGACGGAACGCCGCGCGCACCTGCCGGCATTTCGGT